>Ga0163144_10004504_pt1 | contig 31346 bp, 21 predicted proteins | sample OliLak19BULKMAT1_FD_123175 | JGI IMG/M metagenome (GOLD analysis project Ga0163144, IMG submission 123175) | Freshwater microbial mat bacterial communities from Lake Vanda, McMurdo Dry Valleys, Antarctica - Oligotrophic Lake LV.19.BULKMAT1 | ecosystem: Environmental > Aquatic > Freshwater >... | reverse complement strand
TCGCGCCGGCGACGCGCGCACAGTCTCCATGTGCCGAGCGCGCCAGCGCTTCGCGGCGCACCTCGACCGCGCGGCGTACGCGGCCGTCGAAGCGCAGATCATCGAGTGTCGCGGCGTGCCCTCGGGCTGAGCCTCGACGTCACACGCGCTGCTCAGACCGAACGTCGTGTAGAGCGTGAACTCGACCAAACCTGCGCAGCGTCATCGCCCCGCGCGTCACCGCAGTGCGCACGACGGAGCGCTGCGGCAAACAGAATGCGTTGAACGGTTGCGACGCGTCAGCCTCGCGAGCCGCCCATGATCGCGAAGTACGCGTTCGCGAACGGCCTGCCGAACATCTTCTTCGTGAAGTGATCCCCCTCTTCGAGCTCTGCGTGCCTCGCGGAGTAGCTCCTCCACCAGTCCTTCGCTCTCGCCCCCATGAAGCCCGCCGCCGAGCCGCGCGCACCGCGAACGTCCAATGAGCGGGGCCACGGAGCGACGCCAGCCACCACCTCTGGGCGCAGCTCGCCGAGAATGGCTCGCACGCCGTCGAGCACGCCGTTGAGGAGACCAACCTGATGCAGAGCCAAGTCCGCGAAGCCGCGGTTGAGCTCCGAGACGCGGACCTGATGGTCTGACGTCCAGTCGAGGAGGTAGGCAAGCGCGCTGCGGGAGTTGCGGGCATCGGCTAGGCCTCCCGGTTCTATGTTCAGACGCAACCCGATGTCGCCGATGAACTGCTCGTGGCCGCTACGCAGGTCTACGTAGGACTGCGCAAACGTCTCCAGGATCGCGCCGATCCGATCGAGGGCGCGAGGCACGTTGACCCGTCCCTTCGCTGCGAGCGCGGTCTCGGTGCCGTACACGAGCCGCTTGAGCCAGTCTTCGATGTCGACCTCGCCGAGATCGTCCGGGCGGAGCCCGAGCCCGGCGCCGATCCGCCTGTACTCGCGCGTCCGAGCAAAGTGCGGAATGCGCTTCCCCAGCGCGAGGAACGTGAGGCCACGGGTCTCGGCGGGGACTTGGTTGATGAAGTACTCCACGTACTGGCGCATGTCGTCGAGGGAGCGGATGTACTGCGCGTAGACGGCGCCTGTCTGGCTCAAGACCAGCTCCACCACGCGCGGGTCGGCCTGGGGCGACGCCATCGGCAGATCCCCCTTGAACATCATCGTCCGCGTTCCTTCGAGCGGCGCTCCCCCGGGATCGGCCGGCAAGAACGAGTTGGCGCGCCGCGTGAGCGAATCCGGCGGCACGTGGAACCGGGCGACGCGCAGCTCGAGATGAGCGACGTGCAAAACGGAGCTCTGGTCGAGTAGAACCTCGGTGTTCCGAGGGACGCGACCGCCGCCCGTGACGGTGCCGTTCGTCGAGCCGAGGTCGATGAGCACGGTTCGCGTCTCGTCGAAGCGGAGTAGGCCATGCCACTGCGACACGACGCCGTCGTTGATCACGAGTTCGTTCAGCGGGTTGCGCCCGAAGCGAACGGGCGAGCTGTCGAACGCGAACGCCTCGGTTGCGCTCGTCAGGGTATTCGTGAGGTTGACGACGAGAGGAATCACTGCTCAACCGCCTTCTTGTGCGCAGCGCCGTCGGGATCGCCGACGGGGACTTTCCACATGACCACCTTGCCCCATAGCGGGCCGAACTTATCGCAACGGCGTCGACAGTGCACGCATCCGACGCGAACGGCGTGGAGCGTACCAGGTCCGCCTCGTCCGTAGCCGAGGAACGGTCGAGGAAACAAAAAAATTGGTTGACGCCCTTGAACCGACTCGTCTAATGTTCCTCTCGCCAGAGCGGAGGGGCCGCTTTCTGGTCATTCCAAGGAGATTGCGATGGCGGAGACAGTCCACCTTTTTCTCAAGGCCAACGGGAACGACATCAAGGGCGAGAGCTCGCAGACGTCGCTCGGCCGCGAGGGGTCCATCGAGTGCTTCTCGTTCCGTGACTCGATTCGTACTGCCCGCGAGGCCGGCAGCGGCGTCGCCACTGGGCGCCGGACTTACGAGCCGGTCATCATCACCAAGCGCATCGACAAGTCATCGCCGCTTCTTGCGAAGGCGCTGTGCGACAACGAGACGATCGACGGCATCTTCAAGTTCTACCGTCCCTCGCCAGGCGGCGATGGCACCACCGAGCAGTTCTTTACCGTCGAGATCAGTCGCGGACGCGTCTCGTACGTGAATCGCGTCTCTCCGGACACCTTCGACCCCGCCGCCGCGGCGCGTCCGCCGCTCGAAGAGGTCGGCTTCGTGTTCCACACGATCAAGTGGACCTATACCGACGGCGGAATCGAGCACCAAGACACCTGGGACAACGCGCGCTAGCCCCGCGTTGCGTGTGGGGATCTCTCAGCGAGGGTCAACTTGTCCGGTCTCCTCGACAGACTTGCTTCTCCACAGCGTTATGACGCGTACCTCTCGATCGTCGCCCACCTACGCGTCCTTTTGAACGCCAAGGCGGGCAGCGCGGTCACTGCGCCGGACTACGGTGTCGTGGACTTCACCGATGTCGTCCACGACATCCCGCGCTCAATTCAGCGCCTGCAGGACTCGATTCGGGCCACCATTCTCACCTACGAGCCAAGGCTTCGGCAGGTGACCGTGAGATTTATGCCCGGTCCCGACCCGCTCAGCCTCACGTTCGACGTATCGGCGCGAATGACAGACGACAAGCGGCGTCCCGTACAGTTCTCCACTCGCCTCGATGCGGGTGGGCGCTTCGACGTCACCGACTGAGCGGCATCACTCAGGATGTTCAGCCGCTACTACCAATCGGAACTCACGTATCTCCGCGAGTTGGGACGAGAGTTCGCGGCGTCCAACCCCGCGCTCGCGGGTCTGTTTGCGGACCGAGGCGGCGATCCAGACGTCGAACGGCTCCTCGAGGGCTTCGCGTTTCTCGCTGCGCGCATCCGAGAACGGCTCGATGACGGCGTCCCCGAGGTCGTCGAGCAGCTTTCGCAGCTCGCTCTTCCGCAGTACTTACGGACGATTCCGGCGACTAGCATCGTCGAGTTCACCCCGAACATCCGCGCATTGAAGGGCGTGCACAAGGTCGCCCGTGGCGCCGAACTCGGGGCGCGCTCCATCGACGGGTGTTCGTGCATCTTCCGCACGTCCCGTGAACTCGAGCTGCTGCCGGTGCAGATCGCCGGGGTCTCGCTCGAGCCAACGATCGAGAGCGCCCCGCGTATTCGTATCCAGTTCCAGACGACCGAAGTGGGTGCGTCAGTGGTTCGCCAGGCCGGCAAGCTACGCCTGTTCTTGAATGCGGCGTTGCCGCAGGCCTCGACGCTCTTTCTTTGGATGACCCGGCACCTGACTGCGGTCGAAGTCGAGACGGCCGGCGCCACGACGCGCAAGTTCCGGCCGGAAGCCGTGCGCCCTGCGTCTCTCGGCGAGGGAACGGGCGTCATCCCATGGCCCGCGCATGCTCCCGACGACATGCGCCTCGTGATCGAGTACTACACGCAGCCCTCGCTGCTTCTCTTCGTCGACGTCGTGCTCGAAGGACTCGACGTCCTCGGTGAGGTCTTCGACCTCGTCTTTCAGTTCGATCGTCCCCCGCGGCTCCCGGAGCGCGTCGAGCGAGACACCTTCCGCCTGCACTGCGTACCGGTCTCGAACCTCTTCGAAGCTACTGCGGAGCCTGTCCGTCGCGAGACCGGAGCGAACGAGTACCTCGTGCGCGCAGCGGGCCTCGCGCCCGCGCACGCCGACGTGTTCGAGATTCGCCGCGCGACCGGCGCCCGCCCGAAGAGCCCACCGTTCGAGTACACCCCGTACTTCGATTTTTCCCACATGTCGCGGCGCAACGACGATCAGCGGTATTTCTGGACGCGCCGCGCGATCTCACCCATCGACGGCGGACTCGACACGTACATTGCGTTCGGCTCTCCACGTGACCTTCCGCCCGAGTCGAGCGACGAGGTCGTCTCGCTCGAGCTGACCTGTACGAATCGTGCGTTGCCAGCGGATCTACGCACTGGCGATATCAGCCGCTCGACGAGCCGGTCGCCGACGGTGGCGCCCTTCAAGAACATCTTGCCGGTCTCACGCCCCGTTCGGCCACCGATCGGCACCGAGATGCACTGGCGCTTCATCGCTCACATCGCGGTGAACCAGCGGAGTCTCTCCGACCCGGCCGCGCTCCGCGCGATACTCGGCCTCTACAATCTTCACGAGGCGGCGGACGTGCAGCTCGGCCGCGCCAACCGGCTTCGCGTCGACGCGATCCGCACCGTGAACATGGCGCCCGCGAAGCGCCTCATCGACCACATCCCCACCCGCGGGATGCGTACGACGCTGGAACTCGACGAGACCGCGTTCGCGTCGCTGGGCGACCTCTATCTCTTCGGATGCACCCTCGACGAGTTCTTCGCGTCGCAAGCACCGATCAACACCTTCCACGAACTTCACCTTCTGGCACACCCCTCTGGGAGAAACTTGTCATGGACTCCGCGCAGCGGGACAGAGCCGGTGTACTGAAGCAGATCGTCGACGCGGGGCCGCGCGGGCGATTCTTCCCGACGATCGCGCTTCTCGAGCGGCTGTTCCCTTCGTCTCCGGCTCTCGGGACCGACGGACCGCCCAGGCTCGAGCCCATCCGATTCCGTCACGATCCCTCGCTACGCTTCTCGGCGGGCGACATGAGCGGCATTCGGTTCATTGCGTTGCCGGCGACCGATCAGGGCCCCGCGCGCCACATCATCGAGGTAGTGACGACGTTCCTTGGGCTCACCGGGTCGATCTCGCCGTTGCCGAACTTCGTGGCAGACGCCGTTCAAGCGGAGGACCCCGAGCACCCGATTCGTCGAGATTTCCTCGACGTGTTCCATCATCGCGCCATCTCGCTGCTGTTTCGGGGCGTGTCGCGGCTCTCTATTCCGCGCGCCCACGAGTCACACGCCACCAGCACGTGGATCAAACGCTCTCTTTGCCTGGCCGGCATCGACTCTTACGAGGCGCCGGCCACTCGTGCGTTGCCGCTCGCGCAGCTGCTGCCGATGCTCCCATTGCTCGTGGGGAGAGCCCGCGGCGCTCGGACCCTGCGAACCGCGTTGAGGCAGGTGGTCGGGACTCTGTTGGAGCGGGATATCGCGATCGAGATCGTGGAGAACGTCGAGGGCTGGGTCCATCTCGCCGCCGATCAGCGAACCGCACTCGGTCGCGCCAACGGACGCCTCGGCATCGACGCGAATCTTGGGGTTCGCGCCCGCGAGCGAAGCGGTCGCTTCGTCGTCCGGGTGGGGCCTCTGACGCAGGGCGACTACGATCGGTTCGACCCTGGGGGCGACGCGCTCGCGCTCATCCAAGACACCGTGCAGATCTTCACGCGGAACGCCGTCGACTATGACCTCGAACTCGTCCTGAACGCGGAAACCGCGACCGCGTTCCGGCTGGGCGCGGGCGTGCTCGGTCGAACGGCGTGGCTCGGAGGTCGGACGGCCGCGCGCTCGGTCACACGACGTGACGCTCACCGGACGGCCGCCTGAACGGCGGTCTCCAGATCATTCGGAAGGACTATCATGCACGCTGATCCCAAGACGCTCGTACGGCGACTGTCACCCCCTGCGGTCCGCGCGCTCGAAGCCGCTGTCGGCGCCGCCGCTAGCGCGGGCCACTTCGAGATCACCATTGAGCACGTGGTGCATCAGCTTCTCGGGGGCGAGACCGGCGAGGTCGCGCTGCTCCTCGCGCATCTCCGCTGCGACCGAGCCTCCCTCGCAGGGCAGTTCGCCAGGAAGCTGAACGCGATTCGAGGCGGGCATACCGGCAAGCCGAGCTTCTCCGAATCCGTCTTCGAGTGGTTCGAGGAGGCCTGGATGCTCGGTTCCCTCGAATTCGGCGACACGCGCATTCGCACCGGGGTGCTGTTCGCGCAGCTGCTGCGACGAACAGGCCGCTACCTAGACGAGACTCCGGCCGAACTCGAAGGACTCGTGACCTCGGCGCTCCTTCAGGAACTGCCGCTCGTGCTCGCTCAGTCGACAGAGATTGGCGAGGGCGCCACGTCGGCCGTTGGCAAGGGCGGTTCGACTGGGCAGCCCGCGCCGGACAGCGACTCTGCGATCGCGCGTTTCACCACGAATTTCACGACGCAAGCGCGGGAGGGACGCATCGACCCGGTGCTCGGGCGGCACCGAGAGATTCGGCAGCTGATCGACATCCTGAGCCGACGGCGGAAGAACAACCCGGTCATCGTCGGCGAGCCGGGCGTCGGCAAGACGGCACTGGTCGAGGGCTTCGCACTCGCGGTCGCGCAGGGGGAGGTACCTCCGCATCTCGCGGACTCCGATGTGCTCTCGCTCGACCTCGGTGCGCTCCAGGCCGGGGCGAGCGTGCGTGGCGAGTTCGAGAACCGGCTCAAGAATCTGATCTCCGAGATCAAGGCGTCACCCCGCTCCATCGTCCTCTTCATCGACGAGGCGCACATGCTGATTGGCGCGGGTGGCAGCCAGGGCGGCAGCGACGCGGCCAACCTGCTCAAGCCCGCTCTCGCGCGCGGAGAGCTCCGCACGATCGCGGCCACGACATGGGCCGAGTACAAGAAGTACTTCGAGAAGGACGCGGCGCTCGAGCGGCGTTTTCAACCCGTCAAGGTCGACGAGCCCGATGAGGAGGCGGCGACTGCCATGCTACGCGGCCTCCGAGCGCGCTTCGAGGACTCGCACGGCGTGATGATTCGCGACGAGGCCGTCGTGCAGGCGGTTCGCCTCTCGAGCCGCTACATCAGCGGACGGCAGATGCCAGACAAGGCGATCGATCTGCTCGACATGACGGCGGCACGCGTTCGTGTCTCGATGAAGGCGCGCCCGGAGCCGCTCGTCGCGCTCGAGAACACGCTCGCCGCGCTGGAGCGTGAGGAGTCGGTCGTCGCGCGGGACGCCGTCGACGACGCGCGGCTCTCGGAGCGGCTCCCCACGCTTCGCGAGCGCATCGCGGCCCTCCAAGCGGATGTCGCGTCGATGCGCGAGCGCTGGGAGACCGAGCGCAGCGCGGTAGAGGCCTGGCAGGTGGCCCGCAAGGACGCCAAGGGCCCCATCGCGCCGCCCGCGGTCCCGGAGCATGACCGCCTCGTGCACTACGAGGTCGACGGCGAGGCCGTTGCGCAGGCCGTGTCCGCGTGGACCGGCATTCCGGCTGGACGCATGGGCACGGACATCGTTCGAACTTCGCTCGCGCTAGAGGATCACCTCGGCACCCGCGTCTACGGCCAGATCGCGGCCGTGAAGGCAGTCTCGGACGCGGTGCGCATGTCGCAGAGCGGTATTCGCAACCCCACGACACCGCTCGGTGTGCTTCTATTCGTCGGTCCGACCGGCGTCGGCAAAACCGAGATGGCGCTGGCGCTCGCCGATCTTCTCTACGGAGGCGAGCGCTTTCTGACGGTCATCAACATGACAGAATTTCAGGAGAAACACACGGTCTCGCGCCTCATCGGCTCACCGCCCGGCTATGTAGGCTATGGGCAGGGCGGCGTGCTCACCGAGGCGGTCCGGCAGCGGCCGTATTCGGTGGTTCTTCTCGATGAGTGCGAGAAGGCTGACCTCGAGGTGATGAACCTTTTTTATCAGGTGTTCGACAAGGGCTCGCTGTCGGACGGCGAGGGCCGTGGGATCGACTTCCGGAACACGCTGGTCGTGCTGACCAGCAACCTAGGCTCGGACACGATCCTCGAACGCAGCGCAGCCGGTCTCTCGGGGGACGCGCTGGTCGAGGCGATCCGGCCCGAGCTGACCGCCCATTTCAAGCCGGCCCTGCTGGCACGTATGACGATCGTGCCGTTTGGGCCTGTGGGCGAGACGACGATGCGACGTATCGTCGACGCTCGCCTGGACGCTATTCGCATGCGAGTGCACACCGCCCACGGCATCGATACGCTGTTCACCGAGCAGCTGGTCAACGAGCTCGTGAGGCGATCGGCGCGCGCGGAGACGGGCGCACGGACGGTAGATCACGTGCTGCGCGGTTCTCTCATGCCCGTGCTCGCGCGCTTCCTCCTCGAGCGCATGACGACGGAGCGTCCTGGCGATGAGCCGATCTCGGTGTCCCTCGGCGATGACGGCGAGTTCCACGTTCACGGCGCCACGAGCTGAGCTCCTACGTGCGCCATATTTCCGGCATCGATAACTTGCCAGGCGACCCTCGACGGCGGCACACTGCGCGCCGGGGAGTGACCTATGCGTTTTCCGATTATCAACGCTGGCATCGCGGTCCTTCTCTCTGCCTGTGGCGCGTCCGCGCCGCCGATTTGTCAGCTCTCGGACACGAGCCCGCTGGTCATCGAGGCGAGCGATCGGCTCAACCCAGATCCGGGCGGGCGCAGCCTCCCGACCATTGTCCGCGTCTATCAGCTGCGCGATGTCGGCGCGCTCGAGCAGGCGTCCTTCGAAGACGTCTGGCGCCGCCCGGCCGAGACGTTCGGAGAGAGCATGCTGGCCCACGACGAGGTCACGCTGTACCCAGGCCAGACCGTGCGGCGCCCGCTCGACCGCGATCCGAAGGCCAACTTCATAGTCGCAGTGGGCATCTTTCGGACTCCGGTCGGCAGCACCTGGCGGAGCGTTCTCGAGCTGCCGCCACCCCGCAGCGAGAGGCTCTGCCCTGCGGCACAAGCCGCCGCTGACGAGGACGCTTCACCGCCTCCGATTCCCCGTGTGACGCTATTCGCTGAGGACAACCACATCGAAGGCACCCTGTCCCTCGAGGCGCGGACAGGTAACGGGGCGTGTCCTGAAGGCGTCGAAGTCTGTGACCTCCCCGAGCTGCCCGAAGCTGCGACTGCCGCGCAATCCCAGGCGCCAGCTGCGCCAGCTGCGCCAGCGGCACCAGCTGCGCCTGCGGCACCAGCTCTCAGCCCCAAGGGGGAATAGATGAAACTTCCCGAGCGCGTCGTGTGGTCCGAGGGGCTGCTGCTGACGCCGCAGCACCTCCAGCAGCAGGATCGCTTCCACGAAGCTTCTCTCGCCGCCCGCCTGGACGCGCTCGACCCGCTGAGCTGGGGCGTGCTGCGAATGGAGTTCGACCGTCGAGCGCTCGCCTCCGGACAGCTCACCGCGCTCGAGTGCCAGGCGGTGCTCCAGGGCGGCGCGTACGTTCACGTTCGCACCGAGGATGCGGAACTGCCGCCCTCGCGTCCGATCGCAGAGGCCTTTGCCGCGACGCGCTCGAGCTTGCTCGTCTATCTCGGACTTCCAAGAGAGCGCGACGGCGTGAACAACTACTCGCGCACGCCGGGCGGCCGAGAGCGCTACGTCATCGAGCACCGAACGGTCGGCGACGCGCTTGGGACGGCCGACCCGGTCGAGGTTCCGGTCGCGCGACGGAACCTCATGTTCTTGCTCGGCTCCGAGTCGCGCGAGGACATCGACGCCACCCCGGTAGCCGAGATCGTCCGCGACGAAACCGGAGCGTACACGCTCCTCGAGACGTTCGTTCCCCCTTGCGTGCGCATCGACGCATCGCCGTTTCTGCAGGCGGGACTGCGCCGCATCGTCGGAGCGATGACGACGCGGCAGCGGGCGCTCGCCGACTCTCGACGTGAGCGCGACGCGTCGTCCGTGGAGTTCGCCGCACAGGATGTCTCGCGCTACCTCCTGCTTTCCGCCATCAACGCGCGGCTGCCTGTGCTCAACTCGCTCTCCGAAGCCGGCGACATCCACCCGCGAGCGCTCTATTTCATCCTGACCGAATTCGCTGGGCACCTCGCGACGTTCGCCACCAACTTCGATCCGCTTTCGCTCCCCAAGTACAACCACCTGGATCTTCGGGCGACGTACGAGGAGCTGTTCGCCCGGCTTACGTTTCTTCTGCAGAGCTCCTTTCGGGAGCACTTCGTGGCGTGGCCTCTCGAGGCGCGCGCGAGCGACGGAATGCACTTCGCCCAACTCGGGGACGACCGCATCCTCACATGCGGCAAGTTTTTCCTGGCGGTCAAGACCAAGGTCCCGGAGCAGCAAAGCGCCACGACGCTCCCGAAGCTGTCGAAGGTCGCCTCGTGGAACGACCTGCAGGGCATCCTCGCGGCGTCCACTCCAGGCGCGCCAGTCGAAGTGACCTTCCGGCCTCCCGTCGAGATCCCGGTGAAGGCGGGCGTCCTGTACTTCGCCGTCTCCACGGATAACGTCTATTGGCGCAACATCATGGTCGAGCGGAAGATCGCGGTGTTTCTGCCTCAGCCATTCGATGGTGCGACGACTCAGATCCAGCTTCTCGGCATCCCCGGCGTAGTACCCGGCGGATCGCCAGTCTAATTCTTCCATTTCAGCGGTCGAGAGGAACCCGTGGATCGAATCAACGAGGTTACGAAGGATGTTCTGCAAGGTGTCATCCATATCCGGCAGCTGGACGCTGGGACACGCCCGCAGCCGGAGCTGCTTCACCAGCGCATGCGCTCGTTCGTCGAGCGTGCGATGCGGCGCGCGACTGAGCTCGGCTACTCCGCGCAGGACGTGCAGGATATCGGCTACGCGCTCGCGGCATTGACCGACGAGACGGCGGTCTCGCGTCCAGGCGAGGTCCGCGACTACTGGCTTCCGCGAACTTTGCAACTCTCGTTCTTCAACGAGAACGTCGCCGGCGAAGGCTTCTTTCAGCGCTTGCTGATGCTGATAGGAGATCAGCCGCGGGCGGACGTGCTGCGCGCCTACTACACGTGTCTGCTGCTCGGGTTCCAGGGGAAGTATCGAGTACGCGGGGGTGAGATCGAGCTCGCCTCGGTAACTGACCGAGCGGCAGACTCTCTCCGTACGGCGAGCATCTCCATGGCGTTGTCGCCTTCCGGCGCCAGACCCCGCGAAGCTGGCGGGGGAGTGCGCCGCTCCCTCCCCATCGTCGCGGGAGCCATCGCCACGGTCTTGTTGTCTCTCGTCCTCTATGTTGCCCTTCGTATGTCACTCGGGTCCGCTGCGAGTGAACTTTCGAGCCGCCTGAGCGCGCTCGTTCTCGGGTGACAATGATCAAGTATGTAATCGCCGCCTGTGTGGTCGTCCTCGCGTGGGGCCTAGCGCTGTTCCTCGACGTGCACTGGGCGTTCCCGGTGCTCCTCACGCTGGTCGTCGCCGCGGGACTGGGCGCGTTCGTAGCCTACCGGTCGTTCAAGGCCCGACGCGCAGCACGCGAGCTCGCGCGAGGCCTCGCCGCGCAGGCGCTTCACCAGGAGCAGCACGCCCGTCCGGATCTGCAGGCCGAGATCCAGCAGATGCAGGGCGAGTTCACCAAGGCCGTGCAGACTCTCAAGAGTTCGAAGCTCGGGGCGTCGGGGGTCGACGCGCTCTACGCTCTGCCTTGGTACGTGATCGTCGGTCCCCCCGGCTCCGGCAAGACTACCGCGCTGCGCGAGTCGGGACTCCAGTTCCCCGTCACGTCATCACGGGGCGCGCTGAAGGGTTTGGGGGGCACGCGCAACTGCGATTGGTGGCTCACGAACCAAGGAGTACTCCTCGACACCGCCGGTCGGTGGACGGACGCCGAGGATCGCGACGAGTGGATGGCGTTCCTCGATCTCGTCAAGGCAACGCGCCCGCGCAAGCCTCTCAATGGGATCATCGTCGCCGTCAGCGTCGCCGATCTCGGGGCAGGTCAGGAGACCGACATCGAAAGCTTGGCCCGGCGGGTACGGGAGCGCATCGACGAGGTTCTCGGCCGTCTTCAGATGCAGCTTCCGGTCTATGTGCTCTTCACGAAGAGCGACCTCATTCCGGGCTTCGTCGAGAGCTTTCGCGATCTCTCCGCTCCGCAGAGGTCGCAGGTCTGGGGCTTCACGCTGCCCGGCGACGGCGGCAAGGCCTCCGTCGGCGACACCTGTGATACGCGCTTTGACGAGATCGAATCGACTCTCGAGCGCTACAGCCTGCGGCGGCTCGGTGAGGTCCAAAAGATCGAGGACCGCGAGAAGATCTTCGGCTTCGTGCATCAGTTCCACGCGCTGCGCGATCCGATGACGAACTTCCTCGCGAAGGTGTTCGAGCAGAACGTCTATCAGGAGACTCCGACGCTCCGCGGCGTGTACTTCACGAGCGGCACTCAGGAAGGTCGTCCGATTGACCGCGTCATGCGCCGCATGGCCGAAGCTCTGGGTGTTAGCGTCGACGTGGCGCTACCCTCGGCTTCCGTGGAGTCGAAGAGCTACTTCCTCCGTGACGTGTTCGCGAACGTCGTCTTCGAGGATGCCGACCTGGCTGCGCGCAGCGTATCCGAACAAAAGAGGCAGTCGCGCTTTCGCATCGTGACTGCCGCCGCGATCTTCAGCATAGCGATGCTGGTGTCCGTGCTTCCGACTTGGTCGTGGTGGCAGAACCGTGAGCTGCTCCAATCGACGCGAACGATGGTCGAAGGAGTCGCTGCCGCTCGCGCGACGGGCAGGCCTGCGGCGGCGCTCGCGGCGCTCGATCCGCTTCGCGAGCGCGCGGCCCTGCTGCGCTCGTACTCGGCAGATGGTCCACCTCTGACGATGCGGTATGGGATGTACCAAGGCGACGCGATCGCTCCCGGCGTGCTTGCGCTCTACGCCCGCGTGCTGAGAGCGGACGTGCTTCAGCATCTCGTGGCTGCAGAACTCGGGGAGATCGAGGAGTTTGGCAGGCGCTACGAGGCGCTCGCAGACGCGCGCCCGACGCCCGCGGAGCACGCACAACTGTACGACGTGCTGAAGGCCTACCTGCTCCTCACCGGACCGACGGAGGCCTCGCAGCCCGCGCTCGACCAGACGATGCAGGCGTGGCTTGCATCGTCGGTGGTCACGCGTTGGAGCGCCGCCAACGGTACGACATCGCCTGCGGAACGCGCTCGGATGGAAGCGCACTCGCTGTTCTTCGCGAGTCTGCTCTCGCAAGACGCCCGAGTCGCGTTTCCGAGAGACGTGACAGCGGTGCAGCGCTCACGTGTGGCGCTGACACGGGTCCCGCGCACGAACCTCCTGCTCGAGCGCTTGATCCGCGATCTCGAGCCGTCGGGCTACGGGATCACGCTTCGGGCTTTGATTGGACCGAGCGTCACGGCGATGAACGCGCGCAGCAGCGTGCGAGCGGCGTTCACGCGTGCCGCGTGGGAATCGAGCGTACGCGACACGCTCGCGGCGCCGCCGACGAACCTGGCCGGTGAGGCATGGGTGCTCGGCCCCGAAGCCGCGCGGCAGGAGACTGACGAAGCCGAGCGCCACGTGGGCTTGGCGCGGTTGGCCTCCGAGTACTTCCGTCAGTACATCGAGGAGTGGCAGGAGTTCGTTCGCGGCGTTCGTGTGGCCACTCCGAACGGCGAGGTCCAGTCGCTGACGACATTGCAAGATCTCACCCGCGGAGAGCCGGCGGCGCTCGGCAGACTGATCCGCCAGGTGAACTACAATCTACAGCTCACGTACCCAGAGCCCCCCGCCGAGCAAGCGCCTGCAGCGGTGGGAATTCTCGATACCGTGGCAGCTGCCGCCGCGCGTCGAGCGCCCGTGGCGGCGCGCGTCTTGCGCGGAGCAACGGGCGCTCTGCGCGAGAATGGCGCTTCCGGCGCTCAGGCCGCCGACGAGCAGCTGCTGTTGGCCGCAGACGTGCCCTTGGCGTTCAACGGATTCACTGCCTTTGCGGTCCCTGCGGAGGCCGCGGCAGGCGGGCAGGCGGCACAGTCGACGCCGTTCGACGTCTATCAGGAGCAACTCGAGTTCGTTCGCGATGCCCTGCAGACGCAGCTCGAGAACCCGGGACCGCGTGACCAGCTCGTCGCGCGGCTGCAGACGGCGCGAGTGCGTGTCCGCGCTCTCATCGAAGAGCAGGAGATCGGCTGGCGGCCGCGGTTCGACGCGCTGCTCTGGCCCCCGATCGATGGTGCCTCGCTCGGCTCGACCCGCGCGGGCGCGGTCGGCGCGGCGCGCGGCTGGTGCAGCGACGTCGTTCAACCGTTCGAGCGCAACGTGGGCGGGCGCTACCCATTCAACGCGGCGGGGCAGGACACGGCGCTCGCCGACTTCACGGAGTTCTTCAAACGCGACGGCACGCTCTGGACCTTCTACGACGAGTCTCTCGACTCGGCAATTGAACGCCAGGGCGACGGCTTCGCGTTCGCGACGCGGCTGGGTCGCGACGCGAGCCTCGTGTACTCCCGTGATTTGCCCGGATTCCTTCAGGCATCCAACGACGTCACGTCCTCCTTCTTCCCTCCGGGTTCACCAGTCGCGAGGGTGGACTTCGATGTGCAGATTCACCCAAGTCCGGAGGTCGCGACCATCGAGCTGACTGTCGGCGGTGCGCCTCCGCTGCATTCCGAGAACGGGCCAGAGAGCTGGGAGCGCGTGACCTGGCCGGGTGAGCACCCCGAGCAGGGCGCGCTCCTCGAACTCCGCGGCGGCAATGGCATGGTCGAGCGCATCGAACAAGAGGGCGAGTGGGGGCTCTTTCATCTGCTCGAGGCCGGAACGATCGTGAACGGCGATGCGCGGGTCTTCACGATCGCGTTCCACGTTCGCACACACGATCTCGAAGTGCGGATGTCCATTCGCCCAGTGCGCGGCGACAATCCATTCTTCGGCGTGGTGGGTCGCTCCGCGCGGCCCACGCTGATGCAACCGACGCGCTCGCGCAGCCTGGAGATGCCTCGCGAGATCGCTACCAGCGACACCCTATGCCAGCGCAGATGAGGTCGCGATGATCGGGGCGTTCGGCAAGATTCCTGCGAAGCCCGACTTCATTCGCGTCGGGCACTCGGACGCGACGACGCGCGGCTTCGAGCCGTGGCTCGACGAATCCCACCTGCGCCTACGCGAGGCCGACGTCGCGTTTCCGACCGGCCCCGTGAAGTTGGTGTTTCACCCCCCCGGCGCGGCGTCGGCCTGCGTCTGTGTTCTCGGGGCGAGCACCGACGCAGTCGGACGACGTTTTCCGTTGAGCCTATTTCAGCTTTTGCCATGGCCCAACGTGCAGGGTCGTTGGTCCGGGCTGCCTGTCGCCTCCAACGCCTTCGTCGAGGCGGCAGAGCAAGTCCTCGCTGACTCGGCAACACTCGATCTGGCCGGGCTGCAGAGCAGGGTTGGCGCCCTTCCCGCAATGGGCGCAGTCGAGCTCGAGGGGGCAGACGCCATCTGTCGAAATGTCCTCGATGGTAGTGGATGGATCGAGGTCGCTGAGCGCCTCTTTCCTTCCGGTACGCAGGACCGAGTGGCGTACGCGCTGCACACGCTGATTCTCGCGTCGCGCCGGTCGGCTACTGTCAACGTCGCGCTCGACGGTCCGGTCGTGGTGGACGTCGATCTCTTCTTCTGGCTCGAGCTGGTCAGGCGCTTCACGCAGAGCGACGGGGTCGCCTACGCGTGGGTCGAAGAACCTGCGCCTCGCCTCGTCGTCGCGCTCGGAGCGCCGTCTACGTCACTGTTGCTGGCGTTGGCCGCGCCGACGTGTGAGTGGCCTCAGGTGTGGCCGCTCGACACTACGCGCCCGCACGCGCTCGCCGCGGCGGACACCGCCATGGCGCCGATTCTCGCTCCGATTCGCGAGGGGAACGTGTCGATGGAGGAGTTGCTGCAGCGCCTCGAGCAAGTGGGGAACGGATGACGATGGACTGGACGGAGAAGCTCGAGGCGCAAGCCTCAGCGTGGACGGGCGTCATCCCGGGCAGCAATCCGTCGGGCGTCGACGTGCGCTACGATCCTGCGTACGAGGCGCTCGCGCAGGAGGTAGCGAAGCTCGACGTTCCGCAAGCCACGAACGTGGACTGGGAGCTTGTCGAACGCGGGGCGGTGAAGCTGCTCGCCAACAAGAGTAAGGACATCCTCGTCGCCTGCTGGCTCGCCGCGTCGCTGCACGAGCAGCGAGGCCTCGAAGGCCTGGCGGTGGGGCTCTGGGCCATCGGTTCCACCGTGGACACCTTTTGGGAGAGCCTCTTTCCTCCGCTGACCCGGATGAAGGCGCGCGTCAGCGCGCTCACGTGGCTTCTCACGCGCACCGTCATGCGGATCGAAGCGGACAGCGGCTCTCCCACGCACGATGTCGTCGAACAGCTCGCGCTCGCGGTGAAGCGTCTCCAGCGGATTGTCGCGGATCGCTTCGCCGACCACGCGCCAGGAATGAGACCGCTCGGCGATGCGGTGGAGAGACTCCGTCTGTCACTGCCGCCCCGACCGGTAGCCGAGCCGACGCAGGCGGCAGAAGTGGGCGCGCCGGCAGTCATCGCTCAGCCGACGATTGCCGAGCCCGCGACGGCCGCGGTCCTCGCCGAGCCCGCTACCGCGCCGGCCGTGGTCGCCGACGAGTCGGCTGAGGGGGCGACGACCGCCGCGGCTGGCGCTGCGACTGCGCCGCCGAGCCATGCCGATGTGCTCGAGGAGAGAGTCCGCCGTTTTCTCGCCCCAATCCCTGGCGCCTCTCTCGCGGGCCCCGATGCGCGCTACGACCCAACGCACGAAGCGCTGCGAACCGAGGTAGCCAAGCTCGACGATCCTGGCGGCGCCGCCGTAGCGTGGGACATGGTCGCATCGCGCGGCGAGCCCTTCCTCGAGAGAAATTCCAAGGACCTCCTGATCGCCTGCTACGTCGCCTGGGCCCGGTTCGAGCTCGACGGTCTCGATGGACTGTCAACAGGCATCGCGCTGCTGACGGGGATCATCGGCGTGTATTGGGATGATCTTCACCCCAACCGACCTCGATCTCGGGCGAACGCGCTCGCCTGGCTCATCAGCCGCGTCGACCAGGCCCTCAGTGGAAGCACACCGAAGGGCGGCTCGAATCGCGTTGTCGTCGATCGCCTCAGCGTCGCTGCACGTACGTTCGCCGCGCTCGTGCGCGACAAGTTCGGTGACGATGCGCCGGGCCTACGCCCTTTGTTGGACGGTATCGAGCGGATGAAGCTCTCGCTGCCGGCGGACGCGCCGCCGCCGAGCACCACGCCGCATGTGACTACGGCGGCCGCGCCAGCTGCCGCGCCTGCGCCGCAGCCGGCGAGCAACACGGCGGCGCCGGTGATGCCCGCGACTCCCTCTACATTCGCCTCCGGGGCTGAGATCACGCCGTTTCTGCAGCAGGTTGGCGGCACACTGACGGCGGCCGCGACAGCTCTGCGCTCGGCGAGCCCGAGCGACGCGAACGCATATCGGCTTCGCCGTCTTGGTCTCTACATGGCCACGCAAGCACCACCTCCGGTCACGGCAGCGCCCAAGACGCAGGTCTCCGCACCGCAGTCGAACTTGCGAAAGCAGCTCGAGGTCCTGCGGAACAACGCGAAGTGGGACGCGCTCCTCGACGAGGCGGAGTCCGCTCTGACTCAGAGCCGATTCTGGCTGGATCTCCATCGCTACGTGGTCCTCGCTTTGGACGGCCTCGGTCACGCCGACGCGCGCGACGCGGTGATCGCGGAGACGAGCTATCTACTTCGTCGCTTTCCGTCGCTGTCCGGGCTCACCTTCGCCGACGCGACGCCCTTCGCGAGCTCCGAGACCCGTGAGTGGCTCGACTCGATCGCTGGATCTGCCAGTGGCTCGTCGAACGCTTCCGCTGCCGCGTCGGACGACCCGCTCGAAGAGGTCCTGCGCGTCGCGAAAGCGCTTCAGGCGGAGGGCAAGCGCGATGAGGCGATGAAGTCCATCGTCGTCGCGCTGCGGACCGCGGCCGATGAGCGCACGCGCTTCCGACTGAGGCTCGGTGCTGCGCGCCTGTGCGCTGGAAGCACCGCCCTCGCAGGCGCCCGCGCTCTCTTCGACGGGCTCGTTCAGGACCTCGATCGACTGCAGGTCGCGCAGTGGGATCCTGCCCTCGCGCTCGACGTGCTGCGTGCGTACTACGAGGCGCTCCGCGAGCCAGCCAAGGCGAATCCGCGTCTAGCCGAAGAGGCCGCCGACGTGTATCGTCGCCTCTGTCGGCTCGATCCGCTCGCCGCGCTGCAATGACTCATGACCCACACCCATTGGGGCACGTGTGGGGTTTCGATAGATCCGATGGCGATTACGATCAACAAATAGAGGAGGTATCGAATGGCGAAGGAAGGGTCGGTTGCACCGCAAGAACGGGTGAACATCACCTACAAGTCAGCGACGGGTGATGCGCAGGAGGAGGTGGAGCTACCCCTCAAGATCCTCGCGATCGGCGACTACACTGGCCGCCGAGATGAGCGGCCGGTCGAGGAGCGCAAGCCAATCAACATCGACAAGGACAACTTCAGCCAGGTGATGACCGAGCAGGATCTAGGAGTCAGCATCAACGTCCAAGATCGCCTGTCCGGCGAGGGCGCCGGCGAGATGTCGCTGGCGTTGAAATTCAAGACGCTCCGTGACTTCGAGCCCGAGGGGATTGCAGAGCAGGTCCCCGAGCTCCGACAACTCCTCGACCTGCGCATGGCGCTCACCGCGCTGAAGGGCCCCCTCGGGAACATCCCCACGTTCCGTAAGAAGATCCAGAACATCCTCGGTGACGAGGGCGCTCGCGAACGACTCATGAAGGAACTCGGCCTCTCCGGCGAGTGACAAGGGTGCACCAATGACCGTCGAACAGCAGGCCAAGGAAGGCCAAGTCGAGTTCGGGGAGGGTTCCCTCCTCGACCAGATCCTCTCGGAGACGAAGCTCAGCCCGAAGGACGAGGGATACGAGATTGCCAAGCGAGGCGTCGCTGCGTTCATCGCAGAGATGCTCGCTCCGAGCCGGCAGAGCGACAGGGTCGACAAGCTCGTCGTCGACCAGATGATCGCCGAGATCGACAAGCGCCTCTCTGCGCAGGTCAATGAGGTTCTGCACCACAAGTCCGTTCAGGCGCTCGAGTCGAGCTGGCGAAGCCTGAAGTTCCTCATCGACAAGGTCGACTTCCGAGAGAATGTTCGCGTCGAGGTCGTCAACTGTTCGAAGGATGACCTCCTTCAGGACTTCGAGGACTCGCCCGAGGTCGTCAAGTCGGGTCTCTATCGCACTGTCTACTCCTCGGAGTACGGGACGTTCGGCGGTAAGCCGTTTGGCCTGATGGTCGCGAACTACGCCTTCGGCCCTGGGCCGCAGGACATGGCGCTACTGCAGAAGTGCGCGTCGGTCGCGACGATGTCTCACACTCCGTTCATCGCGAACGCCGGTCCGCAGTTCTTCGGCGTCGATGAGTTCGAGGAGCTCCCGAAGCTGAAAGACCTGCAGTCGCTCTTCGAGGGGCCGCAGTACGCGCGTTGGCACTCGTTCCGCGACAGCGAGGACGCGCGGTACGTGGGTCTCACGCTTCCGCGCTTTCTGCTTCGTCTCCCGTACGGGTCGACGACCGTGCCCACCAAGACCTTTGTCTTCGAAGAAGACGTCACGGGCAAGCACGACAACTACCTCTGGGGTCCCACGTCGTTCGCCTTCGGCAGCCGCGTCGCGCACAGCTTCGCCAAGTTCCGCTGGTGCCCGAACATCATCGGTCCCCAGGCCGGCGGAGCCGTCGAAGACCTGCCGCTGCACCAGTACGAGGCCATGGGCGAGATTCAGACGAAGATCCCCACGGAGATTCAGCTGACCGAGCGTCGCGAGTTCGAGCTGTCGGAGCAGGGCTTCATCGGGCTCGTGGTCCGCAAGGGCACTGACAACGCGTCGTTCTTCTCGGCGAACTCACCGCAGCGACCGAAGCTGTTCGGGAACTCCGAGGAAGGGAAGGCCGCGGAGACCAACTACCGTCTCGGCACGCAGCTGCCTTACATCTTCGTCATCACGCGGCTCGCTCACTACTTGAAGGTGCTGCAGCGCGAGCAGATCGGTACTTGGAAGGAGCGAAGCGACCTCGAGCGCGAGCTCAACAAGTGGATCGGTCAGTACGTCGCGGAGATGGAGAACCCCGCGCCCGACGTTCGGTCGCGTCGCCCGCTCCGCGCGGCGAAGATCACCGTAGAAGACGTCGCTGGGCAGCCCGGCTGGTACCGCTGCGGCATCCAGGTGCGGCCGCACTTCAAGTACATGGGCGCGAGCTTCACCCTGTCGCTGGTGGGCAAACTCGATAAGAAGTGAGCCTCTAGAGGCTCGCCGCAACGGTCGAGTACGAGGGGAGCGCGCGATGACCAAGGCGCTCCCCTCGTGTTCCTGGTTCGACTCAATCTCTCGCTCGTCGTTTTTTTCTGCACTCGTCGTCCGATTGATAGGATCTCGGGCATGTCACTCCGGCATCGTCTTGCCTCAGTCTTCCTCAGCAATCTCGGCTTGCTACTGGGCTGCGGCTCTGGCCAGGTTCGCGAGACTCCGCCACCGGTCTGCGTGTTTGCGCGACCAACACTCGAAGGTCAGCCGATCGCGGAGCCCAGCAACGCAGACCTCGTCCGCCTAGTGCTCGGCTCGGGCGCGCGGCTCGGAGCGGTGGCGCCCTCTGCGGACTGCGGCGGCGACGCGCTCACGGTGCGGCCGAACGCGTGCGAGCCGCGGTTGAGCCCGCTGCCTCGGGTGCCCGTCGGCGACGCACAGCTTATCGCTCGACGCGTCTCGAGCACCGAGCAGCTGGTCTGGCTCATCGCGCGATCGGACGGCGTAGAGGGCGAAGGCCCCATCGCGCTCGTGGAGAAGCGCGCGCAAGGCATGGTGGTGCGGGCGAAGGGCGTGCTGCGCGCCGAGATCGGTCGGGCGCGCCCGCGACTCGCGCTCGAGGGCTCGCTGTTGGTCGTGGACTCCGAACGCTGCGCGGGTGAAAGCCCCTCGACGTGCGAACGTACGGCCCACCTGCTCGTGCGGCGCGGTGTCCGCTTCGAGCGCGTGCCTGTGCTCGACCGCCAGGATCACTGCCTCGCGGGCCCGTCGTTCGCGATGAGCCGTACGAGCATCGTCGCCCTGCCGGATGGCTGGCAGCGACGCTTCGAGCTCGCCGCGTCGTGGGAAGAGCGCGGGCACGGGATCGTGATTCACGAGACGGTCACGATGCGCGATACCGATCCGCGCACGCTGTCGATTCCGCCGCGCCCGTTCCGAGTGGTGTCAGGCGACCGAATCGTGAGGGTAGACGACGGCCTCGTCGGGGATGTCGGTCCGCTTCTCGAGCGCGCGATGGTGCAGTTCGGCTCGGTCGCCGCTTCGACTGCAGAAGAGTGAACATGCCCCAATCGACTCCCACTCGCGCGCGATTCCGTGTGGTCTCTGCGGTCGGCCGGACGCCCAGCGGAGAACGGTTCCTGCTCTCATCGGAGTCCTGGGCAGCGGGCTTTCGTGCCGCGTTCCTCGACCTGGAAGTGACGCTCGCTAAGGGCGCTCTCGGTGAGGCGCAGACCGTGAGGGTGGCTCCACACAGACTCTCCGACCTGTCGATCGCCGGCGTGATACGGGGAGACGCGAGGCTCGCCTCGCTCAGCCAGCTCGCCGAGCGTGCGACGACGGCTCCCGCGAGCGAGTGGCTACGGCAGCTCGAGCAGGAAATGGGCAGGACGGCGCTGCTTGACGAGTGTCGGACACTGCTGCTCGGCGACGCCGCCTCCGCCGCCATCGCTTCCGCGGCACCCCCGACGGCGCCCGACTCGGGCGCTACGGCGAGCGATTCGGTCGACGCGCTGTTCGAGAGGACGCACGACGGCGCTCCGAAAGCATCGACGAACGTCCTCGACTCGTTGGTCGCCGCAATGCGCGGTCGTCCCGCCACGACGACTTCGAGCCACCGCGCGAAGCCCGACGTCGCGGATGCGGCGCGCCGCGCTCTGCTGCAGCACGTCGATGCGGTGGCCCGCGCGGCGCTCGCGCAGGCGGACGTCGCGCGAATGGAGTCGGGTTGGCGCAGTCTTCGATGGCTGCTCGAGCACTGCCCGTCGATGGGCGGCGTCGTCGTCGAGGTCGTCGACGCGCCAGCGTCCGAGGCTGCGGCGCTCCTCGCTCAGCTGCCGCGCGAGGACGACTTCGAGGAGCCCGATCTCCTCGCTGTCGCTGACGTCGTCAGCGCGACCGAGGCGCTCGCGGCGCTCGCTCAGCTCGGCGCCGCGCGGCTCGCGCCGGTAGTCGCCGCCTGGGGCTCGGCGAGCCCCACCGACGCGGTCGAGCGAGCGTTCAACGAGGCATGCGAGCCTGGACAGCCCTACGCGTCGCTGCTCGAGGAGGAGCGCGCGCGCTGGCTCTGCCTGACGTGGAACTCGATCATCGTGCACGACGACGCATCGGGCCTCGGCGCGCGCACGGTCGTGGGGAGCCCCGTGTGGGCCGTGCTCGCGAGCGTCGCGACGAGCTTCGTCGCGACCGGAGCGTTCGCTCGGATTCTCGGGAACGCCGGGTCGGTGCGCGCCGCCGGGACCGCGAGGGTTGGAGGCCGTGATGGCGATATGGCGATTCCGACGGCGCGCTTCGTGTCGATTCGCGCTCAGGCGGCTCTCGCGGCGTGTCGCGTCGTCGCGCTCGGCAGCGGTCGGAACTCCGACCGAATCGTGATCTCGGACGCGCCGACGCTGCGCGCAGCGCGTGACGCGGTGCCGCTCCCCGCGCAGATCGTCACCGGGCGCGTCGCGCGCTTCGCCGAGTGGGTCGCGCTTCAAGTACCGCGCGATGCTGGCGCGGATGACGTACGACAGATCTTCGAAGAGGCGGCGGCCGTGTTCCTCTTTCCGGGGACCACAGCGGGCGAGCTCACCGCTTCGCTGGTGCTACGCGAGGATGGCCAGCGCCTCGCGCGCGTGCGTGTAGGGGCTCCCGCGGCGCACGCGGGCGTTCAGCTCGACCTCGAGCTCGTCCTGCCGCTCCGCTGACGCGCAGGCAGGACGACGCCGCGGGCAGACGCGTCCCGCCCGAGAAGGCGCCATCTCCTAGCGATTGATTTCTCGCCGCGAGAGCCTCCGCTCGAGGCTCGCCGCTCGGTCTTCCGCTTGCGTCATGCGAGTGCGGAGCGCGTTCGCCTCGGCCGCTCGCTCATAAGGGCTCTGATCCGTCGCGACGCGCGCGACGCCCGGCACGCTCGCTCCGCGCGTCGCTCCGACAATGCCGGCAGCGGCGCTCATGCATACGAGCAGCGCCGCCGCCAAGGCACCGCGCGCGCGGCGTGACGACGGCACGGCGGCCCACTGCTCCAGCTCTACGGCGAGCTGCGCGGCGCTCGGCCGCGCCGACGCATCTTCCGCGAGCCACCGCTTCATCGCGCGGCGCACACGGCCTCGAAGTCGCGGCAGGTGCAGCGCGCCACCCGCTCGCTCTGCCAGGAACGTGTCGATATTCGGCTCTGAAGGAGCTGCAGGACGCAGCGCGTGCGCCAGCGTCATGGCGAGCGCAAACACATCTGCTTTCTCGGTGACTGACGCGCTCGTGTCCGGATCGATGACCCGCCTCGCCATTTCGGGCGCGAAGTACATCGGCGTACCAGCGACCGCGAGCTCCTCTGACCTGACCGCGACACCGAGATCCAGAAGCACCGGCAAGACCTCCTCGTGACCACCGAGCCGCGCGAGTAAAATATTGTCTGCCTTCACGTCCTGATGCCGCACCCCGGCCGCATGGAGCGAGGCGAGCGCCCGGGCGATCGGGGCCAACAGTCGGGCCGCCTCGCGCTCGCTCAACGGCGAGCGCGCGACTCGCTCTGCGAGAGTCTCTCCCTCGTACCAAGGCATGACGAACCACAGCCGACCGTCGTACCAGCCGTGCTCCTTCAGCTGCACCAAGCTTGGATGAAAGGCTGACGCCGTGCGGGCCAGCTCCGCCATCGCGCCGTCCATCGCGGCGGGGGTACGAGCGGCCTTGTGAATCACCTTCAGCGCCACCACGTGCGTCGCCACGCGGACATCGCGCGCGCGATACACATGTCCAAAGGCACCGCCCCCGATACAGCCCTCGATGCAATAGCGTTCTCCCACGACGGTGCCCGCCGGAAGCGGCGGACACACCGCGGCAGCGTCCGCATCGTCTCCTGCAGGGGGCGGCAGGACTCGGAGCGCGTCACGCAGTATGGCCTCGGCGCTCATCGCCCGCGCAAGTGGCCTGTCCTCGAGCTGCATGGCGAGCCAGGCACGCGCCGACGAGAGGCGCGACTCGACGAGCACAGCTGGCTCCTCGAGGACATACGCGACCTCAGTCGCCGACAGTCCATGGCCGACGACGAGCTCGAGCGTCTCGAGCTCAGTCTCCGAGAAGCACTGGCGCACATGGTCTAGCAGCGCGCCGTAGCCTGGTGGGCTGCCGAGCGGCGCTGCGTCCCACGGGGCCGCCTCCGCGCCGGCCGACAGCGCGCCGGCCGGCACCGGGTCGAACGCCTCCTCGATCTGCGAGACTCGGCGCGCGAGCAAGAAAAGCCGCGCACGAGGTCCCGGCGCCGCGAACAGCGTCGTGCCGTGACCCTCATCGAGCGCCTCGCGCACCAGCTCGAACGCGCGGCGCCCAAGCTGGTGACTGCGCATTCGGACCCCGAGATACGCGCGCAGCGCCGCCGCGGACGACTGAAGCGCGTCCTCATGCTTCTTGCCCGCCACCGTGCGCCAGAGCCCGCTCGTGTGAACCGAGCGCGAAATACTCGGCGCGCTCGGCTGCGCGCGCGCGGCGGGCTCAACGTCCTTCGAGTGGATGATCACGGGTGCGGTCCAGGAGGCGAACGGAATCGTGCGCAGCAAGGAAGGCAGCCGCGCTGCGATATTGATGCTCGTAGTGGTGGTCATTGGGCAACTCGGACGATGCGTGGCATTGATGAATAGGTGATGTGCGCGATCTCTCGTACTTCGCCGCCGCCGCGGAGTATCACCCGCTCTCGGCGCAGAATCGCGCCGTCGACGCCCTCCTGGACCACTTCCTCGCTGCCGGGCATACGTCCGCTGACGACCTCGACCTCGCGAGTACGGGCGATGGTCTCCTCGATCTTCGTCGACCAGCGTACTTCGGGGCCGCGCGCCGAGCCCAACAGCGTGACCGTCATGACGCCACCCGCGCTCGTTGCACGTACACGCAGGGGGAACGAGAACGGATTACGAATCTTCAGGTCCGACGAGGGCCACGAAACCGATGCATCGAGCCCCAGATCGATGTATCGAGAAGTGCCTGTGTGCGGATGATGCTCCACGATCTCGAGGCCGCCGAGGAACGCTGCCGCGTGGAGGGTCGCGGCCACTTGACATATACCTCCCCCGATCCCCTCCACGACGCGGCCATCGTTGATCTCGTCTGCGGGCCTGAAGCCACGGCCAATCGTCCGCTCCCCGACCAGCGCGTTGAACGAGATCGTCTGTTGCGCGTCGACGATCGCGCCATCGATGGCGGCCGCGGCGGCCTCGATGTTCGTCCTCCGCCCCCACTGCTCCTCACCCTCGGCAAAGCGAGTCGTGAACTCGGAGACCACCTGCGTATACAGTGCCTCGCTGAGCGGCTGATTCAGCGCCGCTGGGGCCGACAGCCGCTGGACCGGAATCTCGATGACGGAGCGCGAGGTGAGCACGCCGCGCTCGAGTGCGATGCTGGCTGCGAGCCCGCTGAGCGTGCGCCCGGAGGCCGCGGGCGACGCGCGTCCATGCGCGTCGATCTGCGGCGCTAGCGGTGAGATGTCCACTTCCCGTCGCAGCTGCTGGATCGCGCTCGCCGCCGCGCGCTCGTCGAAACGGCGCGCGAGGTCGAGGCGCACCGCGCCGTGCGCGGCGACATCGGATAGCGGATTACCCGTCCGCCCGCGCACGAGAATCTCTCGCCGGGTGGCCGGCACGTCGACGCGCCCACCAAGCTCGCGGCGCGTCCGGTGCACGACGAGGTCATCGACGACGAGAGTCACCGGAGTGTCGAGCCACGCCGTCGCGAGGATCTGAACCGCGGCGGACGCCTCGCGGGCGCTTGATCCACGCAGGGCGACCCCCTCGATAGCGGGCGCGCCAACGACGCCCCCCCGAAAATACGGCGCGGCAAGGGCGCCTACAGGCATGAGCAAGGCCGCGGACACCGCGAGAATGAGCGCGTGCCGCAGGATGCGTCTCTTCATACACACACTGTAGGCAGCGCGCTCAGCCGAGCGCAAAAGAACGGCGCGGGTCAGGCGCTGCCGGAGTGCAGGACGCGAAGCAGATGCTCGGCACGCGAGGGATGCGCACCGCGCAACGCTCGATAGTGCTCCATCGCGGCCTCGTGTCGCCCGAGCCGGATCTGCGTCAGCGCCAGGGCGAAGCGCGCGTCAGCCTCGTTCGGCTGCGCCATGACGGCCGCTTCATAGGCCTCGGCCGCCGCCTCATCGCGGCCCACCGCCGCGCGCACGTGGCCGAGCGCGATGAGCAGCTCAGCGCCCCCCATCCCGAGCGATCGAGCGCTTGCGTAGGCTTCGCCGGCCTCGCCGTACCGCTTCTGGCGATGAAGGCAGAGTCCGTAGGCATAGCTCGACGCCGCATCGACGAACCCGCGCGACCGAGCCTTCGCGAACGACGCGATGGCTTCCTCGTCGTTGCCGGAAGCCGCGAGGGCGGCGCCGAGCGCGGCCATCGTCGCTGCGTCGTCGGGTGCGGCCGCGAGCGCCTGCCGAAACGCGCCGACGGCCCGCGCGTAATCTCCGGCGGCCGCGTTCGCCCTGCCGACCAGCGCCAAGAGCGGCGCGCTCTGCGGCACCCTCTCGAGACCGCGCTCGAGCACCGCGACCGCCTTCGCGGGGCTCGACAACGCGAGCAGCGCCTCGGCGAGATCGCCCGTCGCTGTGGCGAAGATGTGCGCTGGCCCGCGCGTCGCGTCGAGCTCCATGAGAGCGCGGCGGAGCACGTCCGCGGCTTCGCGCGGCTGCCGGTTGGCGAGACGCGCGCGTCCCAGCGCGACCAGCGTCATCGCGTCGCCCGGCATCGCGCGAGCCGCAGCCTCGAGCGGACGAACCGCCTGCGAGTGCAGCCCGAGCCGCGAATACGCGAGCCCGAGATCGCGCTGCGCCTCGACCGACTCCGGCTCGCTCAACAGCACTTTCTCGAGTGCTTCGGCGGCCTCTTGCCAGCGCTCGTCGAGCTGCGCTAGCCGCGCCCGCATGCGCTGCGCGGGTACGCTCGTCGCAGCGAGCGCGATGGCGCGCCGCGTGGCCGTCCAGGCCCGCTCCTTCTCGTCGAGCGCGAGCGCGGACTCTGCGAGCGCCACGTGCGTCTCTGCGGCGTCGTGTCCCTCGGCGACCGCTGCGTCGAGGCGCAAAAGAGCCTCTTCGAACAGCCCCTCGGACGTGAGCCAAACGCCGAGACGCGCCACACTCTGCGCCGCCACGCCGACGTGCGCCGCCGCCTCGCGCAGCACCGCGATGGCGCCTCCGCGATCGCCTGCGGCGTAGCGCGCCTCGGCGAGCTGCTCTAGCAGCGCGACAGCCCGATCTCCGTGCTGATACGCAGCTTCGAGCGCGACAGCCGAAGCAGCGTGCTCGCCGAGCGCGCGTCGCACGCCAGCGAGCAAGCGCTGCGCGACGACGTCTGACGGATCGAGCGCGATGGCACGCTCGAGCGACTCCGCAGCACGCTGAGGCTCGTGCAGCGCGCTGAGCGCCTCACCGAGCTCGCGGTGCGGGCCAGCCTCGCCGGGCGCGACCTCGATCGCGCGCGCGAACGCGTCGAGCGCGTTGTCTGGCCGCGCGCCGAGCCGCAGCGCGCGGCCGAGCTCCATCCAAGACTCAACGTCCCGCGCGTCGATGCGCACGGCGTGACGCAGAGCGCGCGCCGCCTCCTCTACCTGCCCTAGGATCCGGTAGAGGCGGCCGGCTCCCCGATAGCCCGCCGGATGATCTGGGGCGAGCCGCGTCGCCTCGCGATACGCGACCGCCGCCTCCACATTCTGCCCGGCGCTCTCCTCGAGCTGCGCGATCCGCAGCCAATCCGCCTCCGATCCCTCGACCGCGCTCACCTCGCGAAACGCGACGAGCGCCTCGTCTTTACGCCCCTGCGCGTCGAGCGCCTTTGCGCGGACGCGCATCAGCTCGACGTCCCCCGTGAGCAGCGACGTCGCGCGCTCGAGGTGGCGGAGCGCGGCGTCGTGTCGCCCCATCTCGAAGTAAGTTTTGCCGAGCGCGCCGTGCAGCGCCGCGTCGTCCGGAGTCTGCCAGAGCGCCTGCTCGAGCGCGTCGAGCGCCTCGGGCATCCGGCCGAGCGCCGAGAGCGCCCCGGCCCGCGCGCGATGCAGCCCACCGTCATCAGGCGCGCTGCGCAGCGCCTCTTCTGCCACCACGAGCGACTCGCGCGGGCGTCCAAGCCTGAGCTCGAGCTCGGCGAGCGCCGTGGTCACATGCAGATCCCCTGGCCGAGCCTTGTCCGCCAGGCTGAACGCGTCGCGCGCCTCCTGCTCACGCCCAAGCACGCGGAGCGCGGCGCCGAGCTCGATCTGCGCGTCTCGGGCGGCCCCTGGGTCCTCGCTCGTAGCGGCAAGCGTGAGCACGCGCTCTGCCTCGGCCACGCGTCCGAGCACCAGGTACACGCGCCCGAGCCCGAGCGACCACTCCGGGCGCGGCGCAGCAGCGCACGCGATCTCGTACGCCTCGAGCGCCTCGATCGGCCGCTTCAGCGCCGCGTAACACGCGCCCGCGCCAGCCTGAAGCGCCGCGCGCTCTGGTTGCTCCTTCCGGAGCGTGTCGAAGTGCGCGAGCGCCTCGCCGTGCAGTCCCTGACGCAGCAGTAGCTCAGCGAGCTGCGCGCGGACGTCTCCGTCGCTCGGCGCGAGCGCCCACGCCTTTGCGAGCTGCGCGGTCGCGCCCGTGACGTCACCGTCGGCGAGCATGTGCACGACCTGCGTGCGGTAGACGATGAGCTCCGCCGGCCAGCGCGCCTCCGCCGCCTCTAGCACGCGGCGCGAGTCGTCGAGCCGCACGAGCTTTCGATAGACATCGGCGAGCTCGCAGTGCGTCGCAGCCGCAGCCAAAGCTTTGTACGCCACCCGCTCGAGCACCTCAGCCGCCTCGCGCAGCCTCTCCGCAGCGTGCAGCGCGCGGCCCCAGGTGAGCGCATAGACCTCCTCATCCGGCGCCAAACGCGCGGCGCGCGCCGACGCGTCGACCGCGTCCGACGCAAGCCCGAGCACGAGCTGCGCGCGCGCGAGAGCGTGGAACGCCTCGGCGTCGTCGGGGTGTTGCTCGGTCCACGCGCGGAACGTCGCCGCCGCCTGCTCGTGGTGCCCGAGCTGGCGCTCTAGCGCGCCCTTCTCGCGCAGCGTGTCTATCGACCGCGGGTCGAGCCGAGCCGACGCGGCGTACGCCCCGATAGCCGCCTGCAGGTCCGTCTCCATCACGAGGGCGCGGGCCTGCTCGCGGCAGACGTCCGCGCTCTCGGCGCCGAGCGAGATGGCCTCGTGAAAGCTCGCGACCGCGCGACCGCTCTTGCCTACGCGCAGCGCCGAACGCGCGAGCGCCAGATGGATCTTCGCGTCGGGCTCGACCACGCGCTCCAGCCACAGCACCGCGCGCTCGAACTGCTCACAGCGAAAGCTCGCGAGCCCACCATCGCGCAGCGCCTCGGCGTCATCGGCGCGCTCGGCGAGCACCTTCGCGTATGCCTCGACGGCCCCCGCATCGTCGCCCGCGTTGAGCAGCGCGCGCGCCAGCTCCACCCACACGTCGATCGCCGTCGGCTTCACGCGCACCGCGCGGGCGAATGCGTCCGCCGCGTCTCTCGCCTCGCCAGCCGTGCGACACAGCCCGCCGAGCAGCACCAACGCCTCGAAGTAGTCGGGCTTCAGCGTCGTCGCGCGCTTCACCGAGGCCTTCGCCTCGTCGAGCTTTCCGAGCTGCTGGTACGTCCGCCCGATCATCAGTCGCGTGACTGGATTGTTCGGGTTCGCCATCACTGACGCCTTGAGGCGCGCAAGGGTCTCTTCGAGTGGCTCGCTCATCGGTCCCCGTTTCGGCGAGTCTAGAGCGCGCCACCGCAAGAACCAAGCGCAACGTTTCGCCTCGCGGGTGCTAGCTTCAGCCTCTTCGGAAAATCGCCGCCCGCGCGAGGAAGCGATCTCACATGACCGATTACCTCCAAAGCCTCTCGATCGTCGACCTGCACGCCTGGTACCTTGGGCTCGCGGACGTCATCTCTCGCCGACCAGTCTCGGGGGGCGCCGAGCCGCTCGCCAGCCGGCTGTTGCGGCGCTACCTGACCCCAGCGCCATCCAACCCGGCATACACGTTCGTCGCGCCCAACTACGTGCGGTCACACGCGATCGTTCAAGCGGCGATCGCGCACCACCGGGCGGTCTACCTCTCGAGGTCGGAGGCGCGAATCGGGGGCACCCTGCGAATCGCGGGAATTCAGCCTCGGTGGTGCCGACCTGAGGACTACGCCTGGGACCGCCGGGCCGCGCTCACACTGCACCTCGAGTCGCTCGTAGAGGTGCCGTTGCGGTGGCAGTTGACCGGCACCGACGACGAGAAGGATATCCTCTACGGCCTCGGCATGGGTTTTCAGCTACGAACCGACGCCGTGGCTCTCTTGCGACCGTCGAGCACCGATCCAGGGGCGACCAGCTTCACGTCGTTCACCGCCAGGATCGTCGACACCTACGACTTCAATCCCGACGAGCACATCACCTGTCCCAACCCCGACTTCGGCTCTTCCCGCGCTAACGCCGTCCGCCCGAGTGACGAGACGCTCGTCGTCTATCACTCGAACGCTGCGCGCTTGGAGCGTGCAGGCCGGGCCCAGGTCTACGCCGTCCGGAGCGATGCATGGGTCCCACCAGGAACACTCTGGAGCCCTGGGAGCGCGGATCTGACCTGCGAGCGAGCCTGGCGACCGTGGTAGTCGCCGGCAGGACAATCCCGGTCGTCGCGTCCGTCACTATCCTCGTGTTCATCGCTTGGCTCGCGGCGAACGCCTACGTGTTCTCGCTCGACGCGAGCGACGCGGAGTGGATGCTCTTCGCGCCGTCGCTGCCGACTCCAGTCTTCGCGCTCGCCGGCGCCGCGCTGACCGCCTGGTGGGCGCGGCGCGCTGGGCGCAGGGCGATGGCGCTCCGCGACGCACTGCGATGTGCGTCGGTGTTTGCGCCGGTCGCGGTGCTGCATGCGTGGGGTGTCCGCATGTCCGGCTTCGGTCCGTCGGTCTTCGGCGTGCAGTCCTTCTTCGACCGTATCGCGACAGGCCGACTGACAGCGCTCTGGCTGCTGTTGCTGTGTAGCTCGCTCGCCTTCCCACTACTCGCAACGGTCCGTGGCCTCCTGGTCGGTCTTGCCCGCTCACGCACGTTGCTGCTGCAGGCGGCGATCACGCTCGTGTACCTGCCGTTGATGGCGAACGATGCGATGTTGCTCGTCTACAGCGTTCAAGCCGGCGAGCTCGCCGCCGTCTACGGTCCGTTGCTGCGCGTCTCCGTTGCGTGCACCACGACGGCGTTGGCCGTCCTCGACTACCGCGCCGCAGACGCCAGCGCACTCGCGGAACGGGTCGGCGCCACGCAGCGCCCGTAACTGCTCGGCGTACGCGGACGTGCGGCCGATCGAGAGAGCGCAGGCTTGTGCATGGGCCACACCTCGGGTTAGAAGAGCGCCCACGGGTGAGGCGTCCACATGACCAACGACTTTGATCCAACTGACGACGCGGATACATCG
>Ga0163144_10004503_pt1 | contig 31350 bp, 26 predicted proteins | sample OliLak19BULKMAT1_FD_123175 | JGI IMG/M metagenome (GOLD analysis project Ga0163144, IMG submission 123175) | Freshwater microbial mat bacterial communities from Lake Vanda, McMurdo Dry Valleys, Antarctica - Oligotrophic Lake LV.19.BULKMAT1 | ecosystem: Environmental > Aquatic > Freshwater >... | reverse complement strand
TCTCTAATCGAACATCCTCTTGATCTTAATATGCCGATTTCTAATCGCTCGGCTGACGAAATATTTTTAAATTTCATATCACTCTATTTTACAAGAGTGTCCTAATAGATTTGGGAATTGACGCCAAGGGGGTTTCGCTAACTACCAAGGAGAAGTTGATGCCCGTTACAATCCCTGGAAGGAAGGAACCAAAAAAGGCTCCTGGTTCTGGTCCGGTAAACCATGCAGCGAAGGTTCATACGCGCATCACTATGCGCGGTTTGCGAGAGCCGCCAATGAGCGTCGCTGAAGGCGAAAGACCGCCGGAGGCACCATCGATCCGCGAACGTTGCACTGGCGACATGGATCGCAACGGGCACTTCGTGCAACACCCATAGGGAAAGAATCGCAGGGGAACCTGCACAAGGTCGCGCGATTCATAATTGCGCGGCCTTTTTTTATGCAATACTTTCCGCTATGAGAAACGGCACTTTTTGACATATAATAGAGAGAGTATGCCACTCCCCGATGAAAACCGCATAACGTATTTCGCATCGACCGACGCGCGCAATCGTCGCGTCCCTTTTGGTATTAAAGCCAAGGATCGTTCTCGCCACATGTATGTCATTGGAAAGACAGGTATGGGCAAGTCGACACTTCTTGAAAACTTAGCTATTCAAGATATCCAAAACGGTGAAGGACTTGCCTTTATGGACCCACACGGGGGAACAGCTGAGAAGCTTCTCGATTTTATCCCTGAGCACCGTATTAAGGATGTGCTCTATTTTGCCCCGTTTGATATGGAATACCCAATTGCCTTCAATGTGATGGAGGATGTGGGGCCCGATAAGCGCCACTTGGTGGTGGCGGGATTGATGAGTGCTTTTAAGAAAATCTGGGCGGATGCGTGGAGCGCGCGTATGGAGTACATTCTCCAAAATACTATCTTGGCACTTCTTGAGTACCCCGGCTCTACCATGCTTGCTATCAACAAGATGCTTTCGGATAAGGACTTCCGTAAAAAGGTGGTTGATAATATTACCGACCCGTCAGTGAAATCTTTTTGGGTTGATGAGTTTGCAAAGTATACTGATCGTTTCGCGGCGGAAGCGACTCCTGCGATTCAAAACAAAGTAGGACAATTTACGAGTAATCCCCTCATTCGTAACATTATCGGCCAAGCGCAGTCTTCCTTTGATCTTCGTAAGATGATGGATGAGAAAAAAATTCTTATTATCAATCTTTCAAAGGGGCGTGTAGGTGAGGGTAATGCCAATCTTTTGGGAAGCATGCTCATTACCAAGATTTATCTTGCGGCCATGTCTCGAGCGGATGCTTCAGAGACTCGTCTTGCACGACTTCCAAACTTTTATCTTTATGTAGACGAATTCCAGTCTTTTGCCAATGAAAGTTTTGCCGACATTCTCTCTGAGGCTCGAAAGTATAAGCTCAACCTCACCGTGGCACACCAGTATATAGAGCAGATGTCTGAGGAAGTTCGTGCTGCGATTTTTGGAAACGTGGGAACGATGGTGGTGTTTCGCGTGGGGCCATTTGATGCGGACATTTTTGAAAAGGAATTTATGCCGACGTTTATCGCGGAGGATTTTGTGAACTTAGGTTTTGCACAGGTGTATTTGAAGTTAATGATCGATGGGGTGGGGTCGCAGCCATTTTCGGCACTTACCATGCCACCGATAGGGAAGCCCCCGATTTCGTATAAGCAACAAGTCCTTCTCTCATCTCAAGAACAGTTTGGTGGACCGCGCATTGCCGTTGAAGAAGAAATCGCAAAGCAAATGCTTGGTGAAAAGGGTGCTGAGGCAACCCCTTCTCGAGAGACTCCACAGAATGAGAATAAAAGAGGTGAGCCTTCACGTCCACGACAGAGTCGTGAAAGAGACATGAGACCGCGGGCCCCAGAGAACGTAGAGAAAATAGAGAGAGTGGAGAGAAGGGAAACGGTTCCTGTAAGAAGTGAGGTGAAAGAGGAAACCAAAATAGAGACCCGAGAAGTGCGACATCAAGCAGTACGGATTGAAAGTGGTGTTAAGGAAGTCCTTAAGCAAGCAGGAACAGAAGAGCATCTCACCAGTCTTCGCTCAACATTAGCGAGCGTTATTGGGGCGGTTGATCCTATTGTGTCAAAGGAGAAAGAAGTTCCTGTTCACTTGGTGTTATCAAAAGAAGTACCAAAAGTGGTTTTAGAAAGACCCGTTCAAGAGTCACGAAAGAGGGAAGAACCAAACCTGTATTCTAAGCGCTCACAAAATCAAGGACAGAATATGGAAGCATTACGCGCGGTACTTCAAAAATTAAAAAATGAAGAATCTAAAGAAGGAATCAAGGATGAGGCTAAGGAAGAGCCTAGAATAGAAGAAAAAGTTATAGTAGTAAAGAGTGATGAAGTGGCAAAAGAAGAAGTTGTCACTTCAGAAAAAAAGAAAGATTTTAAGCCAGTAGAGATACCAGAAGATGAACTCCGTGCCCTGCTTCATGTCGATCGTGATAACGCATAGAAAAAAACTGTATAGTAGTGTTCCCTATTACTTCGTAGCCTTTTTCTTTTTTGCTCATTACGCCTCCGCTTCGACGATGATTAATGAAATTATGTACGATCTTCCGGGGAGCGATACTGGACGTGAATGGATAGAAATATACAATAGTGGCCCTGAGTCGATCGACCTCTCAAAGTTTTTTATTCGTGAGGCTGAGACGAATCATAAGTTGGATATCACCACGGGAAGTACAGTAATCCCTCAGGGAGGTTTCGCCGTTATTGCCGATACCCCCTCAAAATTTCTTATAGACAATCCGCAGTTTACAGGAGTCTTGTTTGGAAGTTCCTTCTCACTTTCAAATACCGGCGAGAGTTTGGTCTTAAAAAATGGCGACATTGAAGTAGATACTATTTCGTATGTGAGTACTTTAGGTGGAGTAGGGGACGGAAATACTTTGGCACGGTCAGGGAATACGTTTGTAAGTAGTAGTCCGACCCCCGGAAAGATAAATACTAGGGGAAGTCATACTGAGCCGGTAGACACCAGTACTACTTCAGCAAGCACTTCTCCTTCACTGGGAACTTCAGAAGTTCCTCAAAATCCTCTCGTGAATTCAGCGACCGTTTCGTATTGGAAAACTGAACCGCAAATATTTCCTGATGCAGGACTCGACCGCACAGTACTTTTAGGAAGTGAGATTGTTTTCACAGGAAGTGCGCTCGGTATAAAAAAAGAGCCACTCGCAGGAGCTCGTTTCTTATGGAATTTTGGCGACGGAGAGGTGAAAGAGGGGAGGGTGGTTTCTCACACCTTCCACTATGGGGGAGACTATATCGTGACACTCGACGTTTCTTCGGGAGAGTATTCACAAGGAGACAGGGTTTCAGTAAAAGTAATACCGCCAACAGTGGTACTGGGATCGTTCAGTGAGGGTGAGGCTGGATACAGTGAAATAAAAAATACTGGTCTAAGCGAGCTTGATATTTCTCTTTTTAAATTAAAGACTGACTCTCAAACGTTTATTATTCCCAAAGGAACCCTTCTTAGGGCGCAGGGAGTGATTAAAATTTCTAATGCAGTGAGTGCTTTGAGAGTGGGAAAACCAAAACTTCTCTTTCCTAACGGGGTAGAAGTGAAGGGGGAAGAGGTCCTGCAAATTTTAGCGCTGAAACCTTTGGTTGGTCAAAAGGGTTCTACCTATACACCGCGAGCCAGCCTCCCTGTATCACAGGTGGCAAGTGTTGGTACTAAGAGCGCTAAAGTAGATAGAGACACAGGAGTGCAAAGCACACAGCCAACCGAGACCAAAAACGATAGTTCAAATAGTGCCTTTGTTTTAGGGCTACTTGCACTTTGTGGAGTCATTGCGGGAGGAATTATCCTTGTGCGAAGGATGGGTCACCCGGCTGACGAATATACATTAGTTGAGTGAGATTTAAAAAATATGAAAGAAAAAATTATATTAGTGACTGGTGGCACTTCTGGTATTGGAAAGGAAACAGTACGTGCACTTGTAAAAAATGACGCTACGGTTATTTTTACTGCACGAGAGAAATATAAAGGAGAGGAAATTAAAAGAGAAATAGAAAAAGAAACTGGCAAAAGGGTTGATTTTTTGGTGGTAGATTTTGAGTCCCTTCGTTCTGTTCGAGAATTAGCAGGGGAGTTTAAAAAAAAGTATCAGAAACTTCATGTACTTATAAATAATGCAGGAGTGATGCCACAGAAGCGAGAAGTAACACAAGATGGCCATGAGTTTTGCTGGGGAGTGAATGTGCTTGCGCCATACCTCTTAACAGAACTATTTTTACCGATACTTAAAGAAAGTACGCCTTCGAGAGTTATTAATGTTTCTTCGACCATGCACAGAGAAGGAACTATTAATTTTGAAGATTTAGAAAGTGAAAAAAGCTTTGATCATTACGATGCTTATGCTCAGTCAAAACTGGCATTTATCTTGCTTACGAAAAAACGTGCTAAAGAGTTGGAGGGGAGTGGAGTAACGATTAACGCACTTCATCCAGGAGTTGTGCGAACTAGGATGTTGGCAAACAATATGGCGGATACCAATCCACTAGTTCGTTTAGCTTTTTCATTTAATACAATCAGTCCCGAAGAAGGTGCAAAAACCAGTGTTTATCTTGCCGAGTCTAAAGACGTAGAACATATAAGTGGTAAATATTTTGTAAAAAATAAAATCACGAAAACTGCTCCACAAGCTGAAGATATGGCTGTAGCGGAAAAATTGGAAGCTATTGTAAAAAGTCAGGTTTCATTGTAGAATGTAGGTTGTTAAAATGGAGGATCACATGAACATCTCAGAAATACTGAAAGGGGTTGAAACATGGCGCCATGGCTTGGTTGTCGGCGTCATGTTCAACAACGAGTCGCAAGCTCACTTTTTCAAAATGGAGGTCGACCTTGCAGCGCAGGCTACAAGTGATACGGCTGCAGCGTGGCGCGAGTACGGCGTTCGCCACGGAATGCTCGATGCCAACGGTGTGCCAGTTGGCCACGTAGAGGTTCCTGCAGGTGGCTGACGCGCTTCTGAAATCAAGGTTTTTGGCCGGGGTGACTACCGGCCTTTTTGTTTGGTTTAAGATAGTAATTATTACTATTTCTGCTAGAGTACTGCTTATGAAAATGGATTTCCCCGGGTTTTCTAAAGTTGCTTTCATAGACCCAAAAAAGAAGTTTGGTGAGGAGGGGCAGTATGTAGCTTGTTACCCAAAAAACAAAAAAATGACACGCCTTATAGCTAGTGCAAGGAAGAAGGGAATGGAGATTCGTTACGACTACTCACTTCTTGGTGACCGTACTCCGTATCGTTTTATTATTACTGAGATACCTCCTGGGCATGTCCAACCTTTTCATAGTCATAAAAATCTTTGTGAAATGACCATCGTTCTTTCAGGTGAAATCTTTTATATTGAAAGTAAGGTACTTACAGAAAGTTCTTCGCGTTCACTTTTAAAAAAAGAAGGGAAGAAACTTGTGACTGAAGGGAGGGTTGTAGACACTTCATGGAAGCGCCATACTGTCGCAAATTTCTCAAAAAAATATGCCAAGATGATAACTATACAATCGGACAATACGGAGAGAGTTTCTTTTGTGGCAGATTGGGTGCGATAATTTTCTTATGGTCAAACGAATATTATTTTTCTCGCTCACCTACTTTCCTTTTATCGGTGGAGCGGAAGTAGCGATAAAAGAGGTGACGGATCGTATATCTTCCGACGATTACCATTTTGATATGATTACACTTCGCTTTGATTCAAATTTGCCAAAGTTTGAGCGGGTAGGAAATGTCGATATTTTCCGAATTGGTTTTGGATATAGAGGAGCTAAGATAGAAGATTTTAAAAAATTCCCATTGGTGCTTAATAAGTATTTTTATCCATTCATGGCACTCGTCGCTGCTGTCGTGTTGCATCGTCGTAAATCCTATCAAGCAGTCATGACGGTAATAACAGGCTATGCTTCTTTCGGGGCACTTTTCTTTAAGTTTTTGTTTCCAAAAGTGTCTTACATAGCACGGGCAGACGATGGAGACCCCTTTGATAGTTATAAAAGAAAAACAAAAATAGTAGCCCCACTTTTTATCAAACTTTTCACAAAAGCAGATTTTTTAGTAACTACTTCCACCTATCTTTTAAATGAGGTGACGAAGATGGGCTATAGAGGGGAGAGTGTCATTGTTCCGAATGGAGTAGATGCGAAGCATTTTTCGCAAGAGGTATCCGCTAAAGAACTAGAAATAGTTAAAAAAAATATCGGGAAAAAAGAGGGAGACATTTTTTTAGTAACTACTTCGCGCTTAGTACCCAAAAATGGAATTGATGATTGTGTACAAGCCATGAAATTGTTACCCAAAAATATTTATTTTCTGGTGTATGGTATTGGACCTGATGAGGAAAAACTAAAAACTCTTGCAAGGCAAGATGGGGTAGAAGAGAGGGTTCGCTTTCTCGGCCAACTTTCACACACTGATATGCCGAAAACTCTGAAAGCTTGCGATATTTTTGTAAGGCCTTCGCTTTCTGAAGGTTTTGGGATTTCGTTTATTGAGGCGATGGTGGCAGAGCTTCCAGTCGTTGCAACACAAGAAGGTGGCATCGCTGATTTCTTGTACGATCCAGAGCTCAATAAAAACCACCCCCCGACAGGACGAGCGGTTAAGGTGCGAGACCCAGCGGGGATAGCTAGAGCAGTGGAGCTTTTCATTGATAATCCTGAAGAAACAAAACAGATTGTCGCTAATGCAAAAAAAATGGCTATGGAGCGCTACGATTGGGGTCTTATAGCTAAGCAGATGAAAGAAAAAGTTTTAGATGAGCTTTTTACTAATGCATATGGAAAATAAAAATATAGTAATAGCAACAGGAAGCTTTGGGGGGCCAGCGACGTATAGCAAACTCCTAAAAGAAAAGTTACCTCTTCAGGGAATTGAAGTAGAGATTATTTCTTTTGGGGAGGTGTTACAGTATCCAAAAATTATTCGCCATCTTGTCTATTTTTTGAAGTTAATTAAAGCACTTAAGAAGGCTGATCTGATATACGCGCAGGATCCGGTGTCGGTGGGGCTCCCCGCGTATTTCGCCGCGAAATACGCGGGGAAGCCTTTCTACCTAAAAGTGGTGGGAGACTATGCATGGGAACAAGGGCAGGTACGTTATGGAGTTACTGACCCTCTTGATATATTTGTGACTAAAAAAAGTTCGTATGCACTTTCCGTGCGCATCCTTCGTAAGTTTGAAAGCTTTGTAGCGCGTCGTGCAAAAAAAATAATTGCTCCGAGTGCGTATTTAAAAAGGATAGTAACTACATGGGGGGTAGTAGAGAGTAAGATAGAAGTTATTTATAATGGTATTAAGCCAACTGAAATTAAGGAAGACAAAGAAGTTTTGCGCAAAAAATTTGACTACACCTATCCCACTTTTGTTTCCGCGGGACGCCTCGTGCCGTGGAAAGAATTTCCAACCCTCCTTCATGCATTTAGTGAGGTAGTAAAAGAATGCAAAGAGGCGAAACTTTTTATTATTGACGATGGTCCAGAAAAGGAAAAGTTGCTCAATTTGAGTCGTGAACTCGGTATTGAGAAGCACGTTTTTTTTGTGGGTAAGGTCCCACAAGCAGAACTTCATCTGCGCATTAAAGGAGCAGATTGTTTTGTACTTGCTTCATCATATGAGGGCTTTTCCCATGTCCTCCTTGAAGCCATGGCACTCGGTATTCCTATCATTACCAGTCGGTCAGGTGGAAATCCTGAATTATTTGTAGATGGAATGAATGGGCTTTTAGTATCTGCTGGAGATTTTGAAGAGTTAAAAAAAGCCACGCTTCTAATAGCTCATGATAAAGACAAAGCTTCGCAGTTTGCAAAAAACGGATTAGAGCGATTAAAAGACTTTAGCGAAGAAGTAATGATTAAAAAACTGGTAGCTCTTTTGAAGTAAACTATATCTATGAAAGTACTAATGATTTCAACTGATGCTCGTATCACTGATACTTCTAGTAAAGAGTTTTTGCGTATGAAGGAATATGCGAGTGTTCTTGAGGAACTCCACATTATCGTCTGTACTACTAAAACAGAGGTGGAAGAAATGCAAGAAGGAAATCTTTTTGTCTACCCAACCCTCTCAAGGAATAAACTTTTTTATGGAATTAATAGTTTTTTTCTGGCAAAAAAACTTAAGAGTAACACGCTATCTCTTGTGTCCGCCCAAGATCCTTTTGAGACGGGTTTAATCGCGCTTTTCATATCCCAGTATCTTAATGTTCCCCTTGAAGTACAGATCCATACTGACTTTTTGAGTCCTTACTTCCTGCACTCATTTAAAAATTATATTCGAGTGTTTCTCGCCCGGGTCACACTTCCGCGCGCGGAAGGGGTGAGGGTGGTTTCGGAGCGACTGGCTCGCGAAGTAAAAAAGTGGATTTTCTTAAAAAGTGAGCCCGTAGTCCTCCCGCTTGTTCCGGAGGAGATGAGCTCAGTTGACGAACTCGCGGCACTCTATTTAAAGCGTAAGTATCCGCAGTTTGGAGAGATTGTTCTCATGCTTTCACGTCTTGAATTTGAAAAAGATGTTACGCTTGCAATCACTGCGTTCCGTAACGCGACAGCTGAAGCTCGGGGGGTGGGACTTATTATTGTCGGAGAGGGGAGTGAAGAGGTGAAACTTAAGACACTGGTCGTTCGTTTAAAGCTTGAGGATCGGGTCTTCTTTGAGAAGTGGCAACAAGACCCAATCCCTTATTTCATGAGTGCAGACGTTTTTCTCAACACCTCATTATATGAAGGGTATGGCCGAACGCTTATCGAGGCGGCACTCGTGGGGTGCCCTATTGTTACAACAGAAGTGGGGGTGGTGGGAAATGAACTCTCACTTAGAAGTGTCTTAGTATCAGAGCCTAAAAACCTTTTAGCGCTCACTAAGAATCTCGCTTACGCACTTTCACATAAGAAAGAGCTTAAAGAGATTGCGGTGCTTCAGAGTGAAAAAATCAAAGAGGAGGTACGTCATTTTAAGGAAAGACGTCTTGCTCTTTTTAAGGAGGCGTGGGAGCGTTCTTTAAAAGTGGTATAACATGAAATTATTAATCACGACTCAAGCGATAGATAGTAATGACGATCACTTTGTCTTTTTTTTAGATTGGGTGAGAGCTTTTGCTCTGCGATATGAAAAGGTGACTATTCTCGCGCTTCGAAGTGGAGACTATACACTTCCTCAAAACGTCGAAGTTCTCTCTCTTGGGAAAAATGAAGGAAAGGGAAGGATAACCTATCTTCTCCGCTTTTTTAAATGCATCTTCTTCAGAAGCGGAGATTATGATGATGTCTTCGTCCATATGAATCCTGAGTACCTTGTTCTTGGAGGATGGTGGTGGAGGTTGTGTGGGAAAAAAGTAGGACTGTGGTATACCCACAAACAGGTGAATGTAAAACTTCGTGTGGCGTTGTTTTTTGCTAATACTGTTTTCACCGCAGTTCCTGAAAGTTTCAGAATACCTTCAAAAAAAGTTATTGTCGTGGGGCACGGTATTAATACAGAACTTTTTGCTCCACAAAAGGTTTCAAAAAACGTTGTTGAAATACTCACCGTTTCAAGAGTCGCACCTATTAAACATATCGAAGATATGATAACGATTTTGCCTAGAGTGATTCAGTCGTTGGGAAAAGAAGTGCGTTTAGGGATTGTGAGTACACTACCAAAAGCAGGTGAGCGTTATTTTGACTACTATCAAGGGCTTCTTGCTTTGGCAAAAGAGAAAGAGGTAGCTTCTTCGGTGTATTTCTTGGGAGCAGTATCGGGAAGTAAACTTCCTTCGTATTACAATCATGCTACTATCACGCTTAACCTCACTCCCACAGGAGGTCTCGACAAAGCAGTGCTTGAGTCGCTTTCTTGCGGGATTCCTGTCGTAGCGTCAAACCAGGCCCTCCGAGGTGTATTTGGGCCCTTTGCTGATAGGTTTTTGGTGGAGCTTGGGAATACGAATGAACTTGCTGTACGGGTGATTGCCGCGATCAAGGAGTCTGGGGCACTTCAAAAGGAGTTACGAGATTTGGTAGCGACACCATACTCATATAAAACAGTTGTTGATAAAATATGCACTCTCTATGAAACAGGTCGATAAGAAACATTATCAATTTGGAAAATATACAAAGCTTGATCGCTGGGTGAGTTATTATTATCAAATTAAAGAGGTTCTTTTGAGTGCTCCGAAAACAATTCTTGAGATTGGAGTAGGTGAAGGAGTCTTGCGTGACTATGTCCGCTCACACGGGGGAGCCACCTACACCTCGCTTGATGTGGCTGAGGATTTGCATCCCGACGTGATTGGTTCAGTATTGGCTCTTCCTTTTAAAGAGAGCTCTTTTGATGTTGTCTGCGCGTTTGAAGTACTCGAGCATCTTCCGTTTAGTGATTTTGAAAAGGCACTGCAAGAACTCAGTCGGGTTTCAAAGGGAAAAGTGATCCTCAGTCTTCCTCATTTTGGTCCGCCGATTAAGTTTTTGTGTAAAATTCCTTTTCTTCGCGAAATTGCTTTTGCAGTCAAAATTCCTTTTTTAAAGACGCACGTATTTGATGGTGAGCATTATTGGGAAATAGGGAAGCGGGGATATTCGTCGCAGTATCTTCGGTCGGTAGTAAAAAAATATTTCTTACTTGAGAGAGAGTTCGTTCCCTTTGAAAATCAGTACCACCATTTTTTTGTTCTTAAAAAACATGTCGCTTAATACTCGCTTTACTGAAGTTTCTCTTTCAAAAACGTTTGACCGTATTCGAACGCTTTTTGAGCTCGATAAAAAATCGGTTTTAGATTTAGGGTGTGGCTATGGAGAGTATCTTGCTCTTTGTGGGGAGGGGAGTCTCGGCATTACTTCAAACCAAGAAGAAGTAAAAGAAGCAATTGCTCGGGGGCTTTCGGTGATGTTCGGTAATATTGAAGAATTGGATCAGCTGAATCTTAAAAAAAGTTTTGCGGTAGTTTGGGCAAATAACTTTTTTGAACACCTACTTTCTCCCCATGCATTTTTAATGAACCTGAAACCACTTTCAAAAGAAGGGTCATTTCTCATTCTCGGAGTGCCTGTGTTCCCCAGAATTTTGAGCCTTATGCACTTTTCAAAATGGAAAGGAGCACTTGCATCGAATCATATTAATTTTTTTACTAAGGAAACATTGTGTGAGACGGTGGAGCGAGCGGGGTGGCGAGTACTTGCAGTGAGACCATTTTTTTTCAAAAATAAGACACTTGATTATGTAGCTTCATTTTTCGCACCGCATCTGTATGTTGTTGCTCATAATGAAAGTACTTTTACCTATCCCCCTAAAAAATTAATGGAGTGGAAAGGAAATTCATTTTATAGTAACTTGTTGAAGATCACTCAACAAGAATAGTATGAAGATTTTTTATATAGCACACGCTCGCTTACCGACCGAGAAGGCTCACGGCATCCAGATTATGGAAATGTGCCGGGCTTTTACTGAACTTCATCATAAAGTGACTCTGATTGTTCCTTTTCGAAGAAATACTATTTCAGAGAGTCCTTTCACCTTTTACGGGATACCTCAGGATTTTGAGATAGTAACGCTTCCGGTTGTTGACCTTATTTTTTTGGGGAAAATTGGGCATCTGCTTTCGTGGCTTATGTTTAGTGGCATGGTTTTTCTTTATACACTTTCTCACAAAGCTGATCTCCTGTATTCACGTGATGAACTTTCCCTCGCTTTTCTTGCTCTCCTTAATCGAAACCTCGCTTGGGAAGGTCATACAGGTCAGTGGAGTATGGCAGTACGGTTTTTAGCGGCTGTGCAGGTCCCTTTTATTGTTATAACACAAGGGCTTAAAGATTTTTATGTGAAGAGAGGAGTTTCAAAAAAAAAGATTTTTGTAGCGCATGATGGAGTCAATCTTTCCTCCTTCGAGCAATCGTTTGATCGACAGAAAGTAAGAGACTCGTTTGGTATAACAGACGGGGAGTTTTTAGTTGCCTATACAGGAAAGCTTTCGGGTTGGAAGGGCGTGCCGACTCTCTGCGAGTCTTTTGGTTTTCTTTCAAACAAGAACTATCGATTATTGATTGCAGGAGGTGAGGGGAGCGAGACTGAGGTTTTAAAGAAGAAGTATCCAAGCATTCAGTTTTTAGGAAGGCTTTCCCGAGTCCGTGCCATAGAACTTCAGCGAGCGTCAGATCTTTTAGTGATACCGAATACTGCACAGAGTATTATTTCAAAATCTTTCACTTCACCTTTAAAACTTTTCGAATATATGGCAAGTGGTGTGCCGATCATCGCTTCTGATCTCCCCTCGTTGCGAGAAATAATTTCTGAAGGGGAGGTGACCTTCGCAGTTCCTGATAGTGCAATTTCTTTGAGCACAGGGATAGAGTTTATAAAAGAGCATCATGAGGATGCGCGTACTAAGGCACTTCGGGCTAAGGAAAAAGTTGCAGAGTATAGTTGGATTAACCGAACTCGGTCTATAATAGCCTCACTTTATGCAGAATCATCTTAAAGAACTACTCCATCATTACCCACACCTCCTTACTGCTCCAGTTTTAGACCTAGGGGCTGGTAGGGGAAGATTTCTTATTGAGCTTACTTTGATGGGTGGGAAAGGGGAGGGGTTGGAATTTAACAAAGAGTATATCAAGGAAGCAGAGAAGCGTGCGAAAGAAGCAGGTGTCTCTATTACCCTTAGAGAAGGGAGGGGGGAAGCACTTCCTTTTAAAGACGCGTCATTTGCTTTTGCGAATCTTTCGGAAGTAATTGAACACGTGGAAGATCCTAAAAAGGTATTGTCAGAATTGCACCGTGTGTTACTGCCGGGAGGGGGCGCATATATGAGCGTGCCAAATCGATTCGGGCTGCGCGACCCACACTATCATCTTTACTTCATTAATTGGTTACCACGCACTGTCGCTGAAACAATCTTGAGGTTTTTAGGAAAAATAAAAGAAGAACAGGGTGAAGCGGGAAGACAAAAATTAAGTGATATGCACTATATGATATTTAGTAAAGTCGTTTCTCTTTGCCATGATCAGGGATTTTCTGTTGTTGATATTCGGGAGAAAAAACTGAAAGAGAAGTTTCCGTCACCCCTTGTTCATTTTTTTGCGCGTAGAGCATACAAGATTGCACGCACCTGTTATTTTGATAGTTTTCACCTCCTTATCACACGCCCATGAAGCAAATATTTCTTCTTCTTAAGGCGCTCTTTAGTGTTCTCAGTAAGGGATCGTATAAAACTATTCCAGTAAATCCAAAGAAAATTTTAGTGGTTCAGCTACAAAAACTTGGTGATATGATTTGTACGACGCCTGTTTTTGCAGCCTTAAAAAAGGAATATCCTGAAAGTATTATTGTCGTACTTTCAGGTGCTGCCAATAAGGATGTGGTGCAATACAATAAAGATGTCACCACTTTTATTTCATGGAGATCCGATGAAGAGCTCCGCCAACGCATACAAAAAGAGAATTTTGACGTTGCGGTACTTATAGGACCAAGTTTTGATGCCCTGGCGCTCCTTATACGTTCTCAAGTCACTACTATTATCGCTCCTACTGTGACAGGAGGGTATTCACCATGGGAGACAAGGGGTTATAAGCTTCTAAAGCAATTTGTGATTACTGTTCCCCACCGACTTAATTTTTATGCTCCACAAGAGTACTTGAACTTATTGAAGCCGCTAGGGATAGTCTCAACAGATACCCGCAAACACATTTTTTTTAGTGAGGATGATAAAAGGGTAGCTGAGGCGCTCGTAAGCGAAAAAAAAGGATTGCTTGTTGCACTCTTTCCCTCTGCGGGAAACAAAATAAAAGAATGGGGGGTGAAGAATTTTGCTGAAGTAGCAGATGCGCTTATTGAGAAAGAGAAAGCAACTCTTTTTCTTTGTGGAGGCCCTTCTGATAAGGAAAAAGGAGACGAAGTACTTTCATTTATGCGAAATAAGGATTTAGTATTAAACACGGTTGGAAATCTCTCAATAAATGAGTTGGCCGCATTTCTTAGTCGTGTAAAACTTTGCATTGGAGTTGATACTGGTCCTTTGTATATCGCCGAAGCTCTCAGGATCCCCACGATAGATATTATTGGTCCAATGTCAGAATCTGAACAGCCTCCGGTGGGAGAGAAGCACAAAATCGTCTATTTAAAAGAGCGAAAGGGACCAGAGCTTCATATTATGAATGCTCGTGTGTATAATGCCTCGGAAGCTCGAAGACAAATAGAGTCTATTACTCCGAAGATGGTACTCGAAGCTTTTAAAGAACTACACCTTAATTGAAATCTCTGCATGCTTACTGTGTTAAGAAAACTCAAAACTAAGTTACTTCTTCTTCAGAGTAATTTTTTTTCTAAAGAAAATATTTATGGGAGTAAAGATAAGTGGAATCGTCTTGCAAAAGAGGACGCTCAATTTCATGTTCTCACAAAAGGGGAAGGTGCGCACAATAAGGAAGCATTTAGGAATGAGGGGCGCGATGATACGAAAAAATACGTCATTGAAGATCTTTTTCTACAATCAATACTCAAAAAAATCCCCTCGATTAGAATACTAGAAATTGGATGTGGGATAGGCCGGCTTACTGAATTTTTAGCCCCACTTGGGGAAACAGTCGTCGGTATCGATATTTCAGAAGAGATGATTAAGAAGGCGAGTGATCGACTTGCACAACTTACCAACGTTTCTTTTGTTGCAGTTGATGGAGAGCGGTATCCTTTTTCGGATGAGACATTCAATTTTATTTTTTCTTTTATTGTGTTTCAGCATATGCCGAGTGCTGAAATTGTAAAGAAAAATCTTTCCGAAGTTACTCGAGTACTCACCAAGGATGGCATTGCTAAGATTCAGCTTCGAGGGACTCCGATAGCAAAAAGTAGTCTTTATTATGGCCCTCATTTTGTAACGGCAACCATAAAGAAATTACTTGAGGATATGTCAGTTGAAATTCTTAAAACTGAAGGAGAGGGAAATAAGTATTTTTGGGTGTACCTCGCTAAAAAGCGGGTTTAGGAAAGTAGAGCTAGAAGGTCTTGACGGACATGCGAAGCTGCGATTTCTTCTTTAATGATTTTCTCACTAATCGCCCCGTCTCTAAGTGCGTTCTTTACAAGATCAATAAAGAACGCCTCAATTTTTTTATTAGGATGAGGTTGATAGGTTGTTGCATATTTACCCAAAAGCTTGTGAATGGGTTCGCGAGGGATGACGCCGAGATATTTAGGCATTGTATTACGCGCGAAGTCGATGGGAAGTCCTGTTTTCCATGGTTGAGTGATTCGATTTGTGGTGTGAATCATCATAGTTTCATCAGTAAGCTTGTCGAGGTTGTTCCAGATGCGAGGGATTTCGAGTACTGCTTTTTCATCACGAAGGGTCATGATTCGATCGTAGTCAGTTTCGCCTTTTGAAAGTTGATCAAGCCAGGTAGCAACACTCCAATGAGAGAGCTTTTCACAGTCAAGAACCATAACACTTGAATCCCATGCATCCTTTTTTGTACATGCGGCGATCGCGTTATTTGAAAGATTCATAGTGAAAAGTTCACCAATATCTTTAAGCGTGAAAATATCCGGGTCGATCACTACCGCACGGCCTTCAAAGCCCATTAATTCCGGCGGGAGAAATCGAGTCAAGGTAAACGACTGAAGATCGTTTAGATCAATCGTGCGAACATCCTTCGTGTGTGCTTTTCGTGTGAAGCTTGTACCAGCATATTCTTGGAAGAGGGGTATGTTTTCAACAAGCATGATGGTTACCGGAATAGGGTCGGCTCCTTTGTAAGTTTTTAGGAATGCGTATTGAGCTAAATAGGCGCCAAGTATTTGCTTTTTATTTGCCTGAATGAAGAAACCTTTTTTCATAGTATTAGAGTTCTATATTTAAGTTGGTAGAAAGTATCGCGAGTGAGAGATAGAGATGGATGTATTTTTTCGGCCACTGGTCAGTATTTTCGATAAGTGTTTTGATTCTTTTCCAATCGATAAGTCCTTGGTTTTTTTCGACCTGAGAAATTATTTCGAGGAAGAGGTCTTTATATGATTTGTCGTACCAGTCATGAAGTGGGGAGCGCCATCCTGTTTTGTCGCTCCGCTTTGTAATATAATCTGGCAATTTACCATCATAAAGTTTACGAATAAAAAGTTTATTGTTTTTAGCTGAAATGAGGGATTGTGGTTTGTTTTTCTTGTCTATAAAGTCTCGGAATGGTTGATAGGCAAAAGGGCTTCGTAACTCAATCGATTGGCTCATGTAGAGCTTGTCTGATCGTATAAAGTTTTCGTTAGGAAGCCAAAATATTCTGTCAGCAAGCATGAGTTGAAATACAGGGTCCTTCTGTGCCGAGTATTCTACTGAGCCATTAGTTTGAGAGTTGAAAAGTGTTTTAAGGTAGGGAAGTAACACGCTTTCACTCGGGCTTTTAGTGCTGGCATTAAACGACATTTTTTTAAAGAAGTACCAACGCATCACCGGGTCGCTAAAATCAAGCGCAGTTCCGTTTCTTTTATTTTTAAGAATGTTAAAAAGCCAAGGAGTCAGAAAAAGACTTTGAAGACTCATTTTTTTACTGGTGAGGTAGTAGGGGTAGCCACCAAAAATTTCATCACCCCCATCTCCTGAGAGGATGACGCGATTATTATCGCCATTTCGCCCCTCAGTTTTAGCGGTTATGAGGTAGGCGGGATTTGTGATGTTGTAGTTTGGCTCCTCGATCGTCGCGTAGGCTTCTTGAAGGTTTTCCAAAAAAAGTTCCTTGGTTACTTCTATCTCATGATGTTGTGCTCCGTATTCTTTTGCAAGAAGCTGTGCCAAATCAGCATCTCTATTGTATTTTTCATGTCCTCCCACAAAACGGGTGGTATAAGTTGAGAGGGTGTGTCCCGCAGCGCTCATTTCATGGAGGAGGATCGATGAGTCGAGTCCCCCTGAAAGGTTAAGTGCAACCCGCTCCTTGCTTTGAAGATGGAGTGCTACAAGTTCTTGGAGTGCTTCCTTAGTATTTTCCGAGAACGATTCCTTAAAGTAGGACGCTCGTTGTAAGGTAATTTCTTTTGTAGTGAGGCTGTAGGTGAGGAAGTTTCCTGGTTCAAGTTTTTTGATGTATTTAAAAAGTGTTTTACTGCCTGGAATATATCCAATGGTTGTAGCGAGTGCTACTCCTTCTTCATCGACCTCTCTTGAAATATGCTTATGGATGAGAATACCTTTTATCTCAGAGCTGAAAATAAAATCACCATCTTTATGGTAGTAATAGATATTTTTTTGCCCCGAGTGATCCCTGAGGAGTGAAATTTCCTTAGTTTCCTTGTTATAGAGAACAATCGCATACATCCCCGCAATATGCTCGGCGAAGTTGATCCCTTCGTGGAGAATAGCTCCATAAAGAAGGGTAGTATCAAGCTCCTCGGTGCTATATTCGTGACCTAGGAAGCGTTGGAGGTGTTTAGTATTATAGAGTTGCCCGTTAAAAAGTAGTACCCAGGGACTCCCTGTTTTACTCACTGGCTGTTCTGATTTCTCGAGATCACCCCGGATCGAAAGGAGGGTATGTCCCAAACAAACATCGCTGTCGGTGTAGGTTCCCGAAAAATCCGGCCCTCGATGTTTGAGGGCTGTATTCATTACGGCGAGGGAGTCTGCGGTGTTTGCTGTTTTAATAAATCCGTTTATTCCACACATAAAAAGGTATAGGAGCGAGGCGTTGGTCGATCGGTTTCTCTATGTTAGCATAACCACACTTATTATCTTATGGTCACAAAAAAAGAAGGAAGAAATGCTTTTTGGAGTCAGGCATTACTGGTGCTAAAGAGTGAAAAGACAGCACTCCTCTCATTAGAAAAAACTCTCAAGGCCTCATTTCCCCAAGCTGTTTCGCTCCTCGCAAAGCGCGAGGGAAAAATTATTGTAACAGGGGTTGGAAAATCTGGTTTTATTGCGCAGAAGATTGCTGCGACTCTTACTTCGCTTGGCAAGCAAGCCTTTTTCCTTTCTCCCCTCGATGCACTTCACGGCGACGTGGGAATGGTTTCGGTGGGAGATGTCTGTATTGCTCTTTCTTTTTCAGGGGGCTCACAAGAACTCCTTAAAACGGTGCGCTATCTTAAAGAATATTTTAAGTCGCCGATTATTGCAATTACAGGAAATCAAAAGTCAGTTCTGGCACAGCTGGGGGATGTGGTGCTCTTTACTGCGGTTAAGACTGAGGGCTCAGCGCATAATCTTGCTCCAATGGCGAGCACCACAGCGATGCTTGTAGTTGGAGACATGCTTGCAGGTGCTCTTACTTCACCTAAGGTGTTTAAGAAAGAACATTTTGCTCGCTTTCATCCAGCGGGAACTTTAGGCCTTGAACTCTCTACGGTAGAAGAGCGGATGGTGAAAAAAACCGCAACACCGCTGGTGCGAGAATTCGACACTTTCACAAAAGCACTCACCGTACTTAATAATGCTCGCTTTGGGATTGTGGGTGTAACGAACGAAAAGGGGATACTGAAAGGGGTGCTTACTGACGGAGACATACGTCGGGCACTTATCAAAGAAGGTATCCCCTATAAGGGAGAAGTAAGGCACGTCATTGGTACTCACCCTAAAACAATAGCAAAGAAGACTACACTTAAAGAGGCGCTCCTCATGATGGAGACCTATAAAATAACCTCGCTGTTTGTAGTCGATACCGATAAAAAAGTGGTAGGCTTACTCCATATTCACATGATTTTGGAAAATTCTTTTTAAGTATGAATCCTAAAGAAATAGATTTTGCATATGCCCTCGATTTTTTAAAAAAAGTAAACAAACTCACACTTACGGGGAAAGAGGTGAAAAATAGTTTCTTTTTTAACGAATACAATCTTTGGCAAGCATACCAACAGATGCTTTTCGAGGATATAAAACATTTTAGTTATACGAAGCGGTACGCAGGAGCGACGCGAAGCATGAGTACTATTTTTAAAGATACCGTACTAAAAACATTTATTGTGTTTAGTAGTGCGTGTGCGGTATTGAAAGGTATGATATTCCCTTCGATGTATGGAGTCTATACTGTCGATGTTTTAAGCTATAACAAGAGTGCTGATGCACGATTGAGTGAGGTCTATCAGGTTTTAGAAAAGAATAAAAAAAGCTTTTTTGAGATTATCCATACCACGATCGGTCGACGATTTCTCGCAAACTTTTTTATACGCAAGCGCATTTCTTTTTATCACGAGTCAGTGTTCATCTTAGCTGCACTCCTCGCCCTTTTTAAAAAAGAGGAAGCTTTACAGGTGGGAGGACTCGATCATTTTGAAACGAATGACGAGCGGCGTTTTGCCCTGCAACTTCTTGTAACCTACAAAAGAAGGGCCTTGCTTTCAAACTATGCACTACCCTGTCTTTGTTTTATTTTTAAAAGGGTTGGGCTTAAAAAGATATTTCTCATCGATGATGGGCGGTATTATCTTGAAGTTCTTTTGGCTGCAAAAATGGAAAGCATTCAGAGTGTCGCTATTCAACATGGTCATTACACGAAGTATCATGTCGGGTGGCTCGCTCTAGGGGGTGGAGAAGGGAAGATGATCGCTCCTGACACACTTTTGGTATGGTCATTATATTGGAAAAAAGAGCTACTTCGTTTGGGTACTTTTATTAAAAAAGAAAATATTTGTTTGGGTGGTTTTAAAGAAGGTTTCGATACAGAGAATGTGAAAGACGAGGGAAGTGAAGCTCCGCTCCGCCTACTGATACCCTACGAAACATCTGCGCCTAAAAAAAATATTTCAGAAATTATTAAACGAGTTCTTGAGAGTAAGTATGGGGTGGTTATTTTTAAAATACGTAAAGATATGTCTAAGGTAGGGCAATTAGTGCAGTATGGTTTAGAAGAATATAAAGGTGGTAACCTTATTGTTACGGAAGATACGAACGAAGCACTTAAAGATGCTACGGTATTGATAGGAGTTTATTCCACATTTCTTTATGAGGGGGTTACTCGAAAGATTCCTGTAGGAGTCCTGCTCGATGATTCTGATTATGGAGAGGGGATGGTTTATAATAGACTCGCCTCACGGGTAACAATAAAGAAAGACATTCTGTCACAACTTAATGAGCTTCTTACTGCTCCACACTCAGTGCTAAGTGAGCGACAAGAAACACTTGTAGGTAAAGAAAGAGTTTCTCTGAAAGACATACTCGCTTCTTATCTGTAAACTATGAAAAATTTAAAAATATTCCTTTATAGAATAAAAGAAGAGGCCAAGTCTATTCTTTTCTATCCGGTAAAAACTATTGCGCTTACTCCTATGGATTACGATAGTTATTGGAGAAGTAAACGAACTGAAGATAATTTAAGCACGCTCTCTTCGTGGCAAAAAGATCGAGCATTGATTATACTCAAAACACTTCGCTATAAAAAAGACATCCGCATTATCGATGTTGGTTGTGGAACAGGTAATATCCTCGCTTTTCTTAAAGAACAGGCTTCGGTGAAAGAAATGGTCGGTATAGATTCTTCAGAAGTGGCACTTACGGAAGCGGCTTCTTTGGGAGTCGAGACAATTCTTTCAACGGATTTACTTTCTGCATTGCAGAAAGTAAAAAAGGCTGATTATGTACTTTTTCTTGAGGTACTTGAACATGTGGCCGATGCAGAGGCGCTTCTAAAGCAGGGGATGGAGACTGCAACTCAGGGTGTCTTTTTTTCGGTTCCAAACACTGGTTTTTTCACCTATCGATTACGACTTTTGTTCGGTAAGTTCCCACTTCAGTGGAGGGTTCATCCAGGAGAGCATGTACGTTTTTGGACAAAGTCAGATCTTATTTGGTGGCTCAAAGCCCTTGGAATTTCAAAGTACACACTCACAACTTATAAAGGTGTCCCCTTACTCAGCAAACTCTTTCCTTCGCTCTTCGCAGCAGCTTTTGTGGTCTCTGTAGACCTGTAGTACACTCTTAGGATATGCAAACGCTTCTTGACTTCGCGACTTCAAAAGATGTTCGTATAGACCTCTTTCCGTATCTTGTGTTGACTGATGCAATAGAGCCAGCTCTTTGTGATCAGTTGGTTGCCGAAATGCCACCTCTTGAGACTTTGCTCAAAGGAAAAGAGCCAGGCAACAATAAGCGTTTTGACTACACAATCGCCGATCTTCGCTCCCTTGGTGGCACTTCGTTGCTCTGGCAAGATTTTGTTGAAGCACAGGCCTCCCCTGCTTTTTGGAAAAAAGTTGTCGAGTTATTCGGAACTTCTATTAACACTCTTTACCCAGAGCTAGAAAAGAAGTTTGGGCCAATTTCTCTATGGAAGGTCGGTCATCGATATTTGGATTCTCATGAAACTTCATCAATTCTTCTCGACGCTCATATTTCAGTGAATACCCCTGTCTTGCGAAAGCCTTCAAGTGTGCGCGAGGCACATGTCGATGATCCACTCAAGCTCTATGGTGCTCTCTTATACCTCCGTCCTGAGGGCGATACAACAAAGGGCGGTAATCTTCAGATTTTACGTTATAAAGATAAGACATGCCGGAAGTTTTTTGGGCAGGCAATTGACGAGAAATATGTAGAGGTTGTAGAGGAGGTGATGTACAAAAAAAATGCTTTTGTTTTTTTCGTAAATTCTATTAATTCAGTTCATGGAGTTACTCCGCGTGAAGTGAGTAATACACCACGCTATTTTGTGAACTTGATTGGTGAAATGAAAGAACCACTTTTTGATTTACAGGGAGTGCAAGAAAATATATGGAAGCGTCGAGTTCGCTCATTTATGAATACTCACTTTAAAGAGCCTCATGCATAAATTTTTCCTTTCCGGATACGAATTTTTAGTGCGCCTTCCTGGGATGCTCACTCCCTCTTTTGTAAAAGAGCGAGCTGACCCTGAGCGATTTGGAATTGACCAATTTGTTTTCAATGAGATAAAACCAGCCCTTAAGAGCACCGACCTTCTTCTTGATGCGGGAGCAGGGTCCTTTCGTTATAAAGAGCAGCTAGAAGGGACACAGTATGAGTCGACTGATTTTGAGGATATTTTTCATAAGGAGAGTAAAGGGAGGCACACTTTTACCTGTAGTCTCGATGCGATTCCAGGGCGAGACAATCGATATGATGTGGTGGTAAATACGCAGGTACTCGAACACGTTGAGTTTCCACAAAAAGTGGTGAGTGAACTCGCAAGAGTTCTTCGTCCAGGAGGAACCCTGTATCTTACGACACCGCAGATATCGCCTGTGCATGGAGCGCCATATAATTTTTTCTTCTTTACTCGGTTTGGCCTCAAATCTCTTTTTGAGAATGCAGGCCTTGAGGTTATTTCTATTAGCCCACGTGGTGGAGTATTTTGGGTTTTAGGAAAAATTTTTGCGACACTTCCGTCATATCTTTACTATCAACTCGCGTTTACTGGATTTAAAAAAGGGATTGGCTTTAAGCCGACTTTCCGCTACTCGCCATTTTCTTTTGTGTTGATTCCTTTCTTTATTGTGAGCCAGTTCGTGTTTGGTTACTGGCTCCCCTTTCTTTGTTTTTATTTAGACAAACTCGATAGTCAAAAAGACTATACTTTAGGATACGCCTGTGTTGCACGGAAAAGGGTGAGCTAAATTTTGCGCACAAGTATGTACGCGGTAAAGAGCCCAACACTTTTTGAAAGAATACGAGCAATAATAGCCCCCCAAATACCGAAGAAATAGATACCAATAAAAATGAAAGTTATCTTAACGGTGTTCGAAATAACACTCAGGGTGTATTTTGCGCGGAGAGCAACGTGTGCGTCAAAAAGTGCTATGGGTAGCGCTCCACTCATCAGAATAGTTATAGCAAATACTTGAGAGTAGATAACTGCTTCGATATATTGTGGAAAAAATATTTTAAAAAGGTATGGCGCACTAAAAATATAGAGGAGAGCAAGGGGGACAGTAAGTATGAGGAGAGAGGTAGATTTAAGGAGGAGTGTTTTTTTGGCAACTTCTTTATCTGAAAGAACGAGTTTGGGAGTAGCAAGTGTCCCTATGTTTTTTATAAGGCTTAGAATATTACTTGGAATAAGGAGCGAGAAGTTATAAATAGCGAGTTGCACGGGACCAAAATAGTGGAAAAGGAGGATATTATCTATTCGATCGGCGATTGCAGCGAATGTATTTATGACGCTTGTATGTTTTCCTAATCGTGCTGCTTCCGCATCAATCGTTTTATTTTTGACGAGTCGTGTTTGGCTGTAGTAAAAAACAAAACCCATTACGAGAAGGTTTGATATAAAGTAAGCAAGTAAGAGAAAGAGAAGGTGTTTGTAGAAAAAAAGACAAAATAAAAGAAAAGAGGAAGAGAGTACGCTTCGGATGATACCCAGTCCACTGATAAGTTTGTAAAGTTTTTTACCATTAAGAAATGACGTGGCAAGTTCAAAGGCGTCAATGAGTGGTGCAGTGAGTGCTGCGATGAAGAGTCCTGTGGCAAGGGTGGTGTTCTGATTGAGTGCGTAGTAAAGCGAAAGACTCGCAAGTATTCCTGACAAAAGAATTCCCCACGAGGCAGTCATTTTAAAGGCTTGCATCAATGTTCCATCGTGTCCGCGCGCAGTAGCTCTGGTTAGGGCGGGAGAAAGGCCACTTAAGGAGAATGACATAATAATCCCCACAAACGAGAGGATGTAGCGGTAGGTACCATAGGTTTCTTGGCTGATAAGATGTGCAAAAGCTACCGCGAGGCCAAAAGAAATGAAAGACGTGGATATTTGTCCAAGTAAGAGCCAAAAACCTCCGCGGACTGCGTAGACCATATCAGTCTTGAAAATACGCTCACTTTTGCGGAGGGCATTGTAGAGCAGGGTTTTGGTGAAGCTCATAGGGATACAGTAAAACAATAGTAGCCCGGAAAAGGTTCCTGCGCTAGCCGAAAACATCCCAAAAATGCTATAGTACCGCGACACACGCTCCCAGCCGAGGTAGGTGTTTATAAAGTCTAAAACTAATAAATAGAGCGTAACTCTTAGTAGCACAAAGCATGAACAGCACACTTCGTACGATTATTTTAACGGGCATTTTTGCCACTCCCTTCATTCCTTTTTTGGTGTTTAGTTCGTACTTCTTTCCTTTTATTACCAGTAAGGCCTTTACGTTTCGCATTATTATCGAAATCATTTTCGCTTTGTATATTATTCTTGCCTTGCGAGATCAAAACCATCGTCCTCAATACTCAACGATTGTCGGGGCTTTCCTCGGGTTCTTAGTGGTGATGGGTCTTGCGACAGTATTTGCTGAAAACCCCGCTAAAAGTTTTTGGAGTAACTTCGAGCGTATGGAAGGGTATGTGACACTTCTTCACCTCTTTGCGTACTTTGTAGTTTTAGGTGGTGTCATGCATACTCGCGCATTGTGGAGTAAGCTTTTCCAAACCTCACTCTTTGCGAGCGCACTTATGGTGTTCTATAGTTTCCTCCAGTTAGCGGGGTATTTTAGAATTAACCAAGGGGGGGTACGTGTCGACGGAACGCTTGGTAACGCAACTTACCTTGCTATCTATCTCGTTTTTCATATTTTCTTGGCACTTATCTTTCTTACGCGCCGAGAAACAGCAACACTTACAAAATGGTTTTACGGACTCCTTATTATCGGCCAAGTAATCGTGCTCTATTACACAGCAACGCGTGGAGCGATTCTCGGTCTTATTGGAGGACTCTTTGTCACAGCACTTCTTATCGCACTTTTTGATAAAGGATCCACAAAGGTACGTCTCAAGGCGTGGTGGCTGATCATTTCACTCGTTGCACTTACCGGAGGTTTTATCGCGATGCGCAATACTTCTTTCGTACAGAATAGCCCTGTCCTTGCACGTTTTGCGCAGATTTCATGGAACGAAAACAAGACTCAGTCGCGATCCTATGTCTGGCCAATGGCAGTAAAAGGTTTCAAAGACCGTCCACTCCTTGGATGGGGACAGGAGAACTTTAACTATGTCTTCAATAAGTACTATGCTCCAGAAATGTACAACAAAGAGCCATGGTTTGATCGTACACATAATGTATTCCTCGACTGGCTTATCGCAGGCGGTATCCTTGGACTTCTTGCGTATCTTTCACTCTTTGGCTTTGGATTGCTTGCAATATGGAAGCAGGGAGATTTTACTTTTCTCGAGCGAGCACTTCTTACAGGAATGTTTGTGGCCTATCTCTTCCATAACATCTTTGTGTTCGATAACTTAGTGAGCTACATGCTCTTTATGATGTTTCTTGCGTACCTTCATTTCGATGTTTCTCGTCCATATCCTACCTGGCTTTCAAAAAGAATGGCGCCACTTCATACAAATAGTAGTGTGATAACGGGCGTGTGGGCACCACTCGTTGTTGTTGTATTTATCGGCGCGCTCTATACGGTGAATATCAAGCCTATGCAGGCGAATGCTGCATTGATTACTGCGCTTCAGTCAGGGGTAAAGACACCAGAACAGATAGTAGCTTTCAAGGAAGTCTTTGCGTATCAAACCTTTGCCGATCAAGAGGCACGTGAGCAGTTGATGCAGGCTGTATACAATAAGCGTTATAGTGAGAGCGTGTCCCTTCAAGATAAGCAGGCAATTTTTACACTTGCTAAAGATCAGTACGACATCATGATCAAAGAAGCACCAAATGATGCACGCCACCGACTTTTCTATGGGGCAATGCTTAACGCATACGGGCTCTACCCACTAGCACTCGAACAGCTCAAAGTCGCCACAACACTTTCTCCTACTAAGCAGAATATCTTTTACGAGAAAGCGGTGAGTTACCAAGCACTTAAGGATTATGCAAGTTCGTTAAATGAGCTTAAGCAAGCACTCGACCTTGTTCCAGAAAACGAAGAAGCGCGTGTAGTGTATGCAATCGGGGCAATCTATGCTGGTCAAGTTCCGTTTGCGAAGCAGCTATTAAAAGAGGGGTTTAATACAGAAAACTATCCTAACGATCGCTTGATCCAGGCATACATTGATACGAACCACTTCCCTGAAGTGGTAGCGATAGGGGAAGAGCAGGTAAGACGAGAACCTGCACTTGCACAAAACCATTTTAGGCTTGCCAATTCGTATTACAAGGTTGGAAGATTTAGTGATGCCATACGAGAGCTTGAAAAGGCGATTACCCTTGAAACAAACGACAATACAAAGGCTCAGTACCAAGGACTTATTGATGCGCTTAGGGCGGAAAAGAAGATTTAAAGAAAAGAAAAACTTGACTTTTCCCGATAATTTGCTATACTCTTCTTTGTGAGTGCTAACATTTTGTGTGTTAGAACTAACGAATGTCTGCGAAAATGCCGTCCTCTTTATTGAGGTGCGGCCTTTTCGTTTCTTCAAAAAGAGTGAAACTTTGGTATACTCAGGAGAGGTTTGTTTTTCACTACGGCCTCCGGCTGCACTCACATAAGACATTTGTTTTGGAGCTAGCACCCGGAGGCCATACTGAAACGTAAACTTTTTTAAAAAACACTGCTCCGAAACGAGCAGTATTTTTTTACTTTAATTCTTGTAAACAAAAAAAGTAACGAGTGTGATTGAAAAAGTTTTCTCACAAAAAGAATTTAACTTTATTATAAAAAATAAATTATTTCATGAGCGCATAACTAAAAAATATTTTTATAAAAATATTTTTTAGTTATCCACACAAATACTAAAAAAAATATTGTGTGAAGTGAACTATGAGCGCATACTAATGAATAGAAGTAGTAGTGAGTTGAATTCAACTCTGCAAGAAAACAATTTATTTTTTAAAGTGTTACTTGCAAGAGAGGTCGCCAACCAACTACTTATTTAATAATATTTTTGTACATAACTATTATGGCAGCAAAGAAAAAGAAGGCAGCTAAAAAGGCAGCCAAGAAGTCAAAGAAGAAGAAGATGTAAATCTTCGATTCTCTACTTCTCACTTCAAGCAAAAACCCGCTCTCGAGCGGTTTTTTGCTTTTTAGGTCTCTAAAAAACGTCTCTCTACAGCGCTCTTACTCCGTGTTAGAATACGGCGATGTTTAACTGGCTTACGAGAATGGGGAATAGTGGTGGGACAGCTCTCAAAGCGGCTGAGCCGCTACTGAAAAAGGTCAATGAATTTGAGCCAGCCATTTCTCTATTGAGCGATCAAGAAATGACTACTATGACGAGTACTTTTAAAGAGCGTTTAGCGAAAGGGGAAACGCTTGATGACGTGCTTCCTGAAGCATTTGCGGTGGTGCGTGAGAGTGCTAAGCGTTTGCGCAATGAGCGACATTTTGATGTGCAGATTTTGGGAGGTATTATTCTCAATCGTCGTGGTATCGCTGAGATGCGTACTGGAGAAGGGAAGACGCTCGTTGCGACACTCCCGGTGTATCTCAATGCGCTGGTGGGACGTGGCGTGCACGTGATCACGGTAAACGACTATCTTTCACGTCGTGATGCGGTGTGGATGGGAGAAATTTATTCTTTTTTAGGACTTTCTGTCGGAGTTTTAAACGGCGAGGCGTCTTACCTTTATGATCCGGCACATAAAGAGCTTGATCCTGAGCGTGATCAGCTTGGGTCTTTCAAAGTGGTGCATGAATTCTTGCGACCATGCACGAGAGAGGAAGCGTATTCGGCCGATATCACTTATGGAACAAACAGCGAGTTTGGTTTTGATTATCTTCGTGACAATCTTGAGTATGATGCGCGGTCTATCAGACAAAAAGATCACTATTTTGCAGTCGTTGATGAAATCGACTCTATCCTTATTGATGAAGCGCGGACTCCGCTCATTATTTCTGCACCAAGTGGAGAAAGTGCTGATCTTTACCATGTTTTTTCTGGTATTGCGCGGAAACTTACTCAGGAAACTGACTACACAGTCGATGAAAAGTTGAAAACTATTTCTCTCACCGACGATGGCATAACTCGCGCGGAAAGCCTTTTGGGAGTTTCAAATATTTATACTGAAAAGGGGGTGAAGTACGTGCATCATCTAGAGACGGCAGTGCGTGCTCAAGCTTTATTTGAAAAAGATAAGGAGTACGTCGTGCAAAATGGTGAGGTGATTATTGTCGATGAGTTTACAGGGCGCCTCCAGCCAGGACGTCGCTGGTCCGAAGGACTTCATCAGGCAATAGAGGCTAAGGAAGGGGTGGAGGTACAAAAAGAGTCTCGTACCTTTGCCTCTATTACCTATCAGAACTATTTTAGATTGTATGAAAAGTTGGCCGGCATGACGGGGACAGCCATTACTTCTTCGGAGGAGTTTTACAAAGTATACGGACTCGAAACAGTAGGAGTACCAACGAATAGGCCGACCAAACGATTGGACCAAAATGATCTTATCTTTCAAACAGAGAAAGGTAAGTTTAAAGCACTTGCTCAAAAAGTAAAAGAGCTTCATCACAAGGGACAACCAGTCCTTATTGGAACAGTGTCTATTGAGAAGAATGAATTATTGGGAGCGTATCTCACGCAAGAAGGAATACCTCATCAAATGCTTAACGCGAAAAACCATGAGCAGGAAGGAGAGATTATTGCCCAGGCAGGAAAGAGGGGGCAGGTGACTATTGCCACAAACATGGCGGGGCGAGGTGTTGATATTAAACTTGGAGGCAACCCCGCCACAGTTGAGCAATATGAAAAAGTCAAAGAATTGAGTGGGTTGTTTGTAATTGGTACTGAACGACATGAGGCACGTCGCACCGACAATCAGCTTCGCGGGCGTTCAGGTCGTCAAGGGGACCCAGGTGAGACGCAATTTTTTGTTTCACTTGAGGATTCTTTGATGCGTATTTTTGCTTCTGACACGATAAAGACCATGATGGGCCGTTTCGGTATTCCCGAAGATCAGCCGATTGAGAATCGGCTGATTAGTCGCTCACTTGAGTCTGCACAAACAAAGATTGAAGGATTCCATTTTGACGCTCGTAAAAACATACTTGAGTATGATGATGTGCTTAATCATCAGCGTAAGTCTATTTATGATCGACGTCGGAGCGCACTTGAGGGAGGTCATGAGGCACTCGCGGTACTTCTTAAAGAATTTGTGTTTGAAGATGAGGAGCTTCTGAAGCTCATTGAAGAGAAGCGACAGAAACTAGGGGACGTAGTTTTTTATGAAAATGTTCGCCGTATTATTTTGCAAAGTATCGATCTTTTCTGGGTCGACCACCTTGAGGCGATGGATTACTTACGTAACTCCGTAAATCTTCGCGCGTATGGTCAGCGAGATCCACTTGTTGAATATAAGAAAGAAGGACTGAAGCTTTACCGACACATGGAGCTCGGTATGGTAGAACAAATAGTGTCTCTTTTACCACATCTTGATGCAGGACAGTTTGCAAAAGTTACCACCGATACCCACGCACTCGAGGCAACACAAGAAAGAGCGGAGTCTATCACGGGGGCTTCTCCTGGCAATAGAGTTTCAATGGGGGCATCTTCTCAGGGCGAGAAAGTGGGGCGCAACGACACCTGCCCCTGTGGTTCAGGTAAAAAATGGAAAAAGTGTGGGGAGCTTAATACTGAAGAGCACCAGCAACTAATGCAAAAAAAGTAGCTCCTTAATTTTAGGTGCAGATTTCATTAGGGAGGTTGGAAAAGTTATTTAAAAAAGCAGTATGATAGAGTCATAGTGCTTTCTGCACTTTTTGAACTTTCTCAGTAGAATATTTTCATTGCGTGAGTCTCAGAATTAATCATCTTTTTTTTAAAAGTTATTTAAAGAACTTGTGCGATAGGTTTTGCATTCAATGTATACCCGTAATTAGAAGTAATACATTTTTATACTTGAATAACACTTGTAGCGATACTTTTTGGATACACTTTTCATAGTTTTTTTTAAAATTAATTTAATAGGCATATCTAGTTTTGAGCATTTAAAATTATATGAAAGCTGGGCAGAAAGTTTTTGGTTTTAGCGGGGAAATAAATCCTTTCTTTTGAGACATTTTGTCTTGTTGTTTTAGCCTAGTTTCGTTACAATTGACTACATAAGCGAGTCAACATGATACGAGATACATTCATAGTAAGAAGAACATCAAAAAATATTTTTTTTGGCACAATCTTTTTGATGTGCTTGTTTTTTTCTTTCCCGCTTATTTCGAAAGCATCAAATGAGGAGGTTTCCGATCAACAAGTAACCACAGATGTTTCACAGTCAGTAACTATTACGAATGAAGCTCTTTCTGACAGTTTTGCTCCTCCAGCCACACCACCACTCAGCGATCTAAATCAAACGACGCTCGATGGCTCAATAAAAAGTAATTCTGATACTTCTGCAAATGCTCTTTCAAACGAGGGAGATCAAGTACCTGCTTCAAGTGTGCCTACCACACCAATCTCAACGAGCACACTCGACATACTTGTAAATACAGATTTTGCGACCACCACTGCATCATCAACTGATAGGACAGTAGCCACCTCTACTGCAACGACTACTGCGACAACGACCGTGGATACTATTTCTGATCCACTAACTTTTACCTCTGACCCTCAACCGGCAACTGGTTCTTTAGCAACAACAGGTTTAACTTCAACACTTCCTGTTGCAACCACAGCTACACTTTCTGAACCGGTTCCGCACATCGATGAACAATTAGTTGAAAATGGAAAGACGGTTGTTGTCTCTGTTCCCGCAAATCATGATGAGTCACTTTTCGTAAATGTTCCTGTTAAAACTACAATACCCGAAATTTTTAAAGTTGAGCAAGAGGATCAAATAAAAATTACATGGCAGAACAACGGAGATTTGAATATGCAGTTTGTCGCAACTGACGAAGATGGAAATGGGTACATCGATCATGTTGCGTGGATTGTGCCACACCTTTCAACGCAAACATTTAAAATTATTTATATTTCAAAAGCTCTTCAACTTGATGCAGATAAAAATACACTCGCTGATATTTTTCCAGTTGTAAGAAGTCAGGATCAAAATTTTGCGGAGATTTTAAATGGACAGTTTGTCAGAGTTACATTTGAAAAAAATCTAGATAATCAAAGAGATATAACAATTTACGCACGACCACACGATTCTTCAGCTCCTGCAACTATCGAGGTGTACACACTTGATGGACAACTAATTGCTACTTTTGAACCGATTGATCATGACGGAAAGTACAGAATACTTCTTACAAACTTACAAATACCTACTGATGAATTTGACTTGAAAATAATAGGAAATGTTGATATTGACTACATTGTCGACCCGAATGTTCGATATTGGGTAACGGGTGGTAATGGAAACTGGAGTAGTACAACAAACTGGTCAGCAACTTCTGGAGGTGCCTCTGGAGCATCTATTCCAGACGTCGATTCAGACGTAATTTTTGACACGGGTTCTAGTGCTTCAAATATAGATCAAGTATTTACTGTTGGATCAATTACTATAAACGGATATACAGGAACTATCACACAAAACGCAAATCTTTCGATA
>Ga0163144_10004501_pt1 | contig 31356 bp, 31 predicted proteins | sample OliLak19BULKMAT1_FD_123175 | JGI IMG/M metagenome (GOLD analysis project Ga0163144, IMG submission 123175) | Freshwater microbial mat bacterial communities from Lake Vanda, McMurdo Dry Valleys, Antarctica - Oligotrophic Lake LV.19.BULKMAT1 | ecosystem: Environmental > Aquatic > Freshwater >... | reverse complement strand
GGGGCGCAGTTTGTCTTTCTCCGTCAGCCAGAAACCCGTTTTGCCCACCGGCAGCGACCGGCGCAACTTTGATCGCCTGCCGCAGGTCGCGCGTCTCCGCGATCTCTACCCTGCTCGGCGCCTACAGCGGGGGTGCCATGGCAATCGCTGCCTCAATTCGCCGAATTGCGGCTCATTCTCGAAGGGGTACGTGGCAGGCTAAAGTTTCAACCAGGTCTGACGGCGACAGAGGGTGGCGGAGGGCTGGTGCTCGACGGCAATGCGTCGGCGAGTAGCTGCTCGGTCGGGCAAGGTCATGTTACGATGCGATACCATGATGCCATGGCGGGTGAGGCGCCCAAAATCCATCTCGTCGACCCTGCCCTCAGCGCACACCTGCTCGGCATCGACGAAGACGCCCTGCTCGACGGCGCCTCCATGCCGTTGGCCAACTCGGTCGTACGCGACGGAGGACTCTTTGGCGCGCTCTTCGAGTCGCTGGTCGCGCAGTCCATGCGCACGTACGCACAGGCGGCGGATGTCGGACACGCGTACCTGCGCACCCATGCGGGCGAGCGCGAAATCGACGGACTCCTCGTGCGACGCGACCAGCGGTGTGTAGCATATGAAGTGAAGCTCACCGGCGACATCACCGAGCGCGATGTGCGCCACCTCCGGTGGCTCACCGCCAAGCTTGGCTCACAGCTGCTGGATGCGGTGGTGATCACCACCGGCCCGGCGGCCAACCGACGCGCCGATGGTATCGGTGTGGTACCTGCGGCGATGCTTGTGCCGTAGTGGGCGGGACGGTCGCCGCCGGCTGCGGCGATCAGCGCGTCGGCTTCACCGATGGCGCTACGAGCACATCGAATGCCGCTGTCTCCACCACACCATTCCGCCTGACCTGCACGAACACGCGATACGAACCATCGCTCGGGAACGAAAACGGAAATGCGAGCGCTGTCGAGTGCGCGCTGTGCGTTGTCGGCGCCGCATCATGTGATGAGTTGCGTGAGTCGACGCTCGGTGCACTGCCTCCGGACGCCGAGTCATGGTTCAGTTCGGCACGACCGATGGCAATCGCAATCGCTGCGGAATCGAGAATGGCCGTGTCGCCCTGTTCGCGCCGCTGCAGTTGCGCCTGCGCGGTCATGCTCGCCGTTCCCATGGGATGGAGATGCATGAAGATGCCCGCGTCGCGACGTAGCACCATCGCATGTCCTCCCATGCCCATGTACGGCTCCAGCACGGATGTCTTTCCATCCGCGTCGCGCACCGTCACCACGAGTCGCAAGTCGCGACCGGCGGAAACGGACACTGCTGGTGAATTAGCCGATGGAATTGCACCACCCAAGTCGGCAGCGAGTGTGATGCTGCCGCCCGAGGTCAACGGCGATGCACTGCCGATGGCCACTGCCGACACCACACGCCACGCATCATCGGTGTCGAACGGAGGAACCGATGCGTTTGGCTGGACGGACTCACTGGCCGTCTCACCTGCCACCACCGGCGCCACCGGCACATCGACCGTGTCGACCAGCGTGCGTTGCGTGCCACTCTGAAACAGCAGATCACCGAAGAGCAGGTAGCGTCCCTCGGGCAGCGTAGGCACACGCGTGACGAAGGTGTCCGCGTGCACGCGCAACGGATGCAGATGTGCGATGGCGTTTGCATCATCCGCGCGAATGAGGAACAGATGCATCAACTTGCCGTGGTCGGGCATGATCGGCGTGCTGCGATTGGTGCGCCACAGCGAATCGGTGATGGCGATCGTCAGCACCCGATTGCCGTCCACCGTGCGAACGGCCGAGGTCATGGGAATGGGCTTGAACAGGCGGCTCTTGTAGTCGCGCTCTTCAGCGTCCCACCATTTCGAGCCGCCGAACAACGCCAATGCCAGCAACGCGGCCGTGGACGCCGTTGCGATGCGCGCCGTACGACGACGTGGTGTCGATGGCACCTCACCCGCCGGCAGCGAACCTTCGCGCGCCGCGGCGCCAACGATGGTCAGCAGGCCGGCCACGAGCAGCGTGCCGAGTACGATGAGCATCGCGGACATGCCGCTCTGCATGCCAAGCGTGCGTGTCGCGCTCGTTTGCAACGGCACAATGACCGTACCGCTTCCGGCCGGTCCTTCAACGGCTACGTGCACCGCGTAGGTACTCGATGTCATGATCCAGAGGTCGTGCGACCAGACACCCGGATCGCCAGGAACGATCGCCGCCTGCTCCGCCGGTGGCGCCCCCTTCGTGCCCACATTCCATTGCGCCGCGCGCACGGTCACGCGCGTTGGCGCGCCTTCGAGCACGCGCACAATGATCGGCACCTGCGCCGGCACGACGCCGGACGGATTGATCATCACACGCAGCGGATAGCCGCCCGCGCGCCCCTCGAACACCACCTGATTGGTACCGACATGTGCGCTCAGCGCGATCCATCCGATGAAGAGCAACACCACGGCGCTGAACCGTGGCGTGGCATGCGCAACCTGCGCGTTCACCGCTTCACGGCGCTGAGCCAATTACCCCAGCCGAGTCCTGCACGCGCGGAAAGGACGGCGACCACCGCGGCGACTCCGAAGCCGCGCATCAACTCGGCGGCCGGTTCTTCAAAAAACTTGCCGATCACACCCCACGCATCGGTGGGGAGCATGTACGGAAAGTTGTCCGCGCGGAAGAACGCGTTGCGCGCGGAAGGAGTCATGAGAAAATCTCCGAACGGCCACTGCGCTGCCGTGAACACGACAACGAAGGCGAGCCCCATCACCAACGCACGCGTCCATGCGCCGCGTGCTGCCGTTGCGCGGAGCAACAGATCGATCGCCAGCGCAGGCACGATGAGCAGCAGCGGAAAGTCCATCGGCACCATGTGCGTCACGTTCTGGCGAATCGGACCGAGCATGGGCGTGGCAGGAAAAAGCGGCAGAATCCACACCTGTGCGCAGGTCACGACGGTATACACGAGCGCCGTTGCGGTCGCCGCAAAGCGCAAACGCGTGGCTCGTCCTGCCGCCACCAGTACGAATGGAAAGACCAGCGCCGAGGTGATGTAGAAGATGCCGCTGTGCATCAGCACCCGGTCGTGATACTCGGTCGTGAAGATCGCGAGCATCGTCAGCACGAGTCCGCTCGTGTAGGCCACGATCCATGGCGTGCTCGAGGCACCGTCGGCATGCGAGGTGTCTCGCGACTGCGCCGCCTGCGCCAGCAACAGTGCACCAGCCAGAATCATCAGAAATCCGAGCGCCAACAGCGCGTGCGGCGGACTGATGATCTTCACGTCCAGCCCGTACGCGTCGTGCCACCAGTCATCAAACGGCGCCGAGGTGAGCATAGCGACCGCGCCCCAGATGGCGAGCCACCCACCCAGTGGCCCGTTGAAAATACGCCAGACGGTGACGCCGTCGGCTGGCTTGGGCGACGCGAAGAACGAGCGACGCAACACTTCAAAGCCACACGACAATCCCGCCACCGCGCCGCCGGTGTAGATCGCCAGATGCGCCGGTGTCCAGAACGTGTCACGACCGATCGTCATGTGCCACGAAATGTCCCAGATCAATCCGACGATGACACTCGTCGCGGCGAAAACGACGGCGGTCAGTTGCCAGGGAATGGCGTGACTGCGGGCAACACGGTCACTGCGATCGCGCTCTGCGACGGGAACGGACAACACGGACGAATCCACAACGCCTCCAGAGGGAATTTCCGAATCTACCGACGCGAGCCCGGCAACGCGCCGCCAGCTCCTCCGATCCCACGCGCGCGCAGCAGAACCCGCACCGAATCCACCGGCAGCGGATTCACCCGACCGGCTCGACTCGACACGGGTGTCGCCATCAGCAGCGCGTTGTACAACGCTTCCTCGGTCGCTTCCACCACCGCCTGAAACACCGCCGACATGGCCTCGTTGCCCAGCTCCTGCGCGCTGGCCAGCGCGGCGTCGGGACTGCGACGGACCAACGGCGACGTGGAGAACGCCAGCACGTAATCTCCCGAGCCGTTCGATGCCGCCGAGCCCGTGCGCGCCAGACCCATGACCGCGCGCGCGGCCACGCGCTCCAGATTGCGAGACAACAGGGGGGCATCCGTGGCGATCACGATCATGCAGGAGCCATCACCACGCTCCGCGCCCGCGTCGCCCGATTCTGATCCCGATCCGGATCCCGATCCGGATCCTGATCCGCCATCGGGCGGTCGCGCTGCACCGTCTCGGCCGAGCTCGCGCTGGAATGCGTAGCGTCCGAGCAACTGTCCGACGGGAACGCCAGCCATCTGCAGCACGCCGCCGTAGTTGCCCTGCACCAGCACGCCCACCGTATAGCCGCCAAGCGAGGTCGGCAGCTTGCGCGACGACGTGCCGATACCGCCCTTCCAGCCGAACATCACCGTGCCGTGCCCGGCACCCACGCTGCCCTCGGTCACCGCGCCGCTGTCCGCCGATTCCAGCGCGCGCACCACTGCGGCCCCGATCCCCGCACGCGATCGGGTCGCGTTCAGACCGCCATCGTTCGTTTCGCCCACCACCGGATTGATGCTCCGAACGCCCGCGTTCTCCGGCTTCCGCATCATCCACTGCGCCAGCGCATCCCCCGCGTGCCAGATGCACAACGTGCAGGTGAGCACGATCGGCGTCTCGATCTCTCCCAGTTCTCGCAGCTGCGTGACGCCGAGCAGCTTGCCGAAGCCGTTGCCCACGTGCAGCGCAGCGGGAACACGATCCCGAAAGAGATCGCCGCCATGTGGGATGATGGCCGTGGCGCCGGTCCGCAGGGAGTCGCCTTCGCTGACCGTCGCGTGCCCGACACGCACGCCGGCGACATCGGTGATCGCGTTGTTCGCCCCGGTGGCGAAGATCCCCGGTGACAGCCCAAGGGCCCGCGCGCGCACTGGCGCGTTCTGCGCGCGGAGCGCCGTCGCGTTCCCGAACAGCAGACCCGCGGCCGCGACTGACGCGAAAGCCGCGCGAAGGATCGCGAACTGGCGAAGCGCGTGAGCGGTCGACCTCGCGTCGGGCACACACGCTTCCTGATTTTGAACTCTGTCATTCCGCATGCCGCCAACGTACAACAACCATGGCCCTTTGGGGAACATTGCGCGGCGCGGCTTCACCGACCCTGCCGCATTCCGCATATTCCGCTCATGCCGCTTCGCCCACTGTACGGGCACGTTGCCCTGAAATCCCGACTCGCTGCTGCGGCGGCCTCCGGACGGCTGCCGGCGAGTTTGCTGCTGCAGGGCGCCCGCGGCGTCGGCAAACAGCGGCTCGCGCTCTGGCTCGGCCAGCTGCTCGTCTGCGAACGGGCCCTCGCGGATCAACTCGACCAACCCTGCGACGAGTGTCAGCAATGCCGGTATTCCCGGCGACTCGTTCATCCCGACCTCCACTGGTTCTTTCCGCGGCCGAAGCTCGACAAGAGCGACCCGTCCCTCGCCGATGTGGCCGCCGATTTGGGCGAGGCGATCGCGGAGCGGATGGAGGCGGACGGACTCTGGGCGGCACCACCGGGAACAGACGGACTGCACGTGGCCACCGTTCGCGCGCTGGTGCATCAGGCCTCGGTGCGACCGGCGATGGCCAAACGCGCGGTTTTCCTGGTTGGCGACGCGGAGCGGATGGTCTCGCAGGAAGGCGCCGACCAGGCCGCCAACGCCTTCCTCAAACTCCTCGAGGAGCCGCCGCCGGGGACGACTATCATCATCACCTCCAGCGAGCCTGGCTCGTTGCTGCCGACCATTCGTTCGCGTGTCGTATCCATCCGCGTGCCCACCGTTGCCCGCGTGGACATGGAGAATTTTCTCGACGATGCCGTCGTGCATCGTCGCCTCGGCGCCGCACCGCGCAACGAACTGCTGGCGCGCGCGAGTGGTGCGCCGGGCGTGTTGCTGGGCGCTGAATCCACCACCGCGTCGTATACCGCCGCACGTCGGCTGCTCGACGCCGCATTGCTGCCGTCCAACCCCGAGGGCACCGCGGTGCGCATCAAGGCCGCCGCTCGACAAGGCGTGGCCGGCGCCCGCGGTGCGTTCTCCGACATGCTCGACGCGCTGACCGTGCTACTGCACGACCGCGTGCGTAAACTTGTTGCGTCGGGACACGAATCGGATGCGCGCCGAACATCGATGGCGCTCGTGCTGGTTGAAGACGTGAAGCTTCGCGCGCACGGCAACGTGAGCCCTCAACTGCTCGGCGCCTCCCTGATCGGCTCCCTTCACGAGACCTTGCGCCCATGAGCGATTCGTCCCACATCACCCCCGCGCGTGAGCTTTCGCACCTCGATGAGGCCGGAAAGCTTCGCATGGTGGATGTCGGCGACAAGCCGTTTTCGATCAGAACGGCGGTCGCGACTGGTGCGATTTCAATGGAAGTGAACACACTCAAAGCGATACGAGACAACACATTAGCGAAGGGAGATGTGATTCCGGTTGCACGACTCGCCGGGATCCAGGCCGCCAAGCGCACCTCCGACCTGATCCCTCTGTGTCACCCGCTTCCGTTGTCGGGCATAGAACTCGCCGTTAGCGTTGATGAGGCGCTGCCCGGACTCCGGGTGGAAAGCGTCGTTCGGACCACCGCTCAGACCGGGGTGGAGATGGAAGCGTTGACTGCCGTCGCTGTGTCGCTGCTGACGATTTACGACATGGTGAAGGCAATCGATCGATCGATGGTGATCTCCGAGATCGTGCTGCGCGAAAAGCGCGGCGGTACGAAAGGGGAGTTTCGTCGCGATCCGTAGTGTCCCTATGAACGCGAGGTACCATGCACCGTGCAGCTCTCGATGAGGACCGCGATGGTGCGGTTGAAGTACCCAGTCTTGATGCGCGCGCGCGTCGCCGCCGCATGCATCGGCGGTTCGCCAAACGCCGCCTGACCCGGGTCTTTGTGGCAGCGGGCGCGGTGTTTTCGCTGGCCATTGCCCTCACCCCGGAACCGTCGGTTCGCGCTGCCCGTGTTGCCGTCGATACTGCGGGCGCCGCCGGTACGCTGGCCATTCAGCCGGCGTGGCGTCCAGCCGGGGCAGTGTTGCAGCGACGCACCGATGCGAGTCGCGCCGGAGCCCCTCGCGCCGAGCCACAGGCCGCCCTGCCCTTCGGACTGGCACCGCGTGGCCTCGCGCAGAGCGCCGATCAGCCGCGCGAGTCGCTTGGTCGCTGGCATCGCATTTATACATACTCCACCCGCTATCGCATCAAGCCGGAACTGGCGACGCGCATCTATGACGCGGCGGTCGTCGCCGGCATCGAACCGGAGCTTGGTTTCCGACTCGTGCGCGTCGAGAGTGTCTTCAATCCTCGCGCGCAGAGCCCCGTCGGGGCCCTTGGGCTGACACAGCTCATGCTCGGCACCGCGCGAGTCTTTGAACCCAACGTCACGCGCGCCGATCTGCTCGACCCTGACATCAACCTGCGAATCGGCTTCCGCTACCTGCGGGGACTCATCCGCGAGTACAAGGGCGACCTCAAACTGGCGCTCTTGGTCTACAACCGTGGACCCACCGCCGTGAACCGATCGCTCAGCATGGGGATGAACCCGGCCAACGGCTACGAGAGCATCGTCACCCGCGGATATCGGGGTCGCGGCACGCTCGACTGACCGCAGCACATCCAGTCACAACGAACGCGCGCCATCCGCAGCTCAGGATGGCGCGCGTTGCGCTGACGCAGTCAGCATCGTACGGCCGGTAGACTGCATCACGAACAGCGGAGAGTGCAGCCGACGGCGAATGCAGAATCAACGGGCGGGCTTGCTCTTGGACGGGCGCGTCGCGGAAGACTTCTTCGCGGTTGTCGACGTCGCCGGCTTCTTCGCCACAGACTTCTTCGAGGCCGAGGTCGTGGACTTCTTCGCCACAGACTTCTTCGACGCCGAGGTCGCGGACTTCTTCGCCACAGACTTCTTCGACGCCGAGGTCGCCGACTTGCTCGCGGACCGTTTCCTGGTCGGTGACGCAGATCCCTTCGTCGTTGTCGACGCAGACTTGGACGACGCGTTGGATGAGCGGGCTGAGGAGGTACGCGACCTTGTGGTGGACGACGTCGAGCGCGACGCCGTGCGAGCGGTGCTGCGCACCCGTAGCGTCTGCCCCGCCACCAGACGGGAGCCGGAGATCCCGTTGAGAGCCTTGAGTCGCGCCACACTCACGCCGTACCTCCGCGAGATACTGCCCAATGTTTCGCCACGCCGCACGACGTGTCCGCCCTGGCTCGAGACGGTCGATGACGTGCCGCTGCCGTACCGCTCGATCGAGGGGTCGGGGACCGCACGCGCCATCGACAGCGTGCCCGAGGTCGGAATTCGAACCGTCTGCCCGGCGACAAGCCGCCCCCGCTTCGCCGTCTTGAGACCGGGATTGAACCACGCCAACCGCTGCGAGGGCACACCGGACGTTTTCGCGATCGTCGCCAACGTGGTTGTCGTGCCGCTCACCCTGGCGGTCGAGTAGCCGAGTCGAATGGCATCCGGGATCGCCAACAGCGCCGTCGCGGTGGACGCGCCTCGACCAGTTGGTACGTGCAGCCACATCGCGCGATCGGGCGGCACCATGCCCCGAAGCACCGCCGGATTGAGCTCGCGAATTTCGGCGTCTGTCGCGTGGCTCGCAGCGACGACGGCAGCCAGACTGGTTCCGGCGTCCACCAATACCGAGTCGTACGACCAGAGCGCCAGCGAATCGACGTTCATGCCGTAGCGGCTTGGCTTCTTGGCGATCAGCGCTGCGGCAATCAGCTGCGGCACATAGTTCTTGGTTTCCGCGCGCAGATAGTTCTGCTCCGCCAGCGCAAAGAAGCGATCGTCCCCTTGGGCGCCATCCATCTCGCCGGCGTAGCGCGTCAGTCCGCGCGACACCCGCCCCGGACCGCCGTTGTATGCCGCCGCCGCGAGGTACAACGATCCGAACTGCTGCTGCAGATACCCGAGGAATCGAATGGCGCCCTCGGTCGCGCGGACCGGGTCGCGACGCTCGTCCACCCACCAGTCCACGCGCAACCCGACGTCACGCGCCGTGCTGCTCATGAATTGCCAGAGGCCCACTGCTGCGGCGCGTGAATACGCGTGCGGATCGTAGCCACTCTCGATGAGTGCGAGGTACGTGAGATCCTCGGGCATTCCGCCAGCGCGCAGCTTCGCACGAATCATCGGCTCGTAGCGCGTGCCGCGCGACAATCGTGCGCGAAACGTTTCGCGCGACGAGGTGGAGAAGAGCTGCACGTAGTGCGTCACCCGCTGGTGCGTTTCGTAGGAGCGGACGTCGATGTCCCAGATCGGTTCGGCGTCGAGATCCGTGGGTGGCACGGGGTGCAGCGCCGCGGTATCGCCAAAGACCGACACAACGGCGCGTGCGAGGTCTTCGCTGGTGGCCAGCGTGTCGACGCGCCGGATGCTGGCGGACGCGCCGGGCACGTGCATCGCCACACCGTTCGCACCAGTCGATGGCGAGAAATCCACGGACGACGGCGCGTTGCCACCAATGGGTACGGACGCTGTCGCGGGTGAGGTTCCGCCGACGCTCGCCATCGGGCGGCAGGAGACGACAATCGCACTCGCCGCAAGCAGCGCCGCAGTACACCACGACACAGTCAGTCCGGACGAACGCCGCGTGGGGGCGAGCTGTCGGAGCGATGCGGATGGCGGGAGGGGGGCGTGCACGAACACAACCTACGCCCTGCCGAACGATGCCGACACCACTGCCACGACTTGCTTCGTGATCTGCGACCGAATGGCATCGCACCCGATTGCGGCAATGTCTACTCGACTGGGTCGAGTCGCGTGAGATACGGGGCGATCAACCGATTCACCGCGTGCAGCGTCGCTCGAGCCACGCCTTCCAGTGGATCGCCTTCGGCAATCGCCGTCCCCACGACGCGCGTCCTCTGGCCGTCCTGATGCGAGAGCAGCGCCACGACCATCAGGTTCGTGTCAAACGCACGCACAGGCTTCACACCCACCAGCTCCAGCTTCAACTCACCATCGATCGCGTGCGCTACGGCGTCGAGCGTGGCCAGAGCGGCCAGGCGGAGATCGCCACCCACGCACGTCGCGCCCTCCTGGCGATACACCAGTTCCCGTCCGGTAATCGGCTCGGCAAACTCTGCGGTCACACGTGAAGTCGCACCGGCGGCGCGCTCGAGACGGCAGGAGACGAGGCGCAAACGCAATTGCGGCGCCGAGGGATGCATCCCGGCGTAGTCGGCACTCGGCAGCGTCAGATCGGGAACGGCCATGGGTATGGGCATGGGGCGAGGTGGGATCACGAATCTCCATTCGCCTGACGATCCCACATCCACAACCGTCACACTGGTGGCCTGCCTTCGTCCTTCGCCCTCCTGCTGCTGATCAGCGGAACGTCACTGGATTGAGCTCCGCTCAGGCCAACATCACGAAAGCGCTCAGAAGCGCGATCGCCTGCCCAACCGCCACATCACCCGGATAGTGCACGCCCAGCATCACGCGCGAGAAACCGACCAGCAACGCCGCCAGCAGCAGTGGGACCGCGAACGCGGGAAAGGCCCAGGCGTACGCCACCGCGACCGCCATGGCAGCGCAGGCGTGGCCGCTGGGAAAGGAGAAGCGATCAGGGGCCACGATCAGCGCTTCAAACCCCAGACGCACCGTCGGGCGTTCCCGCACGGCAAATCGCTTCACGAGTTGTACGGCCGCGTGCGAAAGACCGAGCAACAGCAGCGCGCGCCACGCCACCTGCACGGTCACCGCGGGAATGAGCAGCGACAGCAGACAGAAGCCGATGCTGCCGCGCGCACCACCAAGATGGGTGATGATCATCCAGAAACTTCGTCGCGATGGTGTACACTGTGCGCTGAGCGCAAAGCGGACGAACAGGGCGCGGTCACGCGCATCGAGACGTGCCAGCAGTGGTGGAGTCATCGACTATGAGTGTCCGCTCCGCACACCACAATTGGCCCTCGTCGCAGCAACGGCGGCGTAACGTTCAGCCGTTCGTTTCGCGCACCATGCCCGTTTCGAGTGCGAAGCGCGTCAGTCCGGCCACATTATGAATCTCGAGTTTGCGCATCAGACTCTCGCGATGCGCCTCGACGGTGCGACGACTGATGCCAAGTTCGGCCGCGATGGCCTTGTTGGTGAGACCGCGTGCGACGCCATCAAGCACGTCGCGTTCGCGCGGGGTCAGCAGCTCCAGAAGTGAGCCGGGAGTGGGCACGTTGTTGCCGTCGCTCGCCGACAGCCGACGCACCACGGCAGGACTGAAGAACGTGCCACCCGCAAACACCGCGCGGATGGCCGCGCGCAACTCTTCGCCGGCACTGTCCTTCAGGATGTAGCCGTGCGTGCCGATGCGCATGCCTTCCCGCACATATTCCACATGATCGTGCATGCTGAGGAGCAACACGCGCGCCGACGGCAGCAGATCGCGCAAACGTGCCGCGGCGCGCAGCCCTGTCTCCTCCGGCATCGTGATGTCGAGCACGACGACGTCAGGCTTGTGCAACATCGCCAGCTCCACGGCTTCGCGCCCGTTCGCTGCCTCAGCTACCACCTCGATGCCTGGCTCGGCGTCGAGCACATGGCGAATGCCCTCGCGAACGAGCGCGTGATCATCGGCAACAAGAACTCGGATCGGACTGCTCATGGCGATAGCGGACGACGGTTAACTGGCACTGACAACCACGGCATTCGACGCCACCGGCAACGTGATGCGCACCTCCGCACCATGCGCCCCTTTCGGAACGTTGGCAATCACCACTTGACCGCCGACCGCCAGCATGCGCTCACGCATGCCCGTGAGTCCCATGCGCCCTTCCGGCTCCTGCACGCGCCCATCACGAGCAACGGAAAAGCCACGGCCATCGTCGCGCACGACCAGCTGCAGCTGCCTGTCGTGCACCACTACAGCAACCGCGATGCTCCTGGCGTCGGCATGACGCGCCACATTCGACAACGCTTCCTGCAACGCTCGAAAGAGGGCCAGATCGGCGTCGTTCGACAGCGCGGGCAACGAGCTCGGCGCGTCAAGCGTCGTGCGGATGCCGCTGCGTTCGGAGAAGTCGCTCACCAGCGAGCGCAGTGCCGGCAACAAACCAAGATCATCCAGCAACGACGGACGCAGGTCGCTGGTGACTTGTCGAATGCTGGCAATACCGGTGTCCACCAGACCGAGCAGCCGATCCAACCGACCACTCGCGTTTGGAGCCAGCACCGAGCGCAGTCCTTCGAGCTGCATCTTCACCGCAGAAAACACCTGCGCCGTTTCGTCGTGAAGTTCGCGCGACAGTCGGCGACGTTCGTCCTCGTGCTGTCGTACCATGCGCGTGGACAAGCGTTCGAGTGCAGCGGTGCGCGCGGCCAACTGCCGATCGAGCGCGGATTGTTCGAGTGCGGCGCCGACTTGCTGGCCGAGGGCGAGCAGGAAGTCGTCGTCGAGCGCGGTGAACGGGTTGCGAATGTCGCCCGCGATGACGAGGGCGCCCGCCAGACGATTGCCCGCGCTCACCGGCAGCACGGCAACGAATGGCTGTTCCCCGCTGCTCGCGACCAGCTGTGGACGACGCGTCAGTCGCATACGCGCCAACGCATGGGCCACGGCGCCCTGCGGCTGCGTATCAGCCCATTCGGCACAACTCCCCGCACCGCGAACGAATCGCCCCGGTGATGCCGAACCGAAGCCCGCGTCGCGTTCCTCGCCACTATGTATCGACGAGCGCTCGCGATGGTCCATGGTGCCTTCGAGCAGCGCGTCGCCGTCAAACACGTACATCGCGCTCCCGCGTACACCCGGCAATGTGAGCGGCCGCGACAGCAGCAGATCGAGCGGGTCGGCGGTGGCATCATGTCGCTGCAAGTCACCCGAGAGTGCGGTCAGCGCACGCACCCCGCGCCCGAGATCGTCGAGAACGAGAAGCACGAGTCCCGCACCGACCAGCAACTCGAAGCTGATGTCGAGATAGTAGCCCCACGGCGTCCAGGCGCCTTGCGCGCGCAGAAACGGATAGTCGAGATGGTGCAGCCCCCACGCGGCGAAAGCGATCGCCAGCAATCGCGCGCCCGGCGATCCCACCAACCGGTGATGACGCCAGAAGACCCAGCCAGTCCATGCGGTCGCGCCACTCAGAAAGAGCACGGCCGGCAAGGCGGCCCACAGGAAGTGCTCGAGCTGATAGATCGCGATGTACGACCAGAGCGGCGGAAAGAGCGCCAGCAACAGGTATGCAGGCCGCGCCTTGGGTTGGCGCAGGAACACCAGCGACGCCCACAGCAGCACCAACGCCGTCCAACCGGTGGTCACCTGATGCCAGTACAACCACATCCGGTCGGTCGTGAGCAAGAAGCTCAGAATGCACAGCAGGCGCGCCACGTAGATGCTCCACGCCACCGCGAACCAACCGAACCACGGGCGATGGTAGCGCGCGTACAGATGCGCGCAGAGTGCCGCGAGGCCGGTGGTAATCGCGCCCTGCAGCAGCGTCGCCGCGAGCTCTGACTCGAGCAATGGCGACGGCGCGAGCAGGGTGGAAGCGGAGCCGAGCGTCGATTGAAGCACGCGGGAAAGCTAGCAGGCCGAAGCCGAGATGCGGCTGCCTAGTCGGAGACGGGCGGGACCGAGCTCGGGTCGCTCGGCTGCGTCACGTGGTAGATGGTGCGCGAAGGGAATGCCATACTCGAGCCGTGCTGCTCAACGATATCGATGAAATCGAGCAGCAGCCGATGCCGAATATCGAGGAACTCGCCCCAGTCGGGTGTGTCGAACCACGCAAACACGCGCAGACGAATCGCCGAATCGGTCAGCGCCACGACATGCACGCGCACCGCGCCGGGCCAATGCTTTGGATGGGCGCGGATGCGTGCCTCGATCGCATCGCGAATCGCATCGATCTCCCCCGTACTCGTTCCGTAGGTGACGTCGACGTCGGTGCGCAAAAAAATGCGATCGCGCTCACCAAACGTTTCGATCCGCTCGTCGGCCAGACGACCATTCGGAATGCGTACGACCGTACGATCGTTGGTGCGAAAGCTGGTGGAGCGAAGTCCGATGCGTTCGATCGTCCCTTCGGTGGTGCCGGCGCGCACCCAATCCCCAACCCGAAAGGCCTTGTCGGCCGCCAACGACACGCTGCCAAACAGGTGCTCAACTGTTTTCTGACCAGCCAGCGCGACCGCGATACCACCAATGCCAAGTCCGGCCAACAGCGTGCCCACCGGATAGCCGAACTGCGACAGCGCGACCAGGACGGCGATAAGCGCCAGCGTGACGCGCAGGATGTTGCCGAGCAGCGGGATCAGCGTACGCGCCTGCTGACCGTCGCCGCTGGCCCAGACGGCGTTGGCGACGCGCTCCTGCACCAGCCGGATGACGCGCAGCACACCCCAGAAGAGCGCGAGCAGAACAAGTCCACGGGCCACCGCTTCGAGGAAGCCCGCCACTCTGGTATTGAGATCGAGCAGGTCGAGCAACGGCATCGCCGCCAGTCCGGCCACCCACAGGCGGAACGGGCCCCGCAGATGCAGGAGCAGCAGATCGTCCCAGTCGGTCACGGTGCGTGACGCGACCCGATTGAGCACACTGCGCAGCGTCGCGCCGATCATCCACGCGAGCAGGACGAGCACGGGAATGGCGAGCGCCAGCCCGATCCACTGCCAGTAGAACACATGCCACGGCCCTTCACGCATGAGCGAGGGCGGCACGCGGTCGCGCAGCCAGGGCGCGCCGAGGTTCTCGTACCAGCCGTTGATCGCGCTGACGGTACCCGCGGAGAAGACCCAGCGTTGCGGCGCAGCACCGAGCATGCGCTGCATGCGCACTGGCATCTCGTTGCCGCCAGGACCGAGTATCACGCCGATACGGTCGCCCGTGTCGTCGCCATCCGTCGTATCACCCACCGCGAGCGGCGAGATCATCGAAAAGTTGATCGCCAATCGCTGATCGAGCACGACCTTGAGGCGGCGGGTCAGCTGGGTCGCATTGGCCCGCTCGGCCGCCGGTATCGCGAGGAACGACGAGGCACTGGACCAATCATTACCGTTGGCGAGGCGCAGAAACTCCTGCAGCGCGGCACGCGGCGATCCGCTGACAACAATCGTCTCCGATGGCGAGGCCGCCGTTGTCTGCGCCGCCGGGCGCGAGAAAATCTGGGCGCGTGCGGCACCGGGGACGACGAATAGCAGTGCTACCGCAAGCGCGCTCCACCGTGGCGTGACCGACGATGAACCATGCGCGCCATGTGCGGCACCAAGCGCGGGGCCATGTGCCGTGCCGAATAACGTAGGGCGTGACGTACGGAGTCGAGTGCACAGCCGATCAATACAACGCGGAAGATGAAGTCGCATGCCGAAAGTTAGCCTGTGCCACGTCCAACCAAACACGATCAGAATGATGGAAAGCTCTTGAGCTTCTTTTCCGCGTACGCCACCGCCTGCAGGCGGGCCTGCTCCACCGGCACGCCTTTGACACACAGGTGCACGATCATGCGACGCATCTTGAAGTTGGTGTAGTCCATGTTCAGGTCCTTGCCGTGCTTCTGCCCCAGCGACTTGAACTCCGACTTGACCTTGAGCCAGCTGAACCCGCTCAGCAGGTTGTCGACGCGCGCCAGCCCATCGAGCACACCGGCGATGAAATCCCCGCGCGCGTTGTCCCAGTCCTGCGCGGGGGGATCCGGCAGCGGCGGCTTGTTGTCCGTGGCCCGCCGCTTGTTCTCGTCCTGCAGTCTGAACGTCATCTCGTTTCGGAACAGCTTCCACACGGCGGGAGGATCGAAGATGAGCGCCATCGACGACGCGACCGGCAACACCGGCGCCGGTGCCTTCACACCCGGCTGCGGGTTCTTGAGTTTCTTGTCATAGATTCGTGCCTTTCTGCGAGTCGTGGAGGATCGACTCGAAGCTCGCCATGATCGTTGTGCTGTCGATGGCGAACACGTTGCCATCGCTGCGGAAGGCGATGTTGCCGGTATTCATCTGCTGGATACGGTCGCCGTTGCCGAGCACCGCGTCGGCGGCGAACAATCGACCGAGATTCTTCATGAGCGCGGCGTTGCGCAGCACCATCGAGAGGCCACCGTCCAGGCGATACGCGTCGGCCAGCTCCATCATGCCGACCGCGAGCTTCTGGATCACGAACGACCCTGCTTCCTTGTAGAAGCGCTCCACCTCGCGCAGACGTGGCCCGAACGGAAAGGCCTTGTCGTTCAGTCCCCCAGCAGCGACGTGCGACGCACGCCCGCGGAGTCGAGCTTCTTGGCGTCAGCCGTCTTGGACAACAGGTCTTCGGCGAAGATGGTATTGGCCGCACTGCCCTGCACCGGCTTGACGATGAAATCCGCCGAACCCCACGGCCAGCCCGGTGCGTCCTTCGTGAAGACGAACAGCACACCCTGCGACCCGCCTTCGGATGGGCGGATCATGCGCACGGACCGCATCCACTGCACGGGCGACCGCTGGGCGACGTCTTTCGGCTCGAGTGCCATGGAGAGTTGAGGAGTTCGAGGGGGCCCGCATTGTCATTGGTGCTGCCAAGTGCCCCGACTGGGACTCGAACCCAGGACCTACGGCTTAAAAGGCCGCTGCTCTACCAACTGAGCTATCGGAGCGGACCGCGCGCATCGGATGCGAAACACGGACGACGCGGAATCTAGCGACGCCGATGCAGCGTGAGGTAGTCACGAATCAGCGCATCCCACACGGCCGCCCATGTCTTGGAGGTCGCGAACGCCAGCGCGCGCTCACGCGCCCGCACCAGCAAGGCGCGATCGTCCACCAGCGCCACCAGAGCGCGCGCAAAGGCCGCCGCGTCGCCAGCCGACACCAACCACCCCCGATCCGGGGCGAGCTGCTCACGCGTCGGGCCGACATCGGCACCCACGACAGGCATGCCCGACGCCATCGCCTCGAGCATCACGTTGCCAAACGTGTCGGTAGTCGAGGGAAAGAGAAACACATCGCCCGAGGCATAGGCCGCGCTCAGTTCGTCGCCCAGCAGCTTGCCCGGCAACCAACTGCCCACCGGCGCCATTCGATGCAGCTCCGCCTCGTACGGACCGTCTCCCACGGCGACAAATCGAAGCCGACCGGGGCGCGCCGCGTCTGCCCGTCGCACCGCTTCAAGCGCCACATCCAACCCCTTCTCCGCCGCGATGCGCCCGACGTACGTCACCACCAGCGTGTCATCGGCGGCCTGCAGGCGAGCCCGCAGGTCGTGCGAGCGAAAGCGCGGGGAGAACCGCTCGATATCCACCCCGCGCGACCACACGGCAGTGCTGGTGAATCCTTCCGCATTCACTTCATCGACAATGCTTTGCGTGGGGCAGTAGGTGCGCAGTCCGACGTTGTGAAACCATCGCAGGTAACTCCACCCCGGCGTTGCCAGCAGGCCGAGCCTGTAGAATTTCGCGTATGCCGTGAAGCTCGTGTGATACGACGACACGAATGGCACGCCGAGTGCACGGGCGGCCGTGCGGCCACGCAGCCCGATACCGAACTCCGTCGCCGCATGCAGCAGCGTCGGCGCGAATGCCGCCACGTCCTCGTTGACCCGCGATTGATTCGGCCACGACAATCGCAGCTGCTGATACGCCCAGAACGGCACGCTCGGATATCGCTGCACATCGAGCGACGCCACGGACTCGGGATCGCGCACTGTGAACACGCGCGCCACGCCCCCGCGCGCTTCCACCGCGCACGCCAAGCGTTCGAGCGTGCGCGCGACACCGTTCACCTGCGGCGGATACGTGTCCGAAAAGATGGCCAGTCGGAGCCCGCGTGCATCGATCACAGCGCGTCGTACCTGATGATCCGTCGCGCCGCTACCCACCGCGCCACTTCGCGTCGTACCGATTGGGCAGTGACGGGATGCGTGAGATCCTGCGGATGCAACGCCAGTCGGACCAGGGGCGCGTCGCGCTGCGTACGCCATCGCAACTCCGCCATGGCACACGACCCCCACGCGCGAAGCGTGGTCCGGCCACTCCAGCGCAACGCCGGGGCCGCAAGACGCACGCGCCGGGTGTGTACACGGACACCATCCGCATCCTCACTCACCAACAGTCCGGCCTCACGGACGACCTCGTGGGTGCTCTCGCGCGCCAGCCACGCAGGCGGAACGAATCCCATCGGGGCGAGACCGAGCGCGCGCAGTCGTGTAAGCCCGCGTGCAATGCGCTCCGTGGCCGCCGCGTGATCGAGCGTCAGGAACTCCCCCTCCTTTGCCGTTCTGCCGAACGCCAGCCATGCGTCGCGCCAACGACGCGGCAGCCCCATTTCATCGTGCCGTTCACCATGCAGCATCAGCTCCGCGCCCTCGGCCGCACACGTCCGCACCCACCGCATGAAGCCGTCCGCGCGTTCGAGTGGCCACTGGCCGTGCCACTCCGGCACCACCAGTAACGCTGGCGTTACATCATGCGCGCGACACATCGCCCACAGGGTACGCACCGGATGCTCGAGCGCGGGCGTGACATCGTGGATGGACACCAGTAACCCGCCGGTGGCCCCCTCAGCGGCCAAGGACATCGCGATACACGGTGAACAGTCGATCGAAGACCGTCTCCCACGAATGCTCGGTCTCGGCATACGCGCGACCAAGCCGGCCGAGCGCGGCCAGATCCTGCTCGAACAGAGCGACCGCTTCCTCGGCCAACGACTCCGCATCGCCCGACACGAACGTACGACCTGCGCCGCTCCGGACCACCTGCTCCGACACGCCACCCTGATCCGCCGACAGAACAGGAGTGCCACTGGCCAGCGCCTCCAGCGCAGATAGACCAAACGTCTCGATGCGACCGGGCGCAATGTACACGTCCAGGGCGGCGAGGAGATTCGCCAGTGCCTCACGATCGGACTCGAAGGGCACGAACGTGACACGCGGGCCGTAGCGATGCGTGCGCAACATCGACTCGAGCGGACCGGCACCGACAAGCGCGAGTCTGGCACCGGTGCGTCGCTCTACTTCGCCCCAGGCATCAAGCACCACGTCCAACTCCTTCTCGCTCGCAAAGCGTCCGACGAAGCCGGCCAGCAACCCTTCGGGCATCCCGTAACGCTTGCGTATCGCGTGCACCTCAGCGCGATGCTCAGGCGAGAAGCGCTCGAGGTCTACGCCCAGCGGTACCTTGGCGATACGCGTGATGCCTTCGTTGGCAAGATCGTTCGCCGAGAAATCGGATGTGACAATCGTCAGCGGAAACAGCGCATCGAGCCGCCGCATGTATTGCCAGGATGCCTTGTACACGGCGCGACGTGCCGCACCATTGTGACCAGCACGCGGCGCAAACATGCGTGGCAGGTTGGTGTGGTAGAAGCAGACCAACGGAACGTCAAGACCCCTGGTCGCGTGCTTCACGATCCAGGGCACGATGAAGGGGCTGCCGATTTCGATCAGATCGGGGCGCTCGTGGCGCACGATCTTTGCCACGCTGCGGATAGCCAGCATGAATCGATACGGCTTCTGGCGCGGGATTGGCGGCCCCTGCAACCGATACATGCGCACGCCATCCTGCTCGGTGATCGCATCACGCGCCCCCGGCACGGCGAGTACATGACGCAGCCAGGGCCTTGCAGCCACGTACTGCGCTTTTTGCAGCAGATAGGTGCGAATGCCGCCGCTCGTGCTCCCGAACCACTCCGTGATGTCGAGCACGCCCAGCTGCGCATCGGGCCGCAACAGCGGCGGCAGTGCGTCCTGCCCGATGTTCACTGCGGGAAGCGTGTCTTCCGGTTGAACCAGTCGATCGACGAAAACCTGGGTTGGGTGCATGTGCGAATGAGAGCGGACCCGCGCGATGTGTGCGTCGCTCCCAATATTAACCTCACTCCGACGGCAAGGTGGCCGACTTCCGCGAGGGAACCGGCCACCCGTGCGACTCACGCGTGCGGCGAGCGTCGCCTGTCAGCGTGCTACCCCATGACCGCACCGGGGCGGGGCCTATCGCATCGACAACGCGGCCACCGTCGCCGCGGCCGGCGTCTCTACCACGAACGTGACGCGACGATTCAGCTCTGCACCCGGCTCGCTGCGCTCCGCGCCCGGACGAACCAGACGGGCCTTGCCGTAACCGACGGTGCGAATGCTGTTCCCGTCCATCCCCTTCGCGATCAGGAAGTCCTTGACTGCTTCGGCGCGCGCACGTGAAAGCACGACATTGTACGCCGAGCTGCCGGCGGGATCGGCGAACCCTTCAACGGTGATCATCGAGCCCTTGTAGTGCTTGCCTGCCACCTGAGCGAACTTCGTCAGCGCCTGCTCGTCCTGCGTGCGTACCATCGACGCATCGAACTCGAAGTGGACCGGCATCGCGAACGACACGTGTCCGTCCATTGCCGTGATGTGCGTGCCGTACTCGGTGCGCAAGGTGCCAAGGTCCGCCTTCAATGCGGCGAGTTCACGCTGCATATCCGTGCGCAGCACGCCGACGTCCGCCCGATTCGCGCTGTCGCCCATCACGCGATCCGAACGCTCCTGCCCCAGTGCCACACGCTGCTCCTCCAGTCCACGTCGAACAAAACCCTTGGTCGCACAAGCGCTGAGCGTGGTCGCGGCGAGCGCCGTGAGTGCCACGTACCGTGTGTATCGCATCGTGTCCTCCGTTGGTCCATGGTGTCGTCGAGCACGCCTCGACGAGTCTCTCGGGCATCGCGTGCAATGACGTACCGTCGTGCACGAAGCGAGCCACGAGCATAAGGTGCGCATGGAGCCCAATAGATGGCGTGACTGCAATCACGCGTATGAAAAAAACTTGAGGCTTCATCGTGACTGCAATCACGCGAAGCCTCAGGCAATGCAACGACGCTGTGGTCGTGTTCGCTACGCAGGGGCCTTTGCCAACCATTCACCACCGTCGATCACGAAGATCGAACCGGTAATCCAATCCCCCGCCGGCGATGCCAGAAACGCCACCATGTTCGCGATATCGCGCGGTGTTCCCCATCGACCCAATGGAATTGCGGTGCGCGCATACTCCGCCATCTTCACCTCAGCGGCGGCGAAAACATCGGTGACACCACTGTTCGCGGGCGGCGTGAACGCCTTCTTCACACCGTCGGTTGGAATAGGGCCAGGCGCGATCGCATTGAGACGAATGCGCTGCGGTGCCCACTCGACCGCTAACGTGCGCGTAAGTGCATCCACGCCGGCTTTTGCTGCTGTGGCGTGCGCCATCAACGGCCAGCCACGATAATGCAGTGTCATGGAAATACTCACGATGCGGCCGCCGCCCTGCTGCGCCATCACCGGATACACGGCTTGCGAACAGTAGAACGTTCCGAACAGGTCGATTTCCACGACACTGCGCCATGCATTGGGCGACAGCGTCGCACTTGGCGCGTAGAAGTTGCCCGCCGCGTTGTTCACCAGGAGATCGAGTCGTCCGTGCGTCTGCGCCACGCGGTCCACCGCTTCCTTCACCTTCTCCGGATCGCGCACGTCGAGTTGCAGAGCCGTCGCCTGGCCGCCGGACGCAGCGATCGTGTTCACCGCGCGTTCAAGGTTCTCCGGCTTCCTGCTGGCCAGCACGACATGCGCGCCAAGATTGGCCAGCAACTCGGCTACCCCATACCCGATGCCGGTGCCCCCACCAGTGATGAGCGCGACCTGGCCGGTGAGCAGCCCCGGAAGAAAGACAGCGGCGTTGCCAACTGCGGCGTTGCCTGCTGCGGCGTGATTATCGGCGGCGTCAGGTGACATGCGTATGCTCAGCGCGAGGGAAAGTCGGGAGGCGTGGGCGGGTGCATCGTGCGCTCGACGGGCCGTGCATGGTCCAGCAGCAGGTCCACTTGCACGCCGAGGCAGAATCGTCGCCGATGATGCGGAGTGAGACCGTGCGCCGCCAGTGCCTGCATATGCAACGGCGTACCGTAGCCCGCGTTGCGCTCCCACCCGTACACCTCATAGCGGTGCGAAAGTGAGGTCATCAGCCGGTCGCGCGTGACCTTGGCCACGATGGACGCGCAGGCGATGGCGTAACACTTCGCGTCGCCCTTCACGACCGCGGTGTGCGGAATGCCGAGCGTGCGCAACGGATTGCCGTCGATCAGGACATGGTCTGGCGCGCGGCCGAGTCGCCCTTGCACGCAAAGGAGCGCGCGTCGCATGGCGAGCACGGTCGCGTGATAGATGTTGATGCGATCCACTTCGCGCGCGGAGGCGGCGCCGAGCGCCACCGCCTCAGCCTGCTCGAGGATGCGCACGGCCAGCACGTCGCGCGTCGCGGCATCCAGCTTCTTGGAGTCGTCCACGCCGGCAATGGCGCGGCGACCAGACGGCATGACGATCGCGCATGCGACAACGGGGCCCGCGAGGGGGCCCCGTCCGACTTCATCCACACCGACGAGCAGCGGCCCGTACTGCAGGCGGGCCGTCCGCTCGATCGCACTCCAGCGCGCCATGGTGCGGCGTCTGCCAGCGTGGTGTGCAGTGCGACGTTACGACGTCGTCTTGGGCGTGCGCACAACCTTGCGTTCCTTGATGCGGGCAGCCTTACCCGTCACATCGCGCAGGTAGTACAGCTTGGCGCGACGAACGACCCCACGACGCACGACCACGATCTCACCGATCATCGGGCTGTGCAGCGGGAAGATGCGCTCGACCCCAACGCCGTTGGACACCTTGCGGACGGTGAACGTCTCGCTGACACCACCACCTTTGCGGGCGATGCAGATGCCTTCGAACGCCTGGATGCGCTCCTTCTCGCCTTCCTTGACGCGCACGTTGACACGCACCGTGTCACCCGGGCGGAAAGGCGGGATGTTTTCCTTGAGCCATTCCTTCTGCGTTTCCATGAACGGATGCATATCTCAACTCCGGGGCCGACGACTTGGCCCGGTCAGGGTGCTGCGGAGTCGGTGACCGCGCCGGCGTGAGCCCATGGGGATCGATGCTATCGCGCGAACGACCGCTGCGAGAGGCCGTGGCGTGGTGCGGGGGCGAAGTCCCCCGACCGTAACCGACATGGCATCGCCTCCGTCACGAGGTGCCGAAGCACTGGGCGACAGGACGTACAACGTTGCTGCGTCCGGCACGGTGGCACCGTCGGATCATCCAGAGATGACCGTTGGCTGAACCGCCTGCCGGACAGCTTCGAAAGATAGGCGACCATCGGTCCGATCCGCTACCCCTGTGGCGCGTTGCGGGACGCCCCCCGCTGGCGGGGCCTCGCGCGCCCACTAACCTATGATCGTGACCACCATCGACAGTCCCGCAGGCCGCGCCGACTTCGCCGCCGCCCCCCTGGTCTACCCGACCACCCGCACCGTCGTTCAGGTTGACGACTACCACGGCACTCCCGTTGCCGACCCCTACCGATGGCTGGAGGACGACACGTCCGCCGAAACGACTGCCTGGGTCACGGCCCAGAACGAAGTCACGTTTGACTATCTGTCGTCGATTCCTTTTCGGGATCGACTGCGGGCTCGTCTCACGCAACTGGTCGACTACCCTCGGCTCTCGGCGCCGACCAAGAAGCGCCAATGGTTCGTCTTCACCAAGAACGACGGGCTTCAGAACCAGGCCGTGTACTATCTGCAGGACGGGGAGCAGGGGGAGCCACAGGTGCTGCTCGACCCCAACACCATGTCGGCCGACGGGACGACGCGCGTCGTGGGCGTGTCCATCGACGATCCGGGCGAGAACATCGCCTACCTCGTAAGCGCTGCCGGATCGGATTGGCAGGAGATCCGCGTCATGGATCCGCACACGCGCCTTGACCGCGAAGACCGCGTGCAGTGGGTGAAGGTCTCGGACATTGCATGGCATGGACGCGGATTCTTCTACAGTCGGTATCCGATCCCCGATGTCGCCGCCGCGGCCTACTCCTCCATGAACGAGGATCATCAGGTCTTCTATCACGCACTCGGGAGCTCGCAGCACGAGGATGTGCAGGTATTCCGCGACGCCGCGCACCCGCAGCGCTTTCACAACGTTGCAACCACCGAGGACGAACGCTTCGCCGTGCTCTACACATCGGATCGCGGCAACGGCAAGGACGGCAACGCCATCGCGGTGCGCGATCTCTCGGCCGCGGAAGCGTCGTTTCGTCAGATCTGGACCACGTTCGATGACGAGATGGCCGTCATAGACCACGTCGCCGACGCGCTGCTCGTGGTGACCAACCGACACGCGCCCAACCGACGGGTGGTACGCATCAACCTGTCGAGCGCGGACGAGACCCAGTGGACGACGATCATCGCTGAACGCGCGGAACCGCTCGATGGCATCACGAGCGCTGGCGGCCGACTCTTCACGACGTATCTGCAGGACGTGACGACACGCGCCTACGTGTCAGACCTCGATGGCACCGACGTGCAGGAGATCGCGCTTCCCGGACTCGGGACGGCGGCAGGATTTCACGGCGAGCATGACGCGACCTTCGTTTTCTATACGTTCACGTCGTTCACGGCGCCGCCTGCAGTGTATCGCTATGACATTGCCAGCGGAGAGAGCACGCTCTTTCGTGAAGTCACGCTGCCCTTCGACCCGACGCAGTTCGAGACGACACAGGTGTTCGTGTCAAGCAAGGACGGCACGCGCATTCCGGCGTTCATCACGGCGCGCAAAGGGCTCGCGCGTGATGGCAACAACCCGACGCTCATGTACGGCTACGGTGGGTTCAACATTTCGCTGTCACCGGCGTTCAGCGCACTCCGCATGGCGTTCCTCGAACAGGGTGGCGTGTACGTGCAAACCAACGTGCGCGGTGGTGGCGAGTACGGAGAGTCCTGGCACCGGGCAGGCATGAAGGCGCAGAAGCAGAATGTCTTCGATGACTTCATTGCGATTGCGGAGTGGCTGATCGCCGAGGGCTACACGCGGCGCGAGCGACTGGCCATGCAGGGGGGATCGAATGGTGGACTGTTGGTTGGCGCGGTGATGATTCAACGGCCGGACCTGTTCAAGGTTGCGTTGCCCGCCGTGGGCGTCATGGACATGCTGCGCTTTCACAAGTTCACGATCGGGTGGAACTGGATCGCCGACTACGGGTCGAGCGATGACGCGGACGCATTCGAGTATCTCTACCGCTACTCGCCGCTCCACACACTGACGGACGGAACCGCGTACCCCGCGACGATGATCAGCACGGCCGACCACGACGACCGCGTCGTGCCCGCGCATTCCTTCAAATTCGCGGCACGGTTGCAGGCCGCACACGCTGGCAGCAATCCGGTTCTCATTCGCATCGAGACGCAATCCGGACATGGCAGTTCGTCGCTCAGCAAGAGCATCGATGAATCGGCGGACACCTTCGCGTTTCTCTTTCATAACCTCGACGTTACGCCGACGTTCGCCGCGTAGGGGCGCTCCACCATGACAGACATCACCACGCGGGCGCTTGGCACACAAGGTCTTCGTGTTTCTGCAATGGGACTCGGCTGCATGGGCATGTCCGAGTTCTACGGTGAAGCGGCAGATCGCGACGAAGCCAACGGCATTCGCGTGTTGCATCGCGCCCTGGAGCTGGGCGTCACCCTGCTCGATACCGCCGACGCGTACGGACCGCACAGCAACGAACGACTGGTCGGGCGCGCCATCGCGGACCGGCGTGATCGCGCGATCGTGGCCACCAGGTTCGGTCTGGTGCGTGACCCCAACGATCCCGCAAGCGTGGCGTGAGCGGGCGACCGGAGTACGTGCGCGCCGCCTGCAACGCATCGCTGCAGCGGCTCGGCGTGGACACGATCGATCTGTACTATCAGCATCGGGTGGACAAGCGCGTTCCCATCGAGGACACCGTCGGCGCGATGGCCGCGCGTGAACTTGGCATCGGCATTGTGCCTTATAGCCCACTCGGGCGTGGGTTCCTCACCGGTCGCTTCGCCACGATCAGCGACATCCCTGCTGGCGACTATCGACTGTCCTCACCGCGCTTTCAGGCGGAGCACTTTGCGGCGAACCGCGCCTTGGTTGACGTCGTCGTGCAGATGGCTGTCGTCAAGGAGTGCACGCCGGCACAACTCGCGCTTGCGTGGGTGCTGTCGCGCGGAGAAGACGTGGTACCAATACCCGGTACGACAAAGATTGCACGCCTCGAAGAGAACCTGGGCGCAGTGAACGTACAGCTGACGGCCGATGATCTGTCTCGACTGGCCGAGATGATTCCCCGCGGCAGCGCCTCGGGTGAGCGCTACCCCGGTGGGATGTCGGGGTTGGTCGACAAGTAGCGTACAGGGCTCGGCACACTGGCTGCGCGGTCGCGGCACACTCGCGACACACTCGCGGCTTACGCGCCTCGGACTCACTGCACAGTGCGAACGAGCGATCAGAACCAGGCGTCCTGCATGTCAAAGGGCGTGGCGTCGCCGCGCTCGAGGAGGTCAGCGAGCGTTTCCGTTCGCGGTAGCTCCCAGCCAAACCAGTAGCGCGCCGCCTGCATCTTACCGCGATAGAAATCGCGGTCGGCGGCCGCATTGGCGGCAGGCAAACCATGTGATGCGACGGTCGCCTGTCGAAGCCACAGCCACGCGACGACGGTGCGACTTACCAGATCGAGATACGCAGTCGCGTTGGCGAGCGCGCGCGTCGGTTCGCGATTCGCGGGCGCCGCCAGCAGCGCCTGTGTGACGCGCTCCAATCGCGCAATGGCGTCGTGCATCATCGGTGCAAGCGACAGCACATCGTTCAACGACTCGGCCTCGAATGCCCCCTCGCGCATGCGACGCACCAGCGCCGCCAAACCGAGTCCACCGTCCTGCCGCACTTTGCGACCGAGCAGATCGAGCGCCTGCACGCCGTTGGTGCCCTCATGCAGCGGGTTGAGGCGATTATCGCGATAGAACTGCTCGATGGGATACTCGCGCGCGAAACCGTAGCCGCCCAGTGTCTGCATGGCGAGCGAGATGGCGTCCTGACACGCCTCGGCCGGCCATGCTTTTGCAATGGGTGTGAGCACTTCCAGCAGCGCGCTTGCCTCCTGTCGCGCGTTGGCGTCCGGATCGGTGCGCTCGTCGTCCACCAGCTGTGCACACGCAAGAATCAGCGACACCGCACCTTCGGTGATCGCTTTCTGTGCGAGCAGCATGCGCCGCACGTCCGGATGCTCGATGATCGGCACCGGTGCGCCCAAGGGATCCTTCTCACCCGGCAGACGCCCTTGTCTACGCGTACGCGCATAATCAAGCGCGTGTCGATACGCGGCATACCCCATCGCCGTCGCTGCGCGTCCCACGCCGATGCGCGCCTCGTTCATCATCTGAAACATGCAGGCCAACCCGCGGTGGGGTTCGCCCACCAGCTCCCCGATGCACTCCTCGCCATCACCGAAGTTGAGAATTGTGCTGGTAGTACCGCGCCATCCCATTTTGTGAATGAGCCCGCCGAGCCGCACGCCGTTGGTGACGCGCGACTCCCTGAAGCGGGGCACCAGCATGAGCGAAATACCACGCACTCCAGGTGGTGCGCCGTCGATGCGCGCCAGGACCATGTGAATGATGTTCTCCGAGAGCTCATGCTCTCCACCCGAAATCCACATCTTGGTACCACTGATGCGGTACGTGTTTGATGCCAGCGTGCTGGGAATCGGCTCGGCGCGCGTGCGCAGGTCGGCCAACGACGAACCCGCCCCTGCTTCCGTCAATGCCATGGTGCCGAGGTAGCGGCCGGTGAGCAACGGGTCGAGATAGCGCGCACGCTGACTCTCCGTGCCAAAGGTCGCGACGAGATTTGCGACACCGCTGGCCAGCATGGCGTACGAAGAAGTGGCGACGTTGGCCGCATCAAACCACAGCAGCGCTGCATTCGCGATGACATGCGGCAGCTGCATGCCGCCGAGCTGCTGATCGTGCGTCGCAGCGATGAACCCTGCCTCCGCCATCGCCGCGATTCCCTCTTTCACGCCAGGCGGCGTGATGACAAGACCGTCCTGCACAAATGGCTCATGCTCGTCGCTGGCGCGACGGTGCGTCAGGAGATGCGATTCGGCGAGTGAGCGGGCGGTGGCCAGCACGGCATCAAACGTTTCGCGCGAGTGATCCGCGTATCGTTCGCGCGACACCAATTCGTGTGCATTGAGCACTTCGTACAACTGGAACTCGAGATCGCGCGGGCTGAGCAGCGGTAGCGTCATGCAAGGCTCCTGTACCAGGCATTCATCGCGCGCTCAACCGTCGGCTTGCCGGCCATCCACTCGCCGAGCGACGCCGGAATCGTGAACTCTGCACTCGCTTGCGCTGCGCTGAGGCCGCGTTGCTTTGCCCTTCGCGCGGCACTCTCGACAAGCGACAGCAGCTCACGATAGCGCGCCCAGGCGCTGCGATCCGCGACGGCGCCGTGCGCCGGTACATACGTTCGTGCGCCGAGACCGCTGAGGTGTGCCCGCGCAGTGCCGCCAGTCGTACGGTACGGTTGCCAAGATCAATCGTACCCGGTGATTCGGCAGCCACAAGCACGACATCCGCGTAGGCTCGCGTGAGTTCTTCGCTCGCCGGCGGCGCGACGGGCGTCCCGGAGAGCGCCTGGACTCGCGTAGCCGCCGTTGTGCGGACGGTCGGCGCTTGACCGCTCGCCGTCGTGTAGCCGCTCAGACCGGCGGCATGATCCACGTGATAGTGCGAGACGACCACGTGCGTGGGCCAACGCCCTGTCAGTTCGCGTGCGCGCCGCGCCAGCCACTCCGCCCCCGCCGGCCGGTAGGCGATATGGGCGAGACAGCCACCCGACACGCGAAGGAATTCGCGACGCGTGGCATGGAGTGGATTGCACTTTTTGACTGTTGCGTCCTGCGGAAGCGAAGGCATCTGCGCGTTGGGCGTGAGTGGTTCGACCTGCAATATCGCGAGATGCTGACGCGAGTGGAACGTAGTGAAAACCTTGCCCTCCTGCCCTCGAGCACGCGCTGGCGCTCACTTGCCCGCACCACGCGCACATCGCCAGCTTGGCTGACATGCGCGCGCGCCCTTCCCCATCGCTTCAGACGCCAACGACACCGTTGCAGGATCGCGGTGCAATCGCGTCGACCGAAGTATCGACGAAAGTTCCGACGGACGCATTAACGAAAGTACCGCCGGACGCATGGACGAGGACGTCGTCGGTTCTGTCGACCGCCGCCTCGCTGTTGGTGTCGCAGCGCCGACGCAATCGAGCGATTCGCGCACACGCGGTGGAATGCGCCAGCGCACACACGCGCGCCCAGGCGGAAGGCGCGATCGATTCCCTCGCGTCGGCTGACGCGGACACACCTCTGGGTATCGTGCCTTTGCAGGAGCGCGCGCTCACGCGTTTGCCCGCACCCACTCGCGCCCGTTTCCTGACGCGTCTCGCCGGCCGACTCGACGAGGCATTTATGGCGCCGTCCGTGGTGCCGGCCCAGGAAAGCGATGAAGACACACGCTCAACATCGACGGAGTCGATTCTCGCGCGCGGCTGCGCGATGTGCCGTGGCGCTTGTTGCACGCGCGGTTCCGACCATGCCTTTCTGGGTGCGGACAGTCTCGCGCGTGTGCGTTGCGTGCATCCGGCACACAACGCGGAGTCGTTGCTCGCCACGTACAGCGTCCACCTGCCGACGGAGCACTTCGCGGACAGCTGCGTCTATCATGCGGAAAGCGGTTGCGCCCTGCCGCGCGCGCTCCGCTCCAATACGTGCAATCGGTACCGGTGTGGTGGACTCACGGAACTCCGGCGCGCGCTCGAGTCGTCCGGCCACCCGTTGGCCTTCATCGGTGCCTCCGACAACGAATCGCTGCGTGCGTTCGCGCTCGCTACCGCGAGCGAGCTGCGTCCGATCGACCTGACGGCCGCGCACGATCCGTGATCGAGCGCATCTGCTGCGCGGCGCGCTGAACGACACGGAGTCGGGCCACGGGTCCAGTCGGTCAGCGAGAGTGCGCCACGGCGGTTCCCGCAGCCGACGACATCATGCGAGCAGCGCGACGGCGCGTTATCGTCTGGCATGATCATGTCCGCCAACGTGCCGCCCGTGCCTACGTCGTGCCGCTCGCTCCATACCCGCGAGCGACGCACCACGCGTGCGCTCAGCGTGCTCACGTGTGCAACGTTGCTCCTTTCCGCGTGCGACGTTCGTCGCGTTGCGGAGTTCGCGCTGGTGGGCGACCAGTTTCGCGCCACGCTCGACATCGCGTACGACAGTGGCGCGCGGCACACTCTCGATGTCTACCAGCCCCTGGATGCCGGCACGGCGCGCGTTCCGGTGGTGATGTTCCTGTACGGCGGCCGATGGCAGGACGGCGACAAGCACGAGTATCGACTGGCGGGCGACGCGATCACTCGGCGCGGTTATGTCGCCGTGATTCCGGACTATCGGCTCGCGCCGGCGGTGAAGTTTCCTGCCTGGATCAACGACGCGGCACATGCGCTGCGTTGGGTTCGCGACAGCATCGGCAACTATGGCGGCGATACGGCACAGATTTTTGTCGTGGGGCATTCGGCGGGCGCGCATACCGCAGCCGTATTGGCACTCGACGATCGCTACCTGCTGCAAGCCGGTGTGCAGCCCGAGGCCATCAGGGGCTTTGTCAGCATGGCCGGTCCGGTGGATACGGTGTGGACGGATCCCGACGTACAGACGCTGATGGGGCCTCGCGAAAGTTGGCCAGGCACCTATCCAGCGCAGCTGGTATCGTCCACACATCATCAACCGCTGCTGCTGTTGCACGGCGGTAAGGATGAAACCGTGCGACCCATCAACTCCACGCGTCTCGCTGCGCGCATCGCGCAGTTTGGCGGCAGCGCCTGCAGCAAGGTGTACCCCAATCTGACGCACACTTCGATCGTGGTGGCCTTCATGGTACCGCGACTGCGACAGGCGCCCGTGATGGATGATGTGGACGCGTTCGTACGCAACCCGACATCGAATCGCTGCGGCGCCGACAAGACGGTCGCGTCTCCCACAGCTCCCTGATCATACATCGACCACGCTCCTGATCAGGAGTCCGACAATGGGACTGAAGATGATGAGGCCCACGACGTCGCCCGTGGTGCCGTCGTGGAAGCAAGTCACGGACTACTTCACCGCACCCGACAGGGCCAGCCCGAACGTCGCTGTTCGCACACTCGGCAAGACGACATTCGGCCGACCGTTCCTCGTCGCGTTCATTGCCGACGCGGCGACACTCACCAATCTGGAGAAGTACCGGCAGATCCAGCGCAAGCTTCCGTTCACCAGCATCGTCGACAAGGACGTACGCGCCGGTTCGCTCAACGATCGCTTTGACGTCGTCATCCTGCCCGACCAGAGTGCGGCGGGCATCTCGCGAGGACTGGGCAACGCCTTTCCCGATTCACTGCTCGCCGTACAGCTGACACCCGGCCATCCGCTCGCGTCCGGAATGACGGCGCCCGTCCCGTCCGTGTGGTTCGAGAACAGCACGGCCTTCGAGATCACCGATCCTTCGCGTGCGACGGCGGTCGCGACCTGACCGTCAAACGGGGACCCGCTACTCAGCGGCCGGTTGCTCGGCGGCGCAAAG
>Ga0163144_10004499_pt1 | contig 31360 bp, 24 predicted proteins | sample OliLak19BULKMAT1_FD_123175 | JGI IMG/M metagenome (GOLD analysis project Ga0163144, IMG submission 123175) | Freshwater microbial mat bacterial communities from Lake Vanda, McMurdo Dry Valleys, Antarctica - Oligotrophic Lake LV.19.BULKMAT1 | ecosystem: Environmental > Aquatic > Freshwater >... | reverse complement strand
TCGACACTCCGCTTCGGTCGGTCGGATCTCTCCTCCCGCCGGGAGTCTGCTACCGGGCGCTCCGGCGCTTACCCGGACAGGACTTGCACCTGTGAGAACAACGCGTCTTTCAGGACGCACCATGACGATGATGCTAAATACACCCGCCGGCGACGCCTACACTTTGTCGCAGTATGAAGCGATGTTCGGGGCCGCTGGGTTCGAGTCGACCCAGCTCGTTCCCACCGGCGAACTGCCCGAGCAGATCCTGGTCAGCATTCGTCGTTAAAAACCACTAATATAGGGGCAGTGATCCTCCGGACTTTTGTCGTCACTGCTTCTCTCTTTCTGCTTCTCAGCCAGAAGAGCGTCAACACGCCTAACGAGACCTACTTCACCGCTAAGGTGGTGCCAGCGCTTGAGAAGAGCGGCTGCCAAAATTGCCACGGTTCGAACGGGGTGGCCAGCGGCACGCGGTTCCGGTTCCCGGAAGAAGGCGCGAGCAACGAGGAGCTACAACTCTTCGGGAAGTCGCTGCACGTTCTGATTGATCGCTCCGACCTTTCGAAGTCGATTTTGCTGAACAAACCCACGCGCCGGGTCACCCACGGCGGCGGCCTGAAGATCACCCCGGGTTCCGCCGAAGAGGCGACCCTCCGCACCTGGATCGACTATCTTGCCAGCCACACCAAGCCAGACGACCGCTTCCTGCTCGGGCAACGCAAGTTCGAAGCCCGCCCCGTGCTGCGACGGTTGACGCATCTCCAGTACAACAACACCGCCCGCGATCTCCTGGGCGATGATAGCCGCGTCGCCGACCAGTTCCCCCCGGAAGACTTCGTCGGCGGTTACCGCAATCAGTTCCAATCGCAATCCATCTCGCCGCTGCTCGCCGAGGCGTATGGCGCGGCTGCCGAAAAGTTGGCCCGCTCCGCCTTCCGCGGCGGCGACACGCACGGCCTCATCCCGTGCAAGACCCAGGACGCCGCCTGCCGCCAAAAGTTCCTCCGGACCTTCGGCGCCAAGGCCTTCCGCCGGCCCCTTCTCGAAGCGGAATTCGCCCGTTACGAGAAGCTGTTTCTAAGCGGGAAGTCCTTCCTGGGCGGGGCGCAACTAGCGCTCGAAGCGATGCTGCAATCGCCGAACTTTCTCCTCCGAACCGAGAACGGGGCCGAGCCGAGTTGGCGGCCTTACGAGACGGCCAGCCGTCTCTCCTATGCCCTCTGGAACTCGATGCCCGACGCCGAACTCCTCGCCGCCGCCGCCCGGGGGGAACTCAATACCCGCGAGGCCGTCGAAAAGCAGGCCCGACGCCTTCTCGCGTCCCCGCGCGCAAAGGTCACCGTCGACGAGTTCGTCGCCGAATGGCTTCGTTTCGATCAACTCCTGGACGCCGTGAAGGAGCGCAGCGAGTTCCCCATGTACTCGGCCGAACTCACCGTCGCCATGACCGAGGAGACCCGCCGTATGGTCGCCGACCTCGTTTGGCGCGACCAGGATTTTACCCAGCTTTTCTCCGCCGAACACAGCTTCATCAATACGAGCCTGGCGCAGCTCTACAAGTTGCCCACCCCGAAGAATGAGTACGACCGCGTCGCGCTCCCGGTCGAGACAGGCCGCGCCGGCATCCTTGGCCAAGCCATGTTCCTATCGGCCACCTCGAAGCCCGCCGACACCAGCGTCACCCAACGCGGCCTCTTCGTCCGCGAACATTTTCTGTGCCAGGAAGTCCCGCAGCCGCCGCCCGGCGTGAATGCGAATCTGCCCAACCTCGATAAGGGCAAGCCGATGACCAACCGCGAACGGCTCGCCATGCACTTGAATAACGAAAGCTGCGCAAGCTGCCATACGCTCGTCGATCCCATCGGCCTGGGCCTCGAAAAGTACGACGCGATTGGCCAATTCCGGCCGAAGCAGAAGCTTACCTTTCGACCAGCTCGCAAGGAAGATGGCGAACTCGTTAAGGTGGAGCTCGATATCGACGCGACCGGCTACGTCTCCGGCATCCCAAACTCGGCGTTCTCCACGCCGCGCGAACTTGGTAAAATTTTATCGGCTGCTCCGCAGTGCCAGCAATGCGTGGCCAAACAGCTTTTCCGCTACTATACGGGCCGTCACGAGAACGCGCGTGACGCCGTCGTTATCGACCGGGCCTTTGCCGATTTCCGCAGCTCCGGATTCCACTTCCGCGAGTTGATGGTCAGCCTACTCAAGTGGAGCGTCTTTCCTCCGGAGTCCTGATATGTCTTCCGTTCACACAAAAGACCGTTCGCTTTCGCGGCGCTTTCTGCTCCGCGGCCTCTCCGGAGTCGCCATCGGCCTCCCCCCGCTCGCGGCGATGTTTAACGCGAATGGCACCGCCTACGCGGCCACCAAAGTCGCGCCGCCGAACCGCTTCGTCCTCTGGTTCAATGGCAACGGCATCCCCGAGAAATACTGGATCCCCACCGAGACCGGTGCCGATTTTATGATGACGCCGTGCCTGGCCCCCTTGGCTCCGTTCCGCAACGACCTTCATATTGTCACCGGCCTCGATAACCCCTCCGCCCGCCTCCCCGGACCCGGCAACGACCATCACCGTTCCATGGCTTCGCTGATGACCGGCACCCAGTTCACCGGCCGTGGTGCCGGCGGCCCGTCCATCGATCAGGTGGTTGCTACCAAAGTCGGCAGCGATACCCGCTTCCGCTCGCTGCAAGTCGGCGTCTCGCAGGAGTCGTTCGGCGAGAGCATTCAGCGCAATATGAGCTGGGCCGGATACGACCGCGCCCTGCCGCCCGAGATGCTGCCGAACAAGCTTTTCGATCGCCTCTTCGGAGCCCGGGAAGCGGGTTGGATCAGCCGCAAGAAGAGCGTTCTGGATGCCGTGCAGGAAGACGCCGCCGGGCTGCGCAAGGCGCTCGGCAAGGAAGACGCGACTCGCATCGACGAGCATCTTTCGTCCATCCGCGACGTCGAGCGCGCCATCGCCAGCCTGCCGCCGAACTACCGCCGCGTCGACCCGCCGGAAGCCGAAGGCGACATGAAGGATTGGCCCCGGATCGCCAAACTGCAGAGCGAGTTGCTGGTTCACGCCTTCGCCAGCGGCCAGACTAAGGTTGCTTCCTACATGCTCACCAAGTGCCAAGGCCTGTCGCGCTTCCCCTGGCTTGGCCATACCAACGGCCGGCACCATGACTATTCCCACAACGTCGGCAAGGCGGCCGCCAACAACGGTCTCGAAGGTCTTCGCATCCAGCGCGACATTTGCCGTTGGCACGCCGAAGAGTTTGCGTGGCTCCTCGGGCGTCTGAAGTCGGTGAAGGAAGGCGACGGTAACCTGCTCGATCGGACGTGCCTCATCTATGTCCACGAACACGCCGAAGCGAACGACCATAAGAACAATGGCCTTTCCGCCATTGTTGCCGGCCACGCAGGCGGTCTGCGCACCGGCCTGCATACCCGGACCACCGGCACGGTCGCCGATCTCTACATGGCCGCCGCCAACAAGGCCATGGGCGTCGGGCTCACCAAGTTCCCCAGCGGCTCCCGCGAAATTCCCGAGATTTTTGGATGAACCGCCGCCAGTTCCTCGGCAGCCTCGCCTCCGCCGCCGCCCTGCCCGCCCAGCCGAAACGACCCAACATTTTGCTGATCCTGGCCGACGACCTCGGCTACGAGTGCCTCGGCTCCTACGGGGGGAATAGCTACAAGACGCCGAATCTGGACCGCATGGCTGCCGATGGCATACGCTTCCGCTACGCCTTCGCCCAGCCTCTCTGCACTCCCACCCGGATGCAGTTGATGACCGGCAAGTACAACTTCCGCAACTGGCAAGCCTTCGGCATCATGGACCCCAAGGAGCGCACTTTTGGACATTTGTTCCAAGAGGGCGGCTACCGCACCGCCATCGCCGGGAAGTGGCAGTTCTGGAGCTACAACCCGCCGGACTTCGAACCCGAATGGCGCGGCAAAGGCCAGAAAATTGAAGACGCCAGCTTCAACGAACACTGCGTCTGGCACGCCGCCCATACCGAAGACAAAGGCTCCCGTTATGGGGACCCAACAATCTATACCAACGGCAAACTCGAAACCAAATTGAAGGACAAGTACGGTGACGATCTGTTCGCCGATTTCCTGCTCAACTTCATCAAGAAGCCGGACCCCAAACCCTGGTTCGCCTATTGGCCGCTCGCTCTCACGCACGATCCGTTTGTTCCCACGCCGGACAGCCCTGAGTTCAACGGCCCCAACCGGCTCAAAGCCGACAACCGATTCTTCAAGGACGAAGTCGAGTACATGGACAAGGTCGTCGGCCGCTTGCTGAGTCAGGTCCCGGCCGACACCCTGGTCCTCTTCTTCGGCGACAATGGCACGAATGGTTCGATCACCAGCCAACTGAACGGAAAGCCCTATCAAGGCGACAAAGGGATGCCCACGGAAGCCGGCACCCGCGTCCCGATGATCGTCCGCTGGAAAGGTGTCACCCCGGCCGGTAAGGTCAACGACGACCTCATCGATTCCTGCGACTTCCTTCCTACCATCGCCGCCGCCGCTAACGTGGCAACCAAGAGCATGGGCCGCCTGGACGGCGTCAGCTTCCTGCCGCAATTGCTGGGTAAAATCGGCGTTCCCCGGCCTTGGATCTACTCCTGGTACGACCCCCGGCCCGGCCAGGGCAAAGAGCGTTGGACCCGCACGCAACGCTACGCCTTTGACCACGAATGGAAGCTTTACGATAATGGCCGCCTGGTCAATTGGGCCAAGGACCCGAAGGAAACCAAGACCGTGCAGAACGCGGAAGTGCGGACCCGGTTGCAGAACGTCCTCGAGCGCATGGCCGCGGTCGGCGGCCGACGTGAAATAACTGTATCATCCAAAAAGTGAAATTCGCGCTGTTGTTTTTCCTGACGCTGTCCGCCGGTTCGGCCGAGGACTGGCTCCGCTTTCGTGGCCCCAACGGTTCGGGCATCGCCGAAGCAACGCCGTTGCCGCGCGAGATCGGGCCCGAAAAGAACGTCGTCTGGAAGCAAGCGATTCCGCGCGGGAAGTCCTCGCCGGTCGTCACTGAGAATCGCATTTTTCTCACGGGCCACGAAGGCGGCAAGTTGGTCACCTTCGCCCTGGACCGCGCAACGGGCGCCCTGCTCTGGCGTCGCGACGCCCCGTCGAATCAGGACGAGAAACGCCACACGTTGAACGACCCCGCCTCGCCGAGCCCGGTCAGCGACGGCTCAAACGTCTACGTCTTCTTCGCCGGCTACGGCCTGCTCTCTTACTCCGCCGATGGCACCGAACGCTGGCGGGTTCCCCTGGGCCCCTTCAGGAACTTTCATGGCATGGGCGCCTCGCCCATCCTCGCCGACGGCAAGCTGCTCCTTATCTGCGATCAGGACCAAGGAGCCTTCCTGCTCGCCGTCGACCCGAAGACTGGCAAGACGATTTGGAAGGCCGACCGCCCCGACAACGTCCACAGTTTTTCCACACCTATTGCACATGAGCATCAGCTCATCGTGCCCGGCTCCTATCAGCTCGATGCCTACGACATCGCCACCGGCAACGTGGTCTGGCGAGTCGGAGGTCTGACGTATCAAGTGAAGTCGGTCCCGGTGATCCATGGCGAGACGCTCTACTTCAACGGTTGGGCCCCCGGCGGCGAGGCCAGCGAGCGCATGGAGCTTCCGGCCTTCGCCGAGATGATTCAACTTCACGACAAGAACGGCGATGGCAAACTGTCGAAGGACGAGGTGCCCAAACCGATGCACCCCGGCAACTGGGAGATGCAGGACCTGAACAAGGACGGCCTCTTCGACAAACGCGACTGGCAGTATTATTCGATGCGGCGCACGTCCACGAACGCGACCATGGCCATCCGCCTCGGCGGCAAGGGCGACGTCACCAACACCCACGTCCTGTGGCGTTACGAGAAGTCGCTCCCGGATGTCCCCGCCGTCCTCCTCTATCGTGGCGTGCTGTACCTCGTTCGCAACGGCGGCATCCTCCAAACGCTGGACCCGGCCACGGGCAAGCTTCACAAGCAAGGTCGTCTGCCGCAGGCGTTGGACGAATACTACGCCTCCCCCGTCGCCGGCGACGGCAAGGTCTACTTCGTCAGCCGCAACGGCAATGTCTCCGTGCTTGAAGCCGGCGCCCAATGGGGCGTCGCGGCCTCGGCTGACCTCGGCGAGGAGGTGTTCGCTACCCCCGCCATCGCGGATGGCCACCTATGGGTTCGCACCGCGGGCCACCTCTACGACTTCGCGTTGCCCCGCCCCTAGCGCTTCACTGTTTCGAAATTCCCTGCCTCAACCAGGGCTTTTGGTAGCGCGGCTTTCAACTTCGCCACGCCAGCGTCGGTTAGCAGCGTGTTCATCACATTCAGCCGCTTGAGCCGCTGCAAGCCAAAAAGCTGGTCGATACCGGCATCGGTAATCTTTGCGTTCCGCAGATCGAGCATCTCCAGATCCTTCATCGTCCCGAGTAACTCCAGCCCCCGATCCGTAATCGTCACCTGCCACAAGCCGGAGTCCGTCCGTTGCTGCCCGGCCAAGTCAAGCTCGCGCAGCGTCGGGATCAACTTCAGCGGGCTCAAACCCACATCGGTCATCTTGTTGCCGCCATAAGCGATATGCCGAAGCTTCGGCATAGACGCCAGGTACTCAACGCCGTTGTCGGTAAACAGCGCAAAGCCAACGTCGATCGAAGCCATCTCCGGATGCCCCGCCAGATGCGCCACGCCGGTATCGGTCACCTTCGTACCCCGCATGTTCAGCGTCTGCAACTTCGGCCACAGCTTCATCACCGCGCATGCGCCGTCCCCGACTAACTCGGCGTAGTAGAGGTTCAGCGAGGTCACATTCCGCAGTTTCTTCAGGTGGACAAAACCAAGGTCCGTCACCCGAGTGTGCGAAAGATCCAAGCTCCGCAACTCCGTGAAGCTGCCCACCCGTTGCAGGTCCGAATCGTTCACCCAGGTCCGGCTTAGATCAAGCGATACGATCCGTCCCTGCGCATCAGCCGTTGCCGTTCCGCCCAGCTCTTTCACCCAGTCGAGCGGCGTCAACGCCGCCAGCAGAAGCATCGTCGCCCACATTAGCTTTTTCTCCGGCGCGGGATTGAGGACTCCCGGTCAAACACCACTTCCAGCTGCGGCTTTGCCGCTTTTAGCTTGTTGTATCCCGCTTCGGTGATCAGCGTGTGGTAAAGATTCACGCTCTTCAGCTTCGTAAATTTCGCCAGCGTTTCCACCGCCGCATCCGTCAGGTTAGCCGTATCCAGCCGCAACTCTTCCAACTCCGGCAGTTGCAATGCGGCCAAGCCTACGTCCGACAGTCCGGTATAGTCCAGGTTCAACCGCCGCAGCTTCGCAAAGCCCACCAAATACGGCACGGCCTGATCGTCCAGCCGAGTCCGCACCGACTCGAACACCTGAAGATTCGTCAGTCCTTTCAAATCGGCGAGGCCCTTGTTCGTGTGCCGGCAGTAGCTCAGGTAGAGCTCCTCCAGCGTCGTCATCTTGCCGATGTACACCATCGCTTCATCGCCAATGTCGTTCGAAAGAATATCCAGCTTCCGCAGCGGCAGCGCGCTCAGCGCCTCCAGCCCCGCCGCCGTGATGTCGGTGTAGGCGAGCCGGAGCGAGCGCAACGTCGGCATCTTCGCGAGTGCCGCCGCGCTCCGATCATCAAACGTCGTGTTCGAAATCTCCAACTCTTCGAGCGGCATTGTCGCCGGCAAGTTGCCCTTGCTCAGGGTATGGTTCAGCGTCAGCCGATGCAGGCTAGTCAACCGATTCAAGGCCGCCATGCCGGTGTCGGAAACCATCGTGTGCCCCAGGTCCAGATCAACCAGCGTCTTGATCTTGCCCACCTGAACCATGCCCCCGTCGCCCACCTCCGTCGTGTTCAGCCGCAGCTTCGTCAACGCCGTCAGCCCGCTCAGATAAGCGAGTTGCGCGTCGGACACCGGGGTCCGCGACAAGTCCACCGACCGAATCTTGCCCGCCTCGAGCGAGCTCCGCCCGCCCATCTTTTCCACCCATCCCGCGATCGCGACGTCCGTCATGGCCGTCGGCTTCGCCGTCCGCAGCGCCGGGTCCGCCGTCTGCGGTGCCGCGTCCTGAAACTCCACCCTGACCCGCGGATTCGCCGCCAGCAAGTCGTCCACTCCGCCTCGCGTCACCCGCGCGTACCGCACGTCCAAGGACGTCAAATTCTTCAGGCCCTTCAGCTTGCTCAATCCTGCATTCGTAATCTGCGTCCGGTACAGATTCAGCTCCGTCAGCTCCTGCAACGGCTCCAGCGCCTCCACCCCGGCGTCGGTCAGCGCTGAGCCCAGAATATTCAACCGTTTCAGCTTAGTCAGGCCCCGCAAATAGCTCACGCCGCGGTCGGTCAGCCGGAGCCCAAACAAGTCCAGCGTTTCCAAGTCCTTCAACTCGGCCAACTGCCGCAGCCCTTCGTCCGTCACAAAGGTATCCCGCAGACTCAGATAGCGGAGCTTTTTCATTCCCGCCACTTGCTTCATCCCTTCGTCGCTCATCCGCGTGTTGTTCAGGTCGAGCTTCTCCACGTTGACGAACGAAGCGAGCCCGTCGCCTTTCACCCGCGCCATCGCAATTCGCATCTCTCGAATGTTCGTTAAGTTGGCGAACTCCTTCAACCCTTTGTCTTGTATGTTGATGTCCTGGAGAAAATGCAGCGAAACGCCAAATTTCTCCAGTTTCGTCAAGGGCTTCAAAGCGGCCAGCTCTTTGTTCGCGTCCAGGTTGGAACCGGCCCCCGGATTGAACATCGTGCCCGGCAGAATCAACTCCCTTAGCTCCGTGCAGCCCGAAAGCAGCTTCAGGTCTTTGTGGTCGACAATCGTGCCCGCCAAGTCCACCCCGTCCAAACGGAATGCCCCCGCGGGCAATGCCTGCGCGGCAACGAGCCAGGCACCGCCAGCCAGCCGGACTCGGCCGCCATTGCGCAGAGCCCATTCGGCGGTAGTGCGGTCGTCTCCCTGCGCCCATATGGCGCAGGCGGTCAAAAGGAACAGAACAAGGTTTTGCACGGCGATGCCTGCCGTTATTGTATTCCTTACTCGTACCGCAACGCGGTCATGGGGTCGATTTTCGCCGCCCGCGCCGCCGGCAGATAACCCGCGAGCAAAGCCACAGTGGCCAACGCAGCCGTTGCCGCTCCCACGGTTATCGGGTCCTGCGGCTGCAACCCATAAAGCTGACTCTGCACGTGCCGCGAAGCGAACCACGCCAAAGGCAGTGCGATCAGTAGCCCCGCGCCGACCATCGCCACCACCTCCCGCATCACTAGCCAAACCACGTTGCCGGCCTCCGCGCCCAGCGCCATGCGAATACCGATCTCCCGGGTCCGCCGCGCCACCGTGTAGGCCATCACGCCATAGAGCCCGATTAGAGCGAGGCACGTGGCGAGAAGCCCGAGTAACGACGACAGCATCGCCACCAGCCGTTCGTTGGCTAGCGACTGGTCCAACTGCTGCTCGAGCGTCCGCATGTCATAGATCGGCATCTTTGGATCGAGGTCCTGCACGATCGACCGGACCACGTTAAACATCTGCTCGGGAGGCAGCGAGGTCCTGATATAGCCCGCCATGTCCGACGCCCAGCCTTCCTGAAAGTAGCCGCGATACACGATGCGCGGCGTCTCCTCGCGGAAGCCTTCGTACTTCGTATCCGACACCACGCCAATAATCTCGATCTCCGTCTTCGTTCCCGGGTCTCCGCCCCACCCGATGTGCCGGCCCAAGGCGTCGCCCCGCGGGAAGTATAACTTCGCCATCTTGTCGTTGATCAGCACCTTCTTCCCCGAGGTCTGCGAATCCCGGTCGTCGAAGTCGCGCCCGGCCAGCAGCTTGATTCCCATCGTGTTGAAGTAGCCCGGCGCCAGGATGTTAACGTGCGGGTTCATGTCCTCGCCCTGCTTCGCCTGGTGTCCCTCTACGGTCACGGTGGAATCCCATTCCCAGCCGCGCAGAACCGGCACCACGGCCAGGGAAGCGCTCTCCACGCCGGGCGTCGCGCTCAGCCGCCGGTTCAGTTCCCGATAGAAGGTCTCCGCCCGTTCGGGCTTGTATCCACTCAACCCGGGGTCGATCATGAACGTCACCAGGTTCGAAACCGCGAACCCGGGGTTCAGCGACTTCAGATTTTGCAGGCTCTTCAGAAACAGCCCGGCACCTATCAGAAGCAGCAAAGACAGCGAGACCTGGGTCACCACCAGCGCCTTCCGCAACCACGCGGAACTGTTCGGCTTCAACGCCACCGTCTGCCGTGTCGCCTGCAGCGCCGGAACAAGCCCGAAGGCCAACCCCGCCGCGAATGCAATTGCGAAGTTGAACGCCAAAATGCGCCAGTCCGGATCCGCGCTCAGATTCACCGAATCGCTGCCTTGCGAAGGCAGCATCGCTAGCAACCCCTTCACGCCCCACCGCGCCAAAAAGATACTCAGAACCGCGCCAGCCAAAGCCAGCAAACTACTTTCCACGAGCAGCAGCCGAACGATACGCCCCCGCGTCGCCCCGATAGAGAGCCGAATCGCGATCTCCTTCTCCCGGGCGCTCGCCCGCGCGATCAGCAGGTTCGCCAGGTTGGCGCAAGCGATGAGGAGCACCAGCCCTACGATGCCCATCAGAACTTGCAGAGGCCGCTCCATCTGCCGCCGTAAATTGCTCGCGCCCTGCGCCCCAGGCATCACCCGAATACTCATCTGCAAAAATTTGTCCCGCGAGAATCTCGACGCGGTCGCGAACCCCTTCTCGGTCACTTCCATGCCGATTACTTGCCGGAACACGGTCTGCAAGTTCGCCTTCACCTGATCGTTCGTCATGCCCGCCTTTCGCCGTCCGAACACCTGCACCCAACGCGTACGCCTATCCTCCAACTGGCCTGCCCGCGGGTTGATCTCCTTCCGCATCGCCAGCGGCAAACGGATCTTCGGCAGAATGCCCGGCGATAGCCCCGCAAACCCGGCCGCACTGACGCCCACGATGGACATCGGGTAGTTGTTGATGAAAATCTTTTGGCCCACCACCTTGGGATCCCCATTGAAACGGCTTTGCCAGTATTCGTACGCCAGCACCGCCACCGGATGGCCGCCCGGCGTTCTGTCGTCGGCGGCAGTCAGCACGCGACCCACCGCCGCGCCCACGCCCAGCACTTGAAAATAGTTGCCGGAAACGATTTCGCCAAGGGCCCGTTCCGACTCACTCCCATGCGAGACAGTAAACGAATCCTCGCGGCGGGCGATCAGTCCGGCAAGCGTTTCGTTCTTGTCCCGCAGGTCGCGGTACATGGGATACGACAACATGTCCCGTCCCTGGTTGCTCCCGTAGTGCGACCCGCTCGAGGCCACCTGCACGATCTCGTCTGGACTCTGAATCGGCAACATCCGCAGCAGCAACTGGTCCAGCAACGTGAAGATCGCCGTATTCGCCCCAATCCCAAGCGCCAACGAGAGGATGGCGATTATGGAAAAAAGCGGACTCCGGCGCAGCGACCGGACAGAGTATTGTAGGTCTTGCCAAAGGAAGGACATCGACCCCTATACGGACGAGATCGAGAGCGGTTACCTAAGCGAGCAACAAGTTCCGCAGTCGTTCAGCGGTGGCCGCAAAGGGATTGGCCCGGGCAAAGGCCTGCGCCGCCCGGCCCATCTCCCGGAGCCGGGCCCGGTCCCGCACTAACTCCTGCAAGGCCGGCAGAAAAGAGTCCGACGACGCCATCCGTCCGAACTCCGCCCTCATCAGACTCTTCGCCCCCGCGTGGTCCAGCGTTAACGCCGGCAACCCTGCCTGAAAAGCTTCCATTAGCGTCAGTCCGTAAGACTCATGGCTCGATGGAAAAACGTACAAATCGGCCTCGGCAAACTGGTCCGCCTTCGCCTGCCCGGTCACGTGCCCCGGAAATTCCACCTCGACCTGCCGCAACCGGCTCGCCAGGTTCTTCAACTTCTCGGCGTACGCCCGGCCCTTCATGAACGCCGGCTGGCCGCAAAGCCGGAGCCGGACCTTCGGCATATTCCCCTGCTGCTCCCAAGCCAGCAACGCCTCCAGCAAAACATGCTGATTCTTCTCCGGCGACATCCGGCTCAGCGTTAACAGCGAAATCCGATCCGCCGCCGGCGTCCGCTCGCTCGTGTGCGTCGCCGGAGGCGTTCCCCACGGTAGCACCTCCACCCGCACCGCCCTTCCATAGCAGCGCTGAATAACGTCCCGCATCTCCGGCGAAGGCACGAGGCAAGCCGTCGAATGCCGCACGCAATCGAGCTGCTTTTGAAACACCAGCTGCAGCACGTCCGGGCAAAGCGAACCCAGCCGACGGTGCCATCCGACGAGCGTCTCCGGAGCCACCCAGCCCCGGCCGTAGATCGCCGCGACATAGGCGACCACGTCGACATGAAAGATCGTGAAGAGCCGATACCCCGCCTTGGCCAGCCGAGCGAAGTCCGGCCCTTCGGAGATGTCGTTCACCAGCACAATGCACTCGGTGGGTTCGTATCGCAAAATGGCCGCCGTCGACTCCGCCTCGAACTGTCGGCAGAACGCCGCGTACTCCATCTCTGAATACGACACGAGCTCGCTTCCGCTCACCTTCCCGGGCAGGATCGGCACCACGTCCGGCCACGCGGCTCGCAGCATTTCAAACACCGCGGCCCCGCCGCCCAGCGGCACGCGCTCTCCCGCAAAACCGCCGTGGGCCGCCGTATAAAGAATCTTCACCGGATGAACTGGTCAACGAAATCAGCGCCTAGGCCGACCTCGATATAGTGCTTCCGGCACATGTCGATCTTCGTGAAAACGTCCTCGAAGCCCGTATGATTGCCGTCCGCGTCCACGTAGTACATGCAACCGGAGATGTTGAAAAACGTGATCATCTCGTCGGCGGAATCCACCGTGAGCGTATGCGTCTCGCCCGGTGGCTCGAACACGTAATCACCAGCGTTCGCCACCCAGTCGTGCTCCAGGTAGTGCCAACTTCCCTTGATCACATAGCCGTGCACCGGCGCCGGATGCCGATGCCGGCTCAGCACCCCGGCCTTCCGCACGCGCAGCAGATTGCACCATCCGCCAGTCAGCGTGTTCAACATCAATGGCCGGAACCAAACGTCCTTGGCCTGGGGCACCCAGACGCGTTCGTCCTCCGGCACCGCCGTCACGACAATTTCAGGGGGGGATAACGGATGGGTCGACATAAAGTTAAGCAGCCGAGTAGCCGCCGTCGATCGGGACTACCGCCCCCGTCATAAAGCTGGCCGACTCGGAACATAAGAATAATACCAGCGGAGCTAACTCTTCTGGCTTCCCCCATCGCTTCATGGGCGTCCGCTCAATCAACCCGGCTGACCGCGCCGGGTCGTCCTGCAACGTTTGCGTCAACGGGGTCGCGATCCACCCTGGGGCAATAGCGTTCACTCGAATACCTTCCGCCGCCCACGCCACCGCCAGCGACTTCGTTAACTGGACGATCGCCCCCTTGCTCGCCGCGTATGCCGGCACGCGTGGCCCGCCGAAAAAGCTGAGCATCGACGCGACGTTCACGACCGCCCCACGCGACTCCGCCAGCTTCGCCTTCGCCGCCATGCAGCAGCGCATCGTCCCCAATAGATTCACGTCCATCACCTGTGCAAACACCGGCAGCTCGTATTCGGCGTCGCGCCGGATCACCCCCGCCGCATTCACGAGAAAGTCCACCCGATCGAGGCTCGCAAACAGCGCATCCACGGCGGTCGAGTCCGTCACATCCAGCGCTGGCAGCCCCGCCGCCACGACCTTGGCCCCCGCCGCCGCAAACGCCGCCCCAATCGCCGCGCCAATCCCGCTCGTCCCGCCCGTCACCACCGCAGTTTTTCCGCTGAAATCAAACATGGAAACATCCATTATGGGGTAAGAACATCATGCACACATCGGACCACATCCAAGGCATTCGCAAGAGCTACGAGACCGTCACCCTCGAAGAACTAGACCTGCAACCCGATCCCATTGACCTTTTCGGCGCGTGGATGGACATCGCCGTCCAGGCCCAACTCGAAGAACCCAACGCGATGACCCTCTGTACCGCCTCGGCCGACGGCCTGCCAGATGGCCGCATCGTCCTTTTGCGCGGCTTCGACGAACGCGGCCTCGTCTTCTTTACGAACTACGAGAGCGCCAAGGGCAACCATCTCCTCGCCAACCCGCGCGCCACCCTCGTCTTCCTGTGGCACGCCCTTGAACGCCAGATCCGCATCCAGGGTACCGTTGCCCGCGTCAGCGCCGGCGAAAGCACCTCTTATTTTAAAACCCGCCCGCGCGGCCACCAACTCGCCGCCTGGACCTCCCCCCAGAGCCAGCCCTTGGCGAACCGCAATGAACTCGATACCCGCTTGGCGGAGCTCGAAGCCCGCTTCCCGGCCGAAGTACCGCTCCCCGATTTCTGGGGCGGCTATCGACTCGTCCCCCAACGGATGGAGTTTTGGCAGGGACGCAAGAACCGTCTCCACGACCGTTTCGCGTACACCCTCGCGGCCGGCGCCTGGGCCATCAATCGGCTGGCCCCCTAGTTCGCCGGCAGCGTCGCCAAAAACGCATCGGCCTCTTTCGTCGACGCCTCAATGTCCGCCACCAACTTCGTCACTTCGACGTCCATCTTCAGCACGGTGGTCTTCAATGAGGTCACCGCCTCGGCGTTTAGGTTGTGCTTGATGAAAAGCACCTGGTCTTCGAATGCCTTCAACACCGGCTTCGCCCGCTGCTCCACGTCGCGCATCCGCTTGATCAATGGAGCATACCTGCTGCGCGCTTCCCGCATCAGCCCCCGGCTCTTCGCCTTCAAATCGCGATTCCCCATGCTGTCAATCTCTTGCTGCCATTCGCTGAACATGTCCCCGCTCACCTGTTCAATCGAGTCGATCCGGTCGCTCACTTTCTTCGTCCGGCTCGCCGCCTCGTCGTACTCCTTCTTCAACTTCTTATAGATCTCTTCCGTCTTCCCGCCCTGAAAACCGGTCACCGCCTGGAACGCTTCCAGCGTCGTCTTGTACTGCTCCTTGGCCTGCTCCTGCTCCTTCCGGCCCTTCTTTACGCGATCGATCAGGATGTCGCGCTTTTCGTTGCCGAACTTCTCTTGCGCCTTGTAGTAAAGGCTCGTGCACCCGCCTAACAGGGAAATCGCTGAAAAAAGAAGAAGTGCGCGCATACGACTCAGGATAGCGCCCCAATCGCCGCCAGGAGCCGACGCCGCGTCAACGGCTTCGTCAAATAGCCTGTAAACCCCGCGTCCAGCCCCTTTTTCAGATCGCCTTCCATCGCATAGGCCGTGATCGCAAAGATGGGAGTTCCGGCCAGCGTCGGTTGTCGCCGCATCGCAGCCACTGTGGCGTACCCATCCGCGCCAGGCATCTGGATATCGAGCAGCACCAGGTCCGGCGTCGTCCGAATGGCCATGGCCAACGCCTCCAACCCATCACTGGCTTCGGCTACCTCCCACCCCGCATGCTCCAATACGGTCCGCAAGAGCTCCCGATTGCTCGCGCTATCGTCCGCAATCAACGCCACCTTCACCGGTTTGTGCCTACCAGGGCTCGACGCAGGCTCCGCAGCAAGAGGTCTCGCGCCACCGGCTTCGTCAACGAAGCAAACGCTCCCCGCTGAATCGCGGTCGCATCCGCCGCCACCGACGTCACCAGCACCGGAATATGCGTCGTCTCTTTCAGGTTTTTGAACGCCGCCAACGCATCCCAGCCGCTCCCCTCGGGCAGATACAGGTCCAGCACGATGGCGTCGGGCCGTAGCTCTAACGCCTTCACGAGGCACTCCCGCACCGTCGCCGCCGCCACCAATTCAAACCCTTCCGGCTCCAGATACTCCCGCAGCAAGTCCAGCGCGGATGGATCATCCTCCAGTGCCAGCACGAGGGGATGGTCGCGAAGCTCTATCGTTGCCTGCTTCGCCCGGGGAAGCGTGAAGGCAAAACGGCTCCCGCCGCCGGGTGCCGCCTCGATCCAGATGCTCCCGCCCTGCCCTTCTACCAAGCGCCGCGCGATCGCCAACCCCAATCCCGTCCCCCCGCTCGTCGCCGGTCCCTGGTAGAAAACATCAAAGATTCTCTCCCGCAGCTCCACCGGCACCCCCATCCCGTTGTCGACCACGGCGATCGAACCAAACCCATTCTGCGGCTCCGCCTCCACCTGCACCCGCCCGCCCTCGCCCGTGAACTTCACCGCGTTCGTCAGCAAGTTCAGGAGCACCTGCTTCGAACGCAGCCGGTCCGCCTCCACCTGCAAATGCGGATCCGCCAGATTCGCCAGCGTAATATTCTTCGCATCCGCCTGCGGCCGCACCATCGCCAGCGCCTCATCCACAAGGTCCCGGACGCCGAAGACTTCCGTCCGCAGATCAATCCGTCCGGCTTCAATCTTGCTCAGATCCAGAATGTCGTTGATCAACGAAAGCAGACGCTGTGAATCCCTCTGGATATGCGCCGCAAAACGCTTCTGCTTCTCGTTCAACGGCCCTTCCAGCTCATCCACCAACAGCTCCGTAAACCCGATGATGGTATGCAACGGAGATCGAAGCTCGTGGCTCATGTTGGCCAGGAATTCGCTCTTGGCCTGGCTGGCCCGCTCTGCCCTTAGCCGGGCCTCTTCTATAGCCTCTTGCGCCCGTCGCTGTTCAGTAACATTCTGCGCTACCACCAATCGCGCCGGCCGCTCCTGGTATCGCAATTCGTGCGAACGAATCTCAAAGTCGAGGAGTTGCCCATCGCTCCGGCGCAGCCTCGCCGGTCCGCTGCTTTCGTTCCCCGCCAGCAGGTCGCCTACCGGCATCGCCAGGAATTCCGCTTGATCATAGCCCAGGTCCCGTAACGCCTCCTGATTCACGGCCAGAAAGCGCTGCGTTACCGGATCCAAAACCCACGCCGCCACCGGGCTCTGCTCGAACAGAAGCCGCGACTGCTCCGCGCTCTCCGACACGGCTCGCGCCAGCCGTTCCCGTTCGGTCACGTCCCGCACCACGGCCGCTGTATGCATTGCCGGCCCTACCTGCAATGGGCTCAGGGTAATCTCCACCGGAAACACGGTTCCGTCCTTGCGTACCCCGCTAAAGGACAGCCCCGCGCCCATCGGACGCACCACGGGGTCCGCCGCGTAACGCTCGCGCTGCCGCTCGTGCCCCGGTCGCGCCGACGCCGGCATCAACATCTCCACCGGTCGCCCCAAGAGTTCGCTCCGCTGGTATCCGAACATCCGTTCGCAGCTCTGATTGACCAGCACCATCAACCCTCGCGGATCCACTTCAATTACCGCGTCCGGTGCCGCCTCCAGCAACGCAACCTCTTTCCGCGAGCTCTCGACTTCCGCTTGCACCGTCTGCAACCGGGCATGCTCGTCAAACCGATTGGTCACGTCGGCGATCACTAATACCGACCCCGCCCGTTTGCCGCCGTTGTCGAGCAAAGGAGCCGACCGCACCCGCGCCACGTAGGGTGAACCATCCCGCCGACGCCATCCGAATTCCGCCTCGTTGTATTCGTGGTTCGCCAGATCCTGGCCCAGAAACCGGAGCTCCAAATCGCTCACTCCCGGCATCCGCCGCTCCGTCACGGCCTCCTCCCTCCAGCCGGTAACTTTCGCTGCCGCCGCCGACCAGAACATCACGCGGTCCCCCTGGTCGAGCGCCACAATCCCATACGGGCAACCCTGCAGCACCGCGCGAAAGACCTGGATCGTCTCCACCAGATCCGGCTCCCGCTGCCGCCGCAGTTCGTTCTGCCGGCGTAGATAGAGCGCATGGTAGCTCGCCGCCGTCAGCTTCTCACTCTCCTTGCTGAACAGGCAGTCGAGCGCACCGTCCCGGATCCACCGAGTGGAGAGCGTCGAGTCCTCCGGACCGTCGCTAAACGCCATTACCGGCACTTCGGGCGCGCAACGCGTCAACAGGTCCAGAGCCCCCAACCAGTTCACATCGGCCAAAGCCAAATCGAAACCAGCCCCCGCCATTGCCCGCTCCGCGCCCGCGGCGTCCTCCACCTCCACCGTCTCCACCGCGAATCCGGCGGCCGCAAATGCGGACGCAAAGGCCGCGCCGTCGCCCGGTCGCACCACGAAAACCAGAACGCGCAAGGGAGCCGACATGTAAGCTGACATTCTACAGGAACCCCCGGAGTACAATGGCGAGATGACTGGGCTCAGGCCAATCTCCGTCGCGATTATCGACGATCGTCCGGCCAGCCTGGAACTGATGGAGGCGGCCCTGCGCCGCGATGACCTGCAACTGCATTGTTTCGCTGATGCGGAGCTTGGCCTCGAGTTCATCCTCGACCGCCAGCCGCAGGTCGTGCTCACCGATATCGTCATGCCCGGGCTGTCCGGCATGGAGTTGCTCGAACGCGTCGTCGAGTTCGACCCATCCATCGACGTCGTCCTGATGACGGCGTTCTATTCCACCGAATCCGCGGTCGAGGCCATCCGCAAGGGAGCAGCTGACTATCTCGATAAACCCATCACTCCGCACGCCCTGCGGACTCGCCTGGCCCCACTGTTTACCCGGCATCGCGCCCGGCTTGCCGCCCTGGAACTGGAAAAGAACGTCGCTGAGAACGCCGTCTTCGCCGGCATGGTGGGCAACAGTCCGGCCATGTGGCATCTCTATTCGCAGATTCAACGCATGGCGCCGCACTACCGAACTATCCTCGTGACCGGGCAAACCGGAACCGGTAAGGAGTTGATCGCCAAAGCCCTGCATCACTTCGGCCCGGGCTCCCAGGGTCCGCTCGTTCCTTTGAACTGTTCGGCCCTCGTCGAATCGCTGTTTGAAAGCGAGCTGTTCGGCCACGTCAAAGGTGCCTTTACCGGGGCGACCCAGGATAAGGTCGGCCTGTTTGAGCACGCCCACAACGGCACCCTCTTTCTCGACGAAATTGGCGACATGCCCTTGGCGACGCAAGGCAAACTGCTCCGCACCCTGCAGGATCAAGAGATCCAGCGCCTCGGTTCGCTGCAATCCCGTAAGGTCAACGTCCGCGTGATCGCCGCGACGCATCGCAATCTCCGCGCCATGATCGCCGCCCAGCAGTTCCGCGAAGATCTTTTCTATCGCCTTTCGATGATCGAGCTCAAGACCCCCAGCCTGCTCGAACGCGATGGAGACCTGCCGCTGCTGACTCGACATTTTGTGGCTCGCTTTGCCGGCCAGTTCGGCAAGCCCATCACCGGGCTCACCTATCGAGCCCATTTGCTGCTCCGCCAGCACGATTGGCCGGGAAACGTTCGCGAACTCGAAAATGTCATCGGTCACGCTTGCATCATGGTCATGGGTTCGGTGATCGACGTCGGCGATCTTCCCGAGTTCATCCGCGGTAGACAAGGCCACGCCCCGGTTGCCGTCGAGCCTGCTCCGCCCGCGGAACTCGGGTCGCTCGAAGATCACGAACGACGTCTGCTCACCGAGGCTCTTACGAAGTCGAACGGCAACCAATCCGGCGCCGCCCGGCTCCTCCGGATCAGCCGCGATACTCTCCGCTACCGCATGAAAAAGCATGGCCTGTCTTCCTAACAGCTCACGGGCTAACGGCCCATGCGAAACCCGACCGTTACCTGCTGCACCCCGAACGCTTCAAACGCATAGAGCGACTGCCCCATTGAGACCTGCCGCCACTCGCCTAGAAATTGCACCTGCTTCCGAAGCGGCACCTGCACCCGCACCATCGGCTGATAATATCGCGTCGGTCGCGAGCCAGCCGACCGGAACAAACTCCCGCCCATCGTCAGCACTGCTCGGTTCCGCGGCATCCTCCAATCCGCCGCCAACGTCGCCGTATGCGCGTTGTCGCGATAGAAGCTCAACAGCGACCCATAAGTGACCGGATCCAGAAAGCGCAGGTCGTTCCAAAGTGTCGACCGCGTGTAGTCCGCCGTCACCGAGACCGCCTGCCGGGTCCACTGCACCGCCGCGCCGGCCTGCTGCGCCGAGAAGCTTAGGTTCACCCCGGGGGTTGGATTCGAGTTGTTCGTCCGCCCGTACCGAGCGCTCATCTGCCAGGCGTCCGAAAGCCGATAACGAGCCCGCAGCCGCAACTGTTCGTAGTTCTGCAAACTCGTCCGGAAATAGGTCTGGTCGCCGCGGCCTACCTCGGCATTCGCATTGATCGTCAGCTTCGGCAGGGGCCGCAAAACGAACCCAGCCAAACCCACGTGGCGACGCAGCAAGCCGGTCTCCTGCGCGGCACCGGTCGACAGCGTCCCCCGCCGCACCTGCGCATCGCCCCACACGTACCGATGCCCGCCCTGCAGCGTCAGAAACTTAGTGACATCGAAGAACGCCTGCACCTGCTGTTCACTTTGATTCCATACCAGCCGATCCGCCGCGTTCCGTCCCGGCAACGCCATCCGATCCAGTGTCGTCAGCGCGCTGATGGAACCCGCGTTGTGGGTTCGCTCCGTCTGCCACGATTCGAGCACGCGCAGCCGGGAGAACGGCCGGACCTCAACGTGGAAAGCACCCGAAGTTCGCGGCTGGTTCGCATAGCCCGAAACGATCGACTGCTGCCCATTCACGAACCGCAACGTTTCCAGCCAAATCAGGGTGCCCTGCGCGCTCTCGTTGAATCGAACATCGCTCTTCGGTTGCGAGAAGAAGAACTGGCCCGTCATGTCCACCCACTGCCAGGGCGAGAACGTCACCTCCGCCGACGAGTAAAGATTCTCGCCCGTGACGGCATATGCCTGCGTCGCCTTGTCCAGCGCCAACCTCCGACCCAGATAGGGCAACATGCGATTGCCCAGGTTCCTCGAGTCCAGGCTCAAACTCGTGTCGTCATGGAAGCGTCCGCCGCCCTGCTCGAGCGTCACGTGCCATCGTTCGGCAGCTTCCAGATGGATCCCGCCCCGAAACTGCGTATACCCATAGTCAATTCCCGAAGCCGCCGGGTAACTGTTCTCATCCACTACGATCGGGCTCACTCCCAGCCCATTGCCGGACTGCCGCGCCACGCTGAAAAACGGTTGTAGCCGCTTCCCTGGCCGCAGATCCAGGTCCGCGTTCCAGATCCGCTGCCGGGTGTCGAACGACCGTTGGTTGAACGTGTTCAACGGATTCGCAAACGAAGGCAGCGCATTGAAATACGCCATGTTGCGATAGGAAAATGTGAACCGATAGAGTCCCGCTTTGTCCATCGTCAGATGGACCGAATTCATCGGATCGCCCCAATTCGCCCCGTTCAACCGAAGCGAATCGAGCCACCGGCTCGACTTCGGCAGCAGGGCGCTCGTGAAGCGCAGCAGGCGCGGTCCTTCCGCCAGGTTGTCTACACTGCGATAGGTCCGCCAATCGCCCCGTGTCGAGGGCAGAAAGCGATAGCCCACGTCGGTGGAACTCTCTGGCGTTTGGCCCCAGGCTAGCAACGGAATCGCCAACAGTAACGTGCGCTTCATCGGAGGAAGTCCCGGTTGACGTGCGACCCATGGATACGGGTATGGCAGGTCGTACAGTTTCGATATAGCGGTAGACGCAGGTCATGCGACCCCGGTGCCACTGAACCCAGCGTCCCTGTCTTGTTCGAGGGAGCCGGCAAATTGGAATGGCATTCCATGCAAAGGTTCTTCACCTCGGCGCGGTTCAACATCCGCGGATTCGCCGAACCGTGTGACTCGTGGCAACTGCCGCAGCCTTCCAAACGCATCGGCGCGTGCTCAAAAGCAAAGGGCCCTCGCTTATCCGCGTGGCAGTTCAAGCAACCCGGCTCATTGTTCCGCGTCCGCGCCGTCCCCCGAAGCCCCGCGCTGCGTAACGTTCCGTGGGGGTTATGGCAGTCCACACAGCTCACCGCGTCCTTCGTCAAGGCGTGCGTGTGCGGACGCAGAAATTGCGCCGTCACATCCCGATGGCAAGTCGCGCACTGGTCGCTGACCGGTTTCGGTTTTGGCTCCGCATGGTGTACCGAATGACAACTGGTACACCCGACCTGCCCCGCGCTATGCGATCCGTGCAGTCGCCCAGCGTGAGTCGCCTGGTTCTTGTGGCAGGTCAAGCAGGAAGTATCGACTTCCCGTGGCGACGCCTTGGCATGGTTCAGGATGAACTTGGCTTCGGCCGCCTCGCCATGCTTCTGCCCCGGTCCATGGCACGATTCGCAAGACTGCCCCTGCCATCCCCGGCCGGAATCTTTCTCGATGGAGCCATGCCGCGTCTTCAGGAACGCCTTGCCCATGTCCTCGTGGCAGACGAGGCACGCCTCTGTCCCCACGTAGCCGGCGGCGGCGCGGTCCTTCTTGGCCTTGGGCTTTGCCGGGGCCGCGGCCGCCAGACCGGCAATCAGCGCGAATGCAAGCAGAATGCGCATAGGCGTCCAAACTACTGAGCGTGAACCTTACTCACGGAGAACTCTGAGCTCGGACCGTGACAAACATTACAGCTTTCTCCCAACGGTGCCGTATTCAATTGCACGTGCGCAGCCGCGTCTTTCGAAGAGTGGCACGACATACAGGCAGCCCCTGCCGGTCCCGGATTAGGTATCCAGCCTCGGGGATCGAGCACCGATTGGAGATTCGGAGCCAGCGGCAGCCTCTCCGTGTTGTTCACGTGGCAAACCGAACAGTTCCGCGCGTCGGTCGGCAGCGCTACATCACTGAAGTCGTTCGCCGTATTTCCGAAGCCATAGATCACATAGGGCCGGCCCTGCTCCTTGGCCGTATGCAGCCGATGAATCATTGTCGAGAAGTTCACGCTCTCCGCCGGCAAAGCGGCTGCGGGCCTTCGCCCTACGTCAGTCACCGTCGGATTGTGGCATTCCACGCAGTGTTCAATTTGATTCCGATTCCGTCCATGCGCTTCGAGGTTCGTGTGGCACGTGTTGCACTTGGCCAGGCTGACAATCGCCCGCCGCTTCTGGGCCGCCTTGCCGTCGACGCTGAAGGTCGTCGTCAGGTTCTTCAGCGGATCCCGCACAGTGACCGGCTCCCGACCCGGCCCGTCAATCGTCACGTTTCGGTATCCCTCCGCGGTAATCGAAAACGAACCCACCGATCCTGCCGGAATCGCCCGCGCAAACCGATGCGTCGCCGTTCCTCCGGGGTTCGGCGGATCCGTCCGCGCCGCTTCCGACCAATAGGCGCTGTAGTCTGCCGTCGGCCCAGCCAGGACGAACGAGAGCGAAGTCATCTCCAGCGGCGTCAGGGCATTGCCCTTCCCATCCTTCAGCCGATACGTGATCACCGGCTGCTGACCTGGATTCGTGTCCCGAACCTCCACCACTTCAATCGAATTCCCCGTCAGGTTCCGGGAGTTCTCCGGCCGCGTATGCGACCCCGCAACCGATAAGTCGAATTCCCGTTCTCCCTCCGGCCGGTGACACTGCGAACAGCGCGAATCATCCAGCTGAACCAGATGACCCTTGCCGGCGGCGAAGTCGACGCTATCGTGGCAAGATCCACACGCCGCACGCGACGGTCGATACATGGCCGTTGCCTGCGTAGCCGCATTCGGCCCTTCCTGCACGTGGCACGCCGCGCAGTTGCGCGTGTTCGCCGGAAACCCAACCTTCGAAAAGTCGGTCTCCTGCTGGCCGAACCCGATGATCGAGTACTTCCCGCCCGCCTTCACGCTGGGCAAATCTTTACCCATATGAATCTTGTGCGTCATCACGGTCATGTCCACCGTATTCCCGGTATCCGGGTCCACCGTCTGCGGCGTATGGCAAAGCACGCACATCTCCATGCCCCGTCGCGACCCGCCGTGCGCGCTGATTTGCGTATGGCAGCCGTTGCAACTGGCCGTCTTGATCACGTCCCGCACTTGCGTTACGGCTCCCCCTCCGGGCACGAAGTCGAAGGTCGCACTGGCGTAGCTCGTACCCAGCTCAAACTCGTTCAGGTTGCGGCTCGAATACACGCCGATCGTATGGGTTGCTGCCGCGTCAAAGCCGGGCGCCGCCTTGGTTCGAAAAGTGTATCGATACTCGCCGTCGGCGGTCTTCGTGAAGGTTCCACCCGTATCGGACCCAGCCTGCGTCGCCGACACCCGCGTAATCGGGCTCGTCTGCACCCGCGTCGTGTAAGACGTATACAACGTCTCCCCGCGGGGGATGAACGCCGCCACAAAGCTCAACGCCACAACGCCGGGCGTGGTGAGCCCCTCCCGATCTAACGGTTGCCCCACCGGATCGGTAACTCGTACCGTCGCCGTAATCGTACCGTCGCTCGCCACAGCCGCCGAAAGAATTTTCAACGCTAAACCCGGTCGCACGAAGTTCAACGTTCGCTCGCTCGCATAGAACGCCTTGTCGGCCGGCGCGAAGCTAAACCGGCGCACGCCCCCCGCGATGCCCACTACCGCCGTCACGATGCCCAACAGCCAGATCGTTGTCTTTCCGCTCATCAGTTACCTCCCAGATCCTTCAACGCAGCTATGTCCTTCTCTTCCACGCCCAGCACCTTATGGCAGCTTTCACAGTCTTGCGGAATCGTCTTTCCCGCCTTCGACTTCAGTTCTTCGCCATGGCACCGGAAACACCCCGGCGAATCCGTATGGCCCAGGTGCAACGGATAGTTGCCCCAGCCCAACTTCATTTCCGGATAGACGTTCCGTTCGTAAAGCGTTCGCAGAATCGCGCCCGCCCGGTCGAGTTCCGCTCGATTGGTCGCCAGCGCCTCTGGCTGCTTCTGCCCGTAGAACGCGATCAACGCTGCCGGGATCTGCGCCGCGGCCTCCGCCCGACTCGTATAGGGCTTCGTCAACACCGCCAACGCCGCCTTCCGAAACAGCGGCAGCTTTTGCGGCAGCGCGCCAGCGGTCATCTCCCGATCCACCGCCCGCTCCGCCGTCTCGAACGTATGCGCCGGACGATTGTGGCAATCCAAGCAATCCATCTCCCGCTCAAACACCACTTTCCCGGACCCTGCAGCCGCGTACTCCACGGCGTCAGTTCCCTTCACGACGGTCACATTCAGAACGGTCTTGCGCTGCATGTCCGCGGCCCCATAGCGGATGCTCACGCCCTTTCCCATATGCGCCCCATGAATGCGGCCCACCTTCATGAGCAGAGCCGTATCCAGCTTGTCCCCCGCGTCGTCAAACTTGCTCCGCCGCCACAGCACGTTACCGAAGTCATGCGTCCGGTTGTGGCAGTTTTCGCACGTCTCGGCCGAGGTCTTCAACGCATGAGGTGGCGATGGAATCGGTCGGCTGTACTGATTCGTCATCAGCAAATAGAGCTGGCGCGTCCCGTTCAGCTTCGCCTGCAGGGCGGCACCAGCGCCTTCCCCCACGTGGCAATCGACGCAACGCACCTGCGCATGGGATCCCGCAATATGAGCCGCGTATTCCGGCCCCATCACTTGATGACAGGCCGTCCCACAGAAGTTTGTCGTCTCCATGTAGTGCACCGTGCGATAGGTCAACGCCCCCCCGATGATCAGGTTGAACCCGGTCGCGATCCCCACAAACAGGAGCAGCCGCCGGATCTTTGGGTTCGCCAAATCGATCTTCTCCGGCAGGTGAAGATGGTGGTCCGGCGCCTCCCGCTTCCGCTGCAGGCTGATCCCAATCGGGATCAGCACCAAGCCAGCAAAAAACGCCAACGGCAACGCTACGAACTGCAAAATGCCTAGGTAACCTGATGCCGCGCTTGCCCCGGTCAAGAATATAAATAATACGACCGCTGACAACACAAGCCAAAGCCCCGCCCTACTGACCCAGTTGTCGGTCAGGTAAAGGATTGGGAGGATCCACCGGCGGCTCAGGTTTCCGATCATAAATCGGGCCTACGACTTCAGGGTCCGCAGGAAGGCCACAATGTTCGCCGCTTCCGCATCCGAAATCGCGATCGCCTTCATCTTGCCCACGCCTTCCAGAGTCTCTTTCTTCAGCGCCGCGTCGCTCTTGCCCTGAACGTCCTTCGATCCCAGCGCCTTCATCTCCACCTTCATCATCTTGGCAATCGTCGGATTCGGCGTCCCGTCGCCCCCGTGGCACTTCTTGCAGGACTTATCGTAAGCGGCTTTACCCGCCGCTACATCAGCGGCGTGGGCCGCACAGCTCAGCACAAAAGCAAAAAGGATGGTTTGGGTCAGTTTCATAGCAGCACTACCCCTGCAATCCAAGGCCCACCCTCAAATACGCCCAACAGGGGCCGCGCACCCCCTGGTTGGGCTAAATCACCCAACTCCGATGGGGCATATCCCCCTTTCACTCCGATTTATAATTACGATCAATGACCCTCCTCCACGGCGGCACCCTCATTGATGGCTCCGGCTCCCCCGGCTATTCCGGCGACCTCCTCTTCGACGGCGACTCCATCCTCGCCCTCGGTGCCGTATCCGCCCCCACCGACTGCCGCCGTATCGACTGCGCCGGCCTGGTCATCGCCCCCGGCTTCATCGACCTCCACAGCCACTCCGACCTCCAGGTCCTCACCCGCCACCGCGCCAAAACCGACCAGGGCGTCACCACCGAAGTCGTCGGGAACTGTGGCTTCTCCGCCTATCCATGCGGAACTCACCGCCACGAAGTCCAGGAGTTCGCGAACGGCATTCTCTTCGGTTACGACCGCGATTGGGCCTGGCGCAACGCTCAGGAGTACCTCGCCGAAGCCGAAGCCGAAGCCGAACTCGTCACCGTGCGCTCGCTCGTCGGCCACGGCACGCTCCGCGTCGCCACCATGGGCCCACGCCAAGGCCCGGCCACCCCAGCCGAGCTCGACGCCATGGAGCAAAGCCTCGCCGAATGCCTCGCCGGGGGTGCCGCCGGGTTCTCCACCGGCCTCATGTACGCCCCTGGCTCCACCGCCCCCTCCGAAGAGCTAACTGCGCTCTGCCGCGTCACCGCGCGCGCCGGTAAGGTCTACGCCACCCATATGCGCAGCTACGGCGATGACCTCCTGACGTCGCTAGACGAACAGTTTGACCTGGCGCGCACGACCGGCTGCCGCTTGCAGATCTCCCACCTGCAAGCCGTCGGCCGCCGAAACTGGGCTAAGCAAGCCCAGGCCCTCGAAAAGCTCGAAGCCGCCCGCCACGAAGGCATCGACGTCGCCTTCGATAGCTACCCCTACCTCGCCGGCAGCACCGTCCTCACACAACTCCTTCCCGCCTGGGCCCTCGACGGCGGCACCCCCGCGCTCCTCGCTCGCCTTGCCGACCCCGCTCTCTGCCGCCGCATGAAGACCACCATGATCGATCAGATCCCCCAACAATGGAGCGACATCTTCATCACCGCCGTCGGCTCCACCGTCAGCGAGCGCTTCGTCGGCTCCGACCTCGCCTCCATCGGCGAAGCCCTCGCCGAACATCCCGTCGACGCCATCTTCTCCCTCCTCCGCGCCGAATCCGGCAACGTCAACATTCTCGCCTTCAACCAGAGCGACGACAACCTCCAAAAGTTGCTTACCCATCCGCTCTGCTCCGTCATTAGCGACGGATTTTTCGTGAAAGGGAAGCCCCATCCCCGCCTCTACGGCACCTTCCCCTTCCTCCTCGGCGAGATCGTCCGCGAGCGCCGTTGGATGCCCCTCGAACAAGCAATTCACAAGATCACCGCACAGCCAGCCGCTCGCTTTTCCATGGTTCGCCAAGGCCTTCTCAGCCCGGGCTACTTCGCCGACATCACCGTCTTTCACCCCACCAACATAGCGGCCGGGGCGACCTACGCCGCCCCAGAGACCGCCCCGACCGGAATCGTCCACTGCTTCCGCCGCGGTGAACTACTTTCCGGCACTCATGTACTTCATCAGAACGGCGGCTAATCCATCCAAGGACGAAGCGTTCCCGCCCGTCACGAGAATATTCGGCACAATCGGCATACCGCTCTTGGCAATCGCATCGATGCCGTTCACAATTGCCGTGGCATTCGCGCCAAACGCCTTCACCTGCGCGTCGTAGGCCTCAGCCTTCGCTAATCCTACCGCTCGCACTTCCGCGCCCTTGGCCGTGCCCGTCTGTTCAATGTAGAACGATTCGCCATCGGCTTCCGCCTTCCGCGCATTCGAATCGTTCGTCTTGATCGTCACGCCAACCTTCGACTTCGCCAGTTCGGCTTGCATGTCCGCCGTTCCGCGAGCTTGTTCGGTCTCAATCCGCTGCATTTGCGCCTGCTTCTGCTGCTCAAACGTCGCAATCTCCTGCTTGGCGATCTCGCGCTCGGTCAGCACTTTCACCAGATCCTGCGGCAGAATCACGTCCTGAATGTAGACGCCCCGCGTCTCCACAAAGTACGTTTCAATCTGTTCGCTAATCCGCACGAAAGCCTCCCGCTGGACTTGCTGCCGCGTTTCCACAAACCGGACCGCCGGCATCGATTGCAGCGTGTCGCGGAAATGGTTCCCCACCGCCGCCTGCAACACCTCGTCCACTAGATTTCGAATCGAACCCACGGTTGAGATCACCCGCGGCGCACGGGTATCGGGGATGTGAATCTGCACCTGCAAGTCCATCTTGAAGACGAAGCCTTCCGAGCTCTTGGCCACAATCTGTTCGAGCTTCGAATCCAGATTGTGCGCCGTCGAAACCCGGTCCGCCCAGTTCAGCGTCAGGATCGCCGTCGGGACCAGTTCGGCCTTGTAGCAGTAAGGGTTGATCGGGTACTTGCCGGTCCTTAGCGGCTCCTGCCAGATGCCCCGATGGCCGGGCCTCACGAGCATGCCGAATTTGAAATCAATGCCAGAAGTGTCGGACGGCACGAGACCCACATAGGCCTTCACCACCGCCACTTGGCCCTGCTCTACTACCAGCATCGGAACCTTCTCCACCCGCACCAAAAACGGGTTCAGAATATAGGCCCCATACAGCAGCGGGTCGTGTTGCAATCCAATGCGACCGCCATGGTCCAAAAATCCCTGAAAGTCCTGATAGTTGTTGTGCAGCTCGTTCTTATTGCTAAACAGGCGTTCAATCAGCTCAGCGTCACTGGCCGAGTTGTCGCGTTCCATCTCCGCTATGTCTTCAAACTGGCCTAATCGGTTGGCAATGTCGCCCGACGAAAGCGGATCGCCCTCCAGCGTCGAAACAATGCCCACCATATCGGCCTGTGAATTGGCGTCCCGCGCAATGCGGACCACTTCCAGGTCCGCCGGCGTCAACCCGAACGACATCGGTGTCAAAGGCTGTTGCCGCAGCAACTCTTCCGACACTGGCCGCCCAAAAACGCGGTCCCGCGTAATCACCATAAACGCAATCGGATGCAGCGGCAACGTCGTGCCCGGTCCCAACACCGGGCGCTGAACACCCTTCTGAACGCCACCGTTCACAAACGCGTCCAGCTCAGAAAACTGCCCAAACACCGGCTTGTAGATCGCGCTCTTCGCACCGGTCGGCAACGGCTCACCCACCTGCGCAATCACCACGCCAAGCTGACCCGCCGGCACCTGTACCCACGGATATTTATCCACCGCATAAACCAGCCAAAGCTTAAACCGCAGCCCCGGCATCAACAACTCCGACTGATAACCCGCTTCGCCCCCAAAGGCGATCACGTTGTCGTTATCCAACTTCTTCGCGGAGAATCTCCGCGTCACCAGACCCACTTCGGTCGGTCCGATCTTGTGCAGCGAAAGCAGCGAAATCACAGCCGCCGCCACCGTCGCAATCAATAGCGACAGCAAAAATGCAATCAACATACAAGGCTCCTATGGATCGTTGCCGCCCTGTCCTCCCCGGCGGCGCCGTATTATCCGAGCCCCAGTAATTGCTCGATCCAATTGCGATATTACGCCTGTTTCAACCGTTCGCAACAGAAATCGGAATCCGATTCACCGATCTTATGGCCGGATCTGCGAGACTCGAACTAGACTTATGGCGCTTCTCCCCCGTACCCCGGCCCACCCTCTCCGCACCGCGGGCAAGGTCATGCTCTTCAGCGGCGTCTTCTTCGTCGGCGTCGCGATGCTCGGCGCCTGGAAGCCCTACTACCAACTCCAGCAGGCCCCCCGGGTCCGCGCCAAAGTGCTGAAGAACGACGTCGGATACAAGACCGCGACCGGCTGGGCCTTTCAGCTCCAGCTGAGTTATCTCTCCGACATCGGCGAACAACGCACCCAGTTGACGACGCCCGTCCAGGCGGCCTCGGAAGACGAAGCACGCCGCAAATATCGGGGCGCCTCCATCGTCGTCGGCCAGGAATACGACTTCCCCGTCGACCCCGATGACCCCACCCGCGTCCTCCCCTTCCTCGGCTACAACTGGCGTACCTTTGGCCAGTACCTCATCAGCGCCACCGGCGGGTTCATCGCTTTCGGCCTCGGGATGTACCTGGCCAAACAAGGCCAGGCTCTCCAGAAAAAACCCCAGATCTAACGGCCCGAACTCCCGAAGCCACCCTCGCCCCGCGCCGTCTCGCTCAGTTCGGTCTCCACCAACTCCACGCCCTCGTACTTCGCAATCACCATCTGCGCAATCCGGTCGCCCTTGGTGATCGCGTACGCCGCCTTCCCCAGGTTCAGCAGAATCACCTTCACTTCGCCCCGATACCCCGGATCAATCGTCCCCGGGCTATTCGGAACCGTAATCGCGTGCTTGAACGCCAGGCCGCTCCGCGGTCGCACCTGCGCCTCGTAACCCGGAGGCAGCTCAATCGATAGCCCCGTCGCCACCGCCTGCGGAACCCCCGGTTCCAACACCGCATCCACCACCGAACACAGATCCATCCCGGCGTCCTCCAACGGACCATGGGCATAAGCGGGCAGTACCGCGTCGGAGACAAGCCTTCTGACTTTCAGTTGCATCATAATGAAGTATTCAGTATGCCAGCCCCTCCCCCGGAACGCCGCATTCTTTCGGTCGCGCCCCTCGCCCCTGAAAAGAGCGCATACGCCCTCGCTCGCTACAGCCGCTCGGCTGACTCCATCGTCGACTCCCTCGCCTGGGTGAAAACGCATGACTCCTCGAAGTTCCTCGAAAGCTTTTATTTCCAATACGGACACGCCTCCATCGCCGATCTCGGCCATCTCACCTTCTGCCTCGAAGGCATCTCCGAACTCGCCGCCGCCGAAGTCGAAGACGAGCAGCTCTGGGACGGCCAAGCCAAATCCTCCCGCTATCAGGACTTCGGCAAAACCGGCTTCGTGATCCCTCCAGAGTTGAACGACGTCGAGCGCACCCAGTTTCTCGCCGCCGGCGAAACACTCCTCGCCGCCTACCGCCTCGTCCACGACGCCGCCTTCGCCCATCTCTCCAGACAACTCCCCCGCCCCGAAGAGATGAAGCCCGACGCCTACCAACGCAACATCGCCGCCCGCGCTTTCGACGTCGCCCGCTATCTCCTCTTCTGGGCCGTCCCCACCAACGTCGGCCAAGTCACCAGCATCCGCACCCTGGAAAAGCAGATCCGCCGTCTCAAGGCCTCCCCCTATGCCGAGCTCCGCGCCGTGGGTGCCGAAATTGCCGCCGCCTGCGCCGCTCCCCCCGCCTGTCGCTGGGAC
>Ga0163144_10004498_pt1 | contig 31365 bp, 21 predicted proteins | sample OliLak19BULKMAT1_FD_123175 | JGI IMG/M metagenome (GOLD analysis project Ga0163144, IMG submission 123175) | Freshwater microbial mat bacterial communities from Lake Vanda, McMurdo Dry Valleys, Antarctica - Oligotrophic Lake LV.19.BULKMAT1 | ecosystem: Environmental > Aquatic > Freshwater >... | reverse complement strand
TCTTTCTTGCTATCTTTTTTGCTGTCTTTCTTGCTATCTTTTTTGCTATCTTTTTTGCTGTCTTTCTTGTCGTCTTTTTTGCTGTCTTTCTTGCTATCTTTCTTGTCGTCTTTCTTGTCGTCTTTCTTGTCGTCTTTCTTGTCGTCTTTCTTTAGTAGTTTCTTCGCGTCTTCTTCTGCTTGCTTTTCTGCTTTTTTCATGTCTTTTTCTGCTTTCAATACTATTTGGGCTTCTTCGTTGGCTTCTTTTTTAGCGGTCTTGTCGTCTTTGGCAGAAGCTACTACAGGTGAAACAACTTCTTTAACTGTCTCAGCGACGGGTGCAACCGATTTGGTCTGACCTACAACTTTATGTTTGTCAACAATAGGTTTTTCTTCTGTGGATTCTGCCGCAGGGCTAACACTCTTGCCGATAGGTTGTGAGGGTGTGTTCGCCGCATCTTTTAGCGCGGGCTTTATGGTGCGTATTACACGCGCTTTTGGTGTGGGAGTGGGGGTGGTATTGGCTTTAGAAGTGGTTTTTGGGTCTTCGCTCATCGGGTTTCTCTTAAAGATTCTATGTCATTCGATTCCTTCATTTTAACGATTGTAATGAGAAATGTAAAGATTAGGTTAAGCATCCTTAAAGTAGAAATAAAAAAAGAAATACAATACGTTCACTATAAAAATTAACCTGTACTTTAACAAAGCACAACAAATGCGGGGTAAATTTGAAAGTTCTAAAAACTTTACCCTATTTACCCTAAAGGAGTTAGTGTCATGAGTGAGAAAACTCAGAAGCCTGTCGTCATTCGCTTCGTCATGGACTTACAAGCCGAAGAATCGTCCTACGTGGATGTTGAATTTGCCAACACAAAGCAAGCAAAGCGCGCTGTACAAGATGTTTTAACAGCCAATGGTGCATTGGTGATGATTATGGCAAAGGATGAAATTCCGTTCCTCATTCGCACAGCCGATGTTTCTGCGGCGTTTCCCATTGAGTATGACGAGCAAGACGACTAAAAAAGCAGTTTTTCATCGGGAAAGAGGGATAATTCTATAGTGAATCATCCCTCTTTTTTGTGGTGGTAGCGCGGGCTTTAGCGTTCAAGAGGCTATCTAGGCGTGTGTCGCTGGATTGAGGGCGTTTGAGGGTTAGCCATGCGCGTAAACGTGCAAGGTCGCTGGCGCTGATGATAAGACGGCGCACCGCAATATCGATTACCCACAGCAAGCATGCCAGCCATAGTAAACCCTCCCAGATGGGTGTACTGGCAACGTTTGGCACATCAGGGGGCGCAAAGACTAAGGGCAGATTCTCACTCGCTTCCACACCACCCGTAAGTTCTGCCAAGCGGTCTAATAGGCGGGTGTTTGGGGTGTCTTGGGCGTATTCATCGCTATAGTTGTTGACCCACCCCTTACGAAGCGCAAATTCGCGCCCACTTTCATCTTGCCCCACTACGGTAATACCATACGCACCCGTTTCTGATGGCGTAAAAGTGGCTTCGTATTGCCCGATAGAGGTTTGTGCAAAGCCCAAACTTTGTCCTTCGCGCCCCGTTGGTGAACTAACTGACCCCGCGAGTGATAAGCCGTTTAAGAATGTGCCGTCCTCTTCAAGGGCATCTAGGGTAACGCGCACGGTGTCGCCCACACGCTCAAATCGCACGTCAAACGCATCGCTATTGCGCTCTAGCACTGCCCAAGAAATGGCTTGCCCCCAAAATTTACCAAAGTCTGTCCAGTTCGCCCACTCTGCCCCCCAACGTGCGCTGGCATCACTAGTAAATGCCACCACGCGCCCTAGTCCCACTTGCCACGATGCCAAAATAGGGTCTTGGTAAGGTTCTGTGCCACGCAGAATAATTTGTGCTCCTTCTTTGGGTGAGGTGGCAACATAGCCTGCTAGCGTAGGCAGGGCGTTAATGCCATCCATGATGGGGCTAAACGCGCTTAAAACAGGCGTAAAGGTTTCTTCGATGAGGTAAGAGCGCGAAGCCAATACCGCTTCTTGGGCAAAAATGCGCGGGATTTGATTAGCATCCAGAATGCGATGATAGTTGCCATCGGCAACTTCTGCCATTTGCTCTAGAAAAACGGGCGGGTTTGCGCCTAATGCCACCACCGAAAGCGTCACTTCGCCCGTTTGATACAGCCTCTCGGCGGTGTCTACCAATTGAAACGCCGATGAACCCCCATCTGTAAATAAGATGAGGTGCTTACGGGGCGATGGCTCATTGTAAATTTCGCTTTCAATAAGGCGCAGCCCCGCCAAAATATCTGTACCACCGCCCCCTTGTAGGCTGGCAACGGCTTCTGAAAGGACGGACTTTTGTTCGATATTTTGGAAGCGGGCAATCCATTTTCCATTACTATCAAAGTTGGCAATGGCAACGCGGTCTGTGGGCTGTAGCACATCTAATGACAAAAGAAGGGCTTGTTGCCCTAATTGCAAATAGCTGTTAATGCCATCTGCAGACGCTTGCATACTGCCAGAAGTGTCGATGAGATAGGCAATCGTCAATTGGGGTAGGCGTTGGTCGTCCTTGATGGTGACTTCAAGCGGCAAAAGGCGTTCTAGGGTGGTTTTGGCATAGCCCCCCACGCCATAGCTTTTATCGCCCCCAATAAACACCAGCCCTCCCCCTGTATCGCGTACATAGATTTCTAGGGTGTCTTGCTGGCGTTGTGTAAGGGATGTCTCGGGTATATTGGCAATGACTACCGCCTCATACGCCGACAGTGCTAGTGCGTCAGAGGGCATTCGCGCACTGGTGCTGACTGTCACTTCAAAGCCTGTGTTTTCTAAAATAGGCAACAGGGCTTCAATTTCACGGGCATCATCCGCTACCACCAATAGCCCTAAACTGCCGGTGACCTGTGTAACGGCAGACAGGGCGTTGTTTTGCTCAAAGGCATCGTTTGGCACGATGATTTCGGCGGTATAGGCAAATAAGCCCGCGCCTTCTAATTGTTGCTCTAAAACGAAGCGATTTGCGCCTTCACCCAGTGTCAGGGTGCTTTCACTAAGTAATTGCCCCTGTGAGTATAAAAGTAGGGTTGCCGAAGTGGCAACGTCACTCATTACTTCTAGGGTAAGGTCAAAAGGTTGGTTGGGGGCAACCTGTGAGGGCAAATTGAGTGCGCTAATGCGTGCGTCTGTAGGGCGTGGGGGCGCATAGGGAACGGTGTAAATTTCCACATTCACCGATTGCGCCCTGCGTGCCACTTCTTCGGCAAAGCGTTGGGTTTCTTGCCCATCGCTCATCAACACAATGCGCCCTACGGTGTTAGAGGGCAAGAGCGCAAGGGCTTTATTCAGGGCATCGGCGATGTTGGTTTGGTTGCTCATAATTTGGCTGCGCAAAGGAAGCGCGTTTGGGCGACTGCTAAGGGATTGCTCTATGACACTATTCGCACCAAAAACAATCACGCCCCACTCGTCTAGAGGAGCTTTGGTGGTGAGGGTGGTTTCGATGGTGTTTAGCTGGTTATTGAGGGCATCTTTGCCCATGCTATCAGAGGCATCTAGCACAAAAATCACAGAGAGACGACGTGTAGGCTGGCTGATTTCGGGCTGTGCCAGTGCTAGAACTAGCACAAAAACGATTACCCCACGTAAAAAAACACTTACCCGTTGGCGTAAATGGCGTGGTTTTGCCACCCACACAACAACGGGTAATAGAAACAAGGCAAGGATGAGAATGGCAGGAAAACCGAATGACACGGTGTTAAACGCCAGTCTGCCTTAGGTGGATAGAATGGTTTCGATTTGATAAGCGGCTTGCTTGGTGGCATAAAGAACATGTCCCATGTGTGCTGTTTTAACAACTAGTACGGCAACAGCAGCGCGTCCAGCAGGGTAAACAACCATTGTTCCTTCTTCACCTTCCATAAGGAGGCGTTCTAGCGAGCCTTGTTCAAGGCGTTTTAGCGTCTTTTCTGCAAGACCAATGAGCGTTGCGGACATTGCCGCGACTTGCGGGCTACCGGTGGGATTATCATATCCCTCATCATCTGTGGCGGGATAGCTTGCGACGAGCAAGCCGTCAATATTCACAATGACTGTTGCCTTCACGCCTTCCACAAAAGCGTGGAGTTTTTTAAGCTCTTCTTCCAACCGTTGGCTGCGAAATTGTTGCGGCTGCATGAACACATCCTCTCCTGTTGCGATGGCGTGCCGTTTGATTTAGGCGTTTGCTCATGGTAATTATGATAGCATGAAATGCTAATTACGGGTAGTACACGCCCATTATGAGCCTATTTCATAAAATTAGCCACTAACAAACCATGATAAACGTCAGTTGTGTTTTTATTTTACATCGGTTAAAATATAAATATACAAAATGATAATTAAGTGTAATACCTTAGGATAAAAAACATGACAACACAAACACTTTCTCAAAAACAGGCATCACCCCCAGAAAAACCCGCCAAAGGGCTTAGTTTGGCGTGGCTACAACCCTATTTTGTGGTTGTTACGGCAATTGCATTAGCATTGGGAACAGTAGGTGGACGTGCTGAATGGTCAGGCGGTGTAATGGGCGTGATTGCCGTTACCGCTTATATCGCAGGGGGCTTGTTTGGCGCAAAAACAGCCATCATCAGCCTTGTTAAAGAGCGCAAAATAGACGTGGATATGCTAATGGTATTGGCGGCAATTGGCGCGGCAAGCATTGGACAATGGCTAGAGGGCGCGTTGTTGCTGTTCTTGTTTTCGTTGTCTAATGTGCTTCAGGATTATGCCATTGGTCGTAGCCGACAAGCCATTCAAAGCTTATTTAAGCTGTATCCCGAAACCGCACAAGTGCGGCGCAGGGATGCTGTGATTAACATCCCGTTTAGCGACATTCAGCTAGAAGATGTGCTATTGGTGAAGCCCGGTGAACGCATTGCTGTGGATGGTGTGGTGTTAAGTGGGCAATCTGCCATTGATGAATCCCCGATTACGGGCGAATCCTTACCCGTAGATAAAGGTGTGGGCGACATTGTTTTTGCTGGCACACTAAATAAGCAGGGCATCCTAGATATTCAGCCCACCAAAACCGCTAAGCAAACCACGCTTGCCCGCATTATTCAAATGGTAGAAGAAGCCCAAGATACCAAAGCCCCTACGGAACGCTTCTTAGACCGCTTTGAACAAATTTACGCCACGCTGATTATTTTGGCGACAGGGCTTTTGATTACATTGCCCCCGTTGCTACTGGGCGCAAACTTTCAAGATAATTTCTATTTGGCAATGGTCTTTATGACGGTGGCTTCGCCCTGTGCGCTCATTATCAGCGTGCCATCGGCGTACATTAGCGCAATTGCTTCTTCGGCGCGGATGGGTGTATTGCTAAAAGGGGGCGCGTACTTGGAGCATCTGGCAACCCTAAAAGCCATCGCCTTTGATAAAACAGGCACCCTCACCATTGGCAAGCCTACTGTTACCGACATGATTCCGCTTGATGTGAGTGAAACCGAGCTATTGAGCATTGCGGGCAGTGTAGAAGCCCGAAGTGAGCATCCTTTGGCACGCGCCATCGTCGCAAAAGCCAAAGAGGTTGGCGCAACGATGGGCGATATAGAAGGTTTTGAAGCCTTAGTGGGGCGCGGGATTCAGGCAACGTATGCGGGCGCAACGATTCTCTTAGGCAGTGTTTCGTACCTCATAAGCGTTACCCCCTTGCCCGAAACCTTAAGCGAAGCCTTTGAAACGTTTTCATCACAGGGTAAAACTACGATGGGCGTACTGCGTAATGGTCAATGGGTGGGCTTGCTTGCCCTGTCAGACCCCCTACGTAGCACCAGTAAAGCCCTCATTCAGCAGTTGAGCGATATCGGCGTAAGTGTGGCAATGTTTACGGGCGATAATGAGCGCGTTGCCAAAACAATTGCCGACCAATTAGGGATTAAACGCTTCAAAGCCAGCCTAATGCCAGAGGACAAAGTCACCGCCATCCAAGAGCTAATCAAAGAGTTTGGCAGTGTAGGCATGGTGGGGGACGGCATTAACGATGCGCCCGCACTGGCTACCGCCACGGTTGGTATTGCGATGGGGGGCGCAGGCAGTGATGTGGCAATGGAAACTGCCGATGTGGTACTGATGGGCGATAGTATTGACCGCATTGTGAACGCGATTGCTTTAGCAAAGCGCACAAGGCGCGTGGTGTGGCAAAACATCACGTTTGCATTGTTGGTGATTATGTTTTTGGTAGCGGGGGCGTTCTTAATTCAATTGCCCTTGCCTGTGGGTGTGCTGGCACATGAGGGCAGTACCGTGATTGTGGTACTCAATAGCCTGATTCAATTGTTGCTATTGCCAGAATGGGTACGAAGCTCACGATAATCTTATAAAAACCTGCGTAGGAGTGGTCTTAAACTTTGTGTTAAAGCCGTGACGAATTGACTTTGTATGTGGTATAATTCACAAGATAAAAAAGAATTCACTACGTAGGTTAAATTGTTTTTTCCAACCATCAAATAAGCAGTGAAAGGTTGTTTAAGTTGGCATCGCTTATTCTTACATTACGTGAAACCCTGCGCTATCGTGGGGCTATTGGTCAGTGGAGCTGGGTTTTACACCGCCTAACTGGTTTGGGGGTCGTTTTTTTCTTGATCCTGCATGTAGTAGACACCTCTTGGTCTGTGTTTTACCCAGAACTTTATGAAAAAGCCATTGCGGTTTATCAGTCTCCTCTCTTTACATTAGGTGAGTTTGGTTTGGTGTTTGCTGTGGTTTATCACGCGCTCAATGGGCTTCGCATTGTCGTCATGGACTACAATCCCAAACTTTGGAAATACCAAGAACGCGCTGCCTACATTGTGCTAGGTGCAACTGCCGTTATTCTTGTGCCTACGTTCTTGTCGATGGGCTATCATGTGGTGGTGCATTATCAAACCGACCCCTACGTTTTGTCCCCTATTGAAGCCATTGTAGAGCAATTGCCCTTTGTTGTCGGCATGGTGATTGCGGTGATTGCTTCTGTTGTTTTGTCGGGCTTGTATGGGGTTGTTATCAAGCCACAAACGCCTGGGGGCGACGCAAAAGCACAAGGTAGCAATTTAGAACGCTTCTGGTGGTCTTTTATGCGCGTATCGGGCTTGCTAATTGTGCCATTGGTGTTTGGTCACTTGGCAATGATTCACATTTTGCAAGGCGTGTTTGATTTAACGGTGGCAGGCAAGACGGTTGTAGGCACAGACTTGATTAACGTCAGTGGCACAGCAACCGAATTTGTGATGCATCGTTGGAGTTTCCTTGTGGGTGGTGTAACGGTATGGAAATTATACGACATCGCGCTTTTATCATTAGCCACTATACACGGGTTTAATGGCTTGCGCTATGTACTTACCGACTACACCCAAGACAGCCCTATTTTACGCCGTGCAATGGGTTATGTGTGTGTGATGGGGGCGGTAACGCTCTTGGTTGTGGGTGGTGCAGCTCTCTTAGGCACTATTGAACCCTCTGCCATTGAAATGGCAAAAAGTGCGGCAGAAGCGATACGCCGCCGTTAGGTTGAGGATGTATTGTTAGTTTTTTTGAGGAGATAGGTCAGATGAAGATTCATAAGCATGAAGTGATTATTGTAGGGGCAGGCGGCGCGGGTTTAATGGCGGCACTTTACGCCAGCCGTGGCGGTGCTGATGTTGCCGTTGTCAGCAAGCTGTATCCTACACGCTCTCATACGGGGGCAGCACAGGGCGGCATTGGGGCAGCACTGGGCAATCTTGACGAAGACAAACCGCTTTACCACGCCTATGACACTGTTAAAGGTGGCGATTACTTGGCAGACCAACACGCTGCTAAAGTGTTGGCAGAAGGCGCAGTTGAAGCCGTTATTGAGCTAGAACACATGGGGTTGCCCTTTGACCGCACCTCTGAAGGACGCATTAGTCAACGCCGTTTTGGCGGTCATACGCGTAACTTTGGCGAGCAATTGGTACGCCGTGCCTGCCATGCCGCAGACCGCACTGGACACATGATTTTGCAGACGTTATATCAAAACTGCATTAAGCAAAACGTGAACTTCTTTGATGAATTTCAGGTTGTAGACGTTTTGATGAATAAGGGTGTTTGTGTGGGCGTGGTTGCTATTGAGCTAGGCTCTGGCGAGTTCCATATTTTCCACGGCAAAGCCACGTTCTTTGCAAGCGGTGGCTGGGGACGTTGCTGGAGCGTTACTTCTAACGCGCACAGTATGACGGGCGACGGGGCTGCTGCTGTGTTGCGCCGTGGCGTACCATTGCAAGACATGGAATTCTTCCAATTCCACCCCACAGGCATTTATAAAATGGGGATTTTGATTACCGAAGGCGTGCGTGGTGAAGGTGGCGTGTTGCTAAATAACAAGGGTGAGCGTTTTATGGAAACATACGCCCCCAACGCAAAAGACCTCGCCAGCCGTGATGTGGTGAGCCGTGCCATCTATGACGAAGTGAAGAAGGGTAATGGTATTAAGGGCAAGGACTACGTTTATTTGGATGTTCGCCCCGAAACCGTCAACCGCTACTTTGCCGAAGAAGGGCGCGAAGACCGCATTGATGCCAGCTATGTTGAAAAGAAATTGCCCGATATTTTGGACTTCTGCCGTACTTACTTAGGCGTAGACCCCGTAAAAGAACCCATGCCCATCCAACCCACCGCACACTATGCAATGGGTGGTATTCCTACGAATACTAAGGCGCAAGTGGTGACTGATGAAAATTGGACAGTATTGCCCGGCATGTACGCAGCTGGCGAAGTGGCTTGTGTGAGCGTGCACGGTGCAAATCGCTTGGGTACAAATAGCCTTGTAGACCTGATTGTGTTTGGTCGTATCGGCGGTATTCAAGTGGCACAAGATGTGAAGCAATTAGGCTGGACAGACCTGCCTGCTGATGCGGGTAAAGAAGTAGAAGCCGAGTTTGAACGCATTCGCAACAGCAAAGGCAAAACCAAGCCTTATGAACTAAGAAACGCCATGCAAAAAATGATGATGGACAATGTGGGCGTGTATCGCACCGAAGAAACCATGACCGAAGCTGTTGATGGCTTGGATGCCCTGCGCCATAGCTTCGTGACAGACATCAAGATTGACGACAAGGGACACAAGTTTAATACGGACATTATCGAAGCGTGGGAACTGGGCGCGTTGCTAGACCTTGCTACCGTGACAGCTATTAGCGCACGTAACCGCAAGGAATCACGCGGGGCGCACAGCCGTGACGACTTTGCCAAGCGTAATGATGCCGAATGGTTGGTACATACCCTCATTTACCAAGAGGGTGACTTGCAAAAACCCGCCTATCGCATTAATACCGAGAAAAAAGTAGACCTAAGCCTTGCCGCCGAAGACGCACGCTTTGCACCCAAAGAACGCGTTTACTAAATCATAAAGCATTGGGGCGACCTCGTTGCTAGGTCGCCCTCTCTAATTGCCCAATACAATAAGCCTTACGCCTAAAAATAAACAAGGAACGGTGTTTATCATGGAAGTTACTTTTAGAATTAGACGGCAAAACCCAGAAATTCCCGGCAAAGACAAGCCCCATTGGGAAGAATTTGTCCTTAAAGAAATTGACCCCACCGACCGCCTGCTAGAAATGCTTCATCGCATTAAGTGGGAACAAGACGGCACGCTTACTTTGCGCCGTTCTTGCGCACATGGTGTTTGTGGTAGTGATGCGATGCGGATTAACGGCGTAAATGCGCTGGCGTGTAAAGTGTTGATGCAAGATGTGGGTAACAAAGTCACCATAGAGCCTATCTTGGGCTTGCCTGTGGTTAAAGATTTGGTCGTGGACATGGAACCCTTCTTTGACCACTATAAGACGGTGATGCCTTTCTTTATCAATGACACACCCTTGCCCGCAGATGGTCGTGAACGCCTACAAACCCAAGAAGACCGTGAACGCTTTGACGACACAACCAAGTGTATTTTGTGCGCGTGCTGTACCACCTCCTGCCCTTCGTTCTGGGCAAATGGTAAGTATGTGGGACCCGCTGCAATTGTACAGGCACATCGCTTTATCTTTGATACTCGTGACCAAGCCGCCCAAGACCGCTTGAACATTTTAAGTGAGCCTAATGGCGTGTGGCGCTGCCGTACTGTGTATAACTGTACGCCTTCATGCCCCCGTGACATTCAAGTGACCCGCGCCATTGGTGAAGTAAAACTTGCCATCCGCAAGGGGTCGCCAGAAGGCATCATCAAAGTAACCGAAATTGTAGAGCGCGTTGTAAACAGCTAGCGTAAATTCTGCCAAACTATGAAAAATAAAGGGGCGTATCGTCAAATGATGCGCCCCTTTATTGTTTATCGTCCGGGGGTAGCGGTGGGAATAAAGGCGGGACTGAAGCTATTGGTAAAGGGACGAATAGTCATCGGTGTGGCGGTTGCGCGTGCATTGCGTGAGGGTGTGGGCGTGGCATCTTCTATGATTTGGATGGTGTTGGTTTGCCCCCCAATGACGCGCACAGGGCGAATGTCATCGGTGCCATCGTCCTGCGTTATCCATGCGTCATACGTTCCCTCAAGTAGGTTATCGAACACACCAATGGATGTGCTGTCTACATGACGCGTTGTGCCTGCCTCGTATAGTGTGATGATATTGCTGATGGGGCGTTTATTGGCATCTATAAACGCTAGTCTACCCACTGTGGGCATGCGTATTGTGGTGACTTCATTTCTAGCTACCTTAATGGCGAGGATGGTGACGGGGCGTGTTTCGATGTGAATATCGTAAGTCCCCTCTAAAATGTTCATTTCGCCATTCGTAACACCCGTAACATAGGTCGTGGTATTTGGTAAGTAAATACCCGCCACAAAATCGCTAAGGTTGCCTTGTGCGTCTACGAGGGCTATTCCGCCACTGGGTGGCATGGTTAGGGTGATGGTTTCGCCGCCTACCACGCGCACAGGCACAGTGGTAACAGGGCGGGTTTCGATACGAATATCGTATGCGCCATCGGGTAAGGACAAGCTATTACCAAGTTCGCCCTTGATGTAGGTTGTGGTGTTTGGGGCATAGGCGGCAAATGACATCTGCGCCTGCCTGCCCGTTTCGTCTAGTAAACGCACACTTCCCTCTGTTGTGCCATTGGCGCGTCCGGGTGGGGCGGTTTCGATGGTGCGTTCTAAAGCGTTTAGGGGCAATGGGCGCAAAGGCGCGATGTCATAGGGCTGGGCAATGGTGGGCGCAGAGATGGCTATGCCGCTGTTGTCTAGCGTTACATCGCTTCGCATCCCCGCAGGCACGGCTTGCGATTCTCCTTGTACGCTTAAAATGGCGTTGCCCTCAATGACGTTAACGCGCAGAGTATTGGCGTTCACGTTTTCAAAATATGCCGTAGACCCTAAAGACACTTCCACGCCATTCAGCAGAAACGTGACGTTAGCAGCCCCACTGGGTGTTTGAACTAACAGCCCATCGTGAGGCAAGTCATTACATACGGGTTCGCCAATGCCCCCCCTAAAGTAAAGCCCGTTTGCGCCCCCGTTACTTAGTTCACCTTCACCAAACAGTAAAAACGTTACGTTTTGTCCGGGCAGTGTGTCGGGGATATTGGCTTGTAAACGCATGAGTACAATACCATAGGCGTTATTGGCAATGTCGGAGAGCAATTCGATAGTTTGAAGCTGGGTAAATGGCGCGGTATCGCCTGTTTTGGCAAAGTTGACGGGCGCGCTAAATTGCGCTTGGATGAGCGGGTTGCCATAGCAAACTTGATTGCGCTGGGTGCTTTGGCATACAATTTTGAGCGTGTTAATGGCTTCCATAATGGGTGACGGACACGCGCTATTGCTTGGTGTCACCGTTGTGGCGGTTGCTTCGCTGATGTTGGTGGCGGTTTCGGTAATGCTTTCTGGTGTAGGGCTAGGCATAATAGCACTAGAAGCACCCTCCACCCCTCCTAAATTGCAAGACGCAAGCAAAAAACTACAAACCAAGAGTACTATAATGCGTTTCATCACTTCTCACCTCATCTGTTACAGTCGTTATAACTTTTATTATATGCCCAAATGTCAGAATCAAAAAAACACCCACGTGGGATGTTCTTTGAAAAGACAAAAGGTGTATCCGTTTTTGGCGTGCGCTTACGCCAATAGTAGGACGACAATCACCGTCACCGTGACCTGAATCGCAGAAACAATCAGCCCAAAGAGTAATGCCTTTAATCCCGACCTAAAGAGCGTTCTAAACTGTATCCTCATGCCAATGCCTGCCATTGCTACTACCAACAAAAACTTACCAAGCATGGCAATGCTAGTAATAACCTCTTGGGGGAGGACGTGCAAGCTGGCAATAATGCTCATGGCAAAGAAACCAAAAATGAAGCGTGGCGTGCGTACCTTAACATCTTCTAGGGGGGGCATAGCGTTAGATTGCATCCACAAACTTAGCAAAATAACCACGGGTCCCAGCATTAGTACGCGCCCCATTTTAACCACAGTTGCCACTTGCCCCGATTCGGGGCTAACCGAGAAGCCTGCGGCAAGGGCTTGTCCAAATGCTTGAAGCGTACCCCCAATTAGTAAACCACCCTCTAAGTGAGACATTGCCAAAAAACCAATGAGAGATGGCAATGCAAAGATGCCGATTGTCCCCAAGAGGTTGACCACCCCAATGGCGATACCGGTATCGGATTCATTGGCTTTAAGCGCAAGGCTGGTAGACGCAACAGCGGACGAGCCACAAATAGCGTTGCCTGCGCCCATCATTAGGCTAAAGCTCTGTGAGAAGCCCAGCCACTTGCCAACACGCATACTCACCAGCATGGCAGTGGTAATAGACACCGCAATCACGGCAATAGCAAGGGGGCCCAAAGACAATAGGCTGCCTAATAAGAGTTCTACGCCAAGCAAGCCAATAGAAATAGGCAAAATCTCTTTTTCTGCAAACTTTGCGCCCACTTCTATACTTTTCCAGCTGGAAAGCGCGTTGCCCACCAGCACGCCGATGAGGATGGCGAGTGTTACGTTGCCGAGCGACGGGATGTATTGCGCCAGCCACCATCCCAAGCACCCCACCACAAAAACAAGCAAGAACCCCCACAAAAGCGCGGGTGAGGGCATGGAAAAGGTTCGCATCATCATTTACCTAACGAAAATGAAAAAAGCCCCACGCAACAGATGCAGGGCATTAGGGCAGTTAAAGTTGAATGTTTAATTCGGCAAGGTAATCATCAATGATGACGACCTGCCCGCGTTTAATAGACTCTTGGGCGGCGGCTGCCACAATCACAGACCAAAGCCCCTCACGAGCAGAAGCCGTACTGGTGGGCTTGCCTTCAATATTGTCTACAAAGTACACATGCTCAAAGAAGGTCGCGCCATTATGACCACTTTCTTCTATCCACTTGGGATAGGCGGGCTGGATGGTGCGCGAGGGCTTGTTTTCGCCACAGATAATTTCCATGTGGCTCTCAAGGTCTTGGTGAGGCAAATAGGTCTTTTGCTCCCATGCTCTTAAACGCCCTTCATCCCCACACACAATTAGTTCTTCATAGAACATGGGCGCAAACATGCACAGGCTAAAATTGGCGCGCACGCCATTGGCATAATCAATAATCACGAAGGCATTGTCTAGGATGTCGGATTTTTCGCCTTCATACTCAAAATCTTTGAAGTTGACCGCCATCCCGCCCGACCCATACACGCGAACAGGCTTGGATTGGGCAAAAAGGTTCATGAGGTCAAAGTAATGGCAACACTTCTCTATGAGGCTATCGCCCGAAAACTTAGAGAACTTGTTCCATTGGTTTACTTTATCTAAAAAAGGGATGCGGTGTTCTTGCATACTAATGAGCTTAACGTTACCCAGCGTTTGACGCTTAAGAACTTCATGAATGGCTTCTACGCTAATAGACTTATAGCGATACTGTAGCCCAATTTGAAACACGTTGGGGTAGGCTTCGGCAATTTTTGTAATTTCTAGCGCATCTTGTACGGTGGTGGCAATGGGCTTTTCTAGCAAGATGGGCTTGCCCGATTTTACGACCACTTTTAACACTTCTAAATGGGTGTAGTTTGGCGTACAGATAAGAATGGCATCGGCTTCGGGGGCGTTGCACGCTGCTTCTAATGAATCGTAAACGACAAGCGGTTCTTGTGACCAACGGGCATGAAGGGCTTGTGCGGTTTCTACGCTTCTGGGGTTGGGGTCATAAATACCGTGTACCGTGGCACGCCCTTCAAGATGTGTAATATTGATGTGTTCTTGCCCGATAATGCCTGTACCGATGATGTTAAAGCGATATTTGGGCTGTGGGCGGGCGGTAAGGTAGCGGTCAGAATCGGGCAAGTAGCCAAATTGTGAGCTAAGAGAAAGAGCGCGTGGACGAAGTTCTTTATTATTTGTCATGGTGTCATCATTTCTAATCGTTGGGTTCTGTTATCAGCGCATCTATAAAAATAACGATAGTGTAGGGCAACCTATCAAGAATTGCCCCAGTTTTAAGTGACGTTTAGGGAACGCCTGCGCCATTGGCTGCCGCCAAAAGCATAAACCACTCAACACGCGAAAGTTCCACGCTATCCGCTTTCACACTATCCGCTAGGCGTTCTACGCTCATTGTGCCGATGATGGGCTGAATGGGCGCGGGGTGACGCAACAACCAAGCGAACGCAATGGCTTCACGGGTGGTTTGGTGTTTTTCGGCGAGTTCGGCAATTAGATGCACTGTTTGGCGCACATTGTGGGGGGTGTCGTCGCGTTCTACAAACAGCCTGCCCCCCGCCACAGGTGACCATGCTTGTACGACCATATCGTGTAAACGGCAATAGTCTAAAGTATCGCGTGTGCCTGTGTAGTGTGCCATGTCGGTATTAGATACAATGCCATCGTTGATGAGGTCATTGTGGAGCAAATTTAGCTCTAATTGATTCACAACAAGCGGTTGGCGCACATATTTCTTCAAAAGTTCAATTTGGGCGGGCGTGTGGTTGCTTACGCCAAAGTAACGCACTTTGCCACTGGCATGAAGGGCATCAAAGGCGCGTGCCACTTCTTCAGGTTCTACTAGGGGGTCGGGGCGGTGTAAAAGCAAGAGGTCTACATAGTCGGTGTTAAGGCGTTTGAGGCTGGTTTCTAGCTTGGTCGTGATGTTTTCGTAGCTAAAATCATAATGCCCCATCGAGCCTGCATACACTTCATCAGAAAGCACAATGCCAGTTTTCTCTTGTAAAACCACTTTTTCACGTAGGCTGGGTGTTTTCTTAAGGGTTTCGCCGACCACACTATCTGATTTACCGCGTGTATAGATGTCGGCAAGGTCAATGAGTGTAATGCCGTATTCTACAGCAGCATGAATGAGGGCATCGGTACGCGCCTGAATTTCGGGCGTGGGGGGCGTGCTATCCCATGTACCACCGATGTGCCATGTGCCAAAGGCTAAACGTGAGACTTCTAAATCTGTTTGTGGAATGCGGTAGGTTTTCATCTGTGCCGTAGTGTCCTTTTTAGGTAGGTTACATTTTACGAACACCCGCAGCAAGCGGTGTGTTGGGGGGTGCGCTAGGGATACGTCCTTGTGCTTGGGGCATCGAGATGGTTTCTAGGTGGGGCATTACAAGTTCGCCAAACTTTTTGCACTCATCAAGGTGCGGATAGCCCGAAAAGATAAATGCGCGAATCCCCATGTCCATATAGCGTTGAATTTTGTCTAAAATTTGTTGTGGGCTACCCACCAAAGCCGCCCCACAGCCACTTCTGGCACGCCCGATGCCTGTCCACATATTGGGTTCAACATAGCCTTTATCATCAGAGCGTTCACGGGCTTGGGCTTGCAATGCGACCCCTAAAGACTTGGCATCTTGGGCGCGGTTGCGGATGGCATCGCCAAGGTCAGTATCTAGTTTAGACACCAGCCCTTGTGCATAGTCATCGGCTTCTGCTTCTGTTTCACGCACCACCATATGAACGCGCAAGCCAAAGTCAATTTTGCGCCCATAGGCTTTGGCGCGTGCGCTCATGTCTTCCATGTGTCCGCGTAAGTTTTCTTCTGTGTCGGGCCACATCAGGTAAACGTCACAATGTTCTGCGCAGAGGTCTTTGCCATCGGGTGAATAGCCACCAAAGTATAGCAGGGGTCCGCCGTCTTGTTGGTAGGTCTTAAGGGGGTCGGTGTAATCAAACTTGAAGTTGTAGAACTTGCCCGAAAAGTCGATGTGGTCTTGTGTCCAGCCTTGCTTCAAAATTTCGATGACTTCACGCGAGCGTTGGTAACGGCTGGCAGAATCTAGCACTTCGCCAGGCATATCTGATGAAATGATGTTGACGGTTAAACGCCCTTCTAGCATGTGGTCTAGGGTAGCAATAGAACGTGCCAACATGGGGGGGTGTAGTTCACCACAACGAATTGCCGTAAGCAGGTTGATATTTTGGGTTTGGGGGGCAACACCCGCCGCAAATAGCAGGGTATCTTGCCCAACTTGATAAGAGCTAGGGCAAAGGATATTACGAAAGCCGAGCTTATCTGCCGTTAGTAAAATTTCGCTGGTATGGGCAAAACTGCTCTTTAGGCTACTATTTGGCACGCCTAAGTATTGGTAATCATCGCTACAGAGAGGGGCAAACCACGCCACTTCTGCGCCAGTAAGATGGGGTGAGCGTACTTCAATCATGGGTTTAGTCTCCGTATAAAAATTATTTTTCTAATCAGATAACGTTATTCTTCAATTTCGCGATACCCTCTGTTCCAATAAATTAGGGGTTTGGCATCGGGTTCAATCACTTTGCTGGCTTGCACTTCGCCAATGTAAATGGTGTGTGAGCCTGCCGTATGGCGGCTATAGACCGTGCAATCAAGCCATGCGAGGGCATCTGCTAAAACGGGCGCACCTGTTACGGCGGTTGTCCAACTACCTAGGCTAAAGCGGTCTTCTTTTGAACGGGCAAAGTGATTAGAGAGTTCTTCTTGCCCTTCACGCAGAATATTGACAGCAAAGACGGCGTTACTTTGTTCAAAAAGCTCATGCCCGCGCCCTTTATGGTCAATAATCACAGAAATAAGAGGGGGAGTGGGTGATACAGAAACAAACGCAGAAACGGTTAAACCGTGTCGTTCATCGCCTGCCTTTACAGTTACAAGTGTAACTCCTGCGGGGAAATGACGTAGGGCATCTCTAAAGTCATCTTGGCTAATTGGCATCTTAAACCCTCCTCATGTTAATAATTTTATCTGGACAAACGAACAATCAGTGTTCGTTTGTCCGTTCTCTTGACTATTAGACAACAACATGCTATATTTTGGCAATAGGTGATAGTAGATTTCGGTAAAAATGATGACAACTGTCCGCCAAATTGCCGAGTTTGCAGGGGTTTCAAAGAGTACAGTGTCGCTTGTACTAAACAACAAAGCGGGCGTTTCTGATGAGATGCGCCAAACTGTGCTAAAAGCCGTTGAAGAACTGCAAGCCATCAGCCCACAATACAGCCCCAACGAATGGGAGCATGTAAACGGTGACGCAAAAGCGCGCGCGCTTTCTGTGATGGTGTTGCACCCGCCTATTTTGCGCTCTAGCTATGTGTTTAGTGAAGTGTTGCAAGGGATTCAGTCGGCATCAGAAATGTTTAACGTACAGTTGCGCCTTGTCATGAACGAACCCAACGCCTCACCCCAACATATTGCCCACTTGTACTTATCGGATGAAAATTTGCGCCCTGATGGTGTGCTAGTTTTTGGTACAAAACAGGATGAGCCATTGTTGGATAAGGCAATGTTGTTAGGGATTCCTTGTGTGGTGCTGGGGCGTGACCTAACACATACCGATATTTCTGGGATTCGGCGCCACGAAGTGTCTCACGCCTTTAATCTCGTGGCATACCTAACAGGCTTAGGGCATGAACGCATTGCCTTTGTGGGCGGAAACACGGCTTATGACTACACTCATACACGCTTAGAAGGCTATCGCCAAGCCCTGCTAGAAGCTAAGATTAAACCTGATACTGGGTGGGTGTGCTTAGGAAATGGTGTAGACGCAACCGAAAAAGCCTTGAGCATTAGCCCTGCTGTTACGGCGATGGTGTTTGTGAATGATACTTATTTGGCAGAAGGCTTATCTGTGTTAAGGGCGCGAGAAATTGCTGTGCCTCAACAAGTGTCTGTGGCATCGTTTGACAATACCGATGTGGCACGCCAAAATGTTCCATCCATTACATCTATTTCTTATGATAGAGTACGTGAGGGGCATTGGGCATTAAAAATATTGGTTGACCAAGTGCGCTATCCCTTCTTAGAGAGGGCGCAACTGACGTTTAAGGCGCAATTAGTGGTAAGAGCATCTACGGCTGTTCCGCAAACGATGCTTTCATCTGCGCTTTAGCACCCTAAAAAGGTTATTAACGTGAGTCTTTGAGCTTGCGATAATAAATTTTGTATACAATTAGGATGAGAAAGGATGCGATGCAAAAACCGTTGGTCTCTACTATCCGTTGGCTAGTTAATATTTTTATGAAGACGAGGGAAAATAATGAACGCACGTTATAAAATCTCCATTTTAGCAGTTTTGTTGACGCTCATGATGAGCAGTTTCGTACAAGCCCAAGATGTTGAACTTGAGTTCCGTTGTTATCAAGACGGTATAGAATGTGATGTCTATACCGACCTATTGGCACGCTTTAGCGAAGAAACAGGCATTAATGTCGTTGTTTCTATTGTGCCTTACGCCAATATTGACGAACAACTTCCCATTCAAGTAGAAGCTGGCGAAGCCCCAGATTTGGCACGCATCACCAATTTTGCCGCTTATGCAGGTCAATATTTTGATGCAACCCCCTACCTAGACGAAGAAACCGCTACCTATTGGGCAGAAAATTACCCTGCACCCATCCTTGCGGCGATGACCAATGAAGGTACGGGCTTGGGCGGTTTCCCAGATGCCTTTACCGTAACAGGTCCTTATGTCAATGAAACCTTGTTTGAACTGGCGGGCGTTGAACTTCCTGATATGGCTACTGCAAGCTGGGAAGACTGGACAGATGCCGCTGCTGCCGTTCAAGAAGCCCTTAGCACAGACGAAGCCACTATTTACGCTATTGGTATTGACCGTACAGGACATCGCTTTGCGGGTCCCGCGATGTCGATGGGTGCAACCCTCATCAATGAAGAAGGTTTGTTCACCGTAGACACCCCCGGCTATCGCCAAATGGCAGAATTGCTTAATCGCTGGCACGTAGAAGGTCTTACCCCCGCCGAAGTTTGGCTAGGGTCGGGTGGTAGCTTTGCCCAAGCCGCCGATTACTTCTTGAATGGTCAAATGGTTGTCTATATGAGTGGTAGCTGGCAAGTCAGCCGCTTTGCTTCAGAAATTGCCGATAACTTTGACTGGGCAGTTATTCCTAACCCACAAGGCGAAGGTGGTAGCACAGGCGTTGCCGGTGGCGCAGCTGTCGTTGGCTTTGCCGATACCGAACACCCCGAAGAATTGGCACAAGTATTGGCTTACCTTACCAGCGTAGAAGTGGCAACGGAATTCTCTGCTCGTACCAATTCCTTGTCTGCTAACGGCACAGTTGCCAGCACAGGCGTGGAATACACCGCAGAAGACCCCGTTGTCTTAGAAGCCCTTGCCGTCTATGGTGCAGAAGTACCTAAGCTCCAAGACCAAGCTGCTGGCTTGAACGTTCATCCTTTTGCTTTTGCTTACTATCGTAACTCCGCAAACCGCCTTACCCAATACCTCATCGGCGAACTTTCACTAGAAGATGCCCTTGCAGGCTTGCAAAAAGACATTGACGATATTATCGCAACCACAAACCAATAAGCGATAAGAACGCCAATATCATTCATTTAAGGGGGGCTACTGTACGGTAGCTCCTCTTTATCACCCACAGAAAAATGACAGTTGCCTTTTGCTGTAGCAATTCATCCGCGACTATATACCCAATAACGGATTGTGAGATTGTCTTATGCAAAGACCACCAGACCTTAAATCAAAAGGGTATCGAGAGGACTGGTCAAGTCGGCTTTATTCTGGCTTTGTCAGCATCCTAGATATCGCCTTTTCGGCATTACAGTCGGCGGTGGGCATTCGTGGAATGGCGTATGTGTTCGTTCTGCCTAACTTGCTCATCTTTGGAATTTTTATTTTGCTGCCCATGTTGCTTAACTTTGGTTATGCGTTTACAGGGGGTAGCCAGCTTTACCTAGAAAATCGCCCTTATGTGGGAACAGCCAACATAGAGCAATTGTTTCAATGCGAAGATATTTTTGATTACACCACTTGTCGTGAAGATGGGTTCATCCGCGCCATTGGTAATACGATTTCTTTTGTAACTTCACAAGTGTTCTTGCTAGTGTTGTTTGCGCTTCTTACTGCGCTGGTACTGAACAGAAAAATTGCAGGACGCGCTTTTTTTAGAAGTGTGTTTTTTTATCCTGTGTTGCTATCGCCCATTGTGGTTGCCCTTATCTGGAGCTGGATTTTACGTGAGAACGGCATCATCAACGCTTTCTTAGGGAGCTTTGGTGTGGGCAAAATTCAGTTTTTGGCAGATGTGAACTGGGCGCGGTTTTGGGTGGTGATGATTAGTGTGTGGTCACAAATGGGCTTTTATACGCTCATTTTGTTGGCGGGCTTGCAAGCTATCCCCCATGATTTGTATGAGGCTTCCCAGATTGATGGCGCAAACGAATGGCAACAGTTCTGGGGCGTAACGCTTCCGTTGTTAATGCCAACCATGTTGGTGGTGCTGGTGCTGTCGCTTATCAGGGCGGTGCAAGTGTTTGATGTGGTGTATGCCTTTACGGATGGCGGTCCTGGCACAGCCACCCTGTTTATTGTGCAGTACATCTATCGCAATGGCTTTGTGGGCAATCGTCGGTTGGGGATTGCGGCGGCGGCTTCTTTGGTGATGGCGGGCGCACTGATTGGGTTAACCCTGTTGCAGTTTGTGTTGCGCTCCCGTGAGGGGGAACTGATAGAGGAAGAAGAAAGGGCATCTCATGAGCCAAGTGCTTGATTTTCTTAGCCGCACACAGGGCAAACGTCGCTTAAGCACATCAGATACTCTTAGCTATCTTTACTTGATGATTGGCACATTTATCATGTTTGCGCCGGTCGTGTGGTTGGTGATGTCCTCGTTTAAGCCTGTTACAGAGCTTAATCGCTTTCCGCCACGCTTTTTGCCGTATCGCCAAGTGACCATTACGCTAGAGGAATTTGACAAGCCCTTACCCTTGTGGGAAGTGAAGTATGCGGATGGCACAGTACGAAAAATGGCAGAAGTGAGCCGTATTAGTATTCAGTACAATCTCATCGACCCCAGCAAGCCCACAATGGAACCCGAAGTTCATCGCCTAAGCGAGATGACACGGGTGGAAGAGGTGAATTTTTCTCTTGAGAACTATACAGTGGGCGTTCAGAGCTTTAACTTTATCACGTATTTAATCAATAGCGTGATAGTGACGGTGCTGTCAACGCTTATTACGCTGGCTGTCAATAGTATGGCGGCGTTTTCGTTAAGTAAGTATCGCTATGCGGGGCGTGACGTTTTTTTCTTGGTGATGTTAAGCACGCTGATGGTGCCATTGTCGGTGATTCTTGTACCCGCGTTCTTGGTGGTTAATTCGGTAGGCTGGTCTAATAACCTGTGGGGTGTCATTATTCCCGGTGCGGCTACGCCTACGGGTGTCTTTTTGCTACGTCAGTATATGCTAACGCTTCCTGATGAATTGATTGATGCCGCACGCATTGATGGTGCAAGTGAATGGCGCATCTATGCCCAAGTCATTTTGCCCCTTTCTGCGCCTGCATTAGCCGTACTTACTATTTTTAGCGTGATGTGGCGGTGGAATGACTTCCTTTGGCCCCTCATTGTGTTGGTAGACAATGATAAATTTACGCTCCAAGTGGGCTTAAACTCCTTTAGAGGCGACTTGCAAACGCAATTTCACCTTATCTTGGCAATGACGGTACTTACGCTATTACCCATTACGATTGTGTTTGCGTTCTTGCAACGCTTTATCACCAGTGGGATTGCCACAACAGGTATGAAATAGCGGTGTAACTTTGTGATGGGGTCTGGCAAACGCCAAATCCCATTTCACAACGCCGTTATGGATTGATAAATACATGCGGTTTAATGACTGCAAGCTCTGCAGGTAGCTCGCCATGATAAGAGAGGGCAAGTAAAGTACGTGCGCGCGTAAACGCCGTAAATAGCTCTCTGCGCTTTAGGTTGATAAATTCCTCGTCACGCTCTAGCGTGGTGTTCATGCTTTTGCACAAGAACGGTATCATCACCGCCTGAAACTCTAGCCCCTTCATTTTGCCAAAGTGTTCCACATAAACACCCTTTTCACGTAAGTGCGCCCAATGCTTAATCATGCTCTTTGAGGTACAAAGAATGGCAATTTTGGCATAAGAAACTTCTTTCCCCCACTCCTCAACAATGCTCACCACGCGCTTTATCTCGGTTTGTTCGTCCTTACACGGGATAAGCTGGGGTGTTTGCCCACTAAGCACAAAGGGTGATGTCATGTTGGGAGACAGTACATCATCGGAGGGCTTGTCTTTTAGGCTATCGACCACGACAGCATACGCCAGCTCTGTAATTTGTTTGGTACAACGATACGGCACGCTCAAGACCTTTGTTCTTCCTCTGACGGGGATGCCTTTTTCTTCCCATGAGTATTGCCTAAAAATGCTTTGTGTGGGGTCATCACAAATGAACAATGTACCGTTGGGCTTTAAGAGTTGCTTCACCACTGCCAGCCAAACGGGTGCAAAATCTTGGGCTTCGTCAATCATAATGACATCGTAGGCGTGCTTGTGAGGGTTTTCGGCACTCACGAGCAACTCTAAAGCATCAATTGCCACGTCTTCCCAATCTCGCCAACCCTCACCTACGGCAATCATCCTTTGTTGATAGCGTTGGTATTCGTCATACACGCGGTTGACGATAGCCCGTGCTTCTTTTAACAGAGACTTGCCACGCCCCTTACGTTCTACGGTTAAATATACTTGGTTGTCTTCTAGCCCTACTTCTTTTCGCCAGCCTATTTCTTCGTCTAAAAAGCGTTCTCCTAGTGCTTTAGCATCTTCGTTTTTGCTGACATAGTCCTTCAGAAACTTAACGCGGTCGATGGGGCTGTGCCAACGTTTTCCACTGTCTTTAATCACTTGTGTGCAAATTTTGTGAAAGTTAATCACAGTAATGGCATCCGTGTTGATGCGCTTTTTAAGGTCGTCAGCAAGGTCAACATTAAAGGCGAGCGCAAGCACCTTCTTATCGGGATAGTTTTGGGCAATATAATGGGCGCGATACACCAAAACGAGAGACTTGCCACTGCCAGCCACCCCGCGCACTAGCCTGACGTTACTGCTTTCGGCGGCTTCTAAGGCTTCTTTTGTTAAAATTTCTTGTGCTACAGACAAGAAACCGACGGGCTTTTTCGTTTCTGTGTCGCTAATCACCAATTCTGGGTTTATAACGCCACGAATCACGTTAAAGGTTGGCTCATTGATGGCTTGCGTTAGCTTAAACTTCCACGGTAGCCTTTTGATGGATTCCTGAACGCTTTCTGCACTAATAAGCGTTTGCCTAGACCACACCAAATTTGGGGTAAAGATGCCCGACTTTTCCAGATGAGTCAGATCACTTTTGCTGATATTTGGGAAAATGACCACGTTTTGATAGGGAAAGGCGAGGCGAATTTTCCCATCATACCAACTCATCAACTCGGCATATTTTTCAAACTCATTATAGAGCGCAACCGCATAGCCATAAGAGGTTTCTTCGGGGTTATTTAGGCTAAGAATACCCCCCTTAGCATTTCTAACTAAAACCGTCTTTTGGTTGCTTCCTTCTAAAATTTCGATATAGTCTTTCACTTCGATGATAATCACCCCATGTTGGCGCGAAATAATAACAAAGTCGGGTCTTAGTGCGCCTGTGGGGGTGTTAATGCGTGGTTCTTGCACCACATAATAATCGGATTTTGGTAATTTTTGTAAAACACCGCGCACTACTTTTTCGCCGTGTGTGGATTCTCTTGGGTTCACCATAAGTGGATTTTTCCTTTGCTATAATGTTTAATATGACAGTAATTATACAGCGAATTAGCGTGCTTATAACGTTTGCTTGTCACAACTATATAATTTATCCTAACCGTTATAAACTTATAAAGAGGCGGATTCAATGTCATGATAAACCGACAGCTCGCCCTCTTTACTTGCCTATGTGCGCTTTTAGAGATATCGCTTAATCCGACAATCCTCCAAGAGTTGCGTGAATGCGTTGCATATAGTGATGGTTTGTGCTTTAATGCTTAAGGCTACACAGACAATTTTTTACTAGGGTTTTGGCGCATGAGTGACGTAAAAGTATTGATTGTAGAAGATGACCTTGCTCTAAGAGGTATGTATGACCGCATTTTACATAAGAAGCCGTGGCAAATTCACCAAGCAAAAGACGGTGAACAAGCCATTACTTACCTTGAACAGAATATCCCACACCTCATATTTTTAGACATGCTATTGCCCCATGTCAGTGGGCGACAGGTGCTAGAATACATTATCTCACAGCCTCGCCTTCGTGATGCGGTGCATGTGGTTATCGTTAGCTCTAGCCAAGAATACGAGCAGTATGTGGGGTCTTTACCCTCCTGTGAATTTATCTTAAAGCCTATTTTGCCCTCCCAGATTCAAGATGTTCTCTTGCGCTTTAGTGAAAAGTTGCCAAGATAGAAAAAACGCAAGACACTCTATTAAAAAGGTCAACCTATGGCATTTGAGCTAGAAGCATTAGTTGGGCATTTATTTGTGGTAGGCGGGCGTGTGATTAAAACCACCCCACCCGGCGCATTATGCGAAGTTGCCCCAAAGAAGGCTGCGCGTGGACGCGAAACCGATACGCTCTTTGTTTTGGTTTTAGCCAGTGGTTCTAACGCGCCCGTCACTTTTTATGAGCAAATGGCAACGTTGGCGGCAGAACGGTATTTTGCAACGGGTGGTAGCGTTACCTCTGCGCTTCGTGAGATGCTGAACACACTGAATAATAATCTCTTTGAACATAATGCCAGTGGGCGCAAACCGTATGAAGCCAGCATCATCACTGCCGTACTGCGTAACACCGAGCTATATGTGGCGCGAGTGGGTGCAACGGCAGCTGTGCTACGGCATGGGGGCAATTTATCCACATTGCCAGAAAACTTAAATGATGAAGAAGCCCTATTTTTGCCTCCTTTGGGCGTGCGCCCCATCCCCGAAGTTCAATTAAAACGCTTTGATGTGGATAATGGCAGTCGCCTACTATTGGTAGACAACAATGTTTCTGAGCTAAAACTTGATAATATCTCGCAGGCAATGGTGGCTTCTAACCTTGAAGTGGCACTAGAAGACTATCGCCTAATGGTAACAAGCCAAACGCAAGCTATGCTGATAGAGTTTGTTCCTCCCGAAGTGACCGCACCCATGCCTGTTGTCGTGGGCGAATCGAGTAAGGTCATTGCCTCTGAACTGGCAAATGCCAAGCCCGTTACACCACCTATTACCAAGCCTGATGTGCCAAAAGTTCCTAAGAAACCCAACCCAGTGTTAATGTTCTTTAAGCGTATTTTTAGCGGTATCGCGTGGTTTTGGGGCAGTTTCTTTACAGCAATTGGGCAGTTGCTTGGGCGATTGTTGGGGCGTAGTGCCGATGCGCCTACAGTGCGTTACTCGGCGGGTGTTCTTTCTGCGTTGGTGTTCTTTTTGCCGTTGGGTGTGGTGATGATTGTCGTGGTCGCGTGGGCGGCAGGCATTGGCGAAACGCGCTTTGAAGAGTGCGTGCGTCAAGCCCAAGATGCGGCTAGTATTGCCCGTAGCCTAAGCACAGGCAACCCCACCAGTACCATTGCCGCTTGGACGGCGACCCAGCTAAAAGTAAATGAGTGCGATACGTTGCGCGTGGGCGACCCCACATTAGCCGCCCTAAAAACAGAAACACTGCAAGTATTAGACCGCCTGCAAAGCGTAGAACGCCGTACATTGGTTACGCTGGCGGTGCTGCCAAATGCTAACATTACGTCGCTGCTACTGCGTGGGCTAGATTTATATGCGCTAGACAGCACAAACAGCCTTGTGTATCGCCTTACCTTGGGCGCAGATGGTATGAGCGTGGCGGGAACACCCCAACCTATTATCAACATGAGACGCGGTGCAAGCGTTGATGGCTTAACCGTTGGAAACATCATTGATATTACCTATGATGATCAGCTTAATACCGTTGCGTCGTTGGATACCAATGGAACACTGGTGCGCTGTCCCCCAAGATTTATTATGCAGTGTGATGCTCAACGCATCCAAGCCAGCGAAACTTGGCGTAACCCTGTCGCTGTTACAATGTGGCAAAGTAACTTGTATGTGCTGGACGTAGGAAGCAACCAACTGTGGCGTTATTCATCCTCTGGAGGCAATTATTCGGGTGTGCCAACAGAATACTTTGGGGGGGCAACGCGCCCTGACCTGACCAGTGCAGTAGATTTTGCCATTAGCACCGCAGGCAATACACGCGGTTCTGTGTACACGCTGTATAGCAATGGCGTACTAACGCGCCACTTTAGCGGAGAACCTCAGTCCTTTGGGTTTGCGGGCTTTCCCGAAGGGCAAAATATCTCTACTGCCAGCCCTAATGGGTTCTTCTTAAACGATAGTCCCATTGATACGGCGTTCTTCTTTATTAGCCCGTCGATACGTGCCATCTATGAAACGTCTATCGCTGGTTCTTTTATTGCCAGCTATCGCGTAGACCAAGAAAACATGCTGGCGGTACTTAGCGATGTGGTTGCAGAACCTTCGCAACAAGTGGTGTACTTATCCTCTGGCAACGGCATCTTCGCGTTTAAGAAAAACTAATGTTCTGAACCAACTACAAACTTAAACAACTCTATTGGCACAGGTCAGATGCGCCTGTGCTATAGTGTGCTTATGTGTGGAAAAATGTGGAGAAAAAGAAACATGATAAAGCGTTATCCAATAGGGCAAGTTTTAGGCTTGCTGATGGTCTTTTCTTTTAGTTTGATTGCCAGCGCACAAGGAAGCTGTTCTGTATTGGTTTCCAATGCCCTTGCAACATTGGATGGGCAGTGCGATAACCTTGCCAGAAATAGTGTGTGTTATGGCTATAACCGCGTAAACGCGACCTTTTCGGAAGAGGTGGCAGAGGATTTTTTCTCTCAACCTTCAGACGTTGCCAGCCTGGATATCCTACAAAAAATTGGCACAACACACCTAGATGAAACCAGTGACCAATGGGGGGTTGCCCTCTTGAATATACAAGCCAATGTCCCGAATAGCTTGCCCGGACAATCGGTGCTACTTTTGCTATTGGGTGATGCCGAACTAGAAAATGCTGTTACGCCCGATAGCGCATTTGTCCCCGCAGAACCCATTGATGTGGTGGTTGCTGTTGGGGCAAATGTACGCAGTGGTGCGGGTACAGACCGCAATACCGTAGGCGGGGCAACCGCTGGCACAGTTCTTAAAGCGGATGCGCTTAACCCTGATAAGCAATGGGTACGGGTGGCGTATGGCAATTTGCCCGCTTGGATAAGCCGTAGTGTGCTACAAGAAAACGTGGCAATCGATACATTGCCCGTGATAGAAGGCACAGAACGCACCCCCATGCAAGCCTTCTACTTAAGAACGGGCATTGGCGCGTCGGAATGTGAAGAAGCCCCCCGTGATACGCTGATGGTGCAATCCCCTAAGGGAATTAAAGTCGATTTAACTGTAAATGGCGTTGATATTCGGGTGGGGTCTACCATTCTTATCCGTAACATCGGTGAGGATGTGATGGAAATTGTGGTAGTTGACGGCGAAGTCATCATCCCCGAAGGTGGCGAAGATGGCGAAGACTTGCGGATTCGTCAGGGCTTCCGCAGTACCGTTTGCCTTGATGAACCCCAAGATAGAGGCGTTGACGGTGAATCTAATGACCGCATTGCCTCTTGTGACTGGAGTGAACCCGAAGAAGTACCTCAGCGGGAGCTAAACGGCAATTGGTGCGGCGTGAGAGAAATCCCCGATGGCATCCTTAATTATCGTATTGAAGGGCTACGTTGTCCCGGTGACCCCGAACCTACGCCCGCTCCCAGTGGAAACACGGGCAATACAGGCGCAGTAGGAACATGCCGAAACTTTAACATTGTGTCGCCAAATGGTGGCGGAACAGCGTTTGGGATAGTAACCTACTCTTGGACAGGCGTAGAGGGCGCAACTAACTACATCATCAACTTTGAAGATGCTAACGGTGGTTTCTTAACCACACAATGGGCGGGGAATGCCACATCTGCTATGGTAGACACGGCGCAATTGCCTGTGCCAAATACGCGGTGGCTAGTGGTGGCAATGGCAGGGGATACCATTTTGTGTGCTACACCACGTAGCGAAGCACTGGTTCGCTCTGCGCCACCTGTGGCTGCCCCACCCCCTCAAAATACAGACTCTGTGGGCTTTTCGATTAGTGCCTCGTGCCTTACAGGGTTCGTAAAAATTTCGTGGAGTAACCTAGAAACGGTTTATGGGGCAGGAGTGGAAATTTATATCTATGGGGATTTGTCAGGCACATTGTCCGGAAATAATGGCGGTTTTGTAACGAGTTCTACCGCGACATACAGTGGTCAGTGGACTATTTCATCCTATGCTGCCCTGGGGTTATTTCCTGTATTGATTTGCTAATGCTGAACTGCCTGTGGTAGATGTCGCCCACTAGAGAGTGATAAGAACAGGTAAAACAACCCTAAAAGTGGGGAAACGCGCCCATGTTTCCTCACTTTTTTTATTGAATTAAAGCCCATTTTCCCGACTTGTGTTATACTCATTTCATGACGAATTCTCTTGGATGTATTAGAGGGTGGGATGGGCGAAATTAACTTACGCAATTACCTCAAAAGAGTGGAAACAATGCTCTCTGATAATTTATATACAGAGGCATTAGGGCACACACGCCACATTTTAACCACATACCCCAAAAATGCCGTTGCTTACCGCGTGTTAGGTCGGGTTTTAGTAGACCAATCTCAGTGGGTAGAAGCAAGTGAAGTCTTTCGACGGTTGCTAGGGGCATTACCCACAGATTTTGTAACACATCAGCAACTAAGCCTTGTGTATGAAAAATTAGGGCAAGCTGATAGTGCCTTATACCACCTAGAACGCGCCTTTGACCAGCAACCTAATGATAAGTCGGTGATTGAACGCCTACGCAAAATGTACGAAAAAACGCGTGGCGCACCCATTGAAAAAGTGCAATTAACCGCAGGCGCGGTGGCGAACCAATACCTAAATAATAATCTTCCCGAACAAGCCATTGAACTCTTGCAAAAAGCCCTTAATAAAATGCCTGACCGCGTAGACTTGCTCTTGCAATTGGCGCGCGCCAAATGGAGCGCGGGGAAACAAGAAGAGGCTGCCGAGAATGCGTTGCGCGTGCTTCAGCAGTTGCCTTATGCTGTCATGGCAAATCGGATTATGGCAGAGTTTTGGCTGGGCATGGAGCGTTCTGCGGATGCTCAACAATTCTTGCTACGCATTGAAGAAGTAGACCCCTACCTTGCGCTTCGGTTGGCAACAGGCAATGCAGAAGACAGTGCCTATACCCTAGAAGAACTTGATTATCGCCAAATGGCACAACGTGAGCTTTCTAACACAAACCCTGATTGGCTTTCTTCGGTGGGAACTGTCGCGGAGAGCGAAAATATTGATAGCGATGAAGATTTAAGCTGGCTTGATGAACTGGTGGAAGATGAGGGTGATGTCGCTCCTGTCTCTCTTGCCAAGAAAGTCACTGACAACTTACCCAATCTTTTAGACGACTTCCCAGAACTTAGTGGTTCTGGTAGCGAGAATGATGTCCCTGCCAAAGATGAATCTTTTGATGGTGGGTTGCCCGCTAGCGTGATGAAGCGCATTGAATCGATGCGGGGTTCTTCAAACTCGGAAACCACGATTACTAGTGGAAAACCCGCTGACCGTGTGTCAACGGGATTCACCGGCATTTTGGGTGAAGAAGGTGATGATAGCTTCTTGGGGGATGTATCGCCTATCAGTGTTAGTGGTGACTCATCGGGCTTTACGGGCTTGCTGGCACAGATGGACGACGATAACGCCATCGAAGATGAGGGTGTTGCAGAAGACGACTTAAGCTGGATGAATGACCTTACTTCTTTTGATGATGAATCGGATGACACGCTTATTTTACCCCCTAAAAGTGTGGACTTCTTAAGTGATATAGAGTCGGGTGGTGTCGTGATGTCACCTTTGGCAGAGCGTGCCTCAACGGGCTTTACGGGCTTTCTGGATGGTGATACGGGCGAGTTTAAGGCAATTGACGGCATAGACGACGAAACCTCATCCGCTGTTACCTCTGATGACGACTGGATGAGTGGCTTGGTAGATGATAACCTTGAACCCTTGCCCACAGCCCAAGAGCTTGAAGTTAATGACGATTGGATGAGCGAGTTACCCTCTCAAGAACCCGCGTCTGATAGCCAAGACCCAATGGCGTGGATGCAAAATACAGACATCGAGTATGATGAAAATACCCGCAGTGAGCTAGAAATGGCGTATGACTCGTTGGGTGAAGAAGAATATATTTTGCCCACCCGTGATGAAAACCCGTTTGCTTGGATGCAGGGAATGGACGTTGAAATGACGGAACTTCCTCCCGAAGAGGAAAGCTATTTCTCTTTAGAGGATAGACCCCAAACCGATCCCCTGGCATGGATGATTGAAGAGGGCATTGAAGTTGAGGACGAATACCCCCTCGCAAGCAGCGATGCTGGCGCACATGATGCGCCCCTTATGGATAAACCGCACACAGAATGGCAGAATAGCATGACTGAAGACCCCGACAATTGGCAACCAGAAGATGAGCTTGAAGGCTTTGAGTGGCTTTCTGATGATGAGATAGACGAGAGTCTTTTGAGCGAGCTAGAGAACGAAGAAACGCCCAGTGAACTAGACTGGATGAAAGATGACACAGGCGAATTTGCTTGGGAACAAGGCGCAGTCGCCGAAGAAACTCTTGAGGACGAAGGCGACCTTGCAGAAACGAGCTATGATGAATTTGGTGACTTTGCTTTAGAAGAGGGCGAAGAAGCCATTGCCGAAGGTGGCGCGGACTGGCTATCGCAATTGTCAGATGAAGGCGAAGGCGATGAATTCGGCGACTTTGCTTTAGAAGGCGAAGGCGATCTTGCAGAAACGAGCTATGATGAATTTGGTGACTTTGCTTTAGAAGAGGGCGAAGAAGCCATTGCTGAAGGCGGCGCGGATTGGCTATCGCAATTGTCAGACGAAGGCGAAGGCGATGAATTCGGCGACCTTGCAGAAGCGAGCTATGATGAATTTGGTGACTTTGCTTTAGAAGAGGGCGAAGAAGCCATTGCCGAAGGTGGCGCGGACTGGCTATCGCAATTGTCAGATGAAGGCGA
>Ga0163144_10004497_pt1 | contig 31365 bp, 25 predicted proteins | sample OliLak19BULKMAT1_FD_123175 | JGI IMG/M metagenome (GOLD analysis project Ga0163144, IMG submission 123175) | Freshwater microbial mat bacterial communities from Lake Vanda, McMurdo Dry Valleys, Antarctica - Oligotrophic Lake LV.19.BULKMAT1 | ecosystem: Environmental > Aquatic > Freshwater >... | reverse complement strand
ATACCGGTTCCTCCACGACCGGTTCGACCGACCTGACGGGCACGCCGGTTCCCGGTGCGAACGATCCCGGGCTTTTGGCGACCAACGCCGCGGCGGGCGCCGGCCTCGCTTCCACGAGCTCTGTGCCGTCGATTCCGATGAACAACGCCGCGGTTCCAGGTGTGCCCGGAACGGCTCCGTATGTCCCAGGTGCCGCGGGTCCCGGCGCTGTTGCTCCCGGTGGTTCGGTCGGTGCGCCCGTCGCTCCGACCGTCCCCGCAGTCGCGACAACCACTCCGGAAACCATCCCGGTCGCTCCGATGTCCGAAGGCGGCGAGCACAAGATCGCCAAGGGCGACACGCTCTCGATAGTTGCGAAGAAGCATGGCGTCTCGCTCAAGGCCCTCGAAGCCGCCAATCCGGGTGTTGACTCCCGCAAGCTCAAGATCGGCCAAATGATCAAGATTCCGGCCGGCGGAAAAACGGCGGCTGCCTCCCCGGTTGCGGTTGGTGGATCGGCCGCTCCCGCCTCGTCCGAGACCGGCACCCACAAGGTCAAGAAGGGTGAGAGCCTCACCGGCATTGCCAAGAAGCACGGCACCACCGTCAAGGAACTCCGTCGGATCAACAACCTGAAGACCGACCAGATCAAGGTCGACCAGACCCTCAAAGTTCCGGTCAAGGCCGTGGCCCCGGCTCCCGCTCCTGAGCCGACTCCGGCTCCGGCGCCCGTTGTCCCGGCCTACACGCCTCCCATCACTCCTGCTCCCGCCGGAACGGTTCCGCCGGCGGCACCGCTCGCTCGTCCCTGATCCAGCGGCACTCGGTTACCCGCCTGACCCAGCGCCTGCACCATGAGATACGCCACGACCCTCCTCGTATTCTGTGTCACTGGCTTGCTGGCGCTGGGTTTGACCATGCTCTTCAGCGCGAGTAATTCCAGCGCGGGAGCTCCGGCTGAAGGCGCCCGATTCCTCATGGCGCAGCTCAAGTGGTGCATCCTCGCCGTCCCTGCGGCGGTGGCGGCGGCTTGTTTCGACTACCGCCTGCTCAAGAAGTGGTGGCCTTTGCTGATGGGGATCACCGTCGTCCTGCTCGCCTACGTCCTCGTTTTCGAAAAACCGGTCAATGGAGCCCGTCGGTGGATCGTGAAGGGAGGCTACCAGTTCCAACCGTCCGAGATGGCCAAGCTCGCCCTCATCATCTTCCTCGCCTGGTATGGCGAGCGGTTCTCCCACCGCATGAAGTCGTTCCTTCACGGCGTGGTGATTCCGTGCGCGGCGGCCGGTGTGGTTCTGGGTTTGGTTTTCAAAGGTCCCGACGTCGGAACGACCCTGTTGCTCACGTGCGTCTGCGGCATCGTCCTCCTGAGCGCCGGGGCCCAGGCCCGTTATCTTGTCCTGCCCGCCGTCATTCTCCTGACCGTGGTCGGCGCGTTTGTGGCGCCGAATTCCAACCGCTCGGAACGGATTCATTCCTGGCTGAACCTTGAGGAAACACGACGCGACCGTGGCGCGCAGCAATGGCAGGCGCAGTTGGCGATCGGTGCCGGTGGTCTTGCGGGCAAAGGACTCGGCGAAGGCCGCCAGAAGATGGGATGGGTTGCCGAGCACCATACCGACTTCATCTTCGCAGTGATCGCCGAGGAGCTTGGACTTGTCGGTGGTCTCTTTGTGATTCTGGGTTTCCTCGGAGTATTGGTCGCCGGCATGTGGATCGCGCTCCACGCCTCCGACGTTTTTGGCGCTTTGCTGGCCGTCGGAATCACCGCGCTGATCGCCGTCCAGGCCTTCATCAACATCGGGGTCGTCACCGCCACCTTGCCGAACAAAGGACTGGCCCTGCCGTTCATCAGCTACGGTGGATCGAGCCTTCTCTTCATGCTCATCGCCGTGGGAGTTCTCCTCAGCGTCGCCCGTCAAGCGAAGCCGCAAGTCGTCGAAGCCGGGTCCACCCGCAATCCCTTCTCAGATCTTCCGCTCGCGGAGGCAGGTTGATGCAACGTGCAACGAACAAGCCGAAGGTTGCCATCGCTTGCGGTGGCACGGGCGGCCATCTCTTTCCAGGAATCGCAGTCGCCGAGGAGTTGATGATCCGTGGCGCGTCCGTGTTGCTTCTTGTGTCGCCGAAGGAAGTCGACCAGCAGGCCGTCCGTGGAGTCGTCGGCGCGGAGGTCGCGACACTTCCGGCCGTCGGGCTCACTTCCGGCGGCAGACTCGCCTTCCTCAAAGGACTACTGGGATCGCTCGCGGCCACGAGGAAACTCTTCCGCGACCAACGCCCTGCTGCGGTCCTGGCGATGGGAGGATTCACCAGCGCCGCGCCGATCTGGGTTGGACGACGCATGGGCGCGCGGACATACCTCCACGATTCGAATACAATTCCCGGCCGTGCCAATCGCTGGCTGGCGCATCTGGTCGATGACGCGTTCGTCTACTTCCACGAAACGTCGGGCCGTCTGAGCAACCCCAGCGTGCACGTCGTCGGAATGCCGGTTCGTCCCCAGTTCCAGCCGATGGATTCCGCATCGGCCCGCATGACGCTGGGCCTCGCGGCGAACCGCCCGACCCTGCTCGTCATGGGCGGAAGCCAGGGAGCCGGCGGCATCAACAAACTGATGACCGGCGCGCTTCCGGACTTCATGGCGGCGTTTCCGGAGTGGCAATTCATCCATCTGACGGGCTCCAGCGACGCGGACGGAGTGCGTGCGATCTACACGGCGGCCAAAGCCCGCGCGGTGGTGAAACCCTTCCTGAGCGAAATGGAATACGCGCTCGGCGCTGCGACGCTGGCGGTCAGCCGCTCCGGCGCATCATCGCTGGCGGAACTCGCCGCGCTTCGTGTGCCTGCCGTCCTCATCCCGTATCCCATCGCCGCGGACGACCATCAACGCCACAACGCCCGGGCATTCGTGGAGACGGGCGCCGCTTGGTCTTTCGAACAGAACACGGGTTCGCCTGAAACTTTTCTCCGACTAATAAGCCGCCTCGCGGGCGATGCCTCCGCGCGCGCTTCGGTGCAGGGGGCGCTGGCCCAATGGAATTTCCCCGATGCCGCTCGCGATATCGCGGCGCACATCGGGAAGGCCGTTGGCTTGGCGGAGCCCGTGGACCAGTTCACAGACCGTCCTCGGCCTGCGGGCGATGAATTCAATCCGCGCCGCATGCGCTCTGAGGAGGTCGTTTTGTCATGACCACTCTGGAAGCCATTTCTCCAATGGCCGCCGAAGGTTTTGTCGCCGAGCTCGGAGCCCGGCTTACACCCGGGACCTTGGTTCGTGCGAACGAACCCATGGCCAAACGCACCACGTTGCGGGTCGGTGGACCGGCGGAGTTGTTCGTCGAACCGCAGTCGGAAGCGGACATGTCGACCGTCCTGTCATTCGCGTCCGCGCAGTCACTGCCGGTTACCATTCTGGGTCGCGGTTCCAATCTGCTCGTCCGCGATGGCGGCATTCGCGGCGTGGTCGTCTCGATGGGGCATCCTGCGTTCAGCGGGATTGAGGTGCGAGGGGAACGTCTTCACTGCGGGGCCGGTGCCCGGTTAAAGCTCGTCGCCAATGCGGCCCGCGATGCCGGCCTGACCGGCCTTGAGTTTCTCGAAGGCATCCCTGGAAGCGTCGGAGGTGCGCTACGGATGAACGCCGGAGCGATGGGATCGTGGACGTTCGATGTCGTCGAACGCGTCCGGTTCATATCGCGGGACGGCGTGGCTGAAGAGCGCCCTTCGTCGGAGGTTCCGGTTGAATACCGCGCGTGCCCGCTTCTCCGAACCCACATAGCACTGGGAGTGGTCTTTGTCGGGAAGCCGGCTCCTGTCGACGACGTCCGCGCGAAGATGGAGGCGGGCTACCGCAAGCGTTGGGAAAGCCAGCCGGCCCAGCCGAGCGCCGGCTGCATCTTCAAGAATCCTGCGGAGTCGCCCGCCGGAAAGCTGATCGACGAACTCGGACTGAAGGGCACCCGGGTCGGCAACGCGATGGTCTCCGACGTCCACGCCAATTTCATCGTCAACCTCGGCGGCGCATCGGCGCGGGAAGTCCTTGAGCTCATCGAGGTGGTCCGGAGCTGCGCCAAGGAAAAGCGCGGCATTGATTTGCAGACCGAGGTTGAAATCCTCGGGCAGGATCCACTCTGAAATGTCTCGTGTCCTGAACATCACCGTGCTGCTGGGCGGACCTTCCGCCGAACGCGAAGTCTCGCTTCGGACCGGATCCGCCGTGGCCAAGGCGCTTCGCTCGCTCGGCCATCTGGTCAACGAAGTGGACCCGGTTCCGGGCAACCTGGCCCTGCCGGCCGGCACCGAGGTGGTGTTCCTCGCCTTGCATGGAACCTACGGCGAGGACGGGTTGGTGCAGCGTGAACTGGATGTGCTCGGCGTGCCCTACACCGGGTGCGACGCCGTCGCCAGCCGCATCGCCTTCGACAAGGTGCTGACCAAGTTGGCGTGCTGTCGGGACGGCGTGCCGACGGCGAGCTTCGCGGTGCTGCATTCCGTCGACTCGCCCTGGCCGGCCAGCCTTTCGGTTCCGGCGATCATCAAACCGGTGCGGCAGGGTTCCAGCGTCGGGCTCCAGTTCGTCGATGCGAAGGAACAGTTTTCCGAAGCGCTTGCCGCATCGCTCAAGCACGACACCGAAGCCTTGATGGAGGAGCGCATCGTCGGCCGTGAAACCACCGTGGCGGTCCTCGACGGCATCGCTTTTCCGGTCGTTGAGATTCGGCCGAAGCAGGGAAGCTACGACTACGAGAACAAGTATACGGCCGGCGCGACGGAGTATTTTTGTCCGGCTGACTTTTCTCCGGAGATCACTCTTGGAATCCAGCGAGCGGCGCTGGGGGCCTTCAAGGCCGTGGGCGCGCGAGACTACGCCCGGGTCGACGTGATGGTCCGGCCGGATGGTTCACCGGTCGTTCTCGAGGTGAACACGCTGCCGGGCATGACCGAGACGAGCCTGTTGCCGAAAGCTGCGGCCGCCCAAGGCCTCACCTACGGGGCGCTCTGCCAGCGGATGGTTGACCTGGCGCTTAAACGGGCGGGAAGGAGGGACGCCTGATGGGGTTCTTCTCCAAGAACCGCTCGCGAAACCGCCGCGTGTCCCGCGATGTCGTGCTCAACGTGAAGTTGAGCAACGACCAGGTGCGCTCCAGGCGGATGAACATTGCGGCACGGGTGCTGATGGTCCTGTTCTGCGTGGCGTTCGCGGGCTTTGTTTTCTTCCGCGGCGGCCAGTGGCTTACGAACCGGCTGATGTATGAGAACGCGGCCTTCACGGTCCGCAAGGTCGACGTCACGACCGACGGTGTGATGACCCACGCCGAGATCCGGCGGTTCGTCATCCTTCGTCCCAACCAGAACCTCTACGCGCTCGATCTCGCGGCCGTGAAGCGCGACCTCGAGATGCTTCCGTGGATCCGGCATGCCTTCGTTGAACGCGTGCTTCCTGAAACGCTCCGGATCCAGGTCGAAGAACGCGAACCCGTGGCGGAGATCCGCCGGCCGGTGACGACTCCCCGTGGCGAACTCGTGACCCAGCGCCTGCTGGTCGACGATTCCGGGTTTGTCATGCCGGCGCTGGACGGCTGGATCAAACACGTGAACACGTCGGGCAACGTCGACCAGGTCGCGTTTCCGCAGATGATGATGAACCTCACGGACGTCGTCGAAGGCCGGCGCCTGGAGGTCGTGGGCGTGACGTCCGCGATCGAACTTCTGAAGCGCTTCGAACTGTCGTCGATGGCCGGAGTCGTTGACATCCTGAGCATCGACATCACCCAGCCCGACGAGTTGATGGTGACGACGGTGCAGGGGACCAAGGTGACGTTCGCCATCCAGGGCATTGATCGCCAACTCCTGCGCTGGCGCGAGATCCACGACCGGCTGGCCGCATCGCGCGTCACCGCTGCGAGCATCAATCTCACCGTAGCAAACCACATCCCCGTCATCCCGGCCGAGCTCACGCGCCAGCCGGAAACCCCGTCCCGGCCCAAGCCGGTCCGCCCGCCCAGGAGACGCAATGTTTGACCGCTCCAACCAGATCATCGTCGGACTTGAGATCGGCACCTCGAAGGTCTGCGCCGTCGTCGGCGAAGTGAACGAGCAGGGTGCGCTGAACGTCATCGGCCTGGGGCAGGCCCGGTCGCGCGGCGTGCGCAAGGGGGAGATCACGGACCTGACCGCGGCCGAAGAGGACGTCCGCGCCGCATTGACGGAAGCCGAGGCGATGTCCGGCGTCGAGATCCGCTCGGTCTATCTCGGCGTCACCGGCAATCATATCCACGGCATCGGCAATCGCGGCGTTCATCCCATCGTCGCGGCCGACCGGCTCATATCCGACGAGGACGCGCAGGATGTGGTGCGCAACGCCAAGGCGATCAACATCCCGCCGCAAAACCAGATTCTCCATGCCGTCCGCCAACATTTCATGGTCGACGACCAGAGCGGCATCGTGAACCCCGTCGGGATGTCCGGCGCTCGTCTGGCCGTGGACATGCACGTCATCCACGGTCTCGCCGGTCGCATCGAGAATCCGATCCGTGCGGTGAAGGGACTCCAGCTCGAAGTGGAGAACGTCGCCTTTACCGGCCTCGCTACCGCTTTGGCCGTGCTCAGCAGCGAGCAAAAGGAAATGGGCGCGATCGCCATCGACATCGGTGGCGGCACGACTGAATACGCCGTCTACTGCCGGGGAGTTGTCCGTCACACCGGCGTCATCGGTGTCGGCGGTGATCACATTTCGAACGACCTCGCCTACGGCCTACGGGTCCCGCTCAGCCTGGCCGAACAGCTCAAACTTCAGCACGGTTCGGCCAAGGTCGATCCATCCGTCCGCGGTCAGTCCATCACCCTTCCGCAGGGCGCCGGCCTTCAGCATCGTTCGGTCAACCTCGAGAACCTCCGGCTGATCATCCATCACCGGGTCGACGAGATCCTCGAGTTGGTGGCGGACGATGTGATCCAGCGCGGGCTCGCGCACCATGTCCGTGCCGGCGTGTTCCTCACCGGCGGCACGTCCCGGCTTCCGGGCATCCGCGAATTGGCCGAACAGGTTTTCGGCCTGCCGGCCACGTTGGGCCGCACGTCCGCGATCAACGGCCTTTCCGCCGCGCTCGACCAGCCCGAGTTCGTCACGCCGATCGGCCTGGTGAAGTTTGGATCGTTCCAGGAAAAGACCCGCAAGCCACCGGGTTTCCGGTGGCCCTTCAAACTCGGAGAAATTTTGGGTGGCCGTTTCTCGTTCTGAACATGAATGCCGCAGACAACTTCCTCGATTCGATGGCGGATGGCGGCGTCCGCATCTGCGTGATTGCGCTCGGACAGGCGGGCATCAAGTCCGTCGACCGACTGGCGACATCGCTGGACGGAGTTCGTTTCATTGCCGCTGACTCCGACGCCACCACTCTGCGCGCATCGCTGTGTGGGGAGAAACTTCTCCTTGGCGCCAAGCAGACCCGGGGCATGGGCACCGGTGCCGATGCCGAACTCGGTCGCGCGCTGGCCGAAGAGGCGGAAGATCAGATTCGCGCCATCGCGGGCGGGCACGATGTGGTCTTCGTGGTTGCCGGACTCGGCGGCGGCACGGGCAGCGGCGCGGCTCCTTTCCTGGCAAAGATTTGCCGCGAGTCAGGCGCGCTGACGTTGGGTGTCGTGGTGACGCCTTTCAGCTTCGAGAGCAGCCGCCGACATGACATCGCCCGCAGTTCCCTGCGCGAGTTGAAGATGTCGGCCGATTCCGTTCTCAGCCTGGCCAACCACCGGTTGGGCAGGTTGATCGACGAATCCCAGCCGATCACCGAGGTCCTCGCCGTCAGCGACGAACTCGTCGCCCATGGCATCCGCGGACTCTGGCAGTTGATCACCCGGCGCGGACTTATTCCCCTGGGCCTGCCTGAACTTCAGAAAGCCATCCGCGGCCGTCACACCGAGAGCGCGTTCGCGGTGGCTGAGGCTTCGGGCGAAGGCCGCACCCAAGCGGTTCTCGACAAGCTTCTCAAACACCCGCTGCTCGACGAGGGCCGCGCCTTGGCCGAAGCGGAAAACGTGATTGTCAGCATCGTCTCCGGACCTGAACTCACGCCTGCCGAGATCGGCCGGATCAAGGACCACGTCCAACGCGAGGCCGACAAGGCCGACGTCACTGTCGGCGCTGTCTGCGAGGAAACGCACGCGGGACGCTTGTCCGTCCTGCTGGTGGTCACGCGGCGCACTGCTGCGGAAAAGCCGGAGATCCTGGTAGACGACGCCGAGGAGGCTTTCGGGGAATTGCCGCCCACGCCGCACGGGCCCTCTCGTTTTGTGCCGCCGGCGTCGATCCTGACGGGCGACCGACGCTCCGAATCGGCCGACAAGTCCTCGGGTCGCCGCCGTCGCAAACGCCATGAGGGCCAGCAGCCGGAGCTCGCACTCCAGGTCATTCCTAAGGGCCGTTTCGACAAGAGCGAACCGACGGTCCACGGCGGCTCCGACCTGGACGTGCCGACCTACATCCGCCGCAACGTCTCCCTCGTCGACTTCCCGTCGTTGAGCTGATGGGTCGCGAAGACATGTGACTGCCGGGAAGACGACTCCCGCCTCACCCCCTTGATCAAGCCCCGCAGGAATTGCCACTTGTCCCAGACGGCCGGCTCGGACACGTTGAAACGAGTGAAAGTAGTTCGATCCATGCTGACGTTGCTGCTGGTCGCCATTTGGCTGCCTGCCTCGTCCCATGTGTTTCTTGAGACTTTCGACCTCATCCACGGGCAGCACGCCGATCAGGGCCACGACGACCATTCTTGTCCCGACGGTTCGCACGATCACGATTCCGCCGATCACGACGCGGCCGACGGCCTGTGTCGTCCGGTATCCTTCGAAGTAAAGTTTTCCGTTCCTTCAGCCGTGGTTTCGACGCTGCTCATTGGCCTTCTGACGGTGGAAGGAATGGGGCGGCGTCCCGAAAGTCCGGCCTTGTCCAGCCACGCTCTCCAGGAGCTTTCCAAGGGCTGGCAATTTTCCTTCCGCACGGCGCTTCCTGCGCGTGCGCCTTCGTTCGTTTCCTAAGCAGCCTCTCGTCTGAGGGTTCTTCTCCGCTCATGGACGCATCGCGTCCGTTCCCTCGTCTCCCATTGGACCTCCCGTCTTGTTCTGTCCGAAAACTGCCTATGAAACTGAAATCCATTTTGCCCTGCCTGTCCCTGTTCGTCGTCGCCGGAAATCTGAGCCGTGCGGCTGAGAGTCCGACCAATGCCCCCCTGCGTCTTGATGCCATCGTGGCCGAGGCGCTCGAGAAGAATCCCGAGTTGAAATTCTATCAGGCCGAGCTGCTCGCGGCCAAGGCGGGCCGGAGAAGCGCCGGACTGCTGGCCAACCCCGAAATCTCCGGCACAGTCGGCCACAAACGCGCGCGGGACGCCTTTGGCAATGCGGCGGGCGAAGGCGTGGCCTGGTCGGTCTCCGTCATGCAGACCTTCGAGTGGCCGGGGCGGATGAGCCTCCGCAAGGCCATCGCGAATCATGATGTCGAATTGGCGGAGCTGGGTTTGGAACGGTTCCGTGCGGCGCTGGGTGGACGCATCCGCGCCCTGGCCTACGGCGTCTTTGCCGCGCAGGAAAAGGCGGCGGCGGCCCGTGAGGTCATGGAGCGTTTCGAGGCGCTGCGGGACGTGCTCGTGCAACGCGACGCCGCCGGGCTGACGCCGGTGCTGGAAACCCGCGTCATCGAGGCCACCACCCTGACCATGCAGCGCAAGGCCCACGAATCGGCGCTCGCCGTGCAGACCGGGTTGCTGGAATTGAACCAGCTTCGCGGCCAATCAGCCGATGCGCCCCTGAACATTGCCAGCCCCCGGCTTTCGTTCGGTGCGCTGGCCAGTCAAGACCTGCTTCTGGCCATGGCCCGCACCAACAACTTTGAGCTGCGTGCGCGTGGGGTGGAACTGGCGCAGCAGGGCTTCCGTGTCGATCTCGCCCGCAACGAACGCTACCCGGCCATCAGTGCCGGCCCGATGTTCTCGGAGGAAAATGCCGGCGGACGCGACCGCATCCTCGGCGTCGGCGTGTCGTTCCCGCTGCCGTTGTGGAACAGGAACTCCGGCAACGTGGAAAGCGCCGCCGCCCGAAAAATGCAGGCGGAGGCTTCGTATGTCGTCGTGCAACGCGAGGTGGAGCGAAAGGTTTCCGAAGCGGCGTTGACCTATCGCAGCAAGCTGGCGGCGCTCGGACAGTGGAAGGCCGATGCCGCCGAGCAGTTCAAGGACGCGGCGGCGCTGGCCGACCGGCATTACCGCGTCGGAGCGGTTCCTGTTTCCACGTATGTCGAATTGCAGAAGCAATACCTCGAAGCCGTCGAATCGCTCCTCGACACCCGGAAAGAGGCGCTGGACGCGGCCCAGCAGCTTGAATGGCTGACCGGCCTGACCGCCCCGCTGGTCAACACCGGGGCGCAGGAGGCGAAACCATGATCGACCGCATCCTCGAATTTTCATTGCGCCAGCGCGCCGTCGTTCTGCTCGGCGTGTTCGCCCTGCTCGGCATCGGACTCTGGTCGGCGCTGCACCTGCCGATTGACGCCGTGCCGGACATCACCGGCGTGCAGGTCCAGATCAACACCGAGATTCCTGCGCTCGCCGCCGAGGAGTCCGAGAAGCTGGTCACGCAGCCCATCGAGATGGAACTCGCCGGACTGCCCGGTGTGGAGGAGATGCGTTCGTTGACGAAGTTCGGCCTCTCGCAGGTCACGCTCCAGTTTGCGGACGGCACCGACATCTACCGTGCCCGCCAGCTTGTCACCGAACGGTTGCAGGGAATCGCGGAACGTCTGCCGCAAGGCGCGTCCTCCAAGCTCGCGCCCATCAGCACGAGCCTCGGGGAGATATTCTACTACAGCCTCAACTACCGACCCGACGCCACGAACAAGGCCGCAACGGAGCTGGAGCAGCTCCTGGCCCTGAGCGAATTGCAGGAATACACGATCAAGCCGCTGCTCCGCACCGTCCCAGGCATCGCGGAAATCAACGGCACCGGCGGCTACGAACGACAGTTCGTCATCCAGCCCAAACCCGAGCGCCTGACTGAAGTGGGAATGACCTTCAGCGAGCTGGCCGACAGGGTCGCGCAGAACGTCGAGAACGCGGGCGGCGGCATCATCAGCCGGGGCGGCCAACAGCTCACCATCCGCGCTGTCAGCCGGGTGCAGACGGTCGAGGACATCGCGGCCCTGCCGCTCAAATTCGGTGCCGCCGTGAAGCCTCTGCTGGTGAAAGACGTGGCCGAGGTGCGGGTCGGCACGAAGTTCCGCACCGGAGCGGCCACGCTCAATGGCAAGGAAACCGTCATCGGCACGACCATGATGCTTGCGGGCGAGAACAGCCGCGAAGTGGCCGGACGGGTGAAGGCTCGGCTCGCCGAAATTCAGACAAAACTTCCGGCGGGAGTGGAAATCCAGACCCAATACGATCGTTCGATTCTCATCGGCCAGACCATCGGAACGGTGGAGAAGAATCTCTTCGAGGGCGCGGTGCTGGTTGTCGTGGTTCTGCTCCTGTTGCTCGGCAACTGGCGTGCGGCGCTCATCGTCGCCTGTGCCATTCCGTTGTCGTTCCTTTTCGCCCTCACCGGCATGAGGCAGTTCGGCATCTCCGGAAACCTGATGAGCCTCGGCGCGGTGGACTTCGGCCTCATCATCGATGGCGCGGTGGTCATCGTGGAGAACATTGTCCGCCAGCTCGGGCAGCGGCAACATCAGCTTGGGCGTCCTCTCACGGACGAGGAGCGGACGAAGACCGTGCTGGCCGCCAGCAAGCAGGTGGGCAGCCCGATGTTCTTCGGCGTTGTCATCATCACCGTGGTTTACATCCCCATCCTCGCCCTCACGGGAATCGAGGGAAAAATGTTCCACCCGATGGCGCTCACCGTGATGCTCGCCCTCGGCGGCGCTCTGCTGCTGGCCTTGACGTTGATGCCCGCGCTCTGCTCGTTGCTGCTGCGCGGCAAGATCAGCGAGGAAGACAACTGGCTCATCCGCCTGGTCAAACGTTTCTACGAACCCGTGCTCCATCTCGCGCTCCGGCTGCGTTACCTCGTGGTGATCGCCGCCGTCTCGCTGTTTGCAGGTTCTCTGTGGCTGTTCACCCATCTGGGCGCGGAGTTCGTGCCCAAGCTCGACGAAGGCTCCATCACCGCCATGCTCTACAAACCCGTCGGCATGAGCATGGAGGAATCGCTCCGCACCGACATCGAGGTGGAGAACAGGCTTCTCGCCGAGTTCCCGGAGGTGACGCGCATCTTCTCGCGCATCGGCACCAGCGAGATCGCCTCCGACCCGATGCCGCCGAACGAGAGCGACGTCTACGTCTTCTACAAACCCATCGTGGAATGGCCGAAGACCGCCGGGAGGCCGACGACGAAGGCGGAACTCCGCGAGCAGATCGAGGCCGCGCTCAAAAAAATCAGCCCCGACTACACGCTGCTCTTCGCCCAGCCCATCGAGATGCGCGCCAATGAAATGTTGGAAGGCACCAAAGCCGAGCTGGCGGTGAAGATTTTTGGCAACGACTACGACGTGTTGGAAAAACTCGCCGAACAGATCAAGGACGTGCTGGAGAAAACACCCGGCGTGGCGCAGGTGGAATACGAGTCCGAGGGCCGAACGCCGCAGTTGCAGATCAATGTGAAGCGCGACTTGTTGCAACGCTACGGTCTCCAGGCGGGCGAGGTGAACCGCGCCGTCAATGCCGCACTCGCTGGACAGGTCGTCGGCCAGCTTGTCGATGGCAACCGTCGTTTCGACATCGTGGTGCGGATGCCGGAAGAACTCCGGGCGGACGACGAGCAGATCAAGCGGCTGCCCTTGCGCGTCGGCGAACACGGCCTGCTGCCGCTGGGCCAGGTCGTCGAGTTCGCCACGTTGAAGACGGTCGAGCCGATCCAGCGGGACGATGGCCAGCGCCGCGCCGCCTTGATGGTGAACCTCAAGACCCGCGACATCGAGGGCTTCGTCCAACGGGCCGAGAAAAGCATCCAGGACCAGGTGAAGCTGCCGGAGGGCTACATCGTGGAGTTCGGCGGCCAGTTCAAGAACCTCGTCGAGGCCCGCCAACGGCTCATGGTCGTCGTGCCCGCCGCGCTAGTGCTCATCTTCGTGCTCATCTTCCTCGCGTTCGGTTCGCTGCGGCAGGCGCTGGTCGTCTATTCCGGCATCCCGTTGGCCGTGACCGGCGGCGTGGCCGCGCTCTGGCTGCGGGGAATGCCGTTCAGCATCACGGCTGCAGTCGGCTTCATCGCGCTTACCGGGGTCGCCGTCCTCAACGGCGTCGTGCTGGTGAGTTACTTCAACCAGCTCCGTGAGGAGGGGCGCGAACTTCTGGCATCCGTCATCGAAGGTTCGCTCACCCGCCTGCGTCCCGTGCTGATGACCGCAGCCGTCGCCAGCCTTGGCTTCGTGCCGATGGTCATCGCGACAGGAGCGGGAGCGGAGGTCCAACGCCCCTTGGCCACAGTGGTCATCGGTGGCATCCTGAGTTCCACCTTTCTGACGCTGGTGTTGTTGCCGGTGCTGTATGCTTGGGCGGAACGAAAAACCGTCCGGCCAGTGTCCACTGTCGAAGAGCCATGAGAGAACGATCCGCACCAACCGGTGTTGCCTACGCCTTGGGAGCCGCCGCGCTCTTTGGCGCGAGCACACCCTTCGCCAAGAAGTTGCTGCCGCAGGTCGAGCCGTGGTTGCTGGCGGGCCTGCTCTACCTCGGTTCTGGTCTTGGGCTGGCGCTGTATCGGCTGCTGGCTTCGCGGAGCCGCAACAAGGCGGGCAAGGAAGCGTCGTTGACCCGGAAGGATGCGCCGTGGCTCGCGGGTGCAATCCTGTGCGGCGGCGTCATCGGGCCTCTGCTGCTCATGGTCGGGCTACGTCTGACCCCGGCCTCGTCCGCCTCGCTGCTCCTAAATCTGGAAGGCGTGTTCACCGCGCTGCTCGCGTGGTTCGTCTTCAAGGAGAACTTCGATGCCCGCATCGCATGGGGCATGGCCCTGATTTCCCTGGGAGCCGCAGTCCTGTCCTGGGTGGGGAAGCCGGTTGCGGGTGTGCCGTGGGGTTCGTTGGCTGTCGTCGGTGCGTGTCTGGCTTGGGCGTTGGACAACAATCTGACACGGAAGGTATCCGCCGCCGACCCGGTGCAGATCGCCATGGTCAAGGGCCTGTGCGCCGGGAGCGTCAACGTCGCGCTGGGCCTGTTGCTGGGCGCGAAGCTTCCATCCACCGGAACCCTTCTGGCCTCCACCGTCATCGGCCTCCTGGGCTATGGCGTCAGTCTGACGTTCTTTGTCCTTGCCCTACGCCATCTCGGCACAGCGAGGACCGGGGCCTACTTCTCGCTCGCGCCTTTCGTCGGCGCGCTGGTCTCCATCGTCTTGCTGGGTGAATCGTTCACCACGGGCCTGATCGCGGCTTCTGTCCTGATGGGCGGGGGTGTCTGGCTGCATCTCACCGAGAAGCACGATCACGCCCACACTCACGAGGCGATGGAGCATGACCATCTGCACACGCACGACGAACACCACCAGCACACGCACACAGGAGAAGAACCTCCGGGTGAGCCGCACAGCCATCCCCACCGCCACGAGCCGATCACCCATTCGCATCCGCACTTTCCCGACCTCCATCACCGGCATGGGCATTGACCCACAGGTTCCGGTTTCTGGCCGGATGCCCCATCGCCCCGGCTTGAAGGTGGCGGGCAAAGAACCTGCCACCTTTGGTTTGCTCCCGTAAGGCGCGGGTTTCCATACTCTCCGGCGTGACGCCTTTGGTCGTATTGGCTGGGCTCGTGGTTTTTGCCGCGATCAGCTTCTTTTTCGCCTTGGCGGAGACGGCCCTGTTCTCGTTGAGCAAGTGGCAGCTCCGGCAGTTGGCGGAGCGTCGGCCGGAATCCGGTCTCGTCCTGCAGAAGCTCCTCTCCGAACCGGACGATCTCCTCGCCACCATCGTCCTGGGAAACACCCTCGCCAATGCGGCGCTGGTCGCGGCTTCCCTGTGGCTGGCGTTGGGCGAGGGCTGGAACATGTTCGCTGCGGCGGGTGTGACGTTTCTGATCACGCTCCTCGGATGTGAAATTGCCCCGAAGACTTTGGCCGTCCGTGCGCCGGAGCGTTTTGCCACGGCTTTGGCCGGTTCACTTTTGCTCGTTCAACAGTTGTCGCGGCCTGTCCGCCGGGTCATGCAGCGGTTGAACGAAAACCTCCTTGGACTGCTCGCGCGAAGCAGCATCAAGGCGCTGCCGGGCATGACGGACGACGAGTATCAGGAACTTGTTGAACTGGCTTTCCAGCAGGGAACGTTGGCCGCGGGAGAGCGCGAAATTATTCTCCAGATCGTGGGGCTTGATCGCCGCACGGCGGGCGACGTGATGCAGCCGAGATCCAGGATGGAGACGGTTTCCGACGAAGCCAGCCTTGAGGAAATGGCGATCCAAGCCCGGAAGCTCAAGAGGCGTTACTTGCCCATCTACGACCGGGCCAATGACAACGTTGTCGGCATCCTCAACGCCCGCCGGCTCCTGTTGGATCCGAACACCGACATGATCGATCTCATCGAGATTCCAGCGTCAGTGCCGGAGTCGATGAACCTGCTCCAGTTGCTCCAGGCCCTCCAACGGCAACGCCGTGGTGTGGCGCTGGTGCTGGACGAATATGGCGGGACGGCGGGGATCGTTTCGATGGAGGACATCCTCGCCGAGGTGGTGGGGCGTTTCCGCGCAGAGCAGACAGTGCAGGGCTTCGTGATGGAGCGGATCGGTCCAGGCCGTTGGCGCGTGAACGGCGCGATGCGCATCGACGATTTCCATCGGGAGCATCCGGCCATTGGCGAAGTGGAGGACGTCGACACGATGGGCGGTCTCCTGATGCGCCAGATCGAAGCCGTGCCGAAAGCGGGCGAGTCGGCGGTCTTCCGCGGTCTCAAACTGACGGCGACATCCGTCGACGAACGGCGCGTGCGCGAGCTCCTGGTCGAACCCGCCGGGAAAGGCTGACCATGGAAGTCGGACCAACCCTCATCTTCGTCCTTTTGGCGACGGCGGCGCTGTCGTTTCTGATGTCCGGCATGGAAGCGGGAGTGCATTCGCTCAGTCGTTTGCGCATCCGACAGCTGAAGCGCAAAGGCAACCGGAGCGCCGCATTGCTGTTGGGGTATCTCGATCGGTCGGAGGATTTCCTGGCGACGCTGCTGGTGGGCAACACGCTTTCCAACTTCGTCCTGTTCGGGCTTCTGGCGGTGGTCCTCGCGGAACAGTTGCCGGGTCGCTATCTGGTGGCGGCTGTTGCCTTTGCGGGACTGGCGTTTGCCTTTTACGGTCTGATCGAGCTGCTACCGAAGCAGTTGTTCAGGAAGTATCCGAACCGGCTTTGCCTGCTCTTCGCCCGGGTTTTCCGTGTGGTTCACTGGACGCTTCGCCCGCTGGTCTGGCTGGCGGATGGGGTCGCATCGATGCTCCTGCGCTGGACGGGCGGGCGACGTTATCAAGGGCACATCTTCGGTAACCGCGACGAACTGCGCTTCCTGATGCAGGATTCCGGCAACCTGCTTTCCTCGGACGAACGCACGATGGTCAACCGGGTGCTGGACCTCCAGAGCCGCACGGTGGGGCATCTCACGCTGCCGTTCGACAAGGTCACGACCGCCGCTCCGACGACGCCCGTCGGAGAGATCCTGAGGCTTTGCCGGGAACTGCAGCTGTCGCGGATCCCGCTCCGGACGCGGGACAACGGGGTGCTGCGTTGTGTCGGAATCGTGGATATTTCGGCGATCATTTTCCGGGACAACGTCGATGCGGCGCAGCCGGCTTCGGACTTCCTCCAGCCCGCGTTGTTCCTGCCGCAGGATCTCCGCGTCGACGAGGCGCTGGGCCGGATGCAGCGCGCAGGCCGCCGCATGGCGATCGTCATGGCCAACGACGGAACCGAAGCGGGCGTGCTGGTGTCGCGCGACGTGATCCGGAGCATCTTCGGGGAGGTGACGCTGTGATGCTGCTGGCCTCCATCGGCGAGCTTCCGCTCATCGCGCAGGTGATGCTCGTGGCGGGTCTGATCCTCTTCACCGGCTTTTTTGTCATTGCCGAGCTCGCGCTGATCCGGGTCCGGGCCACGCAGCTAAATCCGCTGATCGCGAAAGGCAACCGCCGTGCTCTGGCGGCCCTTCACATCGTTGAGAACATTGAGCTCTACCTTGGTGCGACCCAGTTGGGCATCACGCTGGCCGGCCTCGGCATGGGCGCCGTGGCGGAACCCATCTTCTCGGAAGTCTTATCCCCTCTCTTCACTCTGACCGGCGTGCATTCGGAGAAGGTCCAGGGCGCCGTCGCGCTGGGTTTCGGGTTTTTCGTGAACTCCTACCTCCTGATCGTGGTGGGCGAACTTGCGCCCAAAGCCATGGCGATCCGTTACTCGCTCATTGTCGCGCTTTGGACCGCGCAACCGCTGGTCTGGTTCTATCGCCTGACCTATCCGTTCGTGTGGCTGCTGAATGTTTCCGCCGGCCGACTCTTGAAGTTGTTTGGAATGACCAGTGGCGAAATGGAGGAGGCCCACTCGGAAGACGAGGTAAGGTTGCTGGTGAGCGCATCCCAGCAGCGTTCCGGTGGCTCGGCCTATGGTCGCGACCTCGTGCTCAACGCCATGGATCTGCGGCATCGCAAGGTCCGCGATGTGATGCGGCCCCGGTCGGAGATTACGGGCCTGAACACCCACTCAAGCATGGCTGAGTGCCTGGCGGTCGCGGAACGGACGCGGTTCAGCCGTTTCCCCCTCTGCGACGGCGGCGACCTCGACAAGACGTTGGGCGTCGTCCACGCGAAAGACATCTGGGCGTCGCGAATGAAGGCGATTACGGGAGCCGACCTTTCTCCGGTCGCGCGGACGCTGATCTATGTCCCTGAGACGGCCCGTTTGGAGACGCTTCTCCGGCGGTTCCTCGAACAGAAAACCCACCTCGCCATCGTCGTCGACGAATACGGCGGCACCGTGGGGCTTGTCACGTTGGAGAATGTTCTGGAGATCGTCGTTGGCCAGATCCAGGACGAGTTCGACCACGAGAAACCGCTGCTCCAGCAGGTCAACGAGCGCGAGTGGGAAGCCGATGGAGCCATGCCTCTCCACGATCTTGCCGACCTCGTGGGCGAACCGTTGGAGGCCGAAGATGTCACGACGACCAGCGGATGGTTGACCCATAAGCTCGGGGCCTTCCCGAAACTCGGAGAGGAAGTCCGGCTTGCGTTCTTCACCATCCGTGTCGAGCAGATGGACGGCCCGCGGGTCACCCGGGTGCGGGTCGTGAAGGACGCGCCGCCCGCCCCTGAAGCCGAAGGGTCGTAGCGAGTTCTTCCTTCCCGAGACCGGATTGTCCATGCTGTCGGCAATGTCTGCGCTCATCGCCATCGTCGGTCGCCCGAATGTCGGCAAATCCGCCCTTTTCAACCGCATCGCGGGTCGCCGCATCGCGATCGTCCATGACCAGCCCGGCGTGACGCGGGACCGCGTCACCGCCGAAGCCGAATGGCTTGGTCGGCCGTTCACGCTCGTGGACACCGGCGGCATCGGGCTGCTCCGCCGCGAGAAGAGCGAGGACGTGATCCAGAAGGCCACGGTCGACCAGGTCGGCCTGGCCATCGACGCCGCGAGCGTGATCATCTTCGTGGTCAACGTGCAGGAGGGCATCGTGCCGCTGGACCGGGAAGTGGCCGATCGGCTCCGCGCATCCAAGAAGATCGTCCTGATCGCCGTCAACAAGGTCGACAACCACCGCGCCGATCTTGGCACGGGGGAGTTTTCCGCCCTTGGCTTCGAAAAAGTTTTTCCCGTCACGGCCATCCACGGCACGGGTATCAACGAACTCATGGCCGAAGCGTTGCTGCGCCTGCCGGCTTATGAGCCGGTCGTGGAGAACCGTCCGGAAGCAGCCGAGCCCCCGCTGAAGATCGCCATTGTCGGTCGTCCCAACGTGGGCAAATCGTCGATCATCAACGCGCTGACCAAGTCGGAACGCGTCATCGTCAGTGAGATTCCCGGCACGACCCGCGACGCGGTCGATGTGCCGTTCGACGTCGAGACGGACGGCGTTCGCCAGCGCTATCTGCTCATTGATACCGCCGGTGTCCGCCAGAGGGCGCGCGTCAGCGACGCCGTCGAACTCTACAGCGTGCAGCGCACGGACGAATCGATCGAACGCTGCGATCTTGCGATTTTCGTCATGGATGCCGAGGCCGGGATCACAACCCAGGATAAGAAGGTCGCTGGCAAAATCGAGGAGCTCCGCAAGGCCTGCATCATCGTCGTCAACAAGTGGGACCTGATGGAGCAGACCGTCCGCAAGGCCCGCGAAGTCGTGGTCCAGCAGCGTCTCGCCAAGAAGGTTTCCCGCTCGACCGATGAAAAGATGACGACCTTGTCGGACTTCGCCGCCTGGGTGCAGGAGAAGATGTTCTTCCTCGACTACGCGCCGGTCATCTTCACGTCTGCCAAGTCGGGCTTTCATCTGGACCGGTTGCTGGAGGCGATGCGTTTCGTAGCGGCCAACCTCAAGCAGAAGGTTCCCACCGCGATCCTGAACCGGACCATCCAGGCGGCCGTCGAGAAGCAGCAACCGGTCAGTTCACACGGGCACCGCCTGAAGTTCTTCTACTCGACGCAGGTCAAGGAATCGCCGCCGACCTTCCTGCTCTTCGTGAACAACGCGGATTTGTTCACACCCGTCTACCGCAAGTATCTCGGCGACCAGATTCGGAAGGCCCACGGTTTCGAGGGCTGCGCCATCAACCTGATCCCGAAGGACCGACCAAAGACCATCGAGGCCAAGCGCGATCGCACTCGGGCGCCTGGGGCTGCTGCCGCCGCGAAACGGAAAGCCTATGTTCCGTTCCACGGTTGGAGCGGCAAGGCGGTCGCGAAGGAGGCCAAGCCGGTGGGAGACCGTCCGCCCATCGCGCGTCCAGCCCGGCCCGCAAAGCCGGCCCGCGTCGTGCGGCCCGGAAAGCCCGCCCGTCCTGCGCGCCCGGGTCGTCCCGGTGCCAGTTCCGCGCGCGGTCCCCAGCGCCGCAGCGACAAACGGCGCTGAGGTTTTTCCGCGTGATTTCGGCGGGGGACCCACTAGCGTCCCGCCATGCTCGTCTGGTTAATTGCTTTGCTGTTTGTCCTGATGGCCGCAGCGACCGGATTCTACCGCGGGGCCTTGCGCGCGGCGGTCTCGATGGTCGGACTGGTGGTTGCGCTGTTTCTGGCGGCGCCGATCGGCGAATTCTTCCAACCGATCCTGCGTTTCCTTGGATTGGAGCATCCGTTCGTGCTCCCGTTCGTCTCCCCGTTGGTGGTTTTTCTGATCATCTCGGCCGCGGCCAAAGGCATTGCGGCGGCTTTGAACGCCAAGGTGGAAAACCATTTCAGGTATTCGGAAAGCCATTTGGGGCAGGTTGCGTTCGAACGCCTTTCCACCCGTGTCGGCGCGGCGGTGGGGGCGGTCAACGGCATGATCTATACGATCGCTGTGCTGACGCCATTCTACGTGGCGAGCTATGCCACGCTTCAATTGCCCGATTCCGATACTGGAAACGTCCCCATCCGGATCGCGAATGCGGTGGGCCGTGGGGCTAGGGACACGGGATTCGACAAGGTATTGGCCGGATTCGGAGCTGCTCCGAAGGGGTATTACTCCGGTGCCGACCTGTTGGCTTCGGTTCTGAACAGCCCGGGGATCTATCTTCGGATCCACTTGTATCCCGACCTGACGAAACTGTCGGAGAGCCCCGAGATCACGCAGGTCTCCAGTGACGCCGAAGCGTCCGCCTTGTTTGCCAAGAAGTCGTCGTTGGGCGACTTGATGTCGAATCCGAAAGTCGTGTCGATGGTGGCGAAGATCGATTTCGTGAAGCAGATCGCTGGCAAACTCACGGGCGACACCACGGACTTGGTCCAATACCTCAAGACCGGGACATCCCCGCTTTTCTCCGAGGAATCCGTCATCGGCGTCTGGGTGCACTCGCCCGACGACAGCCTCAATGAAGTGCGGAGGAAGAACTCGACCCTGACGACCAAGGAAATGGCCCGGATCCGCTCCGTGATTTCCGCCTACTTTCCGTCTGCCGAGGTGACGATGTTCGGTGGAGGCAAGGCCCGGTTGTCCACGAGCGACGGGTCGCCCAACCCGAAGATCAACGAGGCCGTTTGGACGAAGGAGGGCTCCACCTACCTGTTCCGTATTCTGAATGGAACAACTGCGATGGGCGTTCCGAAGTTTCTGGATTACCCCACCCTGATCGCGGGTGATGTCCTCTATGTGTCAAAGGACGACACCACTTTCATGTTTAAGCGGCGCCTGTGAAGCGACGGGTTCTGGAAATGACGACGGCCCGGAGTGAGCCGGGCCGTTTTTTTTGACACGGTTTCGAGTCCCGTATCAGCGAGGCTGGATGGGTGCCGAGGCTGGAGCCGTGTCGATCTTGAACGAGTCGAAGATGCTCTTTGGTTGGTCCGTCGGGGAATTCGTTGAGACCGGAGTCAGTTCGGCCATGGCATTCACGGGCTGGCCCTGAATTTTTGGATCAAACTGGTTCAAGTCGGCTGGGGCGGGGACGAGGGCCACCGAGTTGGCCGGCATGTCGTTGCCAGTCGGCAGAAGCGTGATCGCGACGATCCCGAGGACGAACATGCCGGCAGCCATTCCAGCTCCCGTCGCGAGCATCGGCCGCAGGACAAACGTTTGGCGGATCTTCTCAAACAAGGAAACCGGTTCGGCGGCCTCGGTTTCGCCCAGTCGTGACAGGATTTTCCCCGGCAGTTCGTTGAAGTAACGGGGCGGGGGGATCTCGTGGCGTTTGAGCGCGAGGGCTCGGCGGATGAGATCAAACTTAGGATCGTTTGGGTCTTCGACGTTCATGGCTACTTCAGAAAATCGGATAACAACGCTTGGAGCTGCTGCCTCGCATAGAAGAGCCGGGAACGGACGGTTCCCACATTGCACTCCATGATCTTGGCGATCTCTTCGTGCGGCAGGCCCTGAATGTCGTGCAGCGTCACCACCAGTCTGTGGGGTTCTGACAGCTTCAGCATGGCCGCGTTCAAACGCTCCTGAAGTTCAGTGAGCCCGGCGTCGCGGGATGGCGTCTTGTCGGACACGAGCGCGACCAGATCCGGATCGTGTTCGGCGTTGAAGTCGACGTCATTCAGGCTCATGGCCGAACGGTTCTTCCTCTGTTTCAGGAAGTTGATCGTCTTGTTGACCCCTATCCGGTAAATCCACGTGAAGAAGCTGGAATCACCCTTGAAAGACTTCAAAGCCTTGTAGGCCTTGATGAACGTCTCCTGGGTCATGTCGTTCGCGTCCTCATGGTTGGACGTCATGTTGTAGAGGGTGGCGTAGATCCGCTCCTGATAACGACGGATCAAGAGGTCGTATGCGGCCAGGTCTTCCTGCTGCGCGCGGCGCACAAGTTCGCTGTCGGGCGGACCAGCGGCCGGGTCCGTATTTGAAGCGTTGTTGGTCTCCTGCGACATCCGGCGGCGGAGCCTGCCGATCACGTGCCGGCTTGTCAGCAGGCAAGTTCCTGGCTCAACCGATCAGCTTGGAAGTTTGCTCGGAAAGGAAAACCCCGAGGTGTTCCAAGCCGGTCCGCCCAACCGAGGGAGGCAATGCCTGCAGCGCCCGATCGGCTTCGAGCAGGAAAGTGTCGATGACCTTACGGCATTCTCCGGAGACTTTGTGTCGCTTGGCCAGGGCGAGGACACCTGAAAACATATCGGGCTTCCAGGCGAGTAGCTGTTTCTGCAGTTCGGCCGCCTCGATGTCGGACGAGCGCTCAAGGGCAACGAAGATCGGGAGCGTCAGTTTGCCTTTGGCGAGATCGGTTCCCAATGACTTGCCGGCGACGCCTTCGGTGCTGAAGAGATCCACGCAGTCGTCGTAGACCTGATAGGCCGTGCCGAGCGCCATGCCATATTGCCGCAGGGCCGCCTGTTGGACCAGATTGGCTCCTCCCACATGGCCGCCGAGGTCGCAGGCGAGGCCGAAGAGTTCGCCGGTCTTCATGGCAAGCATCTTGAAGTATTCCGCGCGCGTGACGGTGAAATCCCGTCGTTTCTGGGTCTGAAGGATCTCGCCGGCGCAGACCGTGTTGGTTGCGATGGACACCGCACGGCAGACCTGCGTGGTGGGAAATTCCGAGGCCAGCTTCAGCGCGTGGGCGAACAGGCAGTCGCCCACGAGCACGGAGATTTCGCTGCCCCAGCGCGCTGCCAACGTCGGCCTGCCGCGCCGGATCTCGGCTCCGTCCATGATGTCGTCGTGGACCAGCGTCGCCAGGTGCACCATCTCGATGATGACGGCGATCTTGACATGGTCGCCGGTCGGTTTGCCAAAGCATCCCGCGCTCAAGGCCACGAGAAGCGGACGAAGCTGTTTTCCCTGGGCTTCCAGCGCGAACCTGACGTAGTCGGCGATGTGCGGCTCGAACTCCCCCACTTGGGCACGCAGGGACGTCGCGACCGCTTCGAGAAACGGGTCGGCGTCCTTGGTGATCTGCTGCCACGCCCCTGTCGCCTTCGACGCGGGAGCGGAGGCGTCAGCCGTAGTGCTGCCTGCGAACATCGAGGGGAAGCTAGGAGCCGTGAAATTCCAAGTCAAACGCCCCGAACATCGGGAGCATTCCACGCGTTCCTCCGTCTCACTCCTAATGGAACCGACTGCTTCGAAGTCTGCCGCCCCGTCCGGTTCAGGCGTTGCCTGTCCGGCGCTTAGCGCCCACCGTGATTCCACTGTCTTCGTCCACCTCCATTCGAATCCCATGAAAATCCGCCAACTTGCTCCCGCCGTGGCCGCCATCTGCCTGGCCGCGTTGTCCGCCGAGGCACGCGTCAAACTCGTCGCGCTCCCCGACCGGGCGCGCACCGTCGTGTCGCTCGCGCATCCCGACTTCACGCTCGTCGAGGAGGAGCGCGTCATCCCGTTGCAGAAAGGCGTCAACCAGATCGATTTCGCTTGGCGCGGCGTGTCGATCGACGCCGACACCATCCAGGTCCGGATCATCGGCAACACCAACGTCGCCGTGCTCAACACCAGTTTCCCGCCGAACGAAAACGCGCTCGTCTGGTCCGTGAACAGCCCCGCCGCAAAGGAGGAGCGCTTCCGCATCTCCTACCTTCTCCATGGACTCACCCGCGAGGTGGTCTACAAGGCCGTGGCCGAACCCGACGAAAAATCGTTGGCGCTCCGCAGCTACCTCCGCCTGCGCAACGACTCTGGGGAAGACTTGTCCGATGCCGAGGTCGGTCTCGGCTACGGCGTGGCCTTCAAGAAGAGCATCGCGCACGAAGAAGTGTTGGAGATGCAGTTCGCCAAGAACGACGCCGTGCCGATCCGCAAACTGCTGACGTGGGATTCCAAAGCCCAGCCGTGGGATCCGGAGTATCAGAAACAAACCATCGGCCTGCCATTGGTCTACGTGACTACGAATGGCGCCCCGCAAAAGCTCGGTGGCTACACGCTCACCTCCGGCAAGGCCCGGATTTTCCTGAAGACCAAGGATCAGCCGGCCGCTCCCGGCGAACAGGTTTCGGACGGTGTCGCGTTCACCGGCGAAGACGTGCTGGCGTTGACGCCGGTCGATCGCGAAGCCCGGCTCAACATCGGCCAGAGCCGCGACGTGAAGGTCACCCAGCGCCAGACCAAGAACGACAAAACCAACATCCGTCGCGACCGGAACAACCAGGAGGTTCTCTGGGACACCGACGAGGAGTTCCGCCTGGAGATCGAGAACTTCAAGAAGCAGCCCGTCGACCTGGTCATCACGCAGCACTTTCCCGGCTATTGGAAGATGGTCCAGACCAGCCATCCCATCGTGAAGAAGGACGCGTTCACCTTTGAGTTGCCGCTGATCTTGGCCAAGGAAACCGGCGGCACGAACAAGACCATCGTCACCTTCAAGCTCCAGCGCCTGAACGTGCAGGGCAACGAACCGCAGACCTACTGATCCATGAGGACCCACACCATGAAACGCATCATCCTCTTTCTCGCCCTCCTTCCCGCGCTCGTCGTCCCCGCTTCAGCCCGGCTCAACGTCGTCTCGTTGCCCGGACGCGATACGGTGCAGTTGACGATCTACAACTCCGTCGATCTGACGTTGGTGAAGGAAACCCGGAATCTCACCTTCCGTAAGGGTCTCAACAAACTCGAGTTCAGCTGGGCCAACACCCTGATCGATCCAACCTCGGTCGAGTTCCGGCCGCTGACTTCCGCCGATAAGATCGAGCTCGTCGATGTGAGCTTTCCTCCGCGCCTGGCGAACACGCTCGAATGGCGCATTCAGTCCGAGGTCGCGGGCGAAGTCGTCGTCGAGATCCGCTACTTCACCAGCGGCCTGAAGTGGTCCGCCGACTATGTGCTCGAAGCTGCGGGCGACGAGAAGACGGCCACGCTGTCCGGCAATGTCCGTGTGACGAACCACTCCGGCGAAGACTACGAGAACGCCCAGATTCGCCTGCTCGTCGGCACCATCAAACTTGTCGACGAGATCGCCGTGCTCGCCCAACAGGGCAGGCCGGGACAACCGACCGCGATTCCGATGTCCGCGCCCGCGCCCATGCTGGAGCCGCGGCGGATGCTCAGCCGGGCCATGGCCGCCGGTGTCGCGCTGGCCGAGGACCGGATGGAACGGGCCAAGGAGGTTGTGAAGGAGGAACTGTCCGAATACTTCCTCTTCACCATCGAGGGCCGCGACACGGTTCCCAACGGCTGGAGCAAACGACTGCCCTCGTTCCAAGCCGCCGGAGTTCCCATCGAGTCGCTCTACAAGTTCGAGAAGGAACGCTTCGGCAACGACGTCGTGCGCCACTACAAGTTTAAGAACGACGCGAGGAGCAAGCTTGGCCAGGTGCCTCTGCCCGATGGCGAGGTGAAGGCTTTTCGGCAGGCGGAGAAAGACGGCCTGCTCCACTTCGTCGGTGCGACGCGGGTGAAATACATTCCGATCAACGAAGACGTGGAGCTCGTCCTTGGACCCGATCCCGAAGTGCTCGTCCGTCCCGTCATGACCAACTGGGAGAAGACCGACCTGCGCTTCAACAACGACGGCCGCGTCATCGGCTCGACGCTGAAGGAGACGTGGGAGTTCACCGTGCAGAACTCCCGGGCCATCGACGTCACGGTCGACATCCGCCGCAACTTCGCGGGCGATTGGTCGATGGAGACCACGGATGCGAGCGACAAGATGGACAGCACCAAGGTGAAGTTCCTCCGCACGCTCAAGCCCCGCGAGAAGCAGACCTTCACCTACGAGCTGACCCGCCGCACCGGCGCGAATGCCACGCGATAGTGTTCGTTGGTGACGCTGCCCGGTAACCTTTGACTGGAACTGCGCCCTGAAGGGGCGAAAGACCGGGTGCATCGCAAAGATTTCGTGAAGAACCCTCGGCGTGGGAGCATCAAACTTGGACTCCCGCAGCCGTTTGAAAAAAAAAGCCTCACAACTTTTCCAGCGGGTCGGAGTTTCAAAGGAACAATCCATGAGCGAACCCAAGTCCAAGGTCACGGTGATCCTCAGCGTGATGGCGGTCCTATTGGCGGCGATGGTCGGACTCCAGGTCTACGGCATCTGGGGCCGCAAAGCGGAACCCACGCCGCCGTCCCCCGCTGCTTCAGGTGTGCCCGCGCCCTCTGCGGGTGCGGCAGCTCTACCCGGCACCAACAACTGGATGCTGGCCGTCGTCGAGAAGACCAACGCCGCCGCTGGCCACTCATTGGCCGGTGCGACCAATGTCGTCTTCCGGGGCGCGGTTTCGGATGGAACCGCCGCCATGATCGCCTCCGCCGTGACACCACCGCCGGTGACGAATGCCGTCAGCGTTCTCGCAGGGGCCTATGCGGTGAAACTAGGTTCGACTCAAGCGGGCTCGGCCAATCTCGTTGGCACCGTCTTCCTCCAAGGCACGCCGCCGCCGCCAGCGGTCCAGCCGATGAAGGAACGGATGTGCGGAAATACCGAGGCCTACGAGATCAAGAGCCGACAATATGTCGTCGGTGGGAACAGCGGGTTGGCCGACGTCTTCGTCTACATCAAGTCCGGGACCGGTGTGGACGGACGCACCTTTGAAGCGCCTCCCGACAAGCCGCTGCTCGACCAGATTCTCTGCGAATACCATCCCTACATCCTCGGAGTGATGGCCGGACAGACCTTCACCGTCCGGAACTCGGACCCGGTGCTCCACAACATCAATTCGACCCGGGCGAAGAACAATAAGGGCAAGAACTTCGCCCAACCGACCCAGGGTCATACGATGGACATGAGCTTCTCGAGCCCCGAAGTGGCTATTCAGTTCCGCTGCGACGTGCATCCCTGGATGGTCGCATGGGTTGGAGTCTTCTCGAATCCGTTCTTCGCCGTGACGGACGGCGAAGGGCGTTTCGCCATCAACGGACTTCCTCCCGGACGCTACGTCCTGGTCGCCTACCATCCGAAGAGCCACGGCGTCTCGGATGGCGTCGTCACCGAGATCGAGATCAAGGACGGGCAGGTGACGGCGAAGGATTTCGTCGTCCCGGTTCCGGCCAAGTGAGCCTGCCGGAAGAATCATTTCCCAAGGTTGCATCCGACCTGTTCCTGCGGTTCGATCACGGCCCGTTTCGACAAGCCAGCCGTGAACAAAACCGCCGTCATCAAGAAGATCCTCGCCCAGCTCGCCTCCGAGGTGGAGCAGTTCCGCAAGGCCGCCGATGCAGCCCGCGCCGAGGCCACGCACGAGCAGAGCCGTGCCGACAACAAATACGACACGCGCGGCCTCGAAGCCTCCTACCTCGCCCGTGGCCAGTCCAAGCAGGCCGCCGAAGTCGAGCTGGCCATAGAGCAGTTTTCCCAGCTCAGCTCCCGTGCGTTCGGCGCCACCGACCCCATCGATTTAGGGGCTCTTGTGGAATTGGAAGGACGCACTGAGAAAGCCCTCTACTTCGTTGGGCCCCGCGCCGGCGGCACCGAGGTGGTCCACGACAAGCGCGAGATCCTCGTGATCACGTCGCAGTCGCCGCTTGGAAAGCAGCTCGTCGGCAAGAAGCAGGGCGACAAACTCCAGATCGAGATCGGCGGTCGTCGCGATTCCTACAAGGTGCTGTCGGTCGCCTGAAGGGTTGACGGCGCCGAATCTGTTGTTGCTCTCCATCGACCTGCGGTTGTTAGGGTGCCCACTCCGTGAGCGCCGCCGCTGGATTTCCGAAGCCCGGGTCGGTTTCGGCGGCTTCGCCACAAGGTCGACCTTCACCCCAAGCTTTCCACGAGAGGTTGGCCGCTCATCTCAAGGCCCCGAGGCGGCGCGCACGGAGTGACGCGCCCTACCGGCGACGGGTGGCCTCTGAACTCACGGGCACGGGGCCGGCGGATCCAGCGGCCACCAGCTGCCGCGCCAGTCGAACCATTCTGCGCCGCGGAATCGTTTCTTGTAGTCGAAGGCCGACGTTTCGTGGAAGGCGTAGCCCGGGTAGTAGATCTCGCAGCCGCGGCTCCTTGCGTAGCTCATTTCGAGCAGCGTCGTCGCGATGCCCGGGCTTAGATCACCGTGGTCGGGATGAAACATGGCGTAGAGGCTTGAGACCGCTTTTCGCCCCACGTCGAGGTAGCTTGCGGCGATCAGGCGTCCGTCATCGTAGATGCCCACTTCCAACGTCTCGCACGGCGCGAGTCCCGGGTGCGGGCCCAGGTAGCTCTCGAGGCTTGGCGGCGGGTTCGTGGCGAACCGTTGTTTGTGCAGTTGGAACAACGAGTCGCGCGTGGCGTCGATGCGCGCGGGAATGATCCGGACCTCGTAGCCCGCGAGCTTTCGCAGGATCCGCCGGTGGGTCTTCGACGGCTGGAAGCGCGCCAGGACGATGCGGAGCGGCATGACCACGCGCGGCACCTGCACGTCCACGGTCGAATGGGAGTAGCGCACGAACATCGGCCCGAAATGCCGCCAGCCCAGTTGCCAGAGCGAATCCATCAGCTCACGCGTGGCGAGCAGGAGTTCGCCGCATTCATTGATCTGCGGCGTTTGCTCGATGGGTGGTGGAACGCTCATGCCCTTTTGAGAACCCGTGGACCGTCTTCAGGAACACGCCCATCGTCGAGCGGGAAACCGTGGAGCGACGCGGCAGCGGAAGTATTGGCCGAGGATCTTGGACTGCTGGCAAGCTGCGGCCCATGGATTGGAACAAACTGCTCGCCGGTCGGACGTCGCTGATGCGCCGCTCCGCCGTGCGCGAACTTCTCAGGCTGGTCAACCGGCCCGGCATGATCTCCTTCGCCGGAGGTCTGCCCGCGCCCGAACTGTTTCCCGTCGATGAGATTCGCGCGGCCGCGGATCAACTGCTGGAGAAGCACGGCCCTGTCGTCCTGCAATACGGCGAGACCGAAGGCGTGGCCGAGTTGCGAGATTGGGTGGCACGGTCGCTATCGAGACCCGGACTGGCTCTCGGCCGCGATCACGTGCTCATCACCACCGGCAGCCAGCAGGGTCTCGACCTGATTGGGCGCGTGCTCATTGATCCCGATGACAAAGTCGCAGTGGAGAATCCGACCTACCTCGCCGCCTTATCCGCGTGGCGGCCATGGCAACCGCACCTGCTTCCGCTCGCGTGCGACGACGACGGCCTGACACCCGAGGCCGTCGCAAGTCTGCCGTCCCTGCGGCCGAAGTTTCTCTACACGATTCCCAATTTCCAGAATCCAACCGGCGTCACCCTGTCGCTGGAACGGCGCCGGAAAATGATCACCGCGCTGGCTGGGAGCGGGACCCTGATCGTGGAGGACGATCCCTATGGCGAACTGCGGTATCGTGGCGAAGCCTTGCCCGGTTTACTGGAGCTCGCCGGCGGTCCCGAGCCGCAGATGCTGCGCCTGGGAAGCTTCTCCAAGGTGCTCGCGCCCGGACTCCGCGTCGGGTTCGTGGTCGGTCCCGCGGTGTTGATCGAGAAGCTCGCGTTGGCCAAGCAGGCGCTCGATCTCCACACCGCGACCTTCAACCAGTGGCTCGTCCTCGAGCTTCTCCGCAACGGTGTCGTGGACCGCAACCTGCCGAAGCTTCGCGCCGCCTATGGCGAACGCTGTTCGGCCATGCTGGACGCGTTGGACAAGAATCTCGCCGGTGCGGCCACGTGGACGAAGCCCGAAGGCGGCATGTTCGTCTTCGCCCGTCTCGGCAGGGGCGTCTCCGCGACGGACCTTCTGGCAAAGGCTGTCGAGCGCGGCGTTGCGTTCGTGCCGGGTGCGGAGTTCCACGTCGATGGAACCGGCGAGGAAACCCTGCGGCTCAACTTCTCCCACGCATCCCCGGCGAAGATCCGGGAAGGGATCGAGAGAATCGCCGACGCGGCGGGCAGGTCGACGTGAGGACGCTGCGGTGCTCCAACTCTCAAACCGGCCAGCGCAGCTCAACTCCCAGCTTCACCAGGTCGGCCTGCAGGTCGGCGACGTTGTCTTTCGTTGTCAGGGCTTCTGAGCTTCCCAGCTTTTTCCTCGAGGCCAGCGCGACGGCGGCTCCGGCGGCTTCGCCGATGTTCCATTCGACGGGATGCAGGCGGTAGCAGCCGTTGGTCACGTGGGTGGAGCCGATGTTCTTGCAGGCAGGGATGAGGTTCTTCATCCGCATCGGCAGCAGCGCGCCGAGCGGGATCTGGAACGGCGCGGTCAGGAAGTCGATGTAGTTGTCGCCCGTGCTGCTGGGATGGAGATCGATCGGGTAGCTGCCGATGCCGACGGTGTCGGCGAACTCGGCCGCCTTGGCGTCGGCTTCCTTCACGCCCGTTTCTTTGGCCCGCATCGCGAGGCCGACGTGCTGCTCGAGTATGGTGAAGCGCGCCTTGATGCGCCGGGCCTCGCGCACATAGACGGACTTCGCCAGCCCATCCTCGGTGCCGACGAGATCCTTTCGCAACCGCAGGCCGGGCCACCCTTTGCCGCCATCGGGACGCGGCACTTCAGTCTGGAGCCAGTAGAGAAGCGAGAGGCTGAGTTGCTTGGCGCCGTCGACGTGCTTTTGCGCCTCCGTGTCGGACACGCCGACGAGGTTGCCGAGCATGTAGTCGTTCTGAGGCCAGTTGATCAGCGAGAGGTCGCCGGGATAAGTGCCGGGCTGGAAGTTTGTCTTCGCGGCGATGCGGCGATAGCGCCAGAGATTTAGTGGAACGCCCGGAGTGTCGCCCTCCGGATTGAAGCCGAGGGCCACGGGCACTCGGCGTTGCGGATGGAAGTAGGTCAGGTCGAGCAACCGCCCCGGCCACGCGGGCGTGAGGTTCGGCACATGGTTCTTCCAGAAGGCCCAGTCGCGCGGTGTGTCGATGACGTGCTCCTCGCCGGGCACGTGGTCGATGATGAAGCACGAGACGAACGACTGCTGGTTGGCCGGGCCGGGCTTGGT
>Ga0163144_10004496_pt1 | contig 31370 bp, 27 predicted proteins | sample OliLak19BULKMAT1_FD_123175 | JGI IMG/M metagenome (GOLD analysis project Ga0163144, IMG submission 123175) | Freshwater microbial mat bacterial communities from Lake Vanda, McMurdo Dry Valleys, Antarctica - Oligotrophic Lake LV.19.BULKMAT1 | ecosystem: Environmental > Aquatic > Freshwater >... | reverse complement strand
GGGAGACCGGATCTACCCCCAGACGGGCCTACACCAATTTTAATTAATGAACCCCTCTTTGTGATCGCGAGGACACACCCGTATCGCAGAAACGGTCCAAAACCCCCGGTTGGACGGCACCGGATCCCGTCCCCTCTTCGGATGATCGACTCAAGAACTAAGGCTCGTCGCCGATAGATAGGGTTGATTCGCCTGCCCTGCCCCATCCCAGACAATGAGTCGGCTCGCCTGGCTGAACTGCGGTCATTCGACATTCTGGATACCAAAGCGGAGATCGACTATGACGATGTCGCGCTAATCGCCTCTCAAATTTGCCAGGTACCGATCGCGTTGATCAGCTTGATAGACGCCGATCGCCAGTGGTTCAAAGCACGTGTGGGACTGGACACCACCGAGACACCCCGCGATCTCGCGTTTTGCGCCCATGCAATCATGGATACCGGTGAGGTGATGGTGGTGGAAGATGCCTCAACGGACGCGCGATTTGCGCAAAACCCATTGGTCACCGACCAGCCAAACATTCGCTTTTAGGCGGGAGCACCACTCGTCAGCGACGCCGGTCTGGGGCTGGGAACGCTGTGTGTCATTGATCAAAAACCCCGGGTTCTCAGCTCTGAACAACGTCGCGCCCTCCGGGTTCTCAGTCAAAGTGCCGTCAAGTTGATGGAGTTGCGTTGCGCGAACCGGCGTCAGGTTCAGACCATTGCCGAGCTCCATGCCGCGCAAGCCACGACGGCCAGCTTGCACGAATACCTCGAACGCATCGCCCGAGGAGTCTCGAAAGGCGGCGAGCGCTGCGGATAGGGCCAATCGCGCGAAAAGTCAGTTTCTGGCGATGATGAGTCACGAAATCCGAACGCCGATGAACGGCGTGATCGGAATGACCTCCCTCCTGTTGGATACACCGCTCAGTTCACAGCAGAGTGAGTTCGTCGAGATCATCCGGAGCAGCGGCGACAACCTGCTCACGGTCATCAATGACATTCTGGATTTTCCCAAGATCGAATCGGGCTCGCTGCAGCTGGAGCACGAAGCTTTCGATCTTCGGGAATGCGTCGAAGGCACCCTGGATATCCTCGCGCCGCGCGCGGCTGAAAAAGGCATCGATCTGGCCTATGAAATCGCGGATGACCTGGCGTATGAATTTCGCGGAGACATCACGCGGTTGCGGCAAATCCCGACGAATTTGGTCGGGAATGCGCTGAAGTTTACCGAGCACGGCGAAGTCGAAATAACCGTCACCCGGGAAAAGGCAGGATCGGACATCCCGGCCGTGCGATTCGCCGTCCGAGATACGGGCATCGGCATCCCGCACGAGGCCCATGGCCGATTGTTCACCTCTTTCACTCAAGTGGATGCCTCGACCGCGCGGAAGTACGGCGGCACCGGACTGGGGCTCGCCATCAGCAAACGACTATCCGAGCTGATGGGCGGGCGCATGTGGCTGGAGAGCGAACCCCAGAAGGGTTCGACTTTCTCCTTCACCGTCTTGCTCGAGCCGATTCACTCGGGCCGAACAATCGTGAAAGCCGGACCCTCGGCGCAGTTGGGATGCCGGCATCTCCTGATCGTCGACGATAATGCCACGAACCGTCGCATCCTGCTATCGCTTGCCGACAAGTGGAGAATGCGTGCCAGCGCCTTCGTCTCGGGGCGCGAAGCGTTGGCCCGGATGCAGGAGGGCGTTGATTTCGACGCGGCGATCCTCGACCTGCAGATGCCGGAAATGGACGGTATCACGCTGGCACAAGCCATCCGGCTACTGCCGGCCGGCAAAAACCTTCCGATGCTTTTATTGTCGTCGCTCGGACATTTCACCGCCCCCGGCGAGAAAGAACTCTTTGGTGCCAGCATCCACAAACCCGCGAAACCCGCGCAAATTTTCGATGCCCTGATTCGCATCTGCACCGAAACGGCGGAAGCACCGGTGATCGCAGCTCCGCCACGGCTGGCAACGGGCGGCGAACTACAGCCGGAACGGGTCCTGCTCGCCGAGGACAATGTCGTGAACCAAAAAGTCGCACTGCCTATGCTGAAAAAGCTCGGTTACCAAACCGACGTGGTGGCGAACGGGCTGGAGGTGCTCGCCGCCATGGAACGGCGAGATTACGATATTGTACTCATGGATGTGCAGATGCCTGAGATGGACGGCTTGGAAGCGTCGCGCCAAATCGGTGAACTCAATCGGGATCGGAAGCGTCGACCGTGGATTATAGCTCTCACCGCCAACGCGATGGAAGGCGACCGGGAACTGTGCCTCGCCTCCGGCATGGATGACTACATGGCGAAACCCTTGAAGTCGGCGGATATCGCCTCGGCACTCCTCCACGCCCGCACCGCTCGAAGCGCCCCGGTCTGCACCATCAACTGAGCCTCGACTTCAGTTCACCTCAGGATCGTCTGGCTCGCCGGCGAGCAACCGCCACTCCGCGCCTTCGCGGCCCAGCACGGTCCGCCAAAGCGTCTCGTCTTGCGAGTGCGTCAGCAGATCCTCCGGCACGTCGGCCACGATCCACGTGTGCATCGACATCTCGTTCTCCAACTGCCCCGCCGACCACCCGGAATATCCGAGAAACGCCCGCAAATGCGTGTCGCCTTCTTCCAGGAGCTGCGTCGCTTTTTCCGGCTCGATGCCGAAATGCAGCCGAAAGCCGTCGTCCCGCGTCTGCCAGGCGGCGAGCACGAGTTGTTCATTCTGCACGGGGCCACCAGTATAAAGCGGTACGCCGCTCAAGGGCCCGAGCGCGAAATCGCCGCTCAATTCGCCGAGCCGCTTGCCCATCGGGCGGTTGAGTACCACGCCCATCGCGCCTTCCGCCGTGTGCGACGACATCAGCACCACGGCGCGCCGGAAATTCGGATCCTTCATCGCTGGGTGCGCGAGCAGCAACGATCCCGCCAGCGTATCACGTGAACTTCTGCTTCGCTCGCGCATCGCGGTTTCAAGACGGACCGGGGGCTGGTCTCAAAGTTTCAGAACTTTCACCCCGGCGTCGGCCAAGAGGGGCTCCACCAGGGGATCGTTCGCGTAATCGGCCCGATACTTGATCTCCGCGATTCCCGCGGCCGCCAGGATCTTCGCGCAGTTGATGCAGGGAAAATGCGTGACGTAAGCCACGCACCCTTCGACCGAACTTCCGCGGCGCGCCGCATCCGCCACCGCATTCTGCTCGGCATGCACCGTCGCCTGCTCGTGGCCATCCCGCACCCGCGAAACATGCGGCGTCGCCGGGAGAAACCCGTTATAGCCGGCTGCCACCAGGCGGTTTTTCCGCTCGCCGCCCGTCACAATCACACAGCCCACTTGCAGGCGCTCGCAGATCGAGCGCGACGCGATCAGCACCGCCGTCGCCATAAAGTACTCATCCCAGGACGGGCGATGGGGGAATTTCCTGGCCGCTTCCGCAATCAGATCCACCGGCAGGACCGCACCGGACGGAACCGCGGAAACGTCAGACAGGACTGGGAACGCAGGAAGGCTCATGAATGTGGGCGGAACTCTGGACAGGATCGGTGGCGCGGGCAACCTTCGTTCCGAAAATATCGCAATCCGCGATCCCGCCGTTTCCCTACCCATGCAGCGCACCCTTGAACCTGAGTTGCTCGATTCGCTGCCCCCCGATCACCCCGATGCGCAGCACAGCCGACGCGATCTGAGACTCACCAATGCGGTGCTGGGCAACCACCGGTGGCTGGGGCGCACCTTACCCCGGCTCGTGCGTCAAAACGAAACCGCCCTCGAACTCGGCGCTGGAACGGGCGAGCTCGGACTGCGGTTGCATCGGGCCGGTGTTAACGTGGACGGACTCGACTTCTGGCCGCGCCCCAAAAACTGGCCTGCGTCCGCCACGTGGCATCAGGGCGATTTGAAAACGTTTTCCAACTACGGAGATTACTCGGTCCTGATCGGAAACCTGATCTTCCATCAGTTTTCCGATTCCGATCTCACGGCCCTCGGCTCAGAACTTCGCCGCCGGACACGCGTGATCGTCGCCTGTGAACCGCATCGGCGGCGGATTTCCCAAACGCTCTACCGGAATGTCGCGCCACTCTTCGGCGCCAATCACATCACGCTTCACGATGCCAATATCAGCATCGCCGCGGGCTTTTGCGGAAACGATCTGCCCCGGCTGCTCGGTCTCGCGACCGACGCCTGGTCCGTGACGTGTACGACCACCTTCCTGGGTTTGTATCGGATGGTCGCAATCCGGCGCCAACCCGCTCCGGCTGCCGAACCGACCTACCCGTGAACTCAGCCCGCTGCTATCTCGCGACCCTTTCCTCTCGACCTGTGATCACCCGTTCACTCCCCACCCGTGTCATTCACTTCTCACGCGCCAATCCTTCGCGCGTTCGACGAGATTTGAGCTCAGCTTCGGCTCGAAACTGCCTTCAGCGCAGTGAAACTCCGGACCATGCAGGCCATTGAAATCGTAGGAGGAGGGCTCGCCGGACTGTCGCTCGGAATCGCTCTGCGACGTCATGGAATTCCGGTTACGCTCCACGAGGCGGGGCACTATCCGCGACACCGCGTGTGCGGGGAATTCATCGCGGGGCTGTCACCCGCAACGATCGCGCGCCTCCAGCTGAACGAGGCGCTGACGGGCGCGCTCGTGCATCGCGACGTAGCGTGGCATCTTCCCGGTGAGGCCCCATTCGTCCAACGGCTGCCCGCTCCGGCGCTGGGCCTGAGCCGCCATCTTCTTGATTTGCGGCTGGCCGATCAGTTTATCGCCTTGGGAGGCGAATTGCATACCCGGGCGCGCATCAGCGACGATCCTGACGGTTCTCCCGAGGCATCCATCCCGGGTCGCGTTCACGCGTATGGTCGCAGGCGGGAGTCCCGTTCGCGATGGCTGGGGCTCAAGGTTCACGTCCGTGATTTAACCCTCGTGCGTGAACTCGAACTGCACCTCGGCGAAGACTGTTATGTCGGGCTCAGCCGGATTGAAAACGACGAGGTCAACGTCTGCGGCCTGTTTCAACGCCGCGCGATCAGCGAACGCGGTGCGACCATCCTGCTCGCCTATCTGCGGGCGGCGGGCTTGAAGGACCTCGCGGACCGGATCGAAGGCGCGACCGTGGATGAAGGGTCATTCTGTGCCGTGGCCGCGGTGGAGTTTGATCGCGAGGTGCCGGTGGCGCAGGGCATGCGCCTCGGTGACGCCGCCGCGATGATTCCGCCGTTTACCGGCAATGGCATGGCGATGGCGTTTCAGAGCGCAGAGTCGGCACTCAACCCGCTGCTCGATTTCGCACACGGCAAGACCGCATGGGAGGCAACGTGTGCCGCCACGCAGGCGGCGCTTCGGGCCCGGTTTCGGCTGCGCCTCGCCTCGTCAGGAGCGCTGCACCCCATTCTCCTCCAAGCGCGGTGGCAGCGCTGGCTCGCACGCCTCGCCCGGGCGCGACTCCTCCCGTTCCGCGCGCTGTACGCGGCACTTCACTGAGCACGGGCAAGCATATCGGATCGAGGATTGGACACGGATCCGCTGGTTCCAACGGATCGGACCCATCAGTCGGATCCATCGGATTCATGAATCACTCGAATTGCCCGGGTTGAAGGAATTTTCGGCCACACGGGTTTCCAATTCCGATTTCATCGGTCAGAGTCAGAACTCAACTGCAAGCGACACGAGGTCGGACGCTTACTCTCCTCTTCTCCTCTCTCCTCCTCTCTCCTCTTCTCTCCTCTTCTCTCCCACTCCGCCCATTTTCCCCCGGCAACCACGCTCACTCCGTTTACCGAATGTATCTTCACGCTCTCGCCACCGCCGTTCCCGCCACAGTCTATACTCAAGCGGATTGCTGGGAAATCGTTCAGCGCTCATCCGTGCGCGAACGACTCAAACGGCGGACAACCCTCATCCTGCAATCTATTCTCCGCGGTGATCACGGCATCGAGAAACGTCACTTCGCGATGCCGGACATCAAGGATGTATTCGATCTCTCGTCGGATGAATTGAACGCGGCCTTTCGGAGCGAGGCTCCGCGTTTGTCCGCGCGCGCGCTCACGTCAGCGCTGGAGCAAGCCGGGTTGCGGGCGGACCAGCTGGACGCACTGCTCGTTTGCACGTGCACGGGCTATCTCTGTCCCGGCATCACGAGCTACGTGGCCGAGCAACTCGGCATCCGTTCCAACGCCTACCTGCAGGACCTCGTGGGTCTCGGTTGCGGGGCCGCGATTCCGACCCTGCGTTCGGCGAGCCATCTGCTCGCGGCCCATCCCGAGGCAATTGTTGCGTGTATCGCGATCGAAATCTGCTCCGCCGCATTTTACCTCGATGATGATCCCGGCGTAATCATCAGCGCGTGTTTGTTCAGCGACGGCGCGGCCGCCACCATCTGGCGGTCCACTCCGGGAAAGAGCCCGATGCGAGCCTTCGGTTTCGATACCGTGCACCGTCCGGAGAACCGTGACAAACTCCGCTTTGAGCAACGAAACGGAAAACTGCGAAATCTCCTCCACCGCTCGGTTCCTGAACTCGCGGCCGAGGCGGTGACCGAATTGTGGAGCCGTCGCGGGGAGCGACCGGTCGCGCGGGTGGTCGCACACGGCGGCGGACGCGATGTACTCGAGGCCCTCACGCCCGTCGTGGCGCCGCATCACCTGGACGCCAGTGCCCGGATACTCCGCAACTATGGCAACATGAGCAGCCCCTCGGTCCTGTTTGCGCTCGAGGAAACGCTCAAGGAGGGTGCGCCGAATCATACGGGCGACCATTGGCTCGTGAGTTTCGGCGCTGGGTTCAGCGCTCATAGTTGCCGAATTGGCGACGCGTGATTCTCCCGCCTTCACGCCGTTGCGCAACTCGCCGCAAGTCGCCGCTCGGGTCACGGTTTTCCTGACACGTAACGTTCGTCGCCGTCCACGAGGATTGTAGTCGGAAATCGGAACACGAGCATCACTGCACAAGTTCCATCTCGCGGCCAAACCGCGACCAATCGACTTCAACGCCCCGCCCAATTGTCGGCTGGAATTATAATCCAGTTTACGCCACTGCTTCGTTCATGGCCTCTCTTGCCGATCTCGTCCGCTATTGCGACCAGCGCACCCGACTAACCGCCTTCAAAGATGCCCCGGGCGCATTTAACGGCCTGCAGGTCGCGAACAATGGCACCGTTACGAAGATCGGCGCGGCCGTGGACGCAGGACTCGTCCCGTTTCAATTGGCCGTGGCCGCGGACGTGGATTTTCTGATCGTCCATCATGGCATCTATTGGGACATGCCCCGCCCATTGATCGGGCCGGCCTTTGCGCGGATGGCGACCCTGATGCACGGCAATTGCGCCTTGTATTCGAATCACCTGCCGCTCGACGGACATCCCGAGATCGGCAACAACGCGCTCCTCGCGAAACAACTGGGATTGAAGCCGACCAAACCTTTTCTGGTCCGTGACGGCGAAGCGATCGGCTGGATCGCCGAGACGCGCCTCGAGCGCGCGGCGTTGCGGGCGAAGCTGGAAAAACGGTATGGCCGCGTGATCGCAATCGAGTTTGGCCGGAGCAAGCTGCGCGGAGTCGCGTTTTGCAGCGGATCGGGAAATAGTGCCATTCCCGAGCTGGCCGCCGCCGGTGTGGATACGCTCGTCACCGGGGAACTCCGCGAGGAGTGGTTCAACCGCGCGCAGGAAGACGGTCTCAACCTGTATCTGTGTGGCCATTACGCGACCGAGGTCCACGCGGTGAAAGCCCTGGCCGGGGAACTCGCGAAAAAGTTCAAACTGCCCTGGACGTTTATCGCGACGGAAAATCCGCTCTGAGCGGGAGCGACTTTCTTTCAAGAGAAGGACTCGAAGTAAAAGCAGCCTCACCGTGAGTTTCATTGTGGCGGCTTGGGGGCGCAAAGTTGAGTCTTCACTTCCGCTTCGTCACCGTATTCCGTCGCCACCCCTATGAAAAAGATCGCGGTGCTCAATGGTCCCAATCTCGACCGCCTCGGCAAACGTGAGCCGGAGATCTACGGCAGCGCAACGCTGGCGGATCTGGAGCAGGCCCTGCGCGCGGAATTTGGCGCGGCGGTCGAGTTGGATTTTTTCCAGTCGAATCATGAAGGCACCTTGATCGATAAGATCGGCGCGCTCGCGGATGCGAAGTTCGACGGGATCGTGATTAACGGAGGAGCGTTTACCCACACCAGCGTCGCCTTGCGCGACTCGCTCCTCGGCGCGCACATCCCGACGATCGAGGTGCACATCTCGAATTTGTATAAGCGCGAAGACTTCCGGCATACCTCGTTTACGGCGCCGGCTTGTGTTGCGGTGATCACCGGCCTCGGTCTGGAAGGTTACCACGCCGCGATTCGGTTCCTGCTGAAACGCTGAGCGCGTCAAATCGCAGAGTGAAACAGACATTCCTGTCTGTCCCGAGGTCGTGAAACCAGCCCGCAAAGAGATCGGACAGACAGGAATGTCTGTATCACCTCGATCCGCTCTGCCGTCTGAGATCTGGCGCGCAGGCCATTTTTACCACTGCAGCCACAGCCACACGCCCACGTGGAGGGTGGCGCAGGCTGCGAGGGCGGCGCCGATATCATCCGCGACGACGCCCCAGCCGCCGGGCAAGGATTGGAGCCGGCCGATGCCCAGCGGCTTGAGGATATCGAAAAAGCGAAACAGCAGAAATCCGGCGAGCCACACCCCCCACACGGGCATCGCTTCCGTCAGCGACCGCCAACCCAGAAAGCACAACGGGATCACCACGAATTCATCGAGCACGATCGACCCGGGATCCTTGCGGCGCAGGCGCAATTCGGCTTCACCGCAGAACGCCACCGCCAGATACGCGCCGATGACGCTCGCCACCAGAATCGCGCCGATGCTGGCGCGCTGAAAAAAAACCACGAAATACAACAAGCCCGCCAGTGATCCCCACGTACCGGGCGCCGGGAGTTTTCGACCCAGAGGGCCGAGCGTGGCGCAGGCAATGACAAATCCGTTCGAGAAAATCCGGGGCCACCGCGGCTGCTTTAACGGCATGGTTCGAATCCCGGTCCGCTCAGGCCTGCAACACCTGCCAATGCCTCCGAAAATAGGATAGGCCCGACGTGATAGTCAGAACCGCGGACAGCGCGAAGAGGCCCATGCCAATCAGCCGTACCCCCGTCACCCAATCGCTATCGGTACCGGAAAACAGCTCCGGAAAATCGTGGGAAAACATGCGGGCGCCGATGAGCCAGCCAATGGCATTCAGCTGCACAAACGTCTTCACCTTGCCGCCCGCATCCGCCTCGACGACTTGCCCCTTGACCGCGGCGGCCATGCGCAGACCGGAAATGGCAAACTCACGACAGAGGATGCAAAGCAGCAGCATCATGGCGACAATGTTGTAGCCGGCGAAATAGTCGCCGTTCACCAAGGCAATCATCACTCCGATGACGAGCACCTTGTCGATCACGCCATCCATGAAACGACCGAACGAGGAAACAATATTGCGTTCCCGGGCGATTTTGCCGTCCAACCAGTCCGTCAGCGCGGCGGCAATAAACAACCAGAATGCCGCGGTCGCCGCCCACTGGAACTGCGCATACATGAGCCCGACCACGATGAACATCAGTGGTATCCGGGAAATGGTCAGGATATTCGGCAGATTTAGCATGCGGGCGCTGGAAGCTCCGAGGTAAAACACGCGATGGCCGGGTGAACGCAAGCGCGGACATCCCGACGGGCCGGTCTTCACCCGTGGCTCAGTGGCGCCTATAGCGGACGGCGATCCGGCCCATCTCAGCGGGAACATTCGCTTTTGCCGCCAAAACGAATCGCCAGCCGCCGGAATGTCACTTTCGCTGCACAGCGTGGCTTTGCGTCATTGTATCTATCCCGGAACGTTCGACCCCATTACCTATGGTCACATCGATGTGCTGTCACGGGCCGCCCGGCTCTTCGACCGCGTGACCGTGGCCATCGCCGAGAGCGCAGGAAAGGGCCCCCTGTTCACCGCAGCGGAGCGGTTGGAGATGGTGCGATTAAACGTCGCGGAGTTGGGGCACGTTCAGGTCACCACGTTCAGCGGCTTGCTGGTCGAGTTTTGCATGGAGCAGAAAGCCGATGCGATCATCCGCGGCCTGCGCGCTCTGTCCGACTTCGAATTTGAATTCAACATGGCCCTGATGAACCGGCACCTCGAACCCAAGCTCGAGACCTTGTTTGTCATGCCGAACGAGCAGTTCAGCTATACCAGTTCCTCCCTTGTGAAACAGGTCGCAAAGTACGGCGGAGACGTGCAGCACTTTGTTCCGCCCAACGTCGCGACCGCGTTGAAGGCCGCTTTCCCTCAGCCTCCCCGTGGATAAAAACGGCGCGACCGCTCCGTCCCTGAGTCGCCCAAATCCGGAGGAAAGGGATCCCGTTCCGGGAAGGACTTTAGGGCGGTCTCCACGTCTGACCAAGGATTCAATCGAAGCCCTAAGAATTCCCGTCACCTTTCGTTAAAGCCTGCGTCTTTGCGACCGCGGCGATGATGCGTTGCAAACATCCAGCCCAGACTCCTTTTCCGCGTAACCCCTCCTTCACCTTTCCTTTCACTTCTTCTTTGTCATGGCCAAATCTAAAAGTTACGGCGGTCTCATCGTTCTCCTGGTGGTCGTCGCGGCAGCAGCCGGCGGCGGCTGGTACTACTACAAAGGAAAGACCGTGAAGGCACCGGAGTTCCAGACTGCCAAGGTCACGCGCGGCGACATCACTCAGGTGGTCACCGCCACCGGCGATTTACAGCCCGTGATCACGGTCGATATCGGCGCCCAAGTCTCAGGGCAGATCAAAGAAGTCCTGGTAGACTTCAACTCCCGCGTAAAGGCCGGGGACGTCTTGGCCCGCATTGACGAGTCGACGCCCAGGCAGCGCCTTAACCAGGCTGAAGCCGACCTGGCTTCTGCCGAGGCCAGCAATCAACTCGTGCAAATCAACGCCCGACGGACGAAGGAGCTGCACGAGAAGACCCTCGTTTCGCAACAGGAACTCGACAGCATCAACGCTCAACTCGCGCAATCCAACGCCACTCTCCTCACGCGTCGAGCGGCGGTGGCTAATGCGAAACTCGATCTTGAGCGCACCGTCATCACCTCGCCCATCGACGGCATGGTCCTCGATCGCAAGACCGACAAGGGGCGCACCGTAAATGCGAGCATGAACGCGCCTGTGCTCTTCACCTTGGTCAACGATCTGTCCAAGATGCAGATTAACGCCGCGGTGGCCGAGGCTGACGTCGGCAGCATTGCCGAAGGCCAGCAGGTCAGTTTCACCGTGGACGCCTTTCCGAGTCGCACCTTTTCCGGCGTCGTTCGCCAGGTTCGTAACGCGGCAAGCGCCAACCAGAACGTCGTTTCCTACGCGACGATCATCGACGTGAGCAATGAGGACCTGCGACTCAAGCCTGGCATGACGGCAAATGTTTCCATCGTGGTACAGCAGCGCCCAAACGTCTTGCGCCTTGGTAATGCTGCCCTGCGGGCTCGCATTCCTGCTGACCTGCTCCCGAAACCACCGGCCACGCCCGTCGTGGCAAAAGCCGGTGAGGCGAAAGCACCGGGCGGCTCATCCGCCCCAGCGGCAGCCACAATGACGGATGAAGAACGTCGGAACGCGATGCGGACAATTTTGACAGAAGCCGGTATTCAACCGGGACAACCCCCATCTCCGGACGCCGTGGAAAAAGCCCGGAAGCTAGCTGAAGCAAAGGGGATTGATCCGGAAATGATCACTCGCATGACCTCTCGCGGAGGCGCGGGAGGCGGTGGACGCCGGGGTGGTGCCGGCGGGGCTGCATCCACCGAGCGCGGCGGCGCCACCAATGCCGTGACGACTCGGACGATCTACAAAATGACCGATGCGGCCGCTATTAATAAAACAATAGAACCGGTCGCGACCCGTCTCGGTATCTCCGACGGCTTTTTCACCGAAGTCCTCAGTGGTCTGAACGAAGGTGACACGGTCGTCACCGGAGTAATCATGCCGGGCGCCGCCCCCGTGGTGGCGGGCCCCCCGAGCAGCAGCAGTAAGCAGAACCCCTTTAGCGGCAGTAGCGGCATGCGGGGACGCTAAACCGGCGAATCGCCCTATTTTACTCACCCTCTTTTTAACGTTCCGTCTCTTCCTGTTCCCATGGCACCTGTTGTCCAAATCCGGGAAATCCATAAAATTTACGAATCCGGCGAAGTACCGGTTCACGCCGTGCGCGGTGTCTCCTTGGATATTCATGAAGGCGAATTCGTCGCCCTCATGGGCGCCAGTGGCTCCGGCAAATCGACCTTGATGAACATCCTGGGGTGCCTTGACCGCCCGACGAAGGGCACGTACCTCCTCGATGGTATCGATATCGACAAACTCGACCGCAACGAACTCGCGGATCTGCGGAATCAGAAGCTCGGGTTTGTTTTTCAAGGCTACAATCTCCTCCCCCGCACCACGGCATTGGAAAATGTGGAACTTCCCATGCTCTACGGGCGGAGCAGGCAGCTCTCCATCGACGAGATTCGTGAGCGTGCCATGCACTGCCTCGATATCGTCGGGCTTTCCAAGCGCTTCGATCATTTCCCAAATCAACTCTCCGGCGGCCAGCAACAACGCGTCGCTATTGCCCGCGGCTTGGTCAATAAGCCTCAAGTGCTGCTGGCCGATGAACCCACGGGCAACCTCGACTCGAGGACCGCCGTGGAGGTCATGGGAGTGTTTCAAAAGCTGAACGACCAGGGCATCACCATCGTGATGGTCACCCACGAACTCGACATCGCGCGATTCTGTAAGCGCAATCTAATCCTTCGCGATGGGCTGGTCGTTCGCGACGAGGCCGTCTCCGATCGGACGTTCGCACCCCACGAGTTGGAAAAATTAAAACAGGCCGAAACCGCCGCGAAACTCATTACGGCGACTCTCACCTAACTCCCATGCGCTTTTCCAATACTCTCCGGGTCGCGCTTCGCGCCCTTCGCCGCAATACCATGCGCTCCATTCTCACCGCCCTGGGAATGATCATCGGGGTCGCCGCCGTTATCACCATGGTAAGCATCGGCAACGGAGCCAAGGCCCAAGTCGAAGCTCAAGTCGCCTCGCTCGGCCAGAACCTCATCACCGTCATGCCCGGCAGTTTCAGCAGCGGCGGCATGCGCAGCGGCTTTGGCGGGCCCCCCACCCTCACGCCTGAGGATGCCGAAGCGATCGCGACCGAGGTACCCAATATCGATGGAGTGAGCCCCGAAGTTCGTGACCGTAGCCAGATCCTCGCCAACGGCCTTAACTGGAACACCAACGTCAACGGCGTCGGCCCGGACTATCCCTACGTGCGCAACTGGCCCATTGCAGCCGGCGCCATGTTCACCGAACAGGATGTGAAGTCCCTCGCCAAAGTCGCTCTCATCGGACGGACCGTCGCCGATCAGGTTTTTCCCAACGAAGATCCCTTGGGCCAAACCCTGCGCATCCGCAATCTCCCTTTCCGCATCATCGGAGTCCTTTCGCCCAAGGGATTCAGCGTTTTCGGTTCCGACGAAGACGATGTCGTAATCATTCCCTATAGCTCTCACATGCGCCGCGTTTCACGCCGAAGCAATATCAGCATGATCCGCATCCAGGCCGCGACCCCCGAGAAAATCGATACGGTGAAGGCCGAGGTCGAAGATCTCCTCACTCAACGCCGCCGCGGACGCGAACCCGACTTCGTCGTGCGCACCCAGGAAGAACTCGCCACTGCCGCGACCCAAGCCAACAAAACCATGACAGGCCTTCTCGCCGGGATCGCCGGCGTATCCCTTATCGTCGGCGGCATCGGCATCATGAATATCATGCTTGTCTCCGTCACCGAGCGCACCCGCGAGATTGGCATTCGCCTCGCGATCGGAGCCCACGGACGCGACGTACTCACCCAATTCTTGATCGAGGCGATTCTCCTCAGCTCATTGGGCGGAATTATTGGAGTCGCTGTCGGCATCGGGGGATCGCAGCTGTTATCGAGTTACAACGGCTGGCCCGTGGTCGTTCCGACCTTGTGGATTGGCATTTCTGTTGCGGGCAGTGCGGTGGTAGGAATCGTCTCCGGCTTCTATCCAGCCTATAAAGCCGCCCAGCTCGACCCGATCGACGCCCTCCGTTACGAGTAAGCGCGGGGGCCGCGGGCGAGGTCCACACAACCGAAAGCCGGAGGTTATTCAGGCTGCCCGGTGAATTCGGCAGTTCCGGGACAGATTCTCGTTCTCTTTCGTTTCTTACGGCTGAGCAAGGCCTGCATTCACGCCGAATCCCGCTTCGGGAATCGACGACCGGCGAAGAGTATCCGGCACCGCGCTGGCGCCTCGTTCACTCGTGGGTATCGTCACTCCTCTATGCGTTGCCCTCGTTTGTTTCTTTTCACGACGGTGGTCACGCTCGTCTGCGGTCCACGGAGCGCTGTCGCGCAACCACACCGCGAACATCGACTCGAAGCAGAGGCCGCGTCCGCCCAAAAGGATTACGCCGCCGCGAAGTCCGCCATTCGCGCCGCTCTCGACCTTCGACCTGACTCACCGCGTTATCTGCGGATGCTGGCGGCGGTGTCCGCACTCGCCGGCGACGATAACGGAGCACTCGCCGCTTTGAATCAGATTGCCGCTCTCGGCCTCGCGACTGCGATCGAACACGACGCCGACTTTGCCACCCTGCAGGGCTCCCCTGAATTTCGGCGAGTTCAGCAGCGCTTCGCCGACAACCGAGCGCCTCGGGGTCAAGCGCTGGTGTTCGCTGAATTACCCGGCCGCTCCGGGATCATCGAAGGCATCGCCTTTCGATCCCGCACCGGCGACCTGTTTCTTGGCGATGTCCATCTTCGCTGCATCTGGCGCCGTGGTCAGGACGGCCGCATCACGCGTTTCAGTGCAGATGACGAGGAGTTATTCGGGGTATTCGGCCTCGCGCTCGACGAAACCCGGAACGTGCTCTGGGCCACCACCACCGCCGTGCCCGAGATGACGGGGTTCAATGAGGAACTCGAAGGACGCGCGGCCCTCGCCGAATTCGATCTGGCCACCAGCGAACTGCGCCGCGTCGTGCATCTTCCGCTCGATGGCCGCGAGCACGGCCTCAGCGATCTGGTGATCGCTCCGGATGGCACCGTGTACGCGACCGACAGCATTTCGCCCCTCGTCTGGCAACTGTCGCCGGGAGCGGAAGAGTTTGAAATCGTCGCTGACTCACCTCTCTTCGGTTCCCTCCAAGGACTCGTTCTTGAACGCCGCACCCTGATCGTGGCCGACTATACCAACGGACTTTTCACCATCGACCTCGATGGCCGGAAGATTCAGGCGATCCCAACCCCGAAAAACACCACTCTGATCGGAATCGACGGCATGGTCGCGGTGCCAGGCGGCATCGTCGTAACCCAGAACGGCACCGACCCGCAGCGCGTCCTCCACCTCACGCTCGCGCCGGATCTCCGGTCAGTCGCAAACGTTGCTATCCTCGCGACCGGACTGCCCGAACTTCAAGACATCGGTTTAATCACGTTAATGGACAGTGTGCCCACCTTGGTCGCAAAAACGGGCTGGGAAGGATTCAGTGCCGCGCCCAACCGCTCCCCGGCAACTCGCACCGTCCACCTCCTTCAAGTGCCGCTGTCACCTGAACCTTGACCGAAGCATGTTGACCGGCCCGGAAGGCCTCATCGCCGGCGACCCAGCTTGAAGCTTAAGGTTCAAGCGACCCCCGGGACTCGCGCCACCAACGCAACCTGACCTCAATCGCCTCCGGCGCGACCAAAACCATGTCACATCTGCGACAGAGTTCTGGTCCGCCCCGCGACCGCAGCGCCGGTGAAAACGGCGGGACCCCGACAGACCATCCGGACGGTGGCTTCCACGATGGAACCAACGAGTAGGACGTTTTTATATAACAAACGCCGGCTGTTTATAGTGCCGGATTTCGCGGTCTGCCCGATGGCGCTCGATAGAATTTAGAGCTCCTTGATGCGGGCGTTACGGAATTTATAGGTCTGTCCTTTTTCACCGTGATGCTGAAGACCAATGACGCCGCGGGCGTCCATGTCGTCCTCGATGTCCGTGGTCGTCACTCCGTTGACTTCGATTTTGAGGCGTTTGCCCTGGCAGGTGATGCGAAAGGTATTCCAATCGTTACGCTTGAAGGCACTCCCGGCCCGGTCACGAAATGCCTTTACGCTGGCGGGATTATCCCGGATCGGACTCGCGAACCACATCCGACGACCTTCATCATAGAGCCCGCCGGACCAGCCGCGCGCCAGATCGCCGTCCACCTCGGCTTGGTATCCAAAAACCTTATTCGGCTGGACGTGGGCGCGGAACATCACGCCGCTGTTGGCTTTCCCCTCGGGAAGCAGGATGTCGACCTCGAAAACGAAGTCACCGTAGGTCTTCTCGGTCACGAGGAAGAATTTCTTATCACCGATCAGATGAATTTCCTGTCCGACAACCTTGGTCTCACCCCACGTGTACGGATTGCGCCAACCGTTGAGAGTTTTGCCGTCAAACAGCGAGATCCAGTTGCCAGAAGCCGCGAAGGCCGTGGACAGGACACTGACGGCCGCGACTAAAAAACCGAGACGGGAGAGAAATCGAAGGGGTTTCATTCCCGGGAATCAAGGGGAAGAACCGGCGGCACGCGAGCGTTTCAAATCTCGGAATTGAAATTGTAGATCTCAGATGGCGCCCGGACCTCCCCAACCACCGAGTCGAAATTTGCAGTCAAAACTGATCGGGCCGACCGGGACAAACCCCTTCGACAATCGGACGCTACCAACCCGCCGAACACGATGCTTCTCTCGTCAAGGCCAACGAAGCTGGCGTGACACGCTCCCGCTCTTCGCTCATGCTCGTTCTCTCCCCTATGAAACGAACCTTCCCCCGGCAGGCGCTGCATGCCGCCCTGCTCCTCGCTTTCATCGTCCCGGCGACGATGCTTGCCGCCACTCCTCAAAAATCTGCTCCCAAGGCAGCCAAGAAAGCCGCCGCCGCTCCGGCGATGAAGTTCCGCGTGCAGCAGTTGCACCTTGATAACAACGAGGGTACCGCGGTCGCCGACTTTAATCGCGACGGCAAACTCGATATCAGCGCCGGCGAGTTCTGGTACGCTGGCCCCGACTTCAAGACCAAGCGTCAGCTGCGCAAGCTCGAGCCGTTTGGGAAAGACTATATGACCAACTGCGGCGAACACGCGTTCGATGTGAACGGCGATGGCTTCCCCGATGTCGTCACCGGCGCGTTCATGGACACCAAGGTTTACTGGTATGAGAATCCCGGCACCGCCGGCCTCAATCAGGGCACCCTCTGGCGGCAACACGTGCTCGTCGACACCCAGCTCGCGCAAAATGAATGGACTGCGCTGCATGACCTCAATGGGGACGGCGTTCCCGAGTATGTGGTTAATTCCTATGGCCCGGCCAATGCCATGATGGCTTACCGTTTCGGCAAAAACGAAAAGAATGAGCCCGTCCTGAAACCCTGGATGATCCAGGCCGGCGGTCCGTTTGTGAACGGCCACGGCATCGGCTTCGGCGACATCAACCACGATGGCCGCGAAGATATTCTGTATGGAAACGGCTGGTACGAGCGCCCGTCGGAAGGGGCCGCTTCGAAGCCGTGGATCCGGCACGCCGACTGGACCTTCCGCCATGCGAGCACCCCGATGATCGTCGTGGATCTCACCGGCGACGGCCGCAACGACATCATCTGGGGCCACGGTCACAACTATGGCCTCTATTGGGAGGAGCGTCGCGACGACAACAAGGACGGCAGCACCAACTGGCGTCATAATCTGATCGACGACAAAGTGTCCCAGAACCACTGCCTCGTCTGGGAAGACATTGACAATGACGGCCAGCCCGAGCTGATCACGGGCCGGCGCGTGCGGGCGCACAGCGGCAATGACCCGGGCGATAACGAGCCCGGTTGTGTGTATTACTACAAGTGGAACCCCACGACGCGGATGTTCAGCAAACACCTGATTGCCGAAAATGGCCCGGGCATCGGCCTGCAGATCCGCCTCGCCGATCTCGACGGCAACGGCTGGAAAGACGTGGTGGTCGCCGGCAAGAGCGGCACGCACATCCTCTGGAACGACGGCAAGTGACCAGCGCACGACGGTCCTGAACCGCCCCTCGCGAGAGCCACGCTCGCTCCCTGAAACGCTGGCACCGCGTGCCAACGGACCAGCGTTTCGCCTCTGATTGCCCTCCTTCTCCAGATGACGCTTCCATGAGAATCCGTTCCCGTTTCGCCGCCTTTACTATCGGAGTGTATGTCATCATGTCGGCGACGCCCGGCGCCCAGACCGACGCCCCCGCGTTCCGAGCCGGGCGCGCCAAGGTCGTGATCACGCCACCCATCGGAAGTGTCATGGGCAACTCCTATGGCATCACCGTCGCCACCGGCGTGGCGAGCGATCTGCATGCCAAGGCCGTGGTCGTTGAAATCGACGGAGTAAAGGCCGCCATCGTCGCATGCGATGTCATCAGCCTGCATCCACCGATCGTGCGCGCGACGCGCGAACTCATCGCCTCCCGCACCGGCGTGCGGCCCGACCACGTCATTCTCGCCGCCACCCACTGCCATGCGGGCCCGCAAACGCACCCGCTCTTTTATACCTTGGCCACCACGGAGGCCCGGCAGCTGAGCGTACGCTATAGTGAAACCCTTCCCGGATTGATCGCCGAGTCCGTTCGCCTCGCCGAAGCCGACCTGCAGCCTGCCCGGTTGTTCGCGGGTCGCGGACACGAGGATACAATCAGCTTCAATCGTCGGGCCCTGCTGCGCGACGGCACGGTCAAGATGAACCCGGGCCGCCAGAACCCCGCCATTGTCCGCGCGACGGGCCCCATCGACCCCGAAGTCGGTGTCATCTATATCGAGTCGGCCAGCGGTGCCGCGCTGGCGACGATCGTCAATTTTGCCCTGCATGTCGCCGTGGTGGGAGGCAATCGTTTCTCGGCCGACTACCCGCACACCCTGGCTGAGGTCCTGTCCCGCGTGAAAGGCGACGCGATGCTGACGCTGTTTATAAATGGCATGTCGGGAAATATTAATCATATCGATTGGTCGCGCTCGCATCAATTGAGTGGGGAAGCGGAAGCTGCGCGGATCGGCGCCATCCTCGCCGCCGCGGTGTTGAAGACTTATCCGAACTTGCAGCCGATCGCGCCCTCCACGCTGCGCGCCGCCTCGCGGCCCGTGGCGGTTCCGGCCCTGCCTCTGCCTTCGGTCGAACAAATAAACCAAGCGCGGTTGACTCTCGCGCGGCACGGGAGCGGGGCGACCTTTCCGCAGGTGATCCAAGCCTGGCGCACCATCGACCTGGCGGAGTACGCCGCGACCGGCACGTGGCCGGGCGAAGTGCAAACGATCGCCTTCGGTCGCGATCTCGCGCTCGTCGGATATCCGGGAGACTCCTTTGTCGAACTCGGGCTCGCGATGAAACAGAATTCACCCTTCGGCTATACGTTCATCGCGGAGCAATCCGGGAACGGTTCGATCAGCTATATCCCCAACGAAAAAGCATTTCCGGAAGGCAGCTACGAAGTCGACAGCGCCCGCATTGCCCCGGGCGGCGGTGAGACTCTGGCAACCGCGGCCACCCGGCTCTTGACCGAATTGTTTCCCCGGCCCTAAGGCGGGCCCACGATCCTACGCGGCTCCAAGCCCCCGCCGGCGAATCAGGCGCAGCGCGACCTCCCTTCCAACAGATTCGCCACCGGCGAATCCCGGCGGAATCAAACGTTCCAGTGGGTGGGACTTTGGCTATTGACGTACTTCAATAAGGTAACGGAATGGTTACTAAACGCCGGCACCTCCGTTCCCACCTCCGTCCGTTCTGCCTCGATGAAGACTTTCCGCCTCATTGCCAGTGTCATCACTTTGCTGACACTCGCGTCCTTCACTGCTGCCGCGCAAGCTCCCGCAAAACCACCCCTCCGCGTGATCTTTGTTTCGGGGGCCGAGAGCTACAATACCGACCAGGGATTCGCCGACCTCGCGGACTACCTGCGTCGCGAACACGGGATGGAATGCGAAGTCCTGCGCATGAGCCCCGATCAGACGGAGATCGTCGGGATCGAGCGTCTCCTACAAGCGGATACAGCGGTGTTTCACGTGCGCCGCAAGACGCTCAACCCGCAGAACCTGGCCGTTCTCAAGCGGTTCTTCGCCTCTGGAAAAGGTTTTGTGGCCCTGCGTTCGACCTCCCACGGCTGGGAAAACTGGCGCGAGTTCGACACTGAGGTACTCGGCGCGAAATACGGCGGACCCGGTGGCGGCAACTTCGGCGTGGCCACCAAGCTCCACTTCAAAAACCACCCCATCTGGCGAGGGGTCGAGGGACTGGATACGAAAAAGGATCTCTACCGCGTCACCGAAGTGGCGCCCGACGTCACGGTCATTCTCGAAGGAGAAACCAGGAATGGCACCGTGCCGGTGGGCTGGACCCGCCCGCATCATTCTTCCCGCCTCTTCTATCTCGCGCTTGGCTATCAGCAGGACATGGAGCAGCCGGGATTCCGCCGGGCGATTGCCAACGCCTTGTCCTGGGTCACCGCGCCAGCCTCCGCCCCCGGTGCGGAAAAAAAGAGGCAGCGCTGAAGATTACAACGGGGCGCTCACCGAAACGGTCTCCCTTCAACGCGGAGCCCCCTTTTCACCGAAATGATTAATTCCTTCTGCGCTCCGCCGCTATTTCCGCTCGGTCGCGCGGGATGGCGCACCCTCGCAACGCTGCTTCTGGTTGTCGGCAGCGTGAGCGGAAACGCCTTGCCCGCAGCGGCCGCCCAGCCTTTGCGCGTGGCGATCGTCGCGGCGGACCGCTCGCCGGCGGATGGAATGGACGCACTGTCGGCCGCGCTCACGCAAAACTTTGGGTTCAATCTCAGCCCCGCTCCGCGCGCCCTCAACACCGCGGATGCGGTGATCGTCCATCGCGGGCCAGGCGCGCTCTCCGCCGCGGATGCCGCCGGTTGGCGCGCGTATCTGCGCTCCGGAAAACCCTTGGTTTTGATCGCCGCGGCTCCGGACGCGTGGCCCACGGAACCCGCGTTTGCCACGGACATTTTGGGGGCGAAGCCGGGCGCGCTCTTCGCCCACGGTGCACCTCTCACCGTCATCAACCTGTTTCCCCATCCGATCCTTTCCGGCATTCGCCGTTTCGAAACCAAGCAGGCGTTCCCGCTGTATTCACAACTTGGTGACGACGCCCAGATGATCATGGAGGGCACCGCCGGCGAGGCCACTGCACCTTTGGCTTGGGTGCGACGCCGGGCCGAAGGACGCATGGCGCACTTTGTCTTCAGTCATCCTTCGCTCTTCTCCGATCCCGCGTATCAGCGGATGATCGGTCAAGCCGTCCTCTGGGCGGCGCAACGCCCCATCCCCGGCGCGGAAACGGTCGTGCAACGCACCTTCATGCCCGAGTCGTATCCCGGTGCGTTTGCGATCACCTTGCCCAACGGCCCGAGCCTCTGCCTCGATCCGGTCCGCGGCGGCATCAACTATATTTGGGACGGCGATTTCGTCGACTTGCGCCCCCGCTGGATTACCAAACAGGGCGAGCCAGCCCGCTTCTTCGGCGAGATCTTTTATCACGAAAAGGAATGGCAACCGTTCCGCGCCCCCACTCCGAATGCCGCGTCCGACTTGCGCTTTCGCGGCTACACGCTGCGCGCCGGCATCCCGGAGTTTCACTATCAAATTGGCGGACGCGACGTCTTTGAAACGTTCAGCACCGGAAGCACCCCCGGCTCCCTGCTCCGCACCTTTCGCGTCGGCCCCGGCAGGACGACGCTCTGGCTCAACCTCGAGCCCCAAGCGAAATCCGAGGTCACCGTACGCGGCCTCGAACGCGACGGCCCGCTGGCCAGCTTCGGTTCCCCCGCCGGCGGAGAGTTCACCATCGAAATCCGCCGCAAGGCGTCGCTCACGCCATGAGCCACTCCCTTCCTCTTCCGGTCGCGGCCTTATTCCTGCGTCGCTGGTTCACTCTCCGCTGCCTGATCGCGTGCGCCGGCGCCCTCTCGTTTCCCGCCCTAAGCACACCTGTACTCGCTCAGGCGGTCCGCGTATCCGGCGCGCTCCTGCATGCCGAAACCGGCGCCCCGGTCAGCGGCGCCCAAGTGAAGCTCGAAGGCCCGGCGCTCGCGTCGCGCGAAAATAGCCAGGTGATCGGTCGCGCCAATGCCGAGGGGCTTTATCAACTCTCCGTGCCGCCCGGCGACTATCTACTCTGGGTGCTCGCGGATGATTTCGAGGACACTAAGATCACGCTCAACGTCACGGCTGGCGCAAACGTCGAGCGCAATTTCAGCCTGCGGCCGATGCCGCGTTCGAACGCCTATCGGGTCGAGACGCTTTCCCTCCCCCAACAAATGATTCCGGAAATCTCCGGCATCGCGTTCACCCCAAAGGGCAGCCTGGTCGTCACAAATCGCCGCGGTGAAGTGTGGATCCGAGATGTGCCCGGTGACGCTTGGCGGCGCTTCGCCTCCGGCCTGTATGAAGGCTTCGGGGTCGTGGCCAACAGCGAATCGGACGTCGTCGTGATCCAGCGCCCCGAGCTGACGCGGTTGCGCGATACCACGGGCGACGGCGTAGCGGATGTCTACGAGACGCTGGCCGACGACTGGGGCATCACTGGCAACTACCACGAGTTCACTTACGGACTCGATCGTGACCGCGCCGGAAACTTCTATTTCGGGTCGGGCATGGTGTCCTTCGGCCAGGGCCGCGAACTCCCTTGGGTCCGCGGTCCCTTGCAGGCGGAGATGTACATGCCTTGGACGGGCAAAGGGCCGATCCCCGACGGGCACCGGTCGGTCGCGCGCTATCAGGGTTGGGTATTCCGGGTGTCACCGGACCGCACGTTCACGCCTTTCGCGACCGGGTTCCGCCAGCCGCTGGGCATTGGCGTGAGCCCGGACAACGAGCTCTTTGTCAGTGACGTATCCGGAGCCTGGGTACCGACGTCGACCTTGATGCACGTCGAGCAGGATGGGTTTTATGGTCATCCGGATCCACTCAAGTGGCATCCCGATTTCAAGGACCGGAACCTCACGGTTGCGCAACTCGCAGAAATGCGCCGGCCGCCCACGGTCTATTTGCCGCGCGGTCTGATGGGCACCTCGCCGGGACAGCCGGTCTGGGATACGACCCTCGGGACGTTCGGTCCCTTCAAAGGCCAGATCTTTCTGGGCGATGTCTCCAATTTGCTGATGCGCGTCGATCTCGAGAAGGTCGCCGGCGCCTACCAAGGCGCCACTTTCCCTTTCCTCCGCGGCCAAGGCCTGCGCCTCGGCGGCATGCACAACGCCTTTGGCCCCGATGGCGCACTTTATCTTGCCCAGACCGTCCGCGGGTGGATGTCCACTCAAGGCAATGAAGGCATCCAGCGCGTCGGGTGGACCGGAGAAACGCCGGTGGAAATCCAAACCCTCCGCCTGACGGAGAAAGGGTTTGCGTTGCGCTTCACCGCTTCGATGACCGCGTCGGCGGCAAATCCGGCTCAGTATAACGTGCGACGCTTTCAATATAACTACCACCCGCTGGATGGTTCGCTGCGAATGGTTGAAGCCGACGTGCCGGTGTCGAATGCCCGGCTCACGCCGGATGGGCACCTGCTGGAACTCGAGCTCCTCGAAGTGCAACCGGGCTTCATCTACGAGTTCACGATCAGCAACCAGGTCGTAAGCGAAACCGGCCAGTCCCTGTCGAACACGTCTGCCTATTATACCCTCAACCGCCTGCACTCGGGCGAGACCAAGCCCGGCCCGACAAAACTCGTTGCCGCAACCGCAGCGGCTTTGAGGCCGGCGGACACCACGCGTGGCGCCGAGATTTTCCGGTTGAACTGTATGGTATGTCACCAAGCCGACGGCAAAGGCTCCGCCCAAGTCGGCACTCCCGACTACACCGCGGCAGATAGCCCGCTGAAGAAACCGGACGCCGAACTCCTCGCCATCATCGCCAACGGCAAGGTGCAGGCCGACGGAAAGATGATGCCGCCTTTTGGCAACGTCCTGCCGCCGCAGGCCATTCATGATGTGCTCGCGTACTTGCGGGAGGCATTCCTGAAAGGGCCGGCTCCTGCGCTCGCTCCCTGAAGCCACGACCGGTTTCCTGGCCTCTGTCCCATCGGGAACGCTCCCTGAAGCCACGCGCGAGCGCGGACCTACGGGTGACGGGTAAACGCAGAGCCCGAACTGGTTCGCGGCCAGCCTTGGTTGCCTTGGGTTATCCAATTTTCCGCTTTCCCCATTTCCCAATTTTCCTCTGGTAACTGACCGGTGCAAAGATTTCGCTTCCTCACCGGGAATTTCCTCAGCGGAGGCTTGTGTCGCGAGGCCTAAACGGGAAGAGATATCGGCGCTCCGGGCGTTCGAGCGCTCGAGGTTACCCACTCTTTTTTGCCATGAAACGATTGCTCTCCGCCCTCGTCCTCCTGCTCAGCGTCACCGGGCTCCGCGCGGCGGAACCGCCAGCGGGTTTCTCCGCTTTATTCAATGGTCGCGACCTCGCTGGTTGGCGCGGCGGCACGACGTTTGATCATCGAAAACTCCTGGAGATGAGCGAAGCCGATCGCGTGGCGCAGATCGCCAAATGGACCGCCACCATGTCCGCGATCAGCGAAAAGACCGGCAAACCGCACTGGTACGCCGAAGGCAACGAACTGGTCAACGACGGCTTCGGTTCCTACGCGACCACGATCAAGGACTACGGCAATTTCGAACTCCTCCTTGATTATAAGACCGTCGCCGGCGCCGACTCCGGAATCTATCTCCGCGGTGTTCCGCAGATTCAGATTTGGGACATCAACCAGCCGAACCAGGCAAAGCGGCCCGATCGCACTCCGAACAAGGGTTCCGGCGGGCTTTTCAACAACTCGGTCGGTGCGCCCGGACGCGATCCCTTGGTCGTCGCGGACAAACCATTCGGCGAATGGAATCAGGTGCGCGTCCTCATGGTCGGCAGCCGCGTGAGCGTGTGGCTGAACAATAGACACGTCGTCGATCACGCTATCCTGGAAAACCACTATGATATCAAGCTCCCCGCCGCGCAGCGTCGCCCGATCCCGCCGCAAGGTCCGATTCAGCTGCAAACCCACGGGGGCGAAATCCGCTGGCGCAATGTCTTCGTCCGCGAGATCGGTCCCGAAGAGTCCAATCGCATCCTGGCCTCCCGCGGCGGCGAAGGCTTTCAGCCGATCTTCAACGGCCGCAACCTTGACGGATGGGCGGGGGCTTTGGAATCAGTGAAAGTTCAAAACGACGCGATCGTCTGGCAAAAGGGAAAAGCGGGCGTCGCCTACTGGAATCAGGAGTTCGAAAACTATCAGGCGCGGCTTCACTTCAAGCTGCCGCCCGGAGGCAACAACGGCCTCGCGATTCGGTATCCAGGAACCGGTAACGCCGCCTATCAAGGCATGACCGAGTTGCAGGTGCTCGACGACAACTACGAAAAGGTGAAGGGGAAGATCGATCTTCGTCAGGCGCACGGTTCCGTGTACGGAATGATCGCCGCGGCCCGCGGTTACCAGCACCCGATTGGCGAATGGAATTTTCAAGAAGTCACCGTCGATGGCTCGCGTCTCAAAGTGGAACTGAACGGCACCGTCATCCTCGATGCCGATGTCAGCACCGTCGATCTCGCCACCGTCATGGATAACAAGCCCCATCCCGGCAAGGACCGGAAAAGCGGCTTCTTCGGATTCGCCGGGCATAACGACCCCGTCGAGTTCAAGGCGGTTCAGATCAAGCGGCTTTAACCGGGCGTGGCGGCATCGCGCGGGCGGTTAGACTGGTTATTTTTACTGTATTCAGATTATGAGGACAGACAGCAGGACAGACAGGAATGTCTGTTTCACCGGGGATCAAACGATGAAAACTTCACTCCGCGCCGTAGTCTTGCTCACCAGCCTGGTTTGGCTGGCGGCTCCCTTGGTCGCGCAGCCGACGGCCGAGCCGTGGAGGGCGGGCGTGGCCACGCGCAAGCTGACGCCGGCGGGGCCGATCTGGATGTCGGGCTACGCCAATCGCACCGCTCCGTCCAGCGGAGTCGATCAGGATTTGTTCACCAAGGCATTGGCCCTGGATGACGGCCGGGGGTGGCCGCATGGTGATCGTCACGCTCGACCTGATCGGCATTCCGGCGTCGCTGCGGCAACACGTCGAACGCGAATGTGCGACCCGGTTTAAGCTCAAGCCGCACGAGATCCTGCTGAACGCCTCGCACACGCATTGCGGCCCGCAGGTTTCACCCGATCGCATGGAACTGGAGGTCGGCTTCCGACGGATGGCGAACCCGGCGCAGATTGCGGCGGTGCATCAGTATGCCCGCTTCCTCGATCAGACGGTGGTCGAAGTGATTGGTGCCAGCCTGCAGAATCCGGCCGCGGCCAAGCAGGAGTTTAGTCAGGCCCGGGCCGGATTTGCGATGAATCGTCGGCGCCCGGAGGCGAACGGAAAATTCTCCAACAACCCGTATCCGGAGGGCCCGGTGGACCATGATGTGCCCGTTCTGAAAGTAAGCGGTGCTGACGGAAAGATTCGCGCGTTGCTCTTCGGCTATGCGTGTCACAACACCACCTTGAGCGGCAGTCAGCTGAGCGGCGATTACGCCGGCTATGCGCAACAGTATCTGGAAGCGAGTTACCCCGGCGCGACCGCGCTCTTCATGACGGGCTGCGGGGGCGACCAGAATCCGTATCCGCGGCGCGACATGGTGCCGGGGCATCCACCCGAAGACTTGGTACAGCATCACGGACGCGCGCTGGCCAATGCCGTGTCCTCCGCACTTGCCGCCCGGCAGCGCCCCGTCGCCGGCCCCCTGCGCTCCGCCCTCGCGTATGCGGAATTAGAATACGCGCCGCTTTCGATCGAGCAGCTGAAGAGCTTCCAAACTCCGGCGCATACGCCTGCCGTGGTGGCGCGGGCGCAGCGACTGACCGAGAACCAGCAGCGCGGAGAAAAACCGGCGCCGCTTGCCTGTCCGGTCCAAGTCGTGCGCTTCGGCAGCGACATCACGCTGGTGGCGATTGGCGGCGAGGTTGTGGTCGACTACGCGCTGCGTTTGAAGTCCGAGTTGAAAGGCCCTGCGGCCGTCTGGGTCGCCGGCTACTCCAACGATGTCTTTGGTTATCTCGGAAGCCGGCGCGTCATCCAGGAAGGTGGTTATGAAGGACTGGAAGCCAATATCCGGATCCTTAATCATCCGGGCGGATTCACGCCGGCGGTTGAGGACACGATTGTGAACAAGGTCCACGAGCTTCACCGGCAGACCGAGCGGTGAGCGGGAAACCCGGACGGAAATCGAATTAAGGCAGCTTCGCCTGCACCAACTTGCTCGCCACCCCGAAGTCGATCAACGCGGCGTCCGGGTGTTTTTTCAACACGCCGATCACCTTGCCCATGTCCTTCTTCGATTGTGCGCCGGTCTCCTGAATCGCTTCGGCAATCAGCGCTTCCAACCGCGCCTGATCGAGGCCTTGCGGCAGATACTTTTCGAGTATCCGGATTTCCACGTCGTTGGCGGCGACCAAGTCGGCGCGACCGCCTTTTTCAAATTCGATCCTGGCATCCGCGAGGTTCTTCACGGCTTTGCGCAGGGTCGCGAGCGCCAGCGCATCATCGATCTCCTTGTTCGCGTCCATGGCGGCCCGCTTGATCGCCGCATCAGCGGTGCGCAGTGCGGTGGTCGTGAGGGAGTCGCGGGCTTTCATCGCGACGATGATATCAGCACGAAGAGTCTCGTAAACGGAAGGCATGCGACCATGTGATAACCACGCGCAGTTCAGAGCAAGCATCGCCTTCCGGGTGTTTCCCAACCAATGAACACTCACCACTCGCCTTCCGCTTTTTGGTGTGCAGACTCCGGACGATGATCCCCCTGCCCTCGCGCAATGTTCTCGGAGGCACGCTCAAGCCGTGTTCAACGCAGCCGCTGACCGGCTTTTTCCGTAACGGGAATTGTGATACCTGCGCGGAGGACCAAGGCTGTCACACCGTATGCGTCGAGGTGACCGCTGAGTTTCTCAAGCATAGTCAGGCCGCGGGAAATGATCTCTCCACCCCGCGTCCGGAATACCACTTCCCGGGTCTGCAGCCCGGCGATCGCTGGTGTGTCTGCGCCTCCCGCTGGCTGGAATGCCTGGAAGAAGGCGTGGCCTCGCCGGTATCGCTGAGCGCCACCCACGAACGCACGCTCGAGATCGTGCCGCTGGCAATCTTGCAGCTCCACGCCACCGCTTAATTTTTATCCCCACCATGGCACTCCCGACGCTCCCCCTTCGTCACCTCATCGTCCCGGCGCTGGCCCTGCTTGCCAGCACCGCCTTCGCCGCCTCCGTTCACTGGAATCCCCCAGGGCTCCCGCCAGCGCCGGCGACCGGGCCAGCTCTGACCCAAGGGGGGTACCTCAAGCCGGAGCAGGGTCAGGCCATGCTCGACGCCGCCCTCACCCAGTTCCCCGATCGCGAGTCCTGGGAAGCCTACGCCCACCACGCCCGCACCCGCATTCAGGAAGGCGCGGGCCTCGCCCCGTGGCCGAAGCGCACTCCCTTGAACCCCGTTCTGCACAGCCGGCGCACGTACGACGGCTACACGGTGGAAAACGTGATGTTCGAATCGATACCGGGTTACTTCGTCACTGGGAATCTCTACCGGCCGACGCAGTCGCGTCCTTCGTACGCCGCCGTCTTGTCGACGCATGGGCATTATCGTCGCATCGAAAAACGCGAGGACTACGACGCGCACGCGCGCTTCAGTCCGTTGATGCAGGCACGCTGTGCCACGCTGGCTCGCATGGGATCAGTTGTGCTCTCGATCGACATGTTCGGCTATGGTGACTCGATGCAACTGGTCGGTCAGGACGCGCATCGGCAACCGCTGGCGCTGACCTTGCAAATATGGAATGCAATGCGCGCGGTGGATTTCCTGCTGTCACTCGACGGAGTGGATCCGAAACGCGTGGCCGTCAGCGGCGAATCCGGCGGCGGCACGCAATCGTTTCTCCTGGCCGCGCTCGATCCGCGGATCGCGGCGAGCGCCCCGGTGGTGATGGTATCCAGCTATTTTTTCGGGGGTTGCGCTTGTGAGAGTGGCCTGCCCATTCACCGCACGTCAGACCATTTCGTCAACAACGCCATGATCGCGGCCCTCGCCGCGCCGCGTCCGATGCTAGTGGTATCCGACGGCAAAGACTGGACCGCCCATGTGCCGAAGATCGAATTCCCGTTTCTCCAGAAAATCTACGGTTACTACCACGCCACCTCGAACGTCACCAACGTGCACCTCGCCGAAGAGGGCCACGATTACGGCCCGTCGAAACGCGCCGCGCTCTATGTTTTTCTGGCCCGGGAGTTTGGTCTCGATCTCAGTGTCGTCCGGAAAGCCGACGGCCGCTTCGACGAATCCAAAAACACTTTTGAGACTGCCGCGCAGCTCCGGAGCTTCACCCCGGAATACCCGATCCCGCATCATGCGTTGCACGAAGGTGGCGCGATCTTGAAGGTCCTCAATTCGTTGCAAACGGGCGAACGCTGAACCGGTGGAACGTACGGGGCTTCCGCCCAGCCTTGGAGAGTTCATCGCTGACGCTGAAGCGATGCAACTTTCCCGATCCGTACGTTACCATATCGCGTGTTTGAATCAAAGAGCGCCGTGTTTTTAGGCGCCGCCGCGTGCATCGCCCGGGCGGTGCCCGGATCTCTGTGACTTGAAACCCGTCGACAACAGCACCCGGCTAGCTTGGTTTCTCGGTCTGGCGACCTTGGTGCTGATCGTGGGCATCCTTCGCTTTGCAGAAGACGTGCTTGTCCCCGTCGCGTTTGCGGTGCTCCTGGCGTTTCTGCTCACACCGATGGTGGTGCGCCTGACGCGCTGGGGATTGCCCAAGGCACTCGCGATCATCCTGACGGTGACCGTCGCCTTCACGGCCATCGGCGGCATTGGCTGGCTCGTGACCACCCAGGCGGTCTCGCTGGTGCGCGAACTGCCAAATTATGAAGAAAATCTGCGGCACAAAATCGCGGCCCTGAAGCGGCCGCAGACCCCCACCGTCATGACCCGGATGTCGGGCATGGTTGAAAATCTCCGCCGTGAAATCAAATCCGCAGCGCCCGACGAACCCGTCACAACTCCGGAGCCCGGCGTGGAGAGGCCGGTGCCGGTCGAGTTGAAAGAAACAGAGTCAACGCCATGGGAACTGGCGAGCGGCATGGTCAAACCGATCCTCCGGCCGCTGGGAATCGCGGGCATCGTGATCGTCTTCGTTGTCGCCATGTTGTTTCAGCGAGAGGATCTGCGCGACCGGTTCTTCAAGATGGTGAGCTCCGGGAAACTGAATATCGCCACGCAGGCCATCGACGACGCGGCCACCCGTGTTTCGCGCTACCTCGGCATGCAGCTCATCGTAAACGCCGGTTACGGCATTCCGATTGGAGTGGGCGTCTGGCTCATCGGTATTCCGAACGCGCCACTCTGGGGCCTGCTCGCCACGCTGCTGCGGTTCATCCCATTTATCGGACCGTGGATAGCGGCGATTTTTCCCGTGGTTCTCTCCGTCGCGGTCGATCCCGGCTGGACCATGCTCCTTTATACCTTGGCGCTGTTCGTCGTCATGGAACTGATCAGTAATAACATCATCGAAATCGTTCTCTATGGCGCGAGTACCGGTATCTCGAATCTCGCGCTCTTGATCGCCGCCGTCTTCTGGACCTGGCTTTGGGGACCGGCCGGATTGGTGCTTTCGACGCCCCTCACGGTCTGCCTGCTCGTACTGGGCAACCACGTCCCAGGCATGAGTTTTCTCAGCATGTTGCTTGGCAGCCAGCCCGCGCTCGAACCACCGGCGCACTTTTACCAACGCATGCTCTCGATGGAATCGGAGGACATGCTCGACCTCGCTTCCACCTACATTTCCGAACACTCGGTGGAGGAGTTCTACGAGGTTATCTTTGTGCCAGCACTCCTGATGTCAGAGGAAGACCGTCATAGCAGTAGCCTCTCCGAGGTGCGGCAGCGTTTCATTTTTCAATCCAGCCGCGAACTCATTGAAGAACTCGAGCGCCACGACGAGGTCGCACGCGTCGAGGCGGCCGGTGGCAGCGCGAGTATTGACATCATTGATACAAAAACCGCCAGTGGGCCCGTGCAACCGGTGGTCCTGGGCCTCGCCGCCCGGGACGAGGCCGATGAAATTGTGGGGCTGATGCTCTGTCATCTGCTGCGACGCCGCGGCATCCATGCGGCGATGAATCCGGGATCGGCCACCTTGGATGAACCGCTGGCCGCGCTGGCGCACGGGCAGATCAGTCTGGCCTTTGTTTCCGCCCTTCCTCCGTCCGCGGTCACTGCAGCGCGCCACATGTGCCGCCGGGTCCGGCTGCAATCCCCGAGTGCGCCGCTG
>Ga0163144_10004495_pt1 | contig 31371 bp, 28 predicted proteins | sample OliLak19BULKMAT1_FD_123175 | JGI IMG/M metagenome (GOLD analysis project Ga0163144, IMG submission 123175) | Freshwater microbial mat bacterial communities from Lake Vanda, McMurdo Dry Valleys, Antarctica - Oligotrophic Lake LV.19.BULKMAT1 | ecosystem: Environmental > Aquatic > Freshwater >... | reverse complement strand
AGGACATTGGAGAGGAGGTCGGGCACGTCGGTGAAGGGGTTGCCGATGAACATGCCGCCGGAGAGGCCGCGGGGCCCATTCTCGTAGGCGATGGCGGCGCGGACGCATTCGCCCCAGCGGCCGGTGGCGGTCTTCAACTCCGAGCCGCGGACGAGGGCGGGGATGGGGATACGGACGGAAACGGGGTGGACTTCGCCCGAGAGAATGCGGAGGAGGAGGCGGGCGGAGCGCTCGCCGGTCTCGAAGAAATCGACATGGGGGTAGGTGTGATAGAGAACGACGGCGTCGGAGTGGGTAAGGATTTCGTCAGTCAGAATGCCGTGAAGATCAAGTGAGGTAACGATGGGGATGTGTTCGCCGACAATCTTGCGGGTCTCGACGAGGAGGTAGCCTTCGCAGTCGTGAATGGTTTGGGCGGCGCAGGCGCCGTGGAGGCAGAAATAGATGGCGTCGACGTCAGGGTTGGCGCTGACGGCGGCGAGGAACTCCTCGGCTAGCTGGGCGAAGGCCGCGTCGGCGAGGGTTCCGCCGGAGGTGATGGCGCGGGCGCTGTAGCCGCCGATTAGTTCGAGTTCGGGATGTGCCGAGAAGACGGAGAGGGCTCCGGCGACTTCGGTGCCGAGACCTTCGTGGAACGATAAGACGGCGGGGCCGGCGAGGGTGACCCAGTCTTTGTACTGGCCGAGGAAGGGGTTGAACGAGGAGATTTCTTGCTTGAGTTCGTTGATGAGAATTTTAGGCATAGGGGTTGGTCTCGTGGGCGATGACGGCGACGCAATCGCCTTGGGCGACGCGGGAGGGGGCTCGGTTGGCGATGAGGATGCCGCCCGATGGGGCGATGATTTCGACCGGGGGGCGGCCGGGGTCTTCGAGATCTAGAATGCGACCGAGGAGTTGGCCCGGGGCGACGGGGGCGGCGAGATCGGTGACCGCTTCGAAGAGGCCGGAGAGGGGAGCAAAACGATAGTCGTCGCGGTGGAGGGACTCGACCCAACGGGCGGGTTGGGCGCGAGGGAGGACGGGGCCGGCAAGAAGGCCGAGGTGGCGGAGGACGTTCGCGAGGCCGGACTGGGTGAGCCGATGGACGCCGGCGGAGACGGGTTCGCCGCCGCCAAGTTCGGTGGTGATGACGAGTTTGCCTTGGCGTTCGGCTTCCGAGGGGAGGAGGCCAGAGCCGGCGACGTCGGTATAGAGAAAACAGAACTCGGTGAGAAATGCTTCGGTGGCGGCGAACTGGGCGGGGTTATCGACCATGTGGGAGTGGGCGCAGGGGACGAAGTTGAGGCTGCGGCCGCCGGTGTGGAGGTCAATGACGACGTCGGCGAGGGGGAAGAGGACGGAGGAGAGAAAGTGGGCGAGCATTTCGCTGGGGGTGCCTTTGGGGTGGCCGGGGAAGCAGCGGTTGAAGTTGCGGCCGTCGAGAGGGGAGAGGCGCGTGGCGGCGTGGGCGGCGGGGGGATTGAGGGTGGGGATGAGGATGAGGCGGCCGGTGATATCGGCGGGCGAGAGTTGGCGCCAGAGGTGTTGGATGGCGACTTGGCCGGGGTATTCGTCGCCGTGGTTGCCGGCGAGGAGGAGGACGGTGGGGCCGGGGCCGTTTGCGATGACACAGAGGGGGACGAGGAGGTTGGCCCAGCCGCCGAGGTTGTAGGAATAGGGAATGGCGAGGTGGCCAGGGTGTTTGCCGATGAGGGCGTCGAGGGGGACCGAGCAGTGGACGGGGCTCTGCATGAGAGCCCCATTTTACGTAAGTGACGGCTAGAATGTCAGCTTGGCACCCAACTGCATCGCGCGGGATGCGCCGGAGGAGTTGATGGTGCCGAAGCCGGTGGAGAGGAAGCCGGTGTCGGGTGCGCCCAGATTGACGCGGTTGGTCAGATTGAAGGCCTCGGCGCGGAGTTGGATGTTGACTTTCTCCCGGATGCGGAAGAACTTCTGCAGCCCGGCGTCGATCTGGAGGAGGCCGGGGGAACGGACGTCGGGTAGGACGCGACCTACATTTCCGTAGGTGAACAGCGGCGGCCCGGTGAAGGCGGAGGTGTCGAGCCAACGGGCGATGGAGCGCTGGTCCGAGGGAAGCTGGGCGGAGCGTCCGGTGGAGTTGGGCCGGTTGGCGGCGTTGTTGTTGGCCCCGCGGACGAGGAGGGGGACCCCGGTTTGGGCGGTGAAAATTCCGCTGATTTGCCAACCGCCGAGGATCCAATCGGCAGGACCGCGCAGGCCAACGGCCATGCCCTTGCCGAGGGGGAGGGCGTAGAGCCAGTTGGCGACGAAGCGCTGGGAAACGTCGGTGGGCGAGATGGAGCGTTCGACCTGGCGGTTGTAGACGTTTTGGTAGCCGGGATCGCCGGTGTTGAAGCCAGCGAATCCGGCGCTGAGGCTGGGGACAGTGTCGTCGATCGTTTTGCCGAAGGCGTAACTCAACTGGGCGGTGAGTCCGTGGCCGAGGGCTTTGCGGGCGTTGATTTGGAGGCCATGATAGATCGAGTTACCCCAGGACGGAGCGCGGCGGGTGACGCCCTGATAGGCGGGGTAGGGAAGCAGGGTTTGGGAACGAGCGACCGTGCGGCCGAAGATGCCGAGGGGAAAGAGCGGGTTGGGAATTTGATCCTGGAGGCTGAAGCCGAGCGACAGAAAGCGGGGATCGAGTTGATTGACGTTGACGCCCTGGGCGCCGTTGCCGAGCTTGTTGCCTTTGGTGCCGACGTAGCCGGTTTCGAGGATCCAACGGCCGGGGAGGGAGCGTTGGAGGTTGAAACTCCACTGTTGGGTGTAGCCGACCCGGTCGTCTTGCCCGCGGCCGAGAACGCCGAGGCCGAGGAAGCTGCGGGCACCGAGGGTGTTACCGGGAGGGCGAACGAGGGAACTGGGTCCTTGGCTCATATAGAAAGTAGGCACGGGGCCAAGGCTGGGGTCGTTGAAGGGGGTAGTGGCGCTCCAGCCGAGGTTCGATTCGAAGGATTCGAAGATGCCTTGATAGAGGACGCCGTAGGAGCCACGGAGGACGGTCTGATTCGCTTTATCGAGGGTGTAAGCGAAGCCGAAGCGGGGGCCGAAGTTATTTTTGTCGGTGGGGACGACGGAGCCTTGGTAGTCCTTGCCGGCGAATTCGAGGATTCCGGGGAGGTTGGTGATAGGGTTAGTTTTCGAGAAATTGAAGGCTGAGCGTTGGTTGAAGCGGTCGACGGGGTTGGTTTCGACGTCCCAGCGGAGACCGAGATTGAAGGTAAGGCGGTCACGGACGCGCCAGTCGTCCTGGATGAAAAGGGCACCGTACCAGGCGCGCTCGTAGAGCTTGGTGGCGTCGACGAGGCTGCCCGCGTTGACGGCGCCGAGGAGGAAGGTGGCCACACCGTAGCCGGTGAGTTGAGGCCGCTGGGGGTCGTTCGTGAGGGCGCGGGTGAAATTGAAAGTTCCGCTGAGTCCGCCTTGTTGGAAGCGGTTGTTGCGAAAGCGCCAGATTTCGCCACCGTATTTTAGGGTGTGGCGGCGGACGACCTGGGTAACGCTTTGGTTAAAGGTGATGGTATGGACGCCGCCGTCGACGACTTGGCCTCCGCCGAGTTCGGTGAAGTCGGTGATCTGATGGGAGGGGAAGACGACGCGGGGGAGGATGGCGGGGTAGTTAAGGCGGTTCATATCCTGGCCGCCGAAGGTGGGCGGACGACGCGTGATCAGGGTGCGGACATAGCCGGCGCGCGAATCCAGGAAGAGGTTGGGACTGACGAGCCAGGTGTAAGAGGCGACCTGTTGGGAGTAATTGCGATTGAAGATATCGTTGTTTTCGCCCTGGGTGAGATAGTTGCCGAATTGGGATTCGGGGTTGATCGCGTTGTAGTTGTAGGCGAGGCGGTAAGAGAGGCGATGGGCGGGGTTGAAGTTATGGTCGAAGCGGCCGATGTACTGGTCGTTGGAGGTCTGGCGGCGACGTTGTTCGAAGTAGTTGTTGATGTTGGTGACGGGGTTGGAGGGGATGCGGTTGGCGGCCGGGACATCGGCCATGATGGCGGCGGTGATGCGGTCGAAGCGGTTGCGGGGGATTGCGTTGGCGGGGAAGGGTACGCGGAGGAAGCCACCGCCGGTGCCGGTGTTGGCGACGGTGGAGGCGGGGTCGTAGATGCCGAGAACGGTGCCGTTGGGGAGGGCGGTACGGGAGAAATCGCCCTGGCGTTCGAGTTGGGTGGGGACGGTGAAAAGGCGATTGTTGTAGCTAACGAAGCGAGAGCCTTCGTAGTTAAAGAACCAGAAAGAACGGTTGCGGCCATTGTAGATTTTAGGGATTAGGATGGGTGCGCCAGCCGAGCCGCCGAATTGATTGAAGCGGAACGGGGGCCGGGTGGGGGAGAAGGCGTTGCGAGCGTCGAAGACGTTGTTGCGAACGAACTCATAGAGGGTTCCGTGGAAATCGTTGGAACCGCTTTTCGAGATCATGGAGATGGCACCGCCAGTGGTGCGGCCGAATTCGGCGGGGGTGCCGGTTGTGTAGATTTTGACTTCGGCGACGGCGTCGACGCTGGGGCTGACGGCGATCTCCTGGCGGGTAGGAGCGGCGTTGTTGGCTCCGTCGAAGACGAGTTGGTTCATGGAGCCGCGGCCGCCGGAGATGGAGACGTTCGAAGAGCCAAAGCCGGGGCCGTCGTTGAACCCGGCGTTGATGCCGGCCTGGGGCGTGACGGCGGCCGAGAGTTGGAGGAGGCTCATGACGTTGCGTCCGTTGAGCGGCATTTCCGTGATCTGCTTATTCGAAATGATGTTGCCGAGCGAAGAGGTTTCGGTGTCGAGGCTGACGCCGGAAGCGACGACTTCGACGCGTTCGGTGGCTCCGCCGACTTCGAGGGTCGCTTCGAAGCGGGCGACCTGGTTGATGGTCAAGGGGAGTTGCGACTGGACAAAGGTTTTGAAGCCGGGCTTGGTGATCGAGACATCGTAGCTGCCGGGATCGAGCAACGGAGCGAGGAAGGTTCCGAGGCCGTCGGTTATAACGGCGCGCTTGGCTTGGGTGGAGCGGTTGAGGACGGTGACTTGCGCGCCGGAGATGACCGCTCCCGAGGCATCGCGGACGATTCCGGAGATGGTGCCGGAGGAGCTTTGGGCGAAAAGTGAGGCCGCGCCGAGACAGGCGGCGATGACGAAGCGAACAAACATGGTAGAACTCCCGAAGACGAAATGCCTGCGAGAAGTTTATCCGGCTTTGCCGCCGTCGACAAGCGTTACGCGGTCGTTTTTCCCGAACTCGTTCAAGTCCTTTCCAATCAACTTATTTGATCGACGTTTGGTTTCACTGTAACTGTGCGATCTGCTGGCGGAAATGTCGAGTACCGCGCTTTCGCCGGCGCACCGGGAACGGGTGTTGGCTGCTCTCGAACGGATTGTGAGCAGCGCGGAGTTCCGTGGCAGCCAGCGGAGAATCGTCTTCCTCACCTAGATCGTCAACAAGTATCTCGACGACGATTTGGAGAGCTTGCGGGAGAGGATGATTGCGACGGTCGTGTTTGGCCGGCCGGCGGAGTACGATCCAGCGGTGGATTCGTTCGTTCGGGTGAAGGCGGGCGAGCTACGGAAACGGTTGGCGGAGTACGCCAAGGGTTCGGGAAGCGCGGACCCGGTGCGGATTGAAGTCCCTCTGGGTGGGTATTGGCCCGCGATCGAAGCGGGAGAGGTTCCGAGTCCGGTGGTTGATCGACGGCGGTATTGGGTCTGGTGGGCAGGAGCGGCGGGAGCGGCGGCGCTCGTTTGCTGGATGGCTTGGCCGGCGACTTCGCTGGTCCGTTTTTGGGAGCCGCTCGTGCGGTCCGGGAATCCGGTGTTGATTTCTTTGCCGGTGGTGCCGCGATACTTGGCGAGCGGAATCGGGACGGCGGAGCAGCGGATTTGGTTGAAAGATGACGTGGTTGGGATGGGTGCGGCGACGGGGGCGGCGCATTTGGCGGCCCATTTGCGGTTTCCGGGGTATCGGATCAAGAGTGGTAAGGATGTGCGGTACTCGGATTTGCGTTCCGGGCCGACGGTGCTGCTGGGCGGTTTTTCGTCGGAGTGGACGATGCAGGAGATGGCGGGGTGGCGGTTTCGATTCGAAGCCAAAGCGCCGCAGAGGGTTATTGACGTGCGCGAACCGGGGCGCGAGTGGGTGGTGGAGGGGAGTCTGCCGAACGGGAGAGCGACGGTGGACTACGCGATTGTGAGCCGGTCGCAGGACTCATCGACCGGGCAGACGTTTCTGGCGCTGGCCGGGGTGACTACGTTTGGGACGCAGGCGGCGGCGGAGTTTGTGTTGAGCGAGGAGCGTTTGGCTGAACTGTTTGCGCAAGCGCCGAAGGGGTGGAGCGGTCGGAACCTACAGGCGGTGATTTCGATGGGGGTGAAGGATGACACGCCGGGGCCGCCGAAGCTGATGGCGTCGCACTTCTGGTAGCGCTATGGGGCCAGGAGCTTGACGAAGCGGTTGTGTTGCTGGGGGTTGGCGACGTCGGCGAGGGTGTAACCGTCGAGGGATTTGAGGAAGCTATTGAGGGCTTCGCGGAGGGGCGATTTCAGCCCGCAGATGGAGACGATTGGGCACGTGTTGGATTCGAGTTCGAAGCACTCGACGATTTTGAGATTCGGTTCGCAGGCGCGGACGACGTCGCCGAGTCGAATCGCCGTGGCAGGCTGGGCGAGGGTGACGCCGCCCGAGCGGCCGGCGGTGGCGGTGACGAAATTGTGGAGAGCGAGCGTCTGCACGACGCGGACAAGATGGTGCTTTGAGATGTCAAAGGCGCGGCTGATTTCGGCGGTGCCGATGGGGCGGTCGGGGAAGTGGTTGAGGTAGAGGAGGACGCGAAGGGCGTAGTCGGTGTGGAGCGTGAGATGCATCTCTACTTAAGAGTAGTGGGGAGGAAGGCATCGGCGCTGATGGCTCGGCTGGCCATGCCGGCGAGGAAGAGGCTTTTCCTGAGCAGATTGACGATTTGGGGATCGCCGCAGACGAAGCCGCGCCAGCCGGAGAGTTGGGGGTGGGCGGTGGCAAGGACCTTGGGCAAGGGGCCGTCGCGATGGAACAGGGTGGGTCGGTAATGGAAGTTGGGGTGAACCTCCGCGAGGGCTGCTAGTTCGGCGGTGAGGTAGAGGCCGCCTTCGTTGAGGGCACCGTGGTAAAGCCAGATGGGGCCTTGGTGGCCGTGCCGGAGGGCGTCGCGGAGGATGCCGTAGAGCGGGGCAAGGCCCGTTCCGGCACCGGCGAGGAGAATGGGTTGGTGAAGATCGCCTGGGGTGTAGAAGCAGTCCCCGGCCGGGCCTTGGAGGGTGACGGGGGCGCCGGGTTCGGCTTCAGCGAGCCAGTTGCTCATAGCGCCGCCCGGGATCCGGCGGACGTGGAGTTCGAGGTGCTCGCCCGCAATAGAGTAGCTGCGGGCGAGACCGTCGTGGCGGAGGAGAGTGAGATATTGGCCGGGGCGGTGGTCGAGGGGTTCGGTGGCGGTGAGGTCGACCTGCATGACGGATTCGCTGAGCCAGGTGAGCTTGGTGATCACGGCGGGGACGCGAGCTCCGGGGCCGGGGGCGGCGAGAACGAGGTCTGTCGCCGGGTGGCAGAGGCAGGCTAGAAGGTAGCCCTGGGCGATGAGGGCGGGCTTTAAACCCCGCTGGGCCGGCAGGGGGATGGTGCCGCCAGTGGCTTGAACGAGGCAGGATTGACAGGCACCGGCGCGGCAGGAGTGGGGGATGGAAACGCCCGCGCCGAGGAGGGCATCGAGCGCCGATTCGCCGGGGGCGACGGCGATGGATTGGCCCTCCCAGTTGAGCGTGGGCATGGGCTACCTACCGAGGACGTCGGCGCGGGTGGTTTCGGCGAGGGCGGCGACTTCGCCGATCAGACCGGGAGCGACGCCAAGTTCGGCGAGGCTGCCTCCGAGATGTTCGATGACGGCATCGAAGTGAGAGTCATTGAGGCCGCGGGCGACCAGATGGGCGTGGCCGCGGCGCAGGTCTTGGCCGGAGTAGGCGACAGGTCCGCCGAAGACCATGGTGAGGAAGGCCTTCTGCTTGGAGATCTGGCGGTCCATGTCGACGCCTTCAAAGAAGTCAGATATTCGCGGGTCGGTGAGGACCTTGCGGTAGAAGAGATCGACGGCGGCTTCGACGGCGGGAGCGCCGCCTAGTTGTTCATAGAGGGTAGGCATAAGAGTTAACTATGCATTGAGAATACATAATTAATCCTGGGTCGTCAATGGATTTTGTGGAGGAAAGCGATGAGTTCGGCGGGATGGTCGGTTTGAATGCCGGTGGCTCCTCGGCGGACGGCGTCGGCCCAGGCGGTCGGGTTGTCATCGGTGCCGAGGCGGTCGACGAAGATGCCTTTGTTGGCGTTACGAGCGAGGGCGATGACCTCGTCCTGGAAGTCGCGGCGGTCGAAGGCGATGACCTTGGGTCGAAGGGTTTTGAGGTTTTGGGCGAGGACGGGGGCGGAGATGGCTTCGGGCATCGCCAGTTCGGGGTATCCAGCGGCGGTGAGTCCGGTGAGCAGCGAGAGACGGCCATAGACGACCGCGTGGGCGAGCATGTCGTGGCGGCGAAGCGCGGCAAGGAGAGATGGGGCGTCGATCTGCTTGGCATCGACATAGACGCCGCAGCGGCGGCGGAGGAGGGCGAGGGCCTGGTCGAAGGTGGCAAGGGGGAGGCCGATCTCGGCGAGGGTGAGGTCGGCGATGGCACCGCGTTCGACGGTAGCATCATGCCGAAGGATAAACTGTCCGTCGCGGGTGGTGCGGACGTCGAGTTCAACATAGTCGCAGCCGAGAGCGATGGCCGCTTCGATAGCGGGTAGTGAGTTTTCCGGGTGGTGCTGGTGGGCGGCGCGGTGGGCGATGACGACGACGCGCGGAGGGGGTGGGACGAGAGCGGCGAGGAGGGCGCGGCGGGTGAGCATAGAAGCAGTTTACGGCACCCAGGCCATGTCATTTCGCTGTCATACTCCCGTGGTGTAATAAGCGGCATGAGTCGTCGTCTGATTTCCTTTGTTGCTTCGATTGCGGTGGTGTTGGCGCAGGTACCGGGCCCGATGCCGGGCGGCTATAACCTGCCGAATGGCTGGCGGATAACGCCGGTTGGTCGCGCGGTGATGACCGAGGACATGACTTTGCAACTCGTGCCTTCGCCGGACGGGAAGACCGTGATCGGGACGCACGGGGGCTTCAATCCCCATGGGCTGGACGTGATTGACGTCGCGTCGTGGCAGGCGGTGCAGCGAATTCCGATGAAGTCGGCCTGGTTCGGGTTGGGCTTCAGCGCGGACGGAAAGAGGCTGTATGCCTCGGGTGGCAACGCCGATAGCCGAAAGAATCCGGAGCGGGCGCCGGTCTACGCGTTTGCCTACGCCAACGGACGAGTGAGCGAAAAGCCGGTGCAGACGTTTTCCGAGACGGTGCCGCTGACGAAGATCTTATGGGCTGGGGTGGTCGAGCACCCGACCAACGGGAAACTGTATGCGGCGAATCGGGGGACCGGAAATGAACCCGGGCATTTGGTGGTGTTTGACGCGACAACGGGCGCCCTGCTGAAGCGGATTCGGACGCAGATCAACCCATACGACGTGGTGCTGTCGCAGGACGGAAAGACGATTTTTGTTTCCAATTGGGCGAGCGCTTCGGTGTCCGTGATTGATGTGGCGACCGAGCAGGTGGTGAGGACGATCGACGTCGATTCGAACCCGAACGATATTCTGCTGGCATCCGATGGGCGACTGTTCGTTTCCTGCGCGAACAAGAACAGCGTGATGGTGATTGATACGAAAAAGATGCGGCCGACGGAGCGGATCAACGTAGGGATTACGGCGCTGGCCCCGGAAGGATCGACGCCGAACGCTTTGGCGCTGGACGATGAGAACAAGATGCTGTTTGTGGCCAACGCAGACAACAACGCAGTGGCGGTGGTGAACGTGGCGGAGGCCGGCGAAAGCGCCATTCTGGGCTTTATTCCGGCGGGTTGGTACCCGTCGGCATTGGCTTATTTGCCGGGGACGAACCAGTTGATCATCGGTAACGCCAAGGGCCTGGGCGGGTATTCGAATGTGGATGGGCCGACCAGCCCGTTGCGGACGGCCACGTCGCCGGAGAGCAGCGTGCGGAGCCTGCAAAAGGGTTCGATTCACCGGGTGGATCTGAAGAATCTGAAGAGCGAATTGGGCAAGTATACGGCGCAGGTGCTGATGAACATTCCCTATCGGGATGAGCAGTTGACGCGGGCGAAGGCACCGCTCGAACCGTCCGTAGTTCCGTCCGAGGTGGGTGTGAGTTCGCCCATTGAACATGTCGTCTATATCCTGAAAGAGAACCGGACTTATGACCAGGTTTTCGGGGATCTTAGACAGGGGAATGGCGATCCGCGGATCACGATTTTTGGTTGGAACGTGACGCCGAATCAGCACCGGATGGCTGAGGAGTTTGTACTGTTCGACAATCTCTTTTGCGATGGCGAGGTGAGCGTGGACGGTCACTCGTGGTCGAACTCGGCGTATGCGACGGATTTTAACGAGAAGCTGTGGCCGATCACTTACGGCGGGCACTCGAAAGCAGGCATTTCGAATGCTTACACGCCGAGCGCGGGGCATCTGTGGGATTTGGCGAAGGCGAAGGGTATGACGTATCGGAGCTATGGGGAGTACGCGACGCGGTCGAGCGATGGGACGACGATGGATGCGGCGCCGGGAGTGGGCAATTTGTATGGGCACGTGTCGCCGAAGTTTAAGCTTCCGGGCATGCGGGATCCGGAAAACGCGAAGGTCTTTTTGGAAGAGTTGGATGAGTATGAAAAGAATTTCGGGTCGGCTGAACCGGCCAAGCGATTGCCGAATTTCAGCGTGATGAGTTTGGGCGAGAACCATACGCAGGGGACGCGGCCAGGGGTGCCGACCCCGCAAGCGGCGGTGGCATCGAACGACTATGCGTTGGGGATGATTGTGGACCGGTTGACTCACTCGCCGTATTGGGCGAAGACCGCAATTTTTGTGATTGAAGACGATGCTCAGAATGGGCCAGACCACGTGGATGCGCGGCGAACGACCGCGCTTCTGATCAGCCCGTACACGAAGCGGAAGACGGTGGACAGCACGCTGTATACGACCTCTTCGATGTTGCGGACGATGGAGCTGTTACTGGGCTTGCCGCCGATGAGCCAGTACGACGCAGCGGCGACGCCCATGTATGCCGCGATGGGGACGAAGGCGGACTTGACTCCGTTCACGCATGAGAAGGCGCGGATCGATTTGGACGCGAAGAATACGGCGTTAGCGTGGGGCGCCAAAGAATCGATGGCGATGAATTTAGACGAATATGACGCGGCGCCGATGCTGGCGTTGAACGAGATTATTTGGAAGAGCGTGCGCGGGCCAAAGAGCGAGATGCCGCTGCCGATTGCGCGCATTCACTTTAGAAAGTAAGGCCGGTTCCGTTAGGAAAGCAGGCGCTTGAGGCCCAGCCACTGCTGTTGCCAAAAGGAGTTGCCGTAACTCTGTTGATCGTCGATCCCGGTAGGGGAATAGAGCCGCGAAAAATTCGCGGTGCCGAAGAGGATGTCCCAAAGCGGAAAGACGGTCGCCAGGTTGCAGGTTTGGTTGTGGTGCAGGGCGTGGTGGGTGCGATGGAAGAGTGGACTGACGAGGATCCGATCTCCGACGCGGCCGAAGCTCATGCGGATATTGGCGTGGGACAAACTTTCGAGGGCCCCGGTGGCGAGGGTAACCGTTAAAAATTGCGCGGGCGGGACGCCAATGGCAAGTGCGAGGAGTGCCCGGAGGAGGGCCGCGATGGCTTGGCCGAGGAGGTGTTCGCGTTCGTCGGACCAAAAGGTCATCTGGCGCTGCGAGTGGTGGACGCTATGGAGGGCCCACCAACGACGAAAGGAGTGTTCGCCGCGGTGGCGCCAGTAATCGAGCAGGTCGAACAGGAGGAGGTAGGCGAAGAGAGCCAGCCAGGTTCGGTTCTGCAGAGCGGGGATGAGGTCTTCGAGGTTGGGGGGAATGATGTCGTGAAGGCGGAGTTCGGCGTGGAGCGAGTCGACGGCGGGTTGAAGGATGATGAAAAAAAAGATGGGGAGGATGCCGAGGCGCGCGAGGAGGGTATAGATGACGTCGACGCGGGTGGCGGCGTGGTCGGCCCAGCGCTCGACGGGGAAGAGGGCTTCGAGAGGGCGTAGGAGAGCCCAGAGAATAGTGACTTCGACCGCACCAAGGAGAAAGAGTTCGGACCACTCGTAACCGAGTTCCGCCCAGGCCATGAGATCGAAGCGAAAGAGCAGGGGCTGGAGAAGTTGAGCGTAGAGCCACGAATGCAATTGGGTGAAAATTTCTACCATCAGCGCCTAAAACCAGTTTAGCCGCTTACAATAGCGGAAGCGATGAAACTGAAGGCAGTGATCACGGCGGCCGCTCCTGGACAGCGGCACATCTTGCACCAGACGTTGGCGGCGACCGAAGACCGGCGGCCCACGATGGGGGCGTTTCTGCTGGAGTTAGTGGCGGGGGCGGTGGATGAAATTGGGATTGTGATTCCGGCGGGTGATCGGCCGGCGTTCGAAGCCCTGTTCGCGGGAAGTGGGCGACGGATTACGCTGATTGAGCAGAGCGAGGCCCGAGGGTACTCGCACGCGATCTACCAGGCGCGGGAGTTTGTCGGCGATGCTCCGTTTCTTCATCTGGTGGGCGACCATTTTTACTTGGCGGACCAGGGGCCGGTGAGCCAGTTGACGGCTGAGCTCGTCGCCATTCACGAGGCGGAAGGATGCAGCGTGAGCGCGGTGTTACCAACGCGGGAGGGACTGCTTCCGTATTTCGGCGCGGTGGGCGGAGCGGCATTAGGCGGGCAGTTGTATCAGGTGGAAACCGTGCTCGAGAAGCCCACCCCGACGCAGGCGGAACGGGAGCTAGTGGCGGCTGGTTTGCGGCAGGGGCACTACCTTTGCTTTTTTGGAATTCATCTATTTTCGGCGGGCCTGATGGATATTCTGCACGAGCATTACGTGGCGGCGGGGGCTCTGCCGACGCTGTCTCATGCGTTGCAACTGCTGGCGCGGCAGGAGCGGTATCTGGCCAAAGTCCTACCGGGACGGCGGTTTGATTTGGGGAGTAAGTATGGGTTACTGCAGGCGCAGTTGGCTCTCGGCTTGCGCAGCCAGGATCGGGAAGAGATTTTGACGTTGATGTTGGAGTTGACCGCGCGATGACGTTGGTAGAACGGATCGTGAACGGGACCCATGAGTCGCTCGAAGATTGGGCGGCGGGCAAGTCGCTGGAAGAGTTGGTGGCGGGGGCGGGCCAGTTGGAGAGGTTTCGACGGGACGCGACGAACCTGTACGCGCGGGTGCGGGCGCTGGTTTTTTTGTCGACGTTACATCGGTTCTATATCAGTGCGGCGGCGCGCGGAACGGCTTTGATTCCGTATGTGGCGATCGAGCAGATTCGGGACCGTCGTTTCGAACAAGCGGTGGCGGAATTGTTAGGGACGGGGGAGACGAGCGGAGCGTTGAGCAGTGCGCTGGCGACGGCGTATCGGGGGCTAGCGTTTCAGACTCTGGCGGACCAGGTGCGCCAAAGCGTGCGGCAGTTTCCGGGCAACCAATGGATGTTTCGGACGGGGCACGTGGGCGACTATCCGCTCCGGTTGCATGACGAATTGCGGGGGGCGGGGCCGTACCCGGTGTTGCACGAAACGACGCCGGTGCGCATGGATTTGACGCATAGCGCGTGGAGCGATATTTTCTTTTTGGCGATGGATTACCCGGAAGGGGCGCGGGTGATTAACATCTCGGTCGACTTAGCCGTCCGGGGGAGCGGGGCGATGCCGCGTCCGCCGGTCGAGGGATTTCTGCGGGTGATTGATGAGCCGGTGTTGCGCCTGGTGAGCGTGGACTTGGGCGCGTCGACGGACGTAACGACGCTGGATGAGGTGTTCGATTTTGCGCGGGATTATTTGGGGCTTCTGAAGGCGGCGGTGATTGCGAGCGGATTGATTCCGGCGGGACTGGAGGGGAGCGGGCAGAAGTTAGAGGCGGTGTTGAGGCGGCTGATCGGGCGGCCTGGATGCGGCATTGAAATCGTCAGCCAGGTGAACGATATTCCCAAGGGCAGCCGGTTTGCGGTGAGCACGAATCTGCTGGCGTGTTTGATTTCGCTGTGTATGCGAGCGACGCGGCAGATTAGCGCGTTGACCGGACCGCTGGCGGAAGTAGACCGGCGGCAGGTGGCTGCCCGGGCGATTTTGGGCGAGTGGTTGGGCGGGAGCGGGGGCGGGTGGCAGGATTCGGGGGGCGTGTGGCCGGGGATCAAGTTGATTGCGGCCGAGTTGGCGACGGAGGGGGATCCTGAGTTCGGGGTGAGTCGGGGCCGGCTTTTGCCGCGGCACCGGGTGATGGAAGAGGTTCCGGCGGCGGCGCGGCGGCGGCTGGAAGAGTCGTTGGTGCTGGTGCATGGCGGGATGAGCCAGGACGTGGGGCCGATTCTGGAGATGTGCACGGAGCGGTATTTGCTGCGGAGCGGCAAGGAGTGGGCGGGCCGGCAAGAGGCGGTCCGGTTGCTCGATGAGTTAGAAGCAGCTCTGCGCGAGGGCGACGTGCAGCGATTGGCGGGGTTGACGCAGGTCAACTACGACGGACCGATTCAGACCATTATCCCGTGGGCGGGCAATGCGTATACCGAAGCCTTGATTGTGCGCTGCCGGGAGCAGTTTGGCGGGCAGTTTTGGGGTTTTTGGATGTTGGGTGGGATGAGCGGCGGGGGGATGGGGTTCGTGTTTGATCCGACGGTACGGGTCCGCGCGCTCGAGGCGATGCCAGCGATTCTGCGGGAGACGAAGCGCGGGATGGAGGCTAGCTTTCCGTTTGCGGTGGAGCCGGTGGTTTATGACTTCGCGATCAATGAAAACGGGACGATGGCGGAGTTGCGGCGGGGGGAGGAAGCGCTGGTCAGTGCGGCGTACTATTTGCTGCGGGCTCCAGGCGAATTGCGGCAGTCGGCGGGGCAGTTAACGGCCGAACGGCGGAGCGAGTTGACGCGCTTTGCGCGGCACTATCGGGACCAGACGGAGGCGCTGTTTGAACGAATGATTCCGCGAGAGGCCGAGGCGGCGACCGGGGCAGGGCAGGGCTTGCCGGCGTTGCTGGCGGCGAATGGGTTCGACGCCGAGGCGCATGAGCATTTGCGGGCGGACTACCGGGCGGGCCGGGTGGGGTTGGCGCAGAACCGGTTGGCGGCGAACACGATGATCGAAGACGTGCGGGCGGAGCACGTGGCCTTGGTTACGGGGCGGGAGGCGAGCGCCGGGGCGGAGGCGTTGCGCGACGGTCGATTGGCGATGGTGACGATGGCGGGCGGGGTAGGCAGCCGTTGGACGAAGGGGGCGGGCGTCGTGAAGGCGCTGCATCCGTTCCATCGGGCTGATGGCCGCTATTGGAGCTTTTTGGACATCCAGCGGGAGAAGGCGCGGCGGGCGGGCGTACCGCACGTGGTGACGACGAGTTACTTGACGTACGGGCCGATTGCGGCGACGGGGGCACGGGTATCGCAAGGAAAGAGCATTGGGTTGCGGATGGTGCCGACGGTGGCGGATTTGCGGTATCTGTGGGAGGTTGTCCCGCAACAGCAGTTAGACGCGCAGAAACAAAAAGTGAGAGAGAGCGGGCGGGCTAGTTTGTTACAATGGGTTCGCCAGGCGGGAGAGGCGAGCGACTATACGGATAACGTCGCGTCGCAATGTATTCATCCCGTCGGGCACTGGTACGAGCTACCGAATTTACTACGTAACGGGACACTGCGCGAGTTAGTGACGGAGCGGCCGGGCATGCAGTATCTGTTTCTGCATAACATCGATACCTTGGGCGCGACCCCGGCGGCGGAGTTGCTCGGCGAGCATATTGCCAGCGGGGCGGGCATGACGGTGGAGGTGATTGGCCGGCATTATGATGACCACGGGGGCGGGCTGGCGCTGGTGGACGGAAAACCGCGGCTGGTGGAAGGTTTGTGTCTGCCGGATGAACGGATTGAGTTTGGGCTGCGGTATTACAACACGGGAAGTTATTGGATCACGATTGACGCTTTGTTGCGGGCGTTTGGACTAACACGCGCGGAGTTGGCGGATGAGGCGAAGGTCGCGGCGGCGGTACGGCGGACGGCGCAGCGGATGCCGAGTTACGCGACGATTAAAGAAGTGAAGAAACGGTGGGGACGCGGGCAGGAAGATGTGTTTCCGGTGGTGCAGTTCGAACGGCTGTGGGGCGACATGACGGCGCTGGATGATTTAGGGTGCCGGTATATCGAAGTTAGTCGCCAGCGCGGGCAACAGTTGAAGGACGTGGCGCAGTTGGACGCCTGGATGAAGGATGGATCGGCCGCGGCGGTGGAGGCGATGCTCCGCTAGCGGCGGCGGGCATTGATCCGCGGTGGGGAAATGCGGGGGGCGCTGATTCGGGGCGGGTTGACGCGAGGGGGCTGGACCCGAGGGGCGTTCAGGCGAGGCGGGTTGACGCGGGGCGTCGGGAGCCGGGGGGAGTTGACCCGAGGCGCGTTCACGCGGGGCGCGGTGAGCCGGGGAGTCGGGAGGCGTTCGGCCAGGGCGTCAACACACAACAGGAGGGCGAGCAATAGTTTCGTCATGGGCGGGTTTTGGGCGGGGGTTGTTCGAAGGCTTTGGGGAACGGCGCGGCCTGGGGACCCTTGGGGTTGCGAAAGCTGTTCTGGCCGCCTTTATCCGGATAAAGCGGCATGTTCATGCCGTCGGTGCTTTCGAGGATTTCGAAGAGCCGCTGATTCATCTGCTTGACGATCGCTTGGTGTGCCGGGCTCTTGATGAGATTGTGTAACTCGCGGGGGTCTTCTTGGATATCGTAGAGTTCGTCGAGATCCCAGATGCCGTGGTAGCGCATGTACTTGTATTGGCCGGTGCGCAGGGCGTGGACGGTGGGCGTTTGGGGGAAATTCCGTTCCCAGTAGTATTCGTAGAGCAGCGAATCCCGCCAAGCGACTCGTTTGCCTTGGAGCAAGGGAAGGAAGCTGGCGCCGTCGCCGCCGGCCGGGGCGGGGAGGCCGGCGGCTTCGAGCACCGTCGGCATGATGTCGAGGTTGGCGACCACTTGGGGAATCGTTTGGCCGGCCTTGAAGAGGGCGGGGCAGCGGGCCAGGAGCGGCACGCGCATGGACTCCTCATAGGCGGTGCGTTTGTCGATGAGGCCGTGTTCGCCGAAAGCGAAGCCGTTGTCGCCCATGTAGATGACCAGGGTGGAATCGAGTTCGCCGCGTTGTTTGAGTAACGCTAGGATGCGGCCAACGCTTTCGTCGACGGCGCAGAGGGCTTCGGCGTAGCGCTGATAGTATTCGGCGATGTCGAGGGTGGAGTGATAGGGGTAGTCGACGCCGTGCCAGCTATTGCGCTGGTTCTGGACCCACATGGGGCGGTCGATCGCATCGGCGGTGAGAGAGGGCGGGGGGACGAACTTTTGGTCTTTGAATTTTCCTTTGTGGCGTTCGGCCGGGATGAATTCCGAGTGGACGGCTTTGTGGGAAAGATAAAGGAAATACGGCTGCTTTTGCTGTTGGATGAACTCGACGGCATAGTCCGTGAGTTCGTCGGTGATATAGCCTTTTTGCGGCACTTTTTTGCCGTCGACGTTGAGGCCGTTTGGGCTAGGGAGATAAGTGCCTTGGCCGCGGAAGGAGACCCAGCGATCGAAGCCGGGTTGGGGGGCGTCGGATTCGCCGCCCATATGCCACTTGCCGATGAAGGCAGTTTTGTAGCCAGTCTTTTGCAGGTAGCTGGGGAAGAATGTCGTGCCTTTGGGAATGGCGGTGTTGTTGTCGATGACCTTATGCTTGTGGGCGTATTTGCCGGTGAGGATGCTGGCGCGGGAGGGCGAGCAAAGGGCGGTAGTGACAAACGCGTTTTTGAGATGAGCTCCGTCGCGCGCGAGGGAATCGAGGTGGGGCGTTTCGAGGAAGGGTTGGCCCTTCAGGAAGCCGATGGCATCGAAACGATGATCGTCGGTGAGGATGAAAATGACGTTGCGCGGCGGCCGGTTTGGTTGCGCCACGGCGAGGGCGGGAATGGTTTGCAGGAACGCTCGACGATGCATGATTGAGCCTTAAGTCTGACAAAAATCGAGGGCGATTTGGATATACGCCTGGGCGGCGGCTTCGACACTGGACAGATCAACCCATTCCACGGCCGCGTGGGCCCCGTCCCCGGCGGGGCCGAGGATGAGCGTTTCGATGCCGGCGGCGGCGTAGAGGGCGGCGTCGAACCACGGTGTTTGGCCGGTGATGCGGGCGGCGGGGAGGATTTGCTGGGCTAGCTGAACGAGCGGGGAGTGGGGGCTGGCCTCGTAAGGCGGGCGAGCGAACACGAGGCGGGCGGCGGGGCCGAGTTCGGCCAGCGCTTGGGCGGCGGTTTCGCCGGGAAGCAGCCGGCGTTCAATTTGGAGGGTGCAGGAGGCGGCATAGGTGCTCCACGCGGTACCGCCGTGGAGGGTGGCCAAATGGAGCGAGGGCGGGCCAAGGAGGGGATGGGGCGGGCGGGTCCGGAGGTCTTGAGCAAGTTGGGCGAGGTGTTGCAGGTGAGGGAGGACGGCGAGGTTGGCGTCGATGCCAAGGTCGAAGCGGGAGCCGTGCGCGGCGCGCCCGGGGACGGTGATTTCGAACCAGGCGAAGCCTTTGTGGGCCAGGCAGAGGTCGAGGCCGGTGGGCTCGGTGACGATGGCGGCGTCGGGGCGGAAGTGGCGGAGGACCTCTTCGGTGCCGAGGCTGGCGAACTCTTCGTCGGCCACGGCGGCGAGATAGACATCGCCGGGGAGGGTCGGCAGGGATTGGAGAGCGAAGATGGCCGCGGCGAGAGAGCCTTTCATGTCATAGGCGCCTCGGCCGTAGAGGCGATTGCCTTCAATGTGACCGGAGAACGCAGAAGGCATTTCGTCGACACCGACGGTGTCCATATGGGCGTTGAACATGAGGCTGCGCCCACCGCCCGAGCCGGGCAGTCTGACGACGATGCTCGGGCGGCCGGGGGTGGCTTCGAGGCGGTGAATTTCGAAGCGGGGGTGCGAAAATTCCCGTTCGACGATGGCGGCGACGGCGGCTTCGCCGGGGGCGCCGGGGCAAAGGGACGGGTTTACGGAGTTGGTTTGAACGAGTTCCGAGAGCAAGGCGCGCATGAAGCCTTACGATAGCAAGGTGAGCGCAAATGCAGCGATGGCATGGTTGGTGGCAGGGGCGTTGCTTCTGTGTGTGGAATTTTGCCGCCCGGGATGGGTGGTGTTTGGAGCGGGCGGCGGGGTGATGCTGGCGGTGGGGGGGTATCATTTGGCGCTCCGGGGGGCGGGATGGGGTTTGTTGGGGATGGCGGCGTGTTGGGTGGCGCTGGCCGTTGCCTCATTTGGGGTATGGCCGCGGTGGGTGGGGTGGGCGGCGAGCGTCGGAATGCCGGTGATGTGTTGGCGCATGGGAGCCAATGCCGGCTTAGTTTTGCCGCTGGTGGGGGCGACATGGTGGTTGCTCGGAATCGCGGGACGTGCAATGCAAAACAAAAGTGGACTAGAATGATTCCTGCTCGTCTCTATTCTTTGTCAAAATAGGGAGTACATTTCAGGAGAGATATGGCCCGTAACGAAGAAGGCGAATTTGAACTGGTGCTCGGCAACAAACAGTTGCTGAGCGTGTTTTTTATCCTGGTAGTTTTACTGGGGGTGTTTTTCACGATGGGCTATATCGTGGGGAGGAACAATCCCAGCAATGAGGCGGTGAATCTCGCGGCGGCGCGCAAGCCGGCTGATATGGCGGGGGTTCGCCCGAAAGAAGTGGATGCACAGGGCCAGCAGATGAGCGAGCCGAAAGTGGTGGAATCGCCGCGGCCGGAGCCGAAGAAACAGGAGCCCAGCAAAGTGGAGCCGCCGAAGGCGGAGCCTGTTAAAGTGGAGCCGCCGAAGCCAGCACCCGTGAAGCCGGAAGAGAAAAAGGCCGAGGCGAAAAAGCAAGAAGAGAAGAAAGAAGTTCCGAAGCCGAAAGAAGTGCCGCCGCCTCCTCCCGTAAAAGCTGCGGCTGGTGGGGTGAGCAAACCGGTGCCCGGTTCCTACTTGCAGGTGGCCGCGATTGATATGAAAGGCGCCACGATCATGGTGGATTCGTTACGGAAAAAGAGCTTCTCGGCGATGGTGATGGAAGGTCCGAGCGATAAGCCAGAAATCTTTCGCGTGGTCGTTGGCCCGTTTGCGACCGCTGAAGAGATGGCGCGGACGCGGACCCGTCTTGAGGAGATTGGCATGAAGGGTGCCATGTCGAAGAAGATTAAGTAGTGAGTGATTTAATTCAGATCGCGCCGCGCCCCCGGTTGCCGGAATGGCTGCGGAAACCGGAGACCCATTTTGAATCCGTCCATCTGCTGAAGCGAGAGCTTCGGCAGAAGCGGCTGCACACGGTTTGCGAATCCGCGAAATGTCCGAATATTCACGAGTGCTTTCATCGGGGCGCGGCGACGTTCATGATTCTGGGGAACCTGTGCACGCGGGGCTGTGCGTTCTGTTCGGTGCCGAAGGGTTCGCCGGCGAAGCGGGAGTTTATGCTGGACGCCGAAGAGCCGGAGCACGTGGCGGAGATGGCGGCGGAGATGCGGCTGCGTTACGTCGTGATCACGAGCGTGAACCGGGACGAGCTACCGGACGGCGGGTCAACGCATTGGGCGGCGACGGTGCGGGCGGTGCGGCGGGCGGTGCCGACGGCAAAGGTGGAAGTGCTAACGCCGGATTTCTGCGGCGATATGGACGCGGTGGCGCGGGTGTTGGATGCCGGGCCGGACGTCTACAACCACAACATGGAAACCGTGAAACGGCTCTACGGAAAGGTGCGGCCGCAGGCAGACTATCGGCAGTCGCTGGATGTTTTGGCATTTGCGCGGAAGTATCAGCCGGAGACGCTGACGAAGTCGGGATTGATGGTGGGGCTGGGAGAGCGGGTCGAAGAGGTGGAAGAGTTGCTGCGGGATCTGCGGGGCTCGGACGTGCATGTCTCCACGATTGGCCAGTACTTGCAACCGACGCGCCGCAACATGGCGGTGGCCGAATACGTGACGCCGGCCAAGTTCGATGCCTATCGAGACTACGGGATGGCCCGAGGGTTCCAAATGGTGTTTAGCGGGCCGTTTGTGCGGAGTTCCTACATGGCCGATGTGGTGGAAGAACATGCATCTGCTGCTGGCGGCGATTAGCGGCGTTTTGCTGGCCCTGGCCTTTCCGCGTTTCGATGCGTGGTGGCTGGCTCCGGTGGCGTTAACGCCTCTGACGATCGCGTTGAGCCGGGAGTTTGTCCCCTGGCGGCGATTCCTGTTGGGCTGGGTGATGGGAGTCGTCTTTTGGGCCATCACCTGTAACTGGATCGCTTCCGTTTTGGAAGTCCATGGGGGCATGGGTTGGTGGGGCGGATGGGGAGCGTTTGCCCTGTTCTGCGTGCTGAAGGCGATCCATTACGGGGTGTTTAGTTTGCTGGGTGGGGTGCTTGTGCGCCATTGGTATGGCCCGCCGGCGATGGCGTTGCTGTGGGCTGGCCTGGAGCGGACGCAGGAACCGTTGACGCTATTTGGATGGCTGATGCTGGGGAACGCGGGAATTGAGCAACCGATCGCGATGCGGCTGGCCCCTTACACCGGGGTGTATGGGATTTCGTTTGTCTTTGCGCTGATGGGGATCTGCGTAGCGCTGCTCTTGCTGCGCCGGCCTCGAACGTATACGGCCTGGGTGGTGTTCGCGCTGCTGCCGGTATTCCTGCCGAAGTTGCCGGAAGGTTTGAAGCCGACGGCGACGGCGGTGGCGGTGCAGCCGAATCTTCCGGTGGTCCGGGATTGGACGGCGGAGTTGTATCTGGAGCAGAAGCAGTTAATGTCGGCTTTGACTTTGGCGGCCGGGGAACGGACGCGGCCGGCGATGGTGCTGTGGCCGGAGACTCCGTCGCCGATATTTTACGACCGTGATCCGGACTTACAGGGCCGGGCGCGGGAGATAGTGGCGGCATTGCAAGCACCGATGCTGTTGGGCGCTATATCGCGGACGGCGACCGGTCAGGTGTTGAACACGGCCCAGTACGTGAGGCGGAACGGCGAGGCGGGGGATCGATACGCGAAGATGTTTTTGGTGCCGTTCGGGGAGTACGTGCCGGAGCTGTTCTCGTGGGTGAATCAAGTGAGCGGAGAGGTGGGCGCCTATACGCCTGGGACACGGCTGACGACGTTTGCGGCGGACGGGCGAGGTGTCGGGGCCTTTATCTGCTACGAAAGCGCTGTGCCGCATCACGTGCGGGAGTTTGCGCGGGCGGGAGCGGAGGTATTCGTGAATTTATCGAACGACGGGTACTTTTTTGAGACGGCGGCGCGGGAGCAGCACTTAAGCCTGGTTCGAATGAGGGCGGCGGAAAATCGGCGTTGGGTGCTGCGGGTGACCAACAACGGGATTACCGCGAGCGTCGATCCAGCGGGGGCGGTGCGACAGAGCTTCCCTGGTTTTCAAGCGATGGCGGGATCGTTGGCTTTCGGTTGGAGGGGGGACCAGACCCCTTATACGCGTTACGGGGATTGGTTTGCCTGGCTGGGGCTGGTGGGGGCGGGAGCTTGTTTAGCGCGGACCCAATGGCCTAACTATTTGGACGAGAAGGCTAGAGCGGAACGGCGGTTGCCGTGAGAATTTCCGCGATGAGCCGTTCGGCCGCGGCGGAGGAGCGCTGCGAAGTCGAGGCGCGGGAGTGCAGCGCGACGCGGTGGGCGAAGACCGGGACGGCGAGGCGCTTGATGTCGTCGGGGGTGACAAACGCCCGGCCTTCGAGCAGCGCGAGGGCCTGGGCGGCGCGGTAGAGCGCCTGCGCCCCGCGGGGGCTGACCCCGAGGGAGAGCGAGCTGTGAGAGCGGGTTTGCTCGACGATCAAGAGGAGGTAGTCGACCAGGGAGTCGTCGACGATGATATTTTCGACCGCTTGCTGGAGCTCGAGAATTTCGGCTTGGCTCAGGTACGCCGAAGCCGGCGGGGTTTGACCGGGGCTATTGCGGCGAACGATCTCGCGCTCACTGGCGGCGTCCGGGTAGCCGATGCGAATCCGCATGAGGAAGCGGTCCAGTTGCGACTCTGGAAGCGGGTAGGTGCCGTGGTGCTCAATTGGGTTTTGCGTAGCGATCACCATGAAAGGGCGGGCGAGCGGATAGCTGCGGCCGTCGATGGAGATCTGCTGCTCATTCATAGCTTCAAGCAGGGCCGATTGGGTTTTCGGGGTGGCGCGGTTGATCTCGTCGGCGAGGAGGAAGTTCGTAAAGATAGCGCCGGGCTTGAACTCGAACTCCTGCGTTCGGGCGTTGAAAACGGTGACGCCCAGGACGTCTCCGGGGAGCATGTCGGCGGTGAACTGAATGCGCTGAAAACGGCTATCTACGGCGCGGGCAAGGGCGTTAGCCAGGGTCGTTTTGCCGACACCGGGAACGTCTTCAATCAACAGATGGCCGCGCGAGAGAAGGCCGACGAGACTGAAGCGAACGACTTCCGCCTTGCCGCGCAGGACCGTGCCGAGGTGGGCTTCGAGTTGGTGGAGGCGGCTGCGCAGGGCGACCGAGAGATCGCTAGCCGTTGGCGCCATCATAGGAGAACTCCCTTTCAAACAAGATAACCTGATTTCGTGGATAAAGAATACTTACGGCGGGCGATTGCGTTGGCCGAACAGAACGTGCGGGTGGGTGGCGGCCCGTTTGGCGCGGTGATTGTAAAGGACGGCAAGATCGTGGGAGAAGGGGTGAATCGGGTGACGGCGAACCAGGATCCGACGGCCCATGCCGAGGTTGAAGCGATTCGAGCGGCGGCCACGGCGTTGGGTACGCATGAGCTGAGCGGCTGCGAGATCCACGCCAGTTGTGAGCCTTGTCCGATGTGTTGGGGAGCGATTTTGTGGTCGAGGATCGATCGCATTTTTTATGCCGCTACTCAGTCAGACGCGGCAGCGGCAGGTTTCGATGATGCGAATTTTTATGGGGAGTTGGCCAAGCCGGCCGATCAGCGGCGGACGCCGATGGTGAGGGCGCTGCGGGACGAGGGCGCGGGGCCGTTCACGGCGTGGCGAGAGTTTTCGGGTAAAGTACGGTACTAGTGAGCGAGCTAATCTTAGAAGGGATTTTCAAAGACTTCCCGACGCATCGCGTGGTGGACGGCATCACGCTGACGATTCCGCAGGGCTGTTTTTACTCGCTTCTCGGGCCGTCCGGCTGCGGGAAGACGACCACCCTGCGCATGATTGCCGGGTTCGATGAGCCGGACCGGGGGTTGATCAAACTGAACGGCCGGACGCTCAACGGCCTGCGGCCGTACGAACGGCCGGTAACGACGGTGTTTCAAAGTTATGCGTTGTTCCCGCACTTGACGGCGGCCGAGAACGTCGCGTTTGGGCTGCAGCGGCGGAAGGATCCGGACACGGCGCGGAAGGTGCGGGACGCGTTGGAGTTGGTGCAACTCAGCGCGAAAGCGGATCGACTGCCCGCCAAGATGTCCGGCGGTGAGCGGCAGCGGACGGCCCTGGCGCGGGCGCTCGTGTTGGAGCCGGAGCTGTTGTTACTTGACGAGCCGCTGTCGGCGCTCGACCCGGCGTTGCGCAAGCAGATGCGGCTGGAGCTAAAAGAGTTGCAGGCGAGGGTCGGGATCACCTTTCTGTTCATCACGCACGATCAGGAAGAGGCGCTGTCCCTTTCTGATCGGATTGCCGTGATGCATAAGGGCCGGATCGAACAGATGGGTTCGCCGCAGGAGATCTACCTGACCCCGGCGACGCGCTTTGTGGCGGGCTTTCTTGGCGCTGTAAATTGGGTAGGCGACGTAGGGGTGCGCCCGGAGTTGACCCGGATTTCCAGGGAACGGCCGCCGAGCGGGATGCGGGTAAAAGAAGGGACGGTGAGTTCAGCGATGTTTCTGGGCGACTGCTTTCGCGTAGAAGCGCAGACGGCGGAACGAGAGAGTTTGGTGGCCCAGATTGCGCATGGGTTAGGGCAGTTTGAACGGGGCGAGCGGGTGCATCTGTGGTGGGATCCGAGCGACGAGATGGCGCTACCGGAATGAAGCGACTCCGCGCGTTGTTCCTGCTGCCCGCTTGGGCGTTCACGCTGTTGCTCTTTCTTGCGCCTTTGGGGATCATCGTTGCGTATTCGCTGCAGACAAAAGGGGTTTACGGTGGGGTCGGTGAGCCGTGGACGTTCGAGAGTTATGTTCGCTTGTTTGATCCGTTATACGGGGTGATCCTGCTGCGATCCTTCGCCATGGCCGGGGCGGCGACGCTGGGGTGCCTCGTGTTGGCCTTCCCCCTGGCACTCTATATTTCGCGCAGCGGAACGCGGAAGACTCTGCTGTTGAATCTGGTCATGCTGCCGTTTTGGACGAGTTTTCTCGTGCGAACCTATGCGTGGATGTTCCTGCTGCGGGACACCGGCTTGATCAATTCGATGCTGCTTGGGATGGGAGTAATCAGCGAGCCGCTGCCGCTGTTGTACAACGATGGGGCGGTCGTCGTGGGGCTGATTTACGGGTATCTGCCGTTCGCGGTTCTACCGCTATATAGCAATTTAGAGCGACTGGATAAGGGTCTGCTGGAAGCGGCGGCCGACCTGGGCGCGAAGCCCTGGGAAGCGATGCTGCATGTCGTATTGCCGTTAACGGCGCCGGGGATGCGGGCGGCCGGGGTGCTCGTGTTCATTCCTTCCCTGGGGGCGTATTTGACGCCGGACCTGCTTGGCGGGGGCAAGAGCATGATGATCGGGAACCTGGTGCAGAACCAGTTCACTTCGGCCCGAGACTGGCCATTCGGCTCGGCTCTCTCTCTCGCGTTGATGGCGGTCGTCATGCTGCTGCTCTGGGCGTTGCTGCGGCGGGACGGCGAGGAGATGTTATGAAACGGCTCTTGCCTCTCTACGTCATCGCGATCTACGCCTTTCTCCACGTGCCCCTGCTGATCCTCTGTGGCTTCAGTTTTAACTCGTCGAAGTTCACGGTGTGGGAGGGCTTCTCGCTGATTTGGTACGAAGCGATGTGGAACGACGGCGCGTTGGCCGAAGCCACTTGGAACTCACTCGTGATCGCGATCGTCTCGACGGTGGTGGCGACGGCGGTAGGGACTCTGGGCGCGTACGGATTATGGAAGAAAAACTCGCGGCTGTTATCCGGGTCGATGTACTTGTCCCTGGTGACGCCCGAGATCATCACGGGCATCGCCATGCTGGCGACCTTTCAATGGGCGTTCCGGTATTTGCATTTGCAACTTGGGATGTCGACGGTGATTCTGGCGCACGTGACGTTTTCGATGGCGTACGTTTTGCTCTTGGTGATGGCACGACTGCGCACGGCCGATCCGGCGTTAGAAGAAGCAGCGCTTGACCTGGGGGCGACTGAATGGCAGGCGTTTCGGCTGGTGACGTTGCCGATGTTGAAGCCGGGCATCGCGGCGGCCGCGTTGCTGGCCTTTACGGTCTCTTTCGACGATTACGTGATCACGGCGCTGGTGGCCGGGGTCGATTCCGAGACGCTGCCGATGGTGCTCTATGCGATGGCGCGGCGGGGAGCCAACCCGGTCGTGAGCGCGATCTCGACGGTGATCTTCGTCGGGCTCGGTATGTTGATCGTCGTGTCTGAAAGGTTGCAGAAAGCATGAAGCGGCGGGTGTTCGCCGCGTCTTTGGTGGGGCTCGGCTGTAGCCGGTCGAAGCTACCCCGACTGAACGTGTTCAATTGGTCGGCCTACGTTGCTCCAGAAACCGTACCCAACTTCGAGCGGGAGTTCGGCGTACAGGTCCGCTACTCGATTTACGAGTCGAACGAGGAGATGCTGGCCCGCGTTTTTAGCGGCAACTCCGGCTGGGACGTCGTTTTTCCCACTCACTACATCGTTCCACCGATGCGCGAGCAAGGCCTGCTGGTGGCGTTGGACGCTTTGCAGTTGCCGAACCGGAAGCATCTGGACCCAGCGTTTGTCCGGCCCGGACTGACTGACTACGCCATTCCCTACATGTGGAATGCCACCGGAATCCTTTTCAATAAAAAGCTTCAGCCGGCGCCGGAGAGTTGGGCGGACCTTTGGAGCCCGGCACTGCGGGGCAAGATGACGATGTTGGATGATCCAGCCGAGGTTTTAGCCGCGGCCTTGTGCAAGCTGGGGCTGAGCTTGAACTCCCGTAATCCGGACGAACTCCGCGCGGCTCAACGCGAGGCGCTGAAGCAGAAGCCCCTGCTGCGCGCGTACTTGAACTCCGAGGTTCGTGACCAGGTCGTGGCGGGCGACGTCATGGCGGCCCAGTTGTGGTCCACGACGGCCCAGCAGGCGATTGACGCCGCGCCGCATCTGGGATTCGTCTATCCGCGGGAAGGATTTCCGGTGAACCTTGACTGCGCAGTGATTCTACGGGAGAGTCCGAGGCAGGAGTTAGCCCACGCCTGGATCAACTATTTGCTGCGTCCTGAAGTTAGCGCCCGGGTGGCCGATTCGATGCGGACGGCGACGGCCAACCTGGCGGCGCGACCGTTGCTCGGCCCGCAGACGCGAAACAATCCGACGCTTTATCCTTCGACCGAAGTGATGGCGCGGGCCGAATGGTTCGAAACGATGACGCCAGAAGTACAGCGTCTCCGGGATCGGCTCTGGACAGAAATCAAGTCCGCTTGAAGTGGAGAGGGTAGAATTATAAGACCTGATGATTCCACTGCTCTCTCCCTTCGTATCGTCGCTGCCGCGCCTCACTTGGGTCGCCGGGCTCGATATCTTGCTAGTGGCTGTGATTATCTACCAGTTCATTCAAATTGTTCGAGGCCGCCGGGCGGCGCATATGCTGGGTGGTCTGCTCGTCTTAGTGGCGGTTTATTTGACGGCTCTTGCGCTCAAGATGGAACTGTTACGAACTCTACTGGCGACGTTGGCTCCGTATACCGCCTTCGCCTTGATCGTCATGTTCCAGAGCGAAATTCGGCGCCTCCTCGCCAGGCTAGGTAAGCAAAGGCTGATCGGGTTTGGGTCCCGGCTGCAGCGCCGGGAGACCGTCGACGAGATTCTGATGGCCGTGCAGCAACTCGCTCAGGACAAGATTGGCGGCCTGATTATTGTTGAACGGGAGATAGGCCTCCGGACTTTCATTGAGAGTGGCGTGCCCCTTGATGCGGCCATTTCCCGCGACCTGCTGCTGGCGATCTTTCACCCGGGGTCAGCAATGCACGATGGGGCGGTGATCGTGCAGGGAGACCGCATCGCGGCGGCGGCTTGCTTCCTTCCGCTGACGATGAACCCTGAGCTTTTGCGCGATTTGGGAACCCGGCACCGGGCGGCGATCGGCGTGACCGAAGAGGCTGACTGCTTGTCGCTGATCGTCAGCGAAGAGACCGGGCGGATTTCGATTGCGCAGTATGGCGAGATTGAGTACAACGTGACTCCCGAAAGGGTGGAAGCCGCTCTAACTCGGCGTGGCCGGCAGGAGGCCAAACGAAAGGTTGAGATTGCGAAGGAGACTCGGGCATGAGGCACCTATTTACAGAAAACCTGGGGATGAAGGCGCTCAGCGTGGCCCTGGCTGGTTCGTTGTGGGTGGCCGTGGTCGGCGAGCAGGAATTGAGTTCCTCGATCTCGGTGCCGGTGGAATACAAAAACTTTCCGAAGTCGCTTGAAGTGAGTACGACGATGGTGAGCCGGGTGAACCTGTTGGTGCAGGCGCCGCCGCAGAAGCTAGAGGCTGGGAACTTGGCCGACGCGGCTTTGGTGGTGGACTTGAGCACCGTCAATCGGCCCGGCGAGCGGACCTTCAACCTGGATCGCGAGAGTCTCCGCTTGCCGCAAGGGGTTACGCTCGAACGAGTGATTCCGTCGCAATTACGGTTGCGATTTGAACAGCGGACGGCGCGCGACGTGCCGGTGTTGATCCGGTACGCCAACACCCCAATGCCGGGGTATCGGATCTTAAAGCAGGAAGTTTTGCCGGAAGTGTTGCGCGTAGTGGGGCCGCAAAGCCGCGTCGAACAGTTGCAGAGCGCCGAGACGGATCCGATCGATTTAAGCGGAATCATTGGCGAAAGCGAAGTGAAGGTGAACACCTTTGTCGAAGATGCGCAGGTGCGCATTGAAGGAGCCTCGCTCGTGCGGGTGCGCATCGTGATGGAGCGGATCGCGCAGCCTGCGTTGGAACAATAAATGGGCAAACAACTTTTTGGAACGGATGGAATTCGAGGCGTGGCGGGAGAGTATCCGCTGGACTCGAAGACGGTTTTCGCCTTTGGGCGGGCGTTAGGGGAGTGGGCCCGGGAGCATAGCCCTGACCCGCGGGTGGCCTTGGGGATGGATACACGCGAATCGGGCGAACAGCTATCGAAGTGGGTGATGGCGGGGTTGAAAGCGGCAGGGGTGACGCCCGATCACCATGGGGTGGTGACCACGCCCTGCGTGGCCTGGACGACCAAGAACGGGCCGTTCGTGGCCGGGGTGATGATTTCGGCGTCGCATAATCCGTACCGGGATAACGGGCTGAAGGTGTTCGCCCACACCGGCTACAAGCTCCCCGATGCGGACGAAAAGCAACTGGAAACGCAGATCTTCGCTTTAGCGGGTCCGGAGCCGGAGGCGGTTACCTGGCGTTGGTTTGGGCTCCGCGATCGACTGTATCGCGAGTATCTCGATTCGATTTTCCCGCATTCGCTGGCGGGCCGAAAGATCGTCATGGATTGTGCGAACGGTGCCGCCTACTCTTCTGCGCCGCTTCTGTTGCGCGAATGCGGCGCCGAGGTGATTGTGTTGAGCGGCGGGCCGGACGGCCAGAACATCAACGAGGGTTGTGGTGCCCTACATCCGGAAGCCTTGCAACGGGCGGTGGTGGAGCACGGGGCTTGGTGTGGCGTCGCTTTCGACGGCGATGCGGACCGGGCCATGTTCGTTTCGGCGAGCGGTAAACTGATCGACGGAGACCACGTGCTGTTCATCGCCGGGCGCGATATGCACGCGCGGGGGCATTTGCCCAACGCCGAGGTGGTGGCGACTGTGATGTCGAATCTGGGCCTCGAAGTGGCCTTGACGCAGCGGGGCATCTCGCTCGTGCGGACGGCTGTGGGCGACAAGTATGTGCTTGAAGAGATGGTGCGCCGCGGGGCCGCGTTGGGCGGCGAGCAGAGCGGCCATGTGATTTTCCATGAGCACGCGACGACCGGCGATGGACTGTTAACGCTGCTGCTGCTGCTCGATGTCATGGTCCGCACCGGATCCGATTTGGACGAACTAAGCCGCGACTTTGTGGTGTTTCCGCAAAAACTCGTCAACGTGCGATTCGGCGTGAAGAAGCCGCTGGAAGACCAGTCCGCCGTGCAGGACGCGATCGCCAAATGCTACGGCGAGTTCGGACAACAGGGACGAGTTGTCGTGCGATTTTCCGGCACAGAGCCACTTGCCCGGGTCATGGTCGAGGGACCCGCGCAGGACCGCGTGGAGCATCATGCCAACGCGATCGCCGCAGAGATCGTTACAGCCTTAGTATGATGACAGACATGAAATTTGTTCTGTTGTTTGCTTTGGCAATGTGCGCGATGGCGCAGGATAAAAAGGCGAAGGCTCCCGGCGAAGACTGGGTTCTGCTCTTCAACGGCAAGGATCTGAGCGGCTGGACGGAGATCGGCAAGGAGAAATGGACAGTCGTTAAGGGCGAGATTCACGGGGAGGCTCTGACGAAAGAATACGGCTATCTCCGTACCAAAGAAAACTACAAAGACTTCCATTTGTCGATGAAGTTCAAGTGCGAAGGGACCGGCAATAGCGGCGTCTTCTTTCACTCGGAGTTTAAGCCGGGCACTCCGGAAATCACGCAGGGATTGCAGTTTGAGATCGATTGCACGATCGGCCAACACACCGGCGGGATTTATGGGGACGGGCGGCAGTGGATTGTGTGGCCGTCGCCGGAGAACGAAACCGTCGTCCGCAAGGGCGAATGGAATGAATATCTTCTGAAAGTGGAAGGCAATCGATTTGTCTCGCGGCTGAACGGTGTGATCATGGTGGATTTCACGGATCCGCGGCCGAAGTCCTTCGACGGTGGCATCTCGCTGCAACTGCACTCGGGCGGGGCGGGGGACATGCGGTTCAAGGACATCATGATCCGCGATTTGACCAAGCGGTAGCCTTGCTGCGGCTTTACTATTGCGACCACTACGACATGGGCCTTCCGCCGGACCATCGGTTTCCGGCGCGCAAGTACCGGTTGTTGCGAAACGCGCTGACGGGGGATCCGCGATTCCAGATCCTGCCCGCTCCGCTGGCTAACGTGGAGGAGATTTGCGAGGCGCACGACTCCGAGTACGTGCGCCAATTCTTGCACGGCGAGTTGCCGGCGGCGGCGGTAAGAAGGATCGGTTT
>Ga0163144_10004494_pt1 | contig 31374 bp, 26 predicted proteins | sample OliLak19BULKMAT1_FD_123175 | JGI IMG/M metagenome (GOLD analysis project Ga0163144, IMG submission 123175) | Freshwater microbial mat bacterial communities from Lake Vanda, McMurdo Dry Valleys, Antarctica - Oligotrophic Lake LV.19.BULKMAT1 | ecosystem: Environmental > Aquatic > Freshwater >... | reverse complement strand
TCACGAGGTCGGGCGCACGCGGCAAGGGTTGATGTATTACGTGCTGCCGTATTTGGCAAAGGGTCACCTGGGCCAGCGCGATTTCAGCCGCGACGAAAATCGCGTCATCGACGTGCTGCGCGCGTTGCTGTCGGCGCTGGAATATGCGCACGCACGCGGCATCGTTCATCGCGACGTCAAGGCCGAAAACGTGCTGTTCGACAACGCCGACCGGCCCCTGCTGACCGACTTCGGCATTGCCCTGGCCCGGCGCGATACTACTCGTATCACCACCGCTGGCATCGCCGTGGGTTCGGGCGGCTACATGGCGCCGGAACAGGCGCGTGGCGAAGCCGTCGATGGCCGCGCCGACCTGTATGCCGTCGGCGTCCTCGCCTTCGAGCTGATGTCGGGCCACCTGCCCTTCATGTCCAGCGACGCCCTCGGTCTGGCCCTGATGCACGCACAGGATCCGATCCCGCGCCTTCCGCCCGAGCGCAAGCGCTGGCAGGTCTTCATCGACCGGGCCATGGCCAAATCACCCGAGAATCGCTACCGCAATGCCCAGCAGATGCTCGCTGCGCTCAACCAGTTGGTAAGTGGCAATAGCCCGGATATCGCCGAACCTGCTGACGCCACCGGCATCCCGGCGCCGAAGGCCCGCAAACGCAACCTCAGGCAGCCATTATTGCTGGCAGTGCTGATGTTTGCCGTGGTTGCCGGTGCTATCGCTGTCTACCAGCAGCGCATATCCCATCGGGCGAAACCTCCGGAATTCTTTACCGGCATCGAGACGCCTTCGGCATCGATACCTTCGGCCAGCGACAGCCCTGCAGTGGAGGAAGCGCCAATACTGCCCCCTGACGCTGTCACAACAAGTTCCAGCCAAGCTCCGGTATCGACAACAACGGCAGGGGAACCCATTCCAGCGAATACCATCGATGGCGTTGTGGTCGAACCTGTGACGACCGAAACGGCAGTCGCGATAGGCAGCGGCATCTTCTCTTCGGTCAGCGCCAGCGCCAGTTTCACTGCCCTTGCCTACGATCCCACCGTTGCCGGTGCTCGCCAGTTGGCGGCAGCCCAACGTCAACTCGCCCAAAAGCGGCTGAGCACACCACCTGGCGACAATGCCCTCGAATCTCTGCTGGCCCTGCGTAAATTGGCGCCTAAAGCAGCTGAATTGCCGGCGCTTTCCGATCTCGTTATCGCCCCGTTGAACATCGCTGTCATGGATGCACTCAAAGGCTATCGCGATGATGCAGCACGATCTGCTTATCAACGAGCACAAAAGGCGGCCAAGGATCTGGGCCGGCAAAACGAGCCCGTCTGGAAAAAATTGCGCGCTGATCTCGCAGCAACGCTGGTCATCCGTCTGGAGCGCGCTACCGCCAGCCAGGACAAGGCTGCCATTGATCGCAGCAAGGCGCTCGCCGTTGCCTTGGAAGTACCCGCCAATCTTCTGGAGCCGGCATGGAGCAACGCCAGGATCAACGTGGTCAAGGCCAAACCCGGAGACGTGGTCAAGGGCGAAGGACCGGCGATGATCCTCGTGAGTGCACCTGACGAGGGACGTCCTGGCTTGGCGATGATGCGCGAGGAAGTCAGCCGCAGCGAATACGCCAGCTTCGCCTCGGCAACAGGCCGAGATGGGGCGAAATGCACCAACCCATTGGCGCAGATATTCAACTCCAAACGCAGTTGGAACGATCCGGGCTTCGAGCAGAATAACCAGCATCCCGTAGTCTGCGTCAGCCATGGCGACGTCCTTGCCTACGCGCAGTGGCTGGGGCAACGGACCGGCAAACGCTATCGTTTGCCCACGGCTGCGGAATGGCAGCGGGTATCCAGCTACGGTGGCTCTGCCGAAGCCTGCCGCAGCGGCCATATTTCCTGCGGTGCACGCGGCACGGCTGCCGGTGGCGGCTTCCCGGCCAGTCCACTCGGCCTGCATGACCTGCAAGGCAATGTCAGCGAATGGCTGGCCGATGCCGGCGCGGCCGGCCGACACCTCACGGCGGGCGCCAGCTGGCGGGACATTCCTTCCCGTGCGCGACGTCCGGCGCAGCCCACCCCGGATGACCGTGGCCACGATGATGTCGGGTTCCGCCTCGTGCGCGAAGTCAGTGGCAGCGAACTTGGCCAATGATCGCCGCTCCAACGCACACTATGCACAACGTCAGGACTGAACCATGCGCAGGCTCCGCGCCTATTTCCTGACCGGCCTGCTGACCCTGATTCCGATCTGGTTGGTCTGGATCGTCTTCAAGTTCGTGCTGGCCCTGCTTTCCGGCATCGGACGCCCTATCGTCGCGCCGCTATCGTCCAGCCTTGCCCTGGCCTATCCCGGCCTGCTGGGCTGGCTTGACGATCCTTGGACGCAGGCCACCATCGCCGTGATCGGCACTGTCTGCTTCATCATCGTGGTCGGCGGACTCGCCCGCCGCGTGGTCGGCATCAAGCTGCTGTCCTGGTTCGAAATGCTGATCGGCCGCATCCCGTTGGCCAAGACCATTTACGGCAGCGCGCGGCAGCTGCTCGACCTGCTGCAGACCAAGCCCGATGGCACGCAGCGCGTGGTGTTGATCGACTTTCCGCACAACGAGATGAAGTCGGTCGGTTTCGTCACCCGCATCCTGCGTGAGGAAGGCACCGGACGAGAACTGGCGGCCGTCTATGTGCCGACCACACCCAATCCAACCTCGGGCTATCTCGAAATCGTGCCGGTGGAAAAACTCACGCCCACCGACTGGTCGGTAGATCAGGCCATGACCTTCATCATCTCCGGCGGCGCGGTCAGCCCCGATCGCGTTCCGTTCAGCCGCCCCGACCAAAAGAAACCATGATCGGCGACCATCGCGCGCAGAAATTGTTCATCGTTCTGACAGCCTTCTTCGTCGCCAATGCGCTGCTGGCCGAATTCATCGGCGTGAAAATTTTCGCACTGGAAGATACGCTCGGCCTGGAACCGTTCGAGTGGAATCTGTTCGGCCAGAGCGGCTCTCTCAACTTCACCGCCGGGACACTGCTTTGGCCGATCGTGTTCGTGATGACCGACGTCATCAACGAGTTTTACGGCAAGAAGGGCGTGCGCTTCATCAGCTGGCTGGCAGCGGTGCTGATCATCTATGGCTTTGCTTTCGCCTACGCCGCCATTGCCCTGGCGCCAGCAGGCTGGTGGCTGGGCGTGGCCAGCGCCCAGGGCGTGCCTGACTACCAGGCGGCATTCGCGGCGGTATTCGGCCAGGGCTTGTGGACGATTGCCGGCTCGCTGGTCGCCTTCCTGATTGGCCAGTTGATCGACGTCAGCATCTTCCACCGCATCCGCGCCGCCACCGGCGAGCGCATGGTCTGGCTGCGCGCCACCGGCTCGACCGCCGTGTCCCAGCTGATCGACAGCTTCGTCGTGCTCTACATCGCCTTTGTGCTGGGGCCGCAGCATTGGCCGACGTCGCTGTTCCTCGCGGTCGGCACGCTCAATTACGGCTACAAGATGTGCGCAGCGCTGGCGATGATTCCACTGCTTTATTTAATCCGCCGGCTGATCACCACCTACCTTGGCGAACACCAGGCCAAGCTGATGCGAGAAGCGGCGGCGCACGACTGACGCACGGACTGGATTGCAGGCACCCGGCTTCGACGTTGCCAAAGCTGTAACGCGGGCTCAATTCGTCCCTGATTGACCGCACCAGCCTATCGGCCGCGCTGCCATTTGTCGCGCAGCGCGACCTCGGCGCCGCGCTCGCCCTCGGCGGCATCTGACACCAGGTCGCGCAGGCCGGCGTGTTCGGATTCCGCCTTGATTCCGTGCTCGGCGATCTGCCGGCAGGCGACCCACATCCTGTTCGTGTAACAAATCTTGTAGGCGCGGTCGTAGACCCAGTCGGCGATTTCACCGAGCCCGGCCTTGGCGGCGACATTATTGGGCTCGTAGTCGAGCACCTTGAGGTAAAGGTCGATCGCGTTGTCATCGGTCGGATACCAGAGCCCTCGCCCACCCTCTTCCGGATGTTCAAAAGCATATTTCTTATAGGTGTCCGCCTGCGCCAGCAGCGTCTGGATCTGCGCCACGCCGGCATCGATCGATTGTGGCACCCGGATGCCCTCTGGGAGGGTTTCCGGCAGCGTCGTTCCTCCAGGCTGCGTCTGCGTCGTGCCCGTTCCGGCATTCGGATCAGCCACGTCGCCACGACCGAAAAACAGGTAACCGGCAATCGCCAACACCACGGCAGCGCCGCCGATCGTCGCCGGCTTGATCCACGCCGGTTTTTCGCCGCTCTGGCCGACATTGACGCGCGTGCGCTGCTGCGTGGCGTTGCTGCCGGCGATGCGGGTGTTGGCGCCGGGCTTGGCGGCGCGCGCCTCATGAAGGGTGGCGCCTTGCGGGGCCGTCGCCAGCAACTGGTGCATGGCTTCGACGAAAGCGGCGCCGGTGTTGTAACGCTCGGCGGGCTGCTTGGCCATCAGTCCGTGGATCAACGGCTGCAGCCACTGGTGTTGTTCGGGAAGCTCCGGCACCGGATGGGTGACGTGCATCAAGGCGACCGTGAACGGATCGCTGGCCTGGTAGGGCGGATGCCCGACCAGCAATTCAAACAGCACCACGCCGAGTGCGTAGAGATCCGAGCGACCATCGACGGTCTCGCCGCGCGCCTGTTCCGGACTCATGTAGTCGGGCGTACCGATCGACGAGCCGGCGACCGTGGAACTGTTGGAGCCGTCCATCGCCTTGGCGATACCGAAGTCGGCCAGCACCACGCGGCCATCGTTGCGGAACAGCACGTTGCCCGGCTTCACGTCGCGATGCACGAAGCCTTTCTGGTGCGCGAAATCCAGGCCATGGGCGATGTCGCTGACGATATCGAGCATCTCGCCGACGTTGAGCCCGCCGGAGGTGACCTTGTCCTTGAGCGTGCCGCCGGGAATGTATTCGGCAGCGAGATAGTAAATGCCGTTATGGCTGCCGATGTCATACACCGTCACCAGGTTCGGGTGCTGCAGCTTGGCAGTGATCTTGCCTTCGATCAGGAAGCGGCTGGCGAATTCGGAGTTCGCGGCCAGTACCGGCGACATCACCTTGAGCGCAACTTCGCGCTCGAGCGATTTCTGCACCGCAAGGAATACCGAGGCCATGCCACCCTCGCCGACTGGCCGGATGATGCGGTAGCCCGGGATGTCGATATCGACCGATTTGAACAGGACGGTGGCGTTCAAGGACTCGGCTCTCCGGGGCTTGGCGTCGGCATGCGCTGTGCAGGCTTGGCGATTATGCCGCAAGCATGGTCAGGCTGCGCCAGCGTCGGTGGCAATTGCCGAAGGCCAGCTGGCAATGCCCGACTTCTTGACGATCCTGGCCATACGCGCTTGATGCTCCTCCAGCTCCCCGACGTTGGCGCGCTGGACGCGGCGCTGACCTGCCGTACCGATAGCGTGGTCGGATGCCGATGACACAGGCCGCGCCAGTACCGGCGCGGCGCCCTTCAGCATCAGGTCGCCCTGGCCGATGGTCATCGCCAGGTAGACCTCAGCCAGCAGTTCGGCATCGAGCAACGCGCCATGCAGGCTGCGGTGGCCGTTGTCGACATCAAGGCGCTTGCACAATGCATCCAGCGAATTGCGCTGGCCGGGATAACGTTCACGCGCCATGGACAGGGTATCGAGCACGCCGGCGTGGTCGCGGATGCGGCCATGCTGCGAGCCGGCAAGGGAAAGCTCGTTGTCGAGAAAACCGACGTCAAAGCTGGCGTTGTGGATGATCAGCTCCGAGCCTCGGATGAAGTCGAGGAACTCATCCACCACCTGCTCGAATCGCGGCTTGTCGGACAGGAATTCCATGGTCAGTCCGGTTACCTCCTGCGCGCCCGGCTCCATTTCCCGGCCGGGATTGAGATAGCGCTGGAACTTGCGGCCACTGGGTCGGCGTTCGAGCAATTCAATGCAGCCGATTTCCACCACGCGGTTGCCGCGTTCCCAGGACAGACCAGTGGTTTCGGTATCAAGTACGACTTGTCTCATGGTGTTCCTCGTTGAAAATCCGCGTCGGTCAGGCCGTTGCCATGGGACTGCCTACCTGAACTTTTCCGCCGCCAGCCGCGCCAGCCGATCCACGCGCTCGTTTTCCGGATGGCCGGCATGGCCCTTGACCCATTGCCAGCGGACTTGATGGCCTTGCACCGCCTGCTGCAGGCGCAGCCAGAGGTCTTTGTTCTTGACCGGATCACCGCCAGCGGTTTTCCAACCGCGCCTGATCCAGTTTGGCAGCCATTCCGAGATGCCCTTCTGCACATACTGCGAATCGGTGTGCAGGTGCACTGCGCAGGGCTGTTTGAGGGTTTCCAGGGCCATGATGGCCGCCATCAACTCCATCCGGTTGTTGGTGGTATCGGGCTCGCCGCCGCTGATCTCTTTCTCTGTGCCGTTGAAACGCAGCAACGCGCCCCATCCACCCGGGCCGGGATTGCCCAGGCAAGCGCCATCGGTATGGATTTCCACGGACTTGGCCGCCATGCTGGCCGTCGTCTTGCCTGTCGTCGTCATCCGGTGCGGACATCCGGGCGAAGGCGAATGCCCGCCGAGTGTTGCCGGATGAAATTCATTCCCGGCTCGCGGCGGCGGGCTATGGTCAACGTGGCGGCCCGCAATGGCGCAAGCATCCGATCGCCTTGCTGGCCGAACGACTCCTCCGAAGCACCGGGCTGCCAGAACGGGCCTACGCTGCGCTGGCGGCTGACTTCAAGGCCGTTGTGCCGCAACAGGACGGCGAGGGAAGCTGCCGAGATCGCCTGCAACCCCCCCAGCGACCAACGCAGCCGGAACGGGGATAACGGGTTGAGACTCAGGATCACCACCGCGCCCTCAGGCTTGAGCATGCGTGCAATCTCCAACAGCAGTGCTTGCGGGTCGCTGGACGACTCCAGCGCGAACAGCGCATAGACCAAGGCGAGGCTGGCCGTAGCCACCGGGAATTCACCGTCAATGCAGCGCAGTTCGCCATCGAAACCCTGGCCTCGCCGATGCAGGCTGATGACCCGCGCCAGCATGTTGCCGGACAAGGTGGGCGACATGCCCGCGCCTGGCTGCAGATAAAGACCGCTATGGCCGAATACACGGGTCAGTTCCGGTATTGATTGCCGCTGGACCTGCTGTACCAACGCCTGCCCGATCCTGCCCTCGAACCAGTCCTGCGGCGCGGCATCGGGTTGACGGAGAGGGGTGGTGGGCGGCATGGTCGGGATTCTGCGGCAAACCGCTGTTCAGGTCATCCTTTCACGTGCTGTCCCTGCGTCCCCTGCCCGCCTTCTCCGACAACTATATCTGGACACTGTCAGCGCCCGATGGCCGTGCCCTGATCGTTGATCCGGGCGATGCCGCGCCGGTCATGGCTGCGGTTGCCAAAGGGCTGCGGCCGGCGGCGTTACTGATCACCCATCATCATGCCGATCACATCGGCGGCGTGGCCGAGCTGCTCGCCAGTTTCGAGATTCCCTGCTTTGCGCCGGACGATGCGCGCATTCCGCACGCCAGCGTCCGCGTCCGCGAGGGTGACCGGGTCTCGGTATCGGGCTTTCCGGATTTCACGGTCATGGCCGTTCCGGGCCACACCCTGAGCCATGTCGCTTATGCCGGGCGCGAACATCTTTTTTGCGGCGACACGTTGTTCAGCCTGGGCTGCGGCCGGCTGTTCGAAGGCACGCCCGCCCAGATGCTGACCTCGCTGGAGCGTCTCGCCGCCTTGCCGTCGGCGCTGCAGGTCTGCTGTACGCATGAGTACACGCTGGCCAATGCCGCGTTCGCACTGGCAGCCGAACCCGAGAACCAGGCGAGGGACCGATTGGTGACAAACTTGCGCCAACGACGGGCCATGGATGAGCCCAGCCTGCCGTCGAGCCTTGCCATCGAAACCGCCTGCAATCCCTTCCTGCGCATCGATATGCCCAGCTTGCGCGCAGGGCTTGGTGTCCACTTGGGCCGCGATATCGAAGACCGGATCGAGCGCTTTGCCGAGTTGCGGCGCTGGAAGGACGGTTTCCGCGCATGAACAAACTGCTGCTTGCTGTCCTGCTGGCCCTGTGCACGCCGATGGCGAAGGCGCAGTCAATGACCGATGCGGTGCCGGCTCCAACAGCGCTGCAGGCCACTGATCAGAAAGCGGAGCAGAAAACCGCGGAAGCAGAAACAGCGGACACCCAAGCAGAAACAGCGGACACCCAGTCAGAAACAGCGGACACCCAGTTATCAACCAGCAATGGCAATAACTTCTGGAACGAGGATGACGCTCCTGGGGCGGCAAAACCTGTCACAGACGCTGCAACACCCGCCGTACCAGAGTTGGATTTACAGGCTCAGTCCCCAGAAGCGGAGGCCCTGCCCATCATTGACACGGCGCCGGCAATCCCGTCTGAGATCACGCCTGCATCTCCTGTGTCCGAACCAGGCCTGACTGGCGCTGATGTATTCGAGCGCCTGCGTGCGCGCTTCTCGCAGCCGGCCTGTCCCGACCAAGGCGAAACCATCCAGCGCTGGCGCAAGCGTTACGCCGGCCACCCCAAAGTCTTCGCCAGGCACTTGGCCGAAATATTGCCGCTGCTCGAATTCGTCACCGGTGAAATCGAGCGCAGCGGACTGCCTGCCGAGTTTGCCTTCATCCCGGTTGTCGAAAGCTGGTACCGCCCCGATGCCATTGGCGTTGGTGGGCCGGCCGGGATGTGGCAAATGATCGCCAGCACGGCCCGCAACCACGGCATCCATATCAAGCCCGGCTACGACGGCCGCCTGTCGCCGGTGGAATCCACACGGGCAGCGCTGTCCTACCTGAAAGTGCTGTACGGGATGTTCGCGGGCGACTGGCAGGCCACGGTAATGGCCTACAACGCTGGCGAATACCGCTTGCTCAAGGCCTTCAAGGTCCAAGGCAGCCGCAGCGTTTCGGCGCAACAGCGTAAGCCGCACGGCCTGTCGGCAATCACCTACGACTACGTCTACAAGCTGCAGGCCTTGTCCTGCCTGATCTCCGAGCCGGAGCGGTATGGGTTGACCTTGCCAGTCGACCTCCGGTTCACGCCACTTGTCCCGATCCTGGTTGCTGCCGATACCAGCAGCCTCGATCAACTCGCGAAGGATTCGCAGGTCAGCATAGCCGCGCTGCGCCAGCTTAATCCCGGCTACCGCAGCGGCCGAATTGTCGGCGGCGTGCCGCGCATGGTACTGATGCCCGGCACTCCGATCGTGCAGGACAAGGCCACGGCCGCCGCGGCCGTTGAAACTGCAGCCGCTGAATCGACCCAGGCCAGCGAGAATGCGGACGAAAACGCCGGCAACGCTGGCCTCCATGAGGTGCGCAATGGCGAAACGCTATGGTCGATAGCAAAACGCTATGGCCTCAGCTTGGACCAACTTCGCAAACTCAACAAACTCGGCCACAGCACCGTGATCCGCGCCGGGCGTAACCTCAAGGTGGTGCCCTGATGTCGACCATGCTTTGCGGTTTGGCCCTGCCGAGTTCAAACTTGCCACAACAGCCTTTGTCGGAGAACAACCATGGGTTTCCTCAGCGGTAAACGCGCCCTCATCGTCGGTGTCGCCAGCCAGCGCTCGATCGCCACCGGCATTTCCGATGCGATGCACCGCGAGGGCGCCGAACTGGCCTTCACCTACCAGAACGAAAAGCTCAAGTCGCGGGTGGAATCAGCCGCTGCTGACTGCGGCTCCAGCATCGTGCTGCCGCTGGACGTGGCCGATGACGCACAAATCGACGCGGTGTTTGAAGAGTTGCGCAAGCGCTGGGACGGTTTCGACATCCTCATCCACTCGGTCGGCTTCGCTCCACGTGAGGCGCTCGATGGCGAATACCTCGAAGGCCTGAGTCGCGAGAACTTCCGCATCGCCCACGACATCTCCAGCTACAGCCTGTCGGCGCTGGCCAAGGCCGCGCGTCCGATGATGAAAGGCCGCAACGGCAGCATCCTCACGCTCAGCTACCTTGGCGCCGAACGCGCCCTGGCCAACTACAACGTGATGGGTGTTGCCAAGGCCAGCCTCGAAGCCAGCGTTCGCTACCTTGCGCTCAACCTCGGCCCTGAAGGCACTCGCGTCAATGCCATCTCTGCAGGACCGATCAAGACGCTTGCAGCCGCCGGCATCGCCAATTTCCGAAAGATGCTCGGCCACGTCGAGCAGTACGCACCATTGCGTCGCACGGTGACCATCGAGGATGTCGGCAACGTCGCCGCCTTCCTGTGCTCAGATCTCGCCGCCGGCATCACGGGTGAAATCACCTATGTCGATGCCGGCTACAACGTGCTGGGCATGACCGGCATCGAAGGCCTGGGTTGACTCAGGCCGGGCGGTGATGGCACGCGAACAAGGGCCACGTCGTCCCGCCTCTGGCCGATGGGTGATTGCTGGACAACTTGGGGTTCCAAAAATGAAAAGCCCGGCAATGCCGGGCTTTTCCGATCCATGACCTTACGCGTCAGAGCCGATCTTCTGCCACAGTGACTTTGAAGGTTTTGCGCAGAGACTGGATGAATTCGCGTGACGCCTGATCACCACGCATCTGTGCCAAAGACTGGCGCAGACTGTCTCTGGTGGCAGCATCGATTCCTGCAAGGTCACCATCATGTATAGCCACGACATCAAACAAGACATGGCGACCAAACCCCATGTCGGCAACGGACAGCCGTACCTTGCCAGGTACGGGCGCCGGCAGACGAAACGCTTCCGTGGACAACTCCCTCAGTTCAGGCCTGGGCGCGTTACGCGTGATGCCATTCATGGGCATGATCGGCCGCGTCAACTCGGCCGCAAGTTGCTCAAGCGAGGCGCCTTTCGTGGCCTTGGCCAAAAGGGCATCGGCCTGAGCACTCGAGGCTTTGGCGAGACGGTCAGTCTGGAAATCAGCCAACGCCCTGTCGTAAACCTGCGCCAATGGAATCCGCGCCGCCGGCTTGTGTTCGATCACCCGCAGCACCGCCACATGCTTGGGTTCAACCTCGATGAGATCGCTGATCTCGCGATCAACCAGTTGCGCTTCCGAGAATGCCGCTTTGCGCACCGCCGGTAGAGCGGCAAATCCTCCACCACTGTTGCGGGTGAACAGGGACGTCCGATTGAGAGCAATGGAAAGCGTCTTGGCCGCCGGCTCCAGCGTCGCCGGATTGGCGCTGACCGCATCGACCAGCTTGCCGGCAGCGGTGTTGAAAGTTCGTTCGGTTTCCGATTCCAGATAGCCGGATTCAATCTCGGCCCGCACCTCTTCGAACGGCCGCTCTGAACCCGGCACCAGCTCGCTGAAGCGGATGACATGCCAGCCATCGGGCAGGCGTACCGGATCACTGACCTGACCTGGCTTGAGTGCCTTGAACGCCTTGTCGAAGGCATCGCCGTAAACGCCTTCCTCCATGCCACCAAGATCGCCGCCGGCATCGCGCGACCCGAGGTCATCGGAATGCGCCTTGGCCAAGGTCGCGAAGTCGGCACCAGGCTGGCGCGCCTGCACGGCATAACCCAGCGCTTTCCTGCGCGCTGCATCAACTGCATCGGCAGAGGCTTTTTCCGGAACACTGACCAGGATGTGGGCGACCTTGCGCTGTTCGGGCGTGCTGTAGCGTGCTTTTTGTTCCTGATAACGCTGGCGCAGCGCCGATTCGTCCACTGCCAGGGCGGGAGCGGTTGCCGCGCCGACCAGTTCGACATATTCGACCGCCACTTGCTCCTCACTGCGGTACATGCCGGCATGGCTGTCATACCACTGCTTTATTTCAGCTTCAGTGGGCACAGTGGGCAACGATGGCAGCGGTATTTCAACATAACGGATATCGCGCTGCTGCTGACTCAACTTGATATATGCCGTCAACTCGGCGTCGCTGGCTAGCCCGGCACTGGCAATTTCTGCCGAAAGGATGCGCTTGAGCAGGTCACTACGCACCGACTGCTCGAACGATTGCATGGTGTAGCCCTGACCCTGCAATGCCAACAAATAGGTGTTCTGGTCGAACTTGCCATCGAGCTTGAAGGCATCCACCTCAAGGATGGCCTTGCGCATCATGGAATCGGAAACTGCCAAGCCCGACTGGTCGGCAGCAAGTTCTACCAGGGCGTCATCCACCAGTTGGTCCAAAACGCGTCGTTTGTTGTCCACGGTTTCAAATGCTGCGGCATCGAATGCATCGCCTTGCTGCTGACGACGCGATTGCCGTTCGATGTCGAAACGACGACGAAACTCATCGGTAGATACTTCCCTGCTCTTCTTGCCGAAGACCCAGAACTTCGCCGGGCCTTCGACCTTGGCCACAAAGGTGTCGATGCTGGGCGTCAGGCTGTCCTGCAAGCCGAAGCCGATGCCGAAGACGATGATAATGCCGCCTAGCAGGATGCTAGCAATCCAGCCTGAGGTTTTTTCGCGAATATTCTGGAGCATGGCCGCCGGGTTCTGGAAAAAATAATTGCGCAATGATGCCACGTTGGCCACCAGCTAAAAACCGGTCTGGCCAGACATAAAAAACGAGGGCGCCTTGCGGGCGCCCTCGTGGGTATGGCGGAGTGGACGGGACTCGAACCCGCGACCTCCGGCGTGACAGGCCAGCATTCTAACCGACTGAACTACCACTCCGCGTTTCGTAGCAAGGGTGCAAACTGGTGGGTGCTGAGGGTTTCGAACCCCCGACCCTCTCCGTGTAAGGGAGACGCTCTACCGCTGAGCTAAGCACCCCGGCGAGGCGCTCAGTTTACGGCATCCTTGAACGCTTTGCCAGCCTTGAACGCAGGATTCTTTGAAGCCTTGACCTTGATGGTGGCCCCGGTCTGCGGATTGCGCCCTTGGCGCTCCGCGCGCTTGCGCACCGAAAAGGTACCGAAGCCGATCAGGGTCACCGTGTCGCCGTTCTTGAGGGCCTTCTTGATGATTTCAATCGCGGCATCGATGGCGCGAGCCGCGTCGGCCTTGGACAACTCGGCAACGTTGGCAACCTGCCCCGTAAAATCGGCTTTGTTCACTATTGACTCCTGTGCGAGGGCGGCTCGCTGTTCGTGGAACCGGGCGGCGGCACTTGTGCTTGCCAGCGGCAGATGCTCGGGTGCCGACGCCACGCTGGTGTTGCCAAGCTGCGCCAGTTGCATGGATTTATACCAGCGCGTATTTCAGCACGCAATACGATAAAGCCTTTGCATGCGCGGCTCCAAGCCCGAAAACGATTCGCGATTAATGCGTTCGAGAAGCAGCACCCTGATCCTTTGCCGCAGCGTCATCGACTTTTTCCACCAGTGCCTCGTCGACTTGCGCAGGCACCAGAGGACGCGACAGCGCGATGTCGAGAACCTGATCGATCCACTTGACTGGAATGATCTCAAGGCCTTGGGTGACGTTCTTCGGAATGTCGGCAAGATCTTTCTTGTTGTCTTCGGGTATCAGCACGGTGCGAATGCCGCCGCGCAACGCCGCCAGCAGTTTTTCCTTGAGCCCGCCGATGGGCAGGACGCGGCCGCGCAGAGTTATTTCGCCTGTCATCGCCAAGTCAGCACGCACAGGAACGCCAGAAAGTGCCGAGACCAGGGCCGTGACCATGGCAATACCTGCGCTGGGTCCATCCTTTGGCGTCGCACCTTCCGGCACATGCACATGCGTGTCGAATTTCTGGTGGAATTCAGCGTCGAGCCCGAGCCGTTCGCTACGCGAACGCACGACGGTGTGAGCTGCTTTAACCGATTCCTGCATCACTTCGCCGAGTTGGCCGGTCAGGATCAACTGGCCTTTGCCGGGCATCAGCGTTGCCTCGATTTGCAGCAGGTCGCCGCCGACTTCCGTCCACGCCAGACCGGTGACGAGGCCGACTTCACCCAGTTCCTCAGCGCGCCCGAAATCGAAACGCCGCACGCCCAGGTATTTGTCAAGGTTCTTCGATGTGACCTGTAGCACGGATGGTTTCGCCGTCGCCTTGCCGACTCTGGTTTTTTTTGCCGGTTTTGGGCCAGCCAGCGCTATTTCCTTGACCACCTTGCGGCAAATCTTGGCGATCTCGCGCTCTAGGTTGCGCACGCCCGATTCGCGCGTGTAATAGCGCACGATATCGCGCAGGGCGGATTCCTGGATCTTGAGTTCGCCGGTTTTCAGGCCGCTGGCCTTGAACTGCTTTGCCATCAGGTAGCGCTCGGCGATGTTGAGTTTTTCTTCCTCGGTGTAACCCGGTATACGGATGACTTCCATGCGGTCAAGCAGCGGGCCTGGAATATTCAGCGAGTTGGCGGTGGCGATAAACATCACTTCCGAAAGGTCGAGATCCACTTCAAGGTAGTGGTCGTTGAAGCTGTGGTTCTGCTCGGGATCAAGCACTTCGAGCAATGCCGACGAAGGATCGCCACGGAAATCCATGCTCATCTTGTCGATTTCATCGAGCATGAACAGCGGATTGCGACTTCCCGTCTTGTTGAGATTCTGGACAATGCGACCCGGCATCGAACCGATATAGGTGCGGCGATGGCCGCGTATTTCAGCCTCATCGCGTACGCCGCCCAGCGACATGCGCACGAAGTTGCGGTTGGTGGCCTTGGCAATACTCTGGCCCAGCGAAGTCTTGCCCACGCCGGGCGGGCCGACCAAACACAAGATCGCGCCTTTCATTTGCTTGACGCGCGTCTGCACCGCCAGGTATTCGAGGATGCGATCCTTGACCTTGTCAAGTCCATAGTGGTCGGCATCGAGCACTTCCTGAGCACGCTTGAGGTCCTTGCGGATCTTGCTCCGCTTGTTCCAGGGCACGCCGACCAGCCAGTCAAGGTAGTTGCGCACGACCGTGGCTTCCGCCGACATCGGCGACATTTGCTTGAGCTTGGCCAATTCGGCCCTGGCCTTGGTCTCGACCGGCTTGGGCATCCCGGCGGCGGCGATTTTCTTGGCCAGCTCTTCCAGCTCGTTCGGTGCTTCTTCGATGTCGCCGAGCTCTTTCTGAATCGCCTTCATTTGCTCGTTGAGATAGTACTCGCGCTGGCTTCTTTCCATCTGCGACTTGACCCGTCCGCGGATGCGCTTTTCGATCTGCTGCACGTCGATTTCGCCGTCGACCAGACCAATCAGCATTTCCAGGCGCGCTCCCACGGCGAGGCATTCGAGCAAGGACTGCTTGTCCGACAGGCGTGCGCCGAGATGGGCAGCAATGGTGTCGGCAAATCGGCTGGGGTCGTCGATCCCCGCAAGCGTGGTCAGCAATTCCGGCGGCAGCTTGCGGTTGGTCTTCACGTATTGCTCGAACAAACTCATCAACGAGCGCTGCGCCACTTCCATCTCGCGGTCATCGCGATCCATCTGCGACTCGATCGAAATGCCGCCGCCAGTGAGTGCACCATCGCACTCACCAAAGCCACTGACGGCAACACGACTGATGCCCTCGACCAGCACCTTGATGGTGCCGTCTGGCAGCTTGAGCAGTTGCAAGACCGTCGCCAGCGTGCCCATCGCATACAGATCGGCTGCGGCGGGATCATCGATGTCGGGACTGCGCTGGGCGACCAGCAGGATCTGCTTGTCTGCAGCCATGGCGATGTCCAGCGCCTTGATCGAACGCTCGCGCCCGACAAACAGCGGGATCACCATGTGCGGATAGACAACCACGTCGCGAAGCGGCAGCACGGGCAAGTCGATCAGGTCGGCGATTTTGGTTTCCATGCTTGACTCCACTGGCTTACGGGCCTGTTGCTCCGTTTATGGGGCTGCGACGAATCAGTTGCAAGCGTCCCGCACTTCCTGCCAAACAAAAACGGGCCGGAAAGCCGGCCCGTGCTGTTTCGCGGCGGATCCGCACTCAGTCCCCGGATGCGGCGCGTGGCGTGGCCGGCGTGCTGCTGTAAATCAGGTAGGGCTCGGTCTGGTGGCTGATCACCGATTCATCGACGACCACCTTGCTGACGTTTTCCAGCGATGGCAGGTCGTACATGGTGTCGAGTAGCACCTGTTCCAGGATGGTGCGCAGGCCGCGGGCGCCAGTCTTGCGTTTCATCGCCTTGCGGGCAACGGCCATCAACGCGTCCGGTCGGATTTCGAGGTCGACACCTTCCATCTCGAACAGCTTCTTGAACTGCTTGGTGATGGCGTTCTTGGGCTCGGTCAGGATCTTCATCAGCGCCTGCTCGTCGAGCTCCTCCAGCGTCGCCACGACCGGCAGGCGGCCGACAAACTCGGGGATCAGGCCAAACTTGATGAGGTCTTCCGGCTCGACGTCAAACAACAGCTTGCTCATGTCGGCCTTGCGCTCGGAGCTCTTGACCTTGGCGCCAAAGCCGATGCCGCCGGCCTCGGTGCTGCGCTGCTGAACGATCTTGTCGAGGCCGGCAAACGCACCGCCGCATATGAACAGCATGTTCTTGGTATCGACTTGCAGGAATTCCTGCTGGGGATGTTTGCGCCCACCCTGCGGTGGCACCGAGGCGATGGTGCCCTCGATCAGCTTTAGCAGCGCCTGCTGCACACCCTCGCCAGACACATCGCGGGTGATCGACGGGTTTTCCGACTTGCGCGAAATCTTGTCGATTTCATCGATATAGACAATGCCCGACTGCGCCTTCTCGACGTCGTAGTCGCACTTTTGCAGCAGCTTCTGGATGATGTTCTCGACATCCTCGCCCACGTAGCCGGCTTCGGTCAGTGTGGTGGCATCGGCGATCGTGAACGGTACATTGAGCAGGCGCGCCAGCGTTTCCGCCAGCAGCGTCTTGCCCGAACCGGTCGGACCAATCAGCAGGATATTGGACTTGGACAGCTCGATGTCGTCGTTCTTGAGTCGCGACTCGATGCGCTTGTAGTGGTTGTAAACCGCCACCGACAGCGTCTTCTTGGCGCGCGGCTGGCCGATCACGTACTGGTCGAGCACTTCCATGATTTCGCGCGGCTTGGGCAGGTGGCTGCGGGCGGCGTGCGCCTTCTCCTCCAGTTCCTCGCGGATGATGTCGTTGCACAGCTCGACGCATTCATCGCAGATAAACACGCTGGGACCGGCAATGAGCTTGCGCACCTCGTGCTGGCTCTTCCCGCAGAAGGAGCAGTAGAGGATCTTGCTGCTGTCGCCGGTACGGCTCTGGCGTTCGTCGGTCATGCTTTGTTGCCTTGCCGTGGTGGCTTGGGTCGGTTACCTGAAAATGGAACGCTGGAAACCGGGGTTGAATTGAGAATATCACAGCCTTCCGCCGCCCCGGACAGGGCGACGGTTGCAGTGAAATCAGGGGTGATTGGCGTAGAAACGACTCAGCCAGCCTGGATGCTGTCTTCCAGGCGTCGATCAAGAACGGAATCGACTACGCCATAGGCCTTGGCTTCCAAGGCCGCCATGAAGTAGTCGCGCTCGACATCGCGCTCGATCTTCTCGATTGGCTGCCCGGTATTGGCGGCCAGTTCGGCGTTCAGGCGCTCGCGCAGGTACAGGATTTCCTTGGCCTGAATGGCAATATCACTGGCCTGTCCCTGGGTGCCGCCGGAAGGCTGGTGGATCATCACCCGCGAATTCGGCAGGATATAGCGCTTTCCCTTGGCGCCAGCGGCGAGCAGGAATGAACCCATGCTTGCCGCCTGGCCGACGCAGATCGTGCTCACGTCGGGTTTGATGAAACGCATGGTGTCGTAGATCGCCATGCCGGCCGTGACCACACCGCCGGGCGAGTTGATGTACAGGCTGATGTCCTTTTCAGGATTGTCGGCTTCCAGGAACAGCAGCTGGGCCACGACCACGTTGGCGACGTAGTCGTCAATGGGACCGACCAGGAAGATGACGCGCTCTTTCAGCAGCCGCGAGTAGATATCGAAGGCACGTTCGCCGCGCGGGGTCTGTTCGACCACCATCGGTACCAGGTTCAGACCCTTGTTCGCTTCCATCAATTACTCCTTGGACTAACCATCAAACCGCAGGACGCATCGCCTCGGTGAAGCTGAGTACGACTTCGGTGTGGTTGGCGCGTTCGGCGATCCAGTCGATCACCTGCTCTTCCATCACGCGATTGCGCAGATTGGCCATCATCTGGGGGTCGTTTCGGTAAAGATCAATGACCTGTTGAGGATCTTCATATGTGGAGGCGATCAGTTGCATGGTCTCGCGCAGCAGGGCCGGGTCGAGCTGGAGGTCGTTCTGACGGGCGATTTCGGCCACCAGCAGGGCCGCGGCGATGCGGTTTCGGGCCGGCACCATGAACTGCTGGGAAGACAGCGATGTGCTTGACTGCCCCTTCTCCTTCGCCTGCTGCTGCGCCATCCGCACCAGGCCATTGGCCTCGGCTTCGGTCAGGCGCGGCGGCAGTTCGACATGGCTGTAGGCGTTGATCAGCTTGCGGGCGACTTCGGCGCGAAGGCGGGTCATCAAGTTTCCGCGAAGCTCACGCTCGAGGTTGGCGCGGACTTCTTTGCGGAATACATCCAGCTTGCCGCCCTTGATGCCGAAACTCTTCGCGAAGGCTTCGTCCACCACCGGCAGGTTCGATTCGGATACGTTGAGCACCTTGATGGTGACGCTGGCCATCTGGCCGGCGAGATCAGCAACGCGCCAGTCCATCGGGAAACCGACATCGACCGTGCGCTCGTCGCCCTTGGAGAGGCCGGCCAGATGTTCCTCGACACCGGGAAACATGCCGCCCGAACCGATGATCGTGGCGCCGTTTTCCGTGCCTTCGGCTGGGATGCGCTTGCCCGGCACCGTGGCAAAGGTCTCCACCGAAATCAGGTCGCCGACCTGCCCGGGGCGCGAGACTTCTTCCCACTTGTGACGCTGTTGGCGCAGGGTTTCGATCATCGTGTCGACGTCGGAATCCTCGATCTTCGAGGTCTCGCGGTCGACCTGCAGTGCGGTGATGTCGATGGCGCCAAAATCCGGCACGACCTCAAACGTGGCGCTGTAGCGGATTTCGCCGCCTTCGCCATCAGCTTGAGCCTGGATGTTCGGGCTGCCGGCAAGCTTCAGGCTTTCCTGACGCAGGGCCTCATCAAAGCTGGCGCGTACCAGGTCGCTGTAGGCTTCCTGACGGATCTGCGGCCCGAAGCGCTGCTGGATCACTTTGGCCGGCACCTTGCCGCGGCGGAAACCCTTAAGGTTAACGGTCTTGGCGACTTTGCGCAGGCGCGTATCAATGGCGCCCGTCAGCCGTTCAGCGGGGAGCGACACCGTCATGCGGCGTTCGAGGTTGCTGGTGTTCTCAAGCGAAACTTGCATGTCTACTCCTGCCGCGCGTCAATCAGGACGCAATCAAAAAAATGAAAAACCCGCGGAGCCGACTCATCCTCCGCGCCCCCATCCGGATGGTGCGAAAGGAGAGACTCGAACTCTCACGGGTTACCCCACTGGAACCTAAATCCAGGGCGTCTACCAATTCCGCCACTTTCGCATGGCCGCGAGCCGGTCGGTTTGTCAGGAAAGGTGGTGGGCCGTGAAGGATTCGAACCTTCGACCTATTGATTAAGAGTCAACTGCTCTACCAACTGAGCTAACGGCCCAAAACCTTTCCTGCCGATGGCAGCGGACGCGGCATTATGCCGCATCCGGGGACTGGGGTGGAAGACGGGGTTCGAACCCGCGACCCTCGGAATCACAATCCGATGCTCTAACCGACTGAGCTACATCCACCATTGGAAAACCTTGTTGCTGGCGCGCCCGACAGGAATCGAACCTGTAACCACCAGCTTAGAAGGCTGGTGCTCTATCCGGTTGAGCTACGGGCGCTCACCTAGGAATTGTGCACCGAACCCGCGAATGCCGACAGCCGGGACCGCCAATCTGGTCGGGGTAGAGGGATTCGAACCCCCGACATCCTGCTCCCAAAGCAGGCGCGCTACCAGACTGCGCTATACCCCGGAAATGCTAGGCATCGGCACTGCCCGGGACACTTTAGGCACCCCGGGCGCTTCGTGCAATCACAGCACCGAACCGCCGAACAAAAAGGGTGCCTAGGCACCCTTTCCGCAAAAAATGTGGCGCGCCCGGAGAGATTCGAACTCCCGACCACCAAGTTCGTAGCCTGGTGCTCTATCCAGCTGAGCTACGGGCGCACAGCAGACCAGCAATTATGGCGGAGGCGCAAAACCTCGTCAACCTCAACAACCCCTTGCCTATGGGCGGCCGCAGCCAGTTACGGCCATGTTTCACCTTATCTGCAAGGTCGTCGACGTCTCTACGCTGCTGATGCCGGAGGACGGCAACCGTCGTTCAGGCTGCGATCTCAAGAAAGGACCCCGTGTGAAATACCACTGCGCAGCAATGGGCATGACCCCGGAAACAGGCTCCAGGACAGCACGCCCCGGAATCTGCGCGAGCAGCACGGCACGGGGCTACGCCGGTGATTGGCCAACACGGCCTTGATTCACCTCCGCTCGCCCAACACAATCCGCACATGCAAATTCTGCTGATTCCCGCCAACGAATACCGCCGTGAACGCTGGAAGAACGGCCTCGGCTGGACGCGGGAAATCCTGCGCTGGCCGGAGAGCGGGAGTGATTGGGATTGGCGGCTGTCGATCGCCGAGGTGGACAAGCCAGGCCCGTTTTCGGCCTTTGCAGGCTGCGATCGTGAACTGGTGTTGCTCGCAGGCGAAGGCATGCGCCTTGATTTTGAATCCGGAGAATCGGTGGAATTGCTGCCACCGCACGGCCGCTGCCGTTTTGCCGGCGAGCTTTCGCTCAATGCCGAACTGCTTGCCGGGCCCATCCACGACTTCAACCTGATCTGGCGACGCGACCGGATCGAGGCCAGCTTGCTGCATCGGCCACTGGTGGGGCCCATGCTTTTTTTTGCCGAAACGGGCGTGCGCTGGGCGGTCTACGTCATGGCCGGGCACGTTGCCTTCAAGGACCAGCCCGAACCGGTACGCCTCGAACAGGGCGACACCGCCATCATCGATGCCCGGCCCGGTGAACGCAGCCGCTTGATCCTCGATGGTGGCGGCGAGCTTTTGTTGATCCGGATCCGCGAACTCACCTGAGCGCCATCCAGAACGGTCCTGATCGCCCCCTGCCCGATACCACAGTCACGCCGAGTGCGCAGGGTCGGGATCGCGAGGCTCTACCGCGTAATCGGTACGCCATTGCGATTCGCAGTGCCGCGGGTGCCGGACGCCCGGCTGCAAGGCATAACCCTCGCAAATTCCGGCAGCCCTGATTCAGAACGTCAGCATCGCACCCAGGTTGAAGGCGCGCGGCGATCCCGGCGTAATGTTGGTGTCGCTGTGCGCGTATGCGTAGTACTCGCGGTCGAACAGGTTCTCGATGTTCAGCTGCAGCTTAAGATGCCCGTTCACCGAGAAAAACACGGCGCCGTCGAAACGGGTGAACGCCGGGAGGATGACCGCGTTGCTGGTCGATGTGTAAACGCTGCTGCGCTGGATGGCGCCCAGGCCCAGAGCCCAGCGCTCGCTCAACTCGACGCGGTTCCACAGCGAAAAACTGTGCCGCGGCACTTGTGCCAGCACCGTGCCCTTCGGGATCAAGGCGGTGGCTGAGCTGCGGATATCCCGAGTGATCTCGGCGTCCTGCCAGGCATAGCCACCGATCAGGCTCCAGCGCTCGGTCAGCTTGCCCGACAGTCCCAGTTCCAGGCCGCTCACGCGCTGGCTGTTTCCTGCCAAGAGGATCAAGCGGGTCGAGTCCAGGGGATCGACGACGGCGACATTGCTGCGATCAAGGCGGTAGATCGCTGCCGTAAAGGCGAGGTCAGGACGCACGTCCCACTTGGCGCCGAACTCATGATTGCGGAATTTTTCCGGTTCCAGCGCTGCATTGCTGGCCGCGAGCGAACCCAGTTGCTCACCGGCGCGCGGCAAGTACCCGAGGCTGTAGCTGGCATACAACGAAAGGTTCTCAACAGGCTTGTGGATCAGGCCCAGGCGCGGCGATACCAGTCCGTCGTCGGACGCGAATTTCTGGCCGTTGCGTTGGTTGCGCAGGTGAACTTCGAATCGGTCGTAGCGCAAGCCCAGCAAGGCCTGCCAACGCGGCGAGAATTCTATCTGGTCCTGGGCATAGACCGATGCCACCCGGGCCACGCTGTGCCGGTCGGCATCGGAAGCACCTTGGCGGAACTGGATTGGGCCGGTATACACCGGGTTCGACAGCGGCACACTGACCGAGGTGGTGTTGGGCCCGACGTCAGTGAAATAGCCGGTGTTGCGGAAATTGCCGGTCACCTGCTGACCGAATTCAGCGCCGAACAGCAAGGTGTGCAGCACTGCTCCGCGGTCGAGTTTCCAGACGAGGTCGGTCTGGTTGAAAACATTCCGGCGCTCACTGGCGTCGTTGTAGGCCAGTATGCTGACGGCGGTGCCGGCACTGTTGACCGCACCGGGATAAACGTTCTGGTAGTACTTGTCGTAGCGGGCCCAACGCGTTTGGTTGCGCAGGTTCAGGCCGTTGGCGAAATCGTGCTCGATATGGGCAGTGAAGGCATCCACCTCGGCGGACACCGGACTGCGTGCCTGGTCCCCGAAAAAGCTTGCCACATCGGTCAGCACAGGCCGTCCCTGGAACGAGGAAATGCCCCGGTCGGCCACCCTGTCTTCTTCGAAATGCTCGACACCGAAGCCGACCTGAGTGCGGCCGCGCGACGTCCACGAGAACGTCGGGTTCAATCCCCGGCGCTGATAGTTGACACCGTCACGATAGCTATCGGCCTCCTCGACCACTGCGTTGATACGCAAGCTTGCGTGCTCGCCAAGGGAGTCACCCAGATCAACGGTGATGCGGTGCTTGTCCCAACTGCCCAACTGCAGGTTTGCCACGCGGTGTGAATGTCCGTCGGCGCGCCTGCTGACGCGGTTGAGCAAGCCACCAGCGCTGCCACGGCCAAAGGTCATTGCGTTCGGGCCCTTCAACACCTCGACCCGCTCGATGTTGTAGAGGTCGCGGTAGTACTGCACGTCATCGCGCATGCCATCGACGAACAGATCGGCGGTGGAGCTGTTGCCCCGGAAGATCGGGGTGTCGCGATTGCCTTCGCCCTGGGCAACGCCGACACCGGGGACGTAGCGCACCACGTCGGCGACACCCTGCATGGCCTGATCCTCGATCAGTTCCCGGGTGATAACGGTGATCGACTGCGGCACATTGACCAGATCGGTGTCGGTCTTGGTGGCGGTGCGGGTTCGCTTCGCGCCGTAGCCGGTGTCGTTTGGCCGTTCACCGCGGACTTCCACGGTCTCCAACTCGGTCGGCGCGCTGGCGTCTGGCGTCTGGATGTCGGCGTTTTGCGCTGCGACAGGAAGGGCGAGAACAGCGGCCAGCGCTGCGGCCAGCGGATTCAGCGCAATGGCGGTCGGTTTCATCAGTTACTCGTGCATTTCCGGTCAAGGGGCCGGACTAGCCATCAATATTAATGATAACTGTTCGCATTCGCAATAACAAAGTTCCGGTCAGCGGTCGTCGTGCGTCCAGACTTGGCCGTCTTCTACTTTCACCGGGAATTTCGCCACTGGCAGGTACGCAGGCGGGCACAGCGCGCCGCCGCTGCGCACGTCGAACCGGGCGCCGTGCAGGACGCACTCTATTTCGCCCTTTTGAACGTCGATCGGTCCGGCGCTCAGTTCGAAATCCTCGTGCGTACAGCGATCTTCCAGGGCATGCAGTTCGCCATCAAGGTTCACCACGAGGATCGGCGTAGCGCCATCCCAGGCCACTTTCGATTCCCCGGGCAGCAACTCGCCCGTGGCGCACACGCGAATCCATTCGCTCACAGGGGTTTTTCCATTACTTCAAAGCGCAGGTCGTCTCGCTTGGGCAGGCCGAAGCGCACATCGCCGTAGGGAAACGGCTTCTTGATGCCGGTGCGCAGGTAACCGCGACGCTCGTAGAAAGGGATCAAATCGTCGCGGATGTCGATCACGGTCATGCGCATGGAACCCATGCCCCACTGCTCGCGGGCGATGCGCTCACATTCGGCCAGCACCAATTTGCCAACGCCAACGCCCTGCAGGCCGGGCTCGACCGAAAACATGCCGAAATACCCGGCACCCTCCTCGACCGCCACATGCGCGCAGGCGAGCAACCGGCCATCGCACTCGGCCAGCAGGATCATGCTTTTTTCACGGACAAGGCAGGCCTGGATGTCATCGGGACCGGTGCGACGGCCATCGAGAAAATCCGCTTCGGTCGTCCAGCCGGCCCGGCTGGCATCGCCGCGATAAGCCGATTCGACCAAGGCGACGATGGCATGGGTGTCAGCGGCGGTCGCGGGTCGAAAACTCAGTTCGATGCTCATGGCTGGAGTCCGGAACAGTGATGGAGTGGAAACCAACCGCAGGCAGCCTACCCTGCCAATGGCACGATTCAAGCGGCCATGCGCGTCAACCCAGCAGCTTGCGCACCTTGTCGATGGCTGTTGCCAATTGGTCGATTTCTTCGCGGGTGTTGTAGAAAGCGAACGAGGCGCGGCAGGTCGCCGGCACGCCGAAGTGTGCCATCAGCGGATGCGCGCAATGGTGACCGGAACGTACGGCGATGCCTTCGAGGTCGAGCAAGGTCGCGAGGTCATGCGCATGCGCACCCTCGACCAGAAAGCTAATGACCGCCGCCTTGTCGCGCGCCGTGCCGAATATCCGCAGGCCCGGTACGGCCGAAAGCACGGATGTGGCGTAATCGAGCAGTTCGCGTTCGCGCTGCGCAATCGCCTCCATGCCAATGGCCTGCAGGTAGTCGACCGCGGCGCCAAGGCCGATCACGCCGGCGATATTGGGCGTGCCGGCTTCAAATTTGTGCGGCGGATCGTTGAATACCGTCTTCTCGAAGCGCACCTCGCGAATCATCTCGCCACCGCCGAAGAACGGCGGCATCGCCGCGAGATGCTCGCTGCGCGCCCACAGCCCGCCGGTGCCGGTGGGCCCTATCATCTTGTGGCCGGTGAACGCATAGAAATCGGCGCCGATGGCAGCCACGTCCACCGGCATGTGCGGCACCGCCTGTGAACCATCGACCACGGTGGCGATGCCACGACGGCGCGCCTCCCGGCAGATGGCGGCAACGGGATTGACGGTGCCAAGCACATTGGAAACGTGGGTAACACCAAGCAGCTTCACGTCGGGCGTCATCGCCGCATGCAGGGCGTCGAGGTCGAGTTCGCCGGCGGCGTTGATCTCGGACACCTTGATGCGCGCACCGGTGCGCTCGGCAACCAATTGCCAGGGAACGATGTTGGCGTGGTGCTCCATGCGCGTGAGCAGGATGGCATCGCCCGGCTTCAGTCGCGGCAGCGCATAACTGTAGGCAACCAGGTTGATCGCCTGGGTGGTGCCCGAGAGCAGCACGAGGTCATCGGGGCGGGCGTTCATGAAGGCGGCGATCCTGCGGCGCGCGACTTCGTAGGCCTCGGTGGCCTCGCTGCCGAGCGTGTGCACCGCGCGCGAGACGTTGGCGTTGTGGCGGCGATAAAAATCGCCGACGGAATCAATCACCTGTCGCGGCTTTTGAGCAGTATTGGCCGAATCGAGATAAACCAGCGGCTTGCCATGCACCTGCCGATCCAGCACCGGGAAATCAGCGCGAACCCGCGCCCAATCAACAGAAATAACGTTCATCCCGAGACTCCGGTTTGGCCAAGCCGCAACGACAAACGAGCAGCCAAGGCATCGGCCACGACGGAATCGTCGAGCAAGGCCAGCGGCTCGCGCAGGAAAGCGCCAATCAGCAGCGCACGCGCCAATTCCGCCGGTATTCCACGGCTGCGCAGGTAGAACAGCACGCTCTCGTCCAGGCGCCCAACCGTAGCGCCATGCGCAGCCTGCACTTCATCGGCGTGGATCTCCAGCACCGGCTGGGTGTCGATCTCGGCAGTATCCGAGAGCAGCAGGTTCTTGTTCGAGAGCATCGCCGCGCTGCCGTCGGCACCGGCCTTGATCAGGATGCCGCCATGGAATACGGCACGCCCGCGTTCATTGGCAAGGCCGCGCCAAACCAACTCGCAGGACGTATCGCGGGCAACGTGTTCGATGCCCAGCCGGGTATCAACATGGCGCCGGCCATCGGCGAGCAGCGCGCCGCCCGAGTACAGACGAGCGCCCTCGCCTTGCAGTGAAACGTTCAATTCGTGCCGTGACAAGGCCGCGCCGAGTTCGACGTCGACGCGGCGATAGTGCGTATTGGACGCCAGCACGGCATCCGTGCGCGTGATCAGGCTGGCGCCGGCATCCTCGTCCTGCAGCCGCGCGTGGCGCAGGATCGCCCCGGGCTTGAGATGCACGTGGCACAGGTGGTTGTGCAGGTGGCGCTGGCTGCCGCTGGAAAGATGATGTTCGACAACCGTCAGCGCCGCGTTGTCGCGCAATTCGATCAGGTGGCGCAGGTGCAGGCCCAGATCGGCGGCTGCAGGCACACCGATGAAGACCAGGTGCAGCGGCTCCACGATGACGGTGTCGGCGGCCACGCGCACGAGTGCGCCGTCGCCCGCCAACGCCGCGTTCAATCGCGCGAAGACCTCGTCATTGCGTTCGAAACGACGGCCAAGCACGAAGCTGGCGCGGGCATCATCACCAGCGAGCGCCTGAGACAGCGCCTGCACTTCGATGCCGGCGGGCAGCACATCGATCTTCGACAGCGCGCTATCGAACCGGCTGTTGACGAAAACCATCCGCGGCGAAGGAATATCTGCAAGCAGCGCGGCATCCACATCAACAGCGACAGAATTCGCTGGAACCACGCTGCGCGCCGACAGTGCGCGCAGCGACGTGTATTTCCAGGACTCGCTGCGATGGCCGGGCAGGCCATCCGCAAGCACCGCGCTCATCGCGCCCCGGCGCGCATCACCATGCCCATGGGCTTCGACCAACGCCGTTGGCAATGCTTCAAAAGCGGTCTTGAAGGAAGCTAGGAGTGCACTCATCGGTCTGCCACGCTCAAGCCGAAGCCGGTGCGATGCGATCCTTCACCCAGGCATAACCGTGCTCTTCCAACTGCAGCGCCAGCTCCGGGCCGCCGGATTCGACGATGCGGCCGTCGGCCAGCACGTGCACCACGTCGGGCTTGATGTAATCGAGCAAACGCTGGTAATGGGTGATCACCAGGAAGGCGCGATCCGGCGAACGCATCAGGTTGACGCTATCGGCGACCGCCTTGAGCGCATCGATGTCGAGGCCGGAATCGGTTTCGTCGAGGATGGCGAGCTTCGGTTCCAGGAGGGCCAACTGGAATATCTCGTTGCGCTTTTTCTCGCCGCCGGAAAAACCTTCGTTGACTGCGCGATGCAACAGCTCATCCTTGAGGTGCAGCACCGAGAGCTTCTCGCGCACACGCTTGAGGAAGGCCATCGAGTCCAGCTCGGTCTCACCGCGATACTTGCGTTGGGCATTTAGCGCGGCGCGCAGGAAATAGGTGTTGTTGACGCCCGGGATTTCCACCGGGTACTGGAAGGCCAGAAACACGCCCTCTGCAGCGCGCTGTTCGGGCTCGAAAGCCAGCAGGTCCTTGTCTTCAAAACTCACGCTGCCCTCGACGACTTCATAACCTTCGCGCCCGGCCAGCACATTGCCCAAGGTGGATTTGCCGGCGCCGTTGGGCCCCATGATGGCGTGCACTTCGCCGGCCTTCACCTCCAGCGAGAGGCCCTTGAGGATGTCCTTGCCGGCGACGCGAACGTGGAGGTTTTCAATCTTGAGCATGGGTGTAGTCCAGGAACGGCCGCAGGTCGGCGGGCACCGGCATCGGCTTGAAGGGATTGACGTTGGCGCCCCCGGTATTGCCCTCCGGCACCCATATCAGGGATTTGGTCAACGCCGCGAGCATCCGCGCTGGCTGACCAAGAATTTCGCGGCGATCACCACGCCGCCAGCCCACACGCAGCATCCGCCAATGGGTGTACGCATGGGAAAGTGAATGACGCTGACTCAGGACATGCGCGCGTTCAAGATGGGAAAACGCCGTATTCAAGTCATCCCGGGCCTGCGCGGCATCCGCACAATCAAGTTCACGACGATAGGCGAAGCGCAGCGCCGGCTTCATGCTCATCCGACCGCTCCTTCCAGTGAAACCTCAAGCAATTTCTTCGCTTCCACCGCGAACTCCATCGGCAGCTGCTTGAACACCTGCTTGCAGAAGCCGTCGACGATCAGGCTCACCGCGTCTTCCTGGCCGATGCCGCGGCTGCGGCAGTAAAACAGCTGATCGTCGCTGATCTTGGACGTCGTGGCCTCGTGCTCCACGGTCGCGGTCGGGTTCTTGACCTCGATGTAGGGGAAGGTGTGTGCAGCGCATTTCTTGCCAATGAGGAGGGAATCGCACTGGGTATAGTTGCGGGCGCCGGCGGCGCTTTTTTCCATCTTCACCAGGCCGCGGTAGCTGTTCTGGCCACGGCCGGCGCTGATGCCCTTGCTGATGATCTTGGACTTGGTGCGGGCACCAAGGTGGATCATCTTGGTGCCGGTGTCGGCCTGCTGGCGGTGATGGGTCAAGGCGACCGAATAGAACTCGCCGACCGAGTCGTCGCCGATCAATACGCAGCTGGGGTATTTCCAGGTGATCGCCGAACCGGTTTCCACCTGGGTCCAGCTGATCTTGCTGCGCGCGCCGCGGCACTCGCCGCGCTTGGTGACGAAGTTGAAGATGCCGCCGACGCCATTCTCGTCGCCGGGATACCAGTTCTGCACAGTCGAATACTTGATCTCGGCGTCGTCCAGCGCCACTAATTCCACCACGGCCGCATGCAGCTGGTTTTCATCGCGCATCGGTGCGGTGCAGCCTTCCAGGTAGCTGACGTGGCTGCGCTCCTCGGCAATGATCAGGGTGCGCTCGAACTGGCCGGTGTCGCGGGCATTGATGCGGAAATAAGTGCTCAGTTCCATCGGGCAGCGCACACCCTTCGGGATGAACACGAAGCTGCCGTCGGAGAACACGGCGGCGTTGAGTGCCGCGAAATAGTTGTCGCCGGTCGGCACCACGCTGCCCAGGTACTGGCGCACCAGCTCCGGGTGTTCGTGCACGGCCTCGGACAGCGAACAGAAGATAACGCCTTTTTCGGCCAGTTCTTTTTTGAAGGTGGTACCGACCGAGACAGAATCGAACACCGCATCCACCGCCACGCCGGCCAGGCGCGAGCGCTCGTGCAGAGGCACGCCGAGTTTTTCGTACGTGTCGAGCAGTTCCTGCGGCACATCCGCCAGCGAGGCGTACTTGGCCTTGGGCGCGGCGTAGTAGCGGATCGCCTGGAAGTCGATTTCGGCAATCTGCAGCTTGGCCCAGTGCGGCGGGGTCATGGTCAGCCAATGCCGATAAGCCTTGAGGCGCCACTCGGTCATCCACTCCGGCTCGTTCTTCTTGGCCGAGATGAAGCGCACCACATCCTCGTCGAGGCCGGGCGGCAGGGTGTCAGATTCGATGTCGGTGACAAAGCCGGCGCTGTACTTGCGCGCCAGCACCAGGTCGATTTCGGGGTTTTCAACGTGCATGGTCCACCTCAGGCGATGGTCAGGCGAAGGGGAATGGCGGTCTTTTTAATCAAACTGCGTACCGGGGGCGCACCCAGCATCTGGGCCAGGCTGACATTGCGCAGGGCATCGGCGACCACGTCGTTGACGTGCCGCCAGTTGCCGCGCACGCCGCAGTGCGATTCCAGTTCGCAGGTGCTGTGCTCGCCCGAGCACTCGGTCATGCCGACCCGGCCCTCGATGGCTTCGACGATCTCGATCAGGCTGATATCCACGGCCGCGCGGGCCAGCCGGTAACCACCATTGCTGCCGCGAAAACTCTGGACCAGGCCGGCATGCGCCAGCGGCTTGAGCACTTTGCTGACCGTCGGCAGCTCCAGCTGTGCCCGTTCGGCCAACTCGGACGCGCTGTGCACGCGCCCGGGGGCGTTGGCCAGCGTGGTCATGATGACCGTGGCGTAGTCGGTGAGTTTGGTGACGCGGAGCATGGGCTGCCGGGGAAGGAATCAATCAGTACCGAAATTGTACTGTTTACCAACCCCGGACTCAATGCCCGGTTTCAGCCATGAAATGGTTCAGGCCACGCCCACGCCGATCAGGCTGCCGATAGCGAACACCAGCGCCCCCGCTCCCGCGCCGATACCAAGCATGCGCAGGCCGCCCAGCCAGGGATTGCGGCCGCTGAACAGGCTGATCGCGGCGCCCGTACCAAACAGACCGGCACCGGCGAGGCCAGCGCCGGCATAGGCCGCGCCCGGCAACACGCTGCCCAGGAAAAACGGCAGCAGCGGCACCAAGGCACCCATCGTGAATGCAACGAACGAAAACAGCGATGCGCCGAGCGGTGAACCCAGGTCATCCGGATTCAGGCCCAGCTCTTCGCGCGCCAATACGTCGAGGGCATTGACGGGATTGCTGACCAGTTTGGCGGCAAAGGCGCGCGCCTGCTCGATGGGCATGCCGCGCGCCGCGTAGATCAGGGCCAGTTCCTCGGCTTCGGCATCCGGATATTCGCGCAACTCATCTCGCTCCAGACCGATCTGGTACTCGAACAGTTCACGCTGCGAGCGCACCGATACGTATTCTCCTGCTGCCATCGACAGCGCACCCGCCAGCAGGCCGGCGATCCCAGTCGCCAGCACCGTGCTGGTCGACGCATTGGCGCCGACCATGCCCAGGATCAGGCTGGCATTGGAAACCAGTCCGTCGTTGACGCCAAAGATCGCCGCCCGCAGGTTGCCACCACCGGCGCTGCGGTGGCCGACGCCAATCTGGTCCAGTGATGTCGGCATGGGGTGGCCGGAAATCGCCGCCGAATAGGCGGAAAGTCCACGCACCTTGAGCGCAGCCAAGGCAGGCTTCACCCGTTTTGCGCCGAAGCGGCTCGCGAGGGCAGCAACCAGTCGGGCCCGAGCCTCGGGCTGGAAACCGTCAGGAACAGGATGGCCATCTTTTTGCGCCAGGCTCGCCCAATGCAATGCCTGGGATTCAGCGGCCTCGGCCAGCTTTGCGAACAGACCAGCCATCCTCGGGTCATGTTCGGACGCCGACAGCGAGCGATAAAGCCAGGCAGACTGTTTTTCCTCGCGCCAGCTTTCGATCGGGTTCACTGCATGCTCCGACGGGCAACTGGAGTCCATTGTGGGCCGCAATCAAGGCTGAGGCGAGCATTCCGGCCCCCATCTGCGCGACAATGCCGGCTTTCCCAACTTCCATCGACCCATGAACCCGAAGATCGTCGCCCGTCGTTCGCGTATCCACGGCAACGGCGTGTTTGCCGTCGCACCGCTCAGGAAAGGTGAGCAGGTCATTCAGTACCAGGGCCTGCTGCGCTCGCACAAGGAAGTCGACCGCGTCTACGCCGATGATGTCGATACCGGCCATACCTTCTTGTTTACGCTCAACGACACCTATGTGATCGACGCCAACCTCCACGGCAACGACGCCCGCTGGATCAATCACAGCTGCAATCCCAACTGCGAAGCCGTGCACGAAGAAGATACCGACGAAGACCCGGCCCGCGACAAAATCCTCATCCAGGCC
>Ga0163144_10004493_pt1 | contig 31385 bp, 25 predicted proteins | sample OliLak19BULKMAT1_FD_123175 | JGI IMG/M metagenome (GOLD analysis project Ga0163144, IMG submission 123175) | Freshwater microbial mat bacterial communities from Lake Vanda, McMurdo Dry Valleys, Antarctica - Oligotrophic Lake LV.19.BULKMAT1 | ecosystem: Environmental > Aquatic > Freshwater >... | reverse complement strand
GCCGGGGAAGCCGGGGAAGCCGAGCAAGCCGAGCAAGCCGGAAATCGAGACCTGGGTCGAAGGGTACTTGCAGGCGTGACGGAGCAACGATCCGGACGAGATCGGTCGAGATCGGTCGACTCTTCACCAAGTGCGCTCTCTATTTCACCGGACCGTTCGACCGACCGTGGAAAGGGCGAGACGCGATCGTGGAGGGATGGCTGGCGCGACAGGATGCGCCCGGCTCGTTCAACTTCCGCTCCGAGGTCCTCGCCACGACAGGGCAAGTTGGGATCGTGCGCGGCTGGACCACCTACAAGCGACCCAGACAGGAGAACAGCAACATCTGGATGATCCGCTTGGACAAGCGAGGCCGTTGCGCGGAGTTTACGGAGTGGTGGGTGTCGAAGCCATGAGTCGGTCGCCAGCCACAACTCGTTTTGAAACGAGTTCGCGTGTGCCGCGTGTGTCGCCTACCTCACCCACCACAGGTAATGCGCCGCAATCAGGACGACGGCCATCACCGCCCACGCCACGTAGCTGACGCGCTTGAGCCTCTTCACGAGCGGCGTCACTCGAGGATCGGGCCGCAGCCCGAGCGCGAGCGCGCCGAACGAGAGGGCGACAGCGCCGAGAGCCAAGATCGCATCGAGTGAACCGCGCTGGACGAAGTAGATCGAGATCACCGCGGCGGCCGACCCATAGACCATGAAGTCCGCTGGCATCAGCCCCAGCCACTCCATGGTTTCGCGGTGGTCATTCTGCGCGGGAGGAGCGGGCTCGGCGGCCGTCGGCGTCTGTTCCGCTCTTGCTCGAATCGCCGACATCTTGTTTGAGCTCCTGCCGTCGTCTCACCAACCACAGCTCGTCTCGAGACGAGTTCGCGCGCGCGCCGATCGCTCGGACACCCAAGTTGTCGGCTCGAATCGGCCGGTTCTACACCCGGGGGGAAGGACGTACTTTCGACAGCGCGGGGCCAGCGACCGCGCTGACATCGCATCTACGCGGCCCGGCAGGAACTCGACTCCGCGATCGCGCGGTACCGGAGACAGAGCGATCGTGCAGCCAGCGGGCTACTGGAGCCGGCGTTGATTCGTGCGCACCGCCCACCGATGGCTCTCATGCGAGAGCGACTCGATCGCGGTCGCGCGAGTCATCCAAACCAGTTCGTGGTCGGCCTCGGACCCTGGGACGATCGCTCCGTCGACCGAGGCGTCGATGAAGGTGCTCCGCTTCTCGTAGTGCGTGCGCTCCCCGGGGGAGTAGACGAGCTCGATGGCGCGCGCGGTCGACTGGCCGAGCCGGACCGGAAGTCCGCACTCCTCCACGGTCTCCCGCTGGATCGCGACTCGCGGCGTCTCGCCCGGATCGATGCCGCCTCCGGGTAAAAAGAGCCCCTGTGGAGTCCGGACGACGGCGACGCGGCCAGCGTCGTCATGGATGAGCGCGTACGCGCTGGGGCGCACGACGTAGACAGCCGACGCATCCCGCCGGCCGAAGCTCGGCGCGTCACCCCAGTCGTCCGGCGCCGTCACGACGAACCGTGGAGCTTGCGGCGAAAGCGTTCGCGCCAACCCTCGGGGAGCGCTGGGACCTGGATGGCTCGCCGCAAGAGTTCCTGCATCCCATCGTTCTCCGCTTCCGCCGCGTCGAGCGTGGAGAGCGCGATGGTCTGCGAGACGCTCACGGCCGAAGGATCGAGCGAGACGACACTGACTTCGTCGCCCGCGACGATCTGCCCCTCCAGCGCCACGCTCAGATAGAAGCCGCTGCGGCCGCTCGCCAGGAAACGCTTGATCATGTCGCTGCGGCCGAACCGTAGCGCCAGCTTCATGCACGGCATTCGGGGTTGAGTCACGACGAACTCGGCCGATCCGATCCGCAAGCGATCGCCGATGTGCGCCTCATCCTCACGCAGTCCTTCGATCGTCAGGTTCTCGCCGAAGGCGCCCCAGGGCGGTTCAGCGACGAGGGGTTCCGCGTCGGGCAGCTCGACGCGCCACTTGTCGTAGTGCTCTGAAGGATAGGCATAGACCGCCTTATCGACTCCGCCGTGCACCTCGAGATCGGACTGCCGATCGCCATCCAGATTCAGACGGCCGACTCGAACCGGCCCCGAAACCGGATCCTTGTAGATCGAGGTCAGGATCGTCTCGTCGCCTGACGTCACCTCGCGCGGCTGCCCCACGTTGATCGAGATGAGTTTCATCGCCGGGCTCACGACCAGACGATGGTCATCTCATCGCGCGAGCCCATCGCCGTGCGCAACAGAGTGAGGAGTTCGGGGTCGGCGCCGTTCTCTCCGAGCAGCTCGAGCGCGTCTCGGTTGAGCCAGTAGTCCTTGTCCTTGGCGTCTTCTTCCTCCAGTTGATCGACGAGGAATTGCAACTGCCCTTCCGTGATCTCGCCGACGACCGCGCCGGTGTCCTGGTCCTTGAGCTGGATCATTCGTGACTCCTTGTGGTGGATGGTGCGTTCGCTCCCATGAAGCGCGATGATACGCACAGCGCCCTACCGGCGCGATAGGCTGGCGTCCTCGAGAACTGAAGGAGGTGTGAACGTGCCGACACTCCCGCCGTGGGACGCGCTGCATCCGGTGGCGGTCCACTTCCCGGTGGCGTATCTCCTGCTCGCGCCGCTCCTGACCCTGATCGCGCTGTTCGTCGGCGAGCGTCGCGCCGCCCTGACGCGCGTCGCGTTTCTCGTCGCGCTCCTCGGCGCCGTCGGCGCGAGCTTGGCGGTGCAGACGGGCGAAGCGACGGAGCGTCGGGTCAAGGTCCCGGAGATCGCGGAACCTGTTCTCGACGAGCATGAGGAGATGGCGGAGAAGGTTCCGCTCTTCGCCTGGGGGCTGGCGATCGGGTTGGGCGCGCTCGTGGTGATCCCGATCGTGCGCAAGCAGGAGATGAAGACGCGCTCCGCCCGCGCCGTCCTCGGAATGTTGCTCGTCCTCCAGCTCGCGGCCGCTCTCTACGTCGCGAACACGGCGCATCTCGGAGGTCGGCTCGTGCACGAGTTCGGGGTGCGCGCGCCCTGGCCGACGGACGCGGCGGCGGAAGGAGACGACTAGACCGTCGTCACTGTGTCAGCGCATCGACTGCACCGTGTCGAGTCGCAACGTCTCGACGATGTTCCAGATCGACGGATCGGTCGACTTGTTCACGCGACTCCCCCTTCGATGCTCTCGATCCAACGCTCGACCTCCGCAGGGTTGCGCAGACGGACGTACGGTCGATCGACCAGCTCTCCCGCGTACGAGCGTCGATACCGCCGATGCTGGGTCACCGTCCACCAGATGATCGAATCGCGCAGGAAGATCGAGCGCAGGAGCGACTCGTGGTTTCCGTTGCAGATCGACTCTCGGCTCCTCGAGCGGCGGATGGTGCGGCGCACGACGCGCGAGACGACGAGCCAGAAGTCGAGGTCCAACCAGATCACGAGGTCGGCCTGCGGCAGGAACGTCCCGCGCACCGCCCTGTAGTTGCCGTCGATGATCCAACGATCGCGCGTCACGACCTCGGCGACCCGCCGTCGAAACTCCTCGACCTCGCGCTCCCGCCACTCGGGCAGCCAGAATTGATCGTCCAGATGCGTCGGCGTCACTCCGACCCGCTCGCCCAGCCGTGTCGCGAGGGAAGACTTCCCGGATCCGGGACAACCGACGATCCAGACCCGCGCCGGAAGAGCAGGGTTCACTTCGGCCTCCCGACATCCGAAAACAGAAGAGGGATCAGAAACGGGCCAGGGGGGCGTATGTACGGTTTGGTCTTGCAGTGCATCGAGGGGTACGTCCGACAGAATCACGGCGACGCGGTGTGGGAGAACATTCGACGACGCGCGGGAGTCGGGCAAGAGGTCTTCCTCGGCGCCGAGGCGCACGATGATTCGATGGTCGCTGGGCTGATCGTCACGGCGGCCGACACCCTCCGCGTTCCCGCTTCCGAGTTGCTGCATGCGCTCGGCCGCCACTGGATCTTGCACACCGCCGGGAGCGCCTACGGGTCGTTGCTGGACGGCAGCGGCCACACCTTCGGTGACTTCATCATGAACTTGCCGGAGTTCCACTCCCGCGTCGCGCGCGGCTTTCCCCAACTGCAGCCGCCGCTCTTCTCCTGTCGGCAGCACTCACCCGGACGCGTGCTGCTCCACTACCGCAGCCATCGCAGCAGCGATCTGGCGCCCTTCGTCGTCGGCCTGCTCGATGGACTCGGCAGCCGCTTCAACACACCGATCGAAGTCCGTCATCAGACCCGTCGCGCCGACGGCGCCGATCATGACGAGTTCCTCGTGGCCTGGTCGGCGCAGATGGCCGCCTCGAAAGCCGCCTAAACCGCCGCTCCGCGTCTCTTGCGGCTGGTCTGCCAAGCGTTCAACGCCAACGTCACGCCGATGACCGCGTAGCCGACGAACTCGCGCAGATACTCCCCGACCTGGGCGTCCCCGAAAAGCGCTTGGCCCGCGATCGGCGCCACCACGAAGAGCGTGTGGAAGAGCAGCGTCCCGGCGATCGCGTGCCAGATGGTGGCGTGCGCCACCGTGGCGCCTCCCACCAAGAGCGCGGCGATCGCATACGGCCCCACCTGCTCGTGGCTCTGATAGGTGCTCATGTTGCCGAGATTCGAGAGGAACAAGATGTGACCGATCGCGCCCAACGCGGTCGAGATCATCATCGCGCGGATGCGCGCGCGGTCGACGCCGATGCCCGCGATCTCCGCCACCCGCCTGTCTTGCCCGACCGCGCGCAGATCCTGTCCCGACTTGGTGCGCAGATACCAGCGGATGGCGAAACAGAGCAGCGAGATGAAGACGAGCGTGGCGATCGGGATCGCGACCCGTCCCGAGAAGAACGGGACGAACGGACGGATCAGGTGATCCAACTGCCCGCGGGTGCCGACCAGATCGATCGAGTTGCGCAGGCCCACTCCGCCCGACAGCAAGATGCCCGGATGGCGCAGCGGCAGCACCGGCCCGGCCATGAGAAGGAACACGAACTGATAGATCCCGTTGGCGAAGAAGCCGAGGATCATCCCGCAGATCATCTCGCGACCCTTGGCGAGATTGAGCAGGCGGCCGGTCAGATATCCGGTCAGCAGGCTGAACGGAACCGAGACGAGCATGGCGAGGAAGAGCGCGCCGAGGCCGCGTCCGTTCGCGTTCTCGATCACGATGAGACCGACCTGCCCGCACATGGCGCCGATCACGATCCCGAAGTTCAGGCCCATGCCGGTCACGATCGGGATGATGAGCGAGAGGACCAGGAACAGGTTCCGCGCGACGCGCTCCATCACCTCGTTGGCCAGGTAGTGGGGCGCCATGTCCGCGCTGAGCATCCCGCTCAGGCAGAGCACGAAGAAGACGAGCGGGACGAGATTCCGCTGGAGCAGTCTCACCGGGCGCTGACCCCTCCGAGTTCGGCCATCCGCGCGAGTCGCGCCGGCTCATCCCGCTGCATCCACGGGTCGGTCGAGAGCAGTTCGTGAGCGTGTGCGAAGTGCGACTTCGCCTCTTCGGCTCGGCCGAGAGCGAGGAGGCACTCGCCCAGTTCTTCGAAGACGTAGCCGTCCGGGTGGCCCGCCGCTTCGCGTTCCGAGCGGAGCGCTTCTTGCGCCTCCAGCGCCTCCTCATGGCGACCCAGCGATCGATAGGCGCGCGCAACCGACCAGCGCGCGATCCAGATCTCCGGCTGACTCCCCTGCGACTGCCGGAACGCCACCGACTTCTCGAACAGCTCCAGCGCCCGCGCGAAGTCGCCCTGATCGTGATAGGTCCAGCCGAGATTGTTGTAGAACGGGCCGAGCCACCGCTTGGCCTTCGGATCCGTGGCCGACTCGGCGGCGCGCATGCCCTCTTCGCTCCAACGCGTCGCCTCCGCGGGCGGAACGACCAGCGCGACCATGTGCGCGGCGTCGATGGCGAGATTCTCCTCGCCGATCTCTCGACCCAGTCGCCACGCCTCTTCGAAGAGAGGACGCGCTTCGTCGGGCTGGCCCGAAGAACGGGAGACGCGACCGCGCTCCAAGAGCAACCGGAGCCGAGCGCGGCCCAAGTCGGCGCGCACGAGCCCCTGCGCCTCGTCCAACGTCGTGTGCGCGTCGTCGAATTTCTGCTGCAGCCCCTGCGAACGCGCCACCTGGGTCATCACTTCGACCGTCCCGCCGACATCCCCCGAGGCGCGCACCGTGACGAGCAGTTCGCGGAAGCGGACCTCGGTCGAGACGGGATCGTCGAAGTTCCAGAGGGGGCCGAAGTCGATCGCTGAAGGGACCTGCGCCATGACATCTCCTGCCGAGGATGGGGACGAAGCCGCGAGCGCGGCGGCGACGACGAACGCGAAGGCGATCGCGCGCATCTCAGGTCGAGTCCTTGCGGGTGAGCGCATAGAGGATGATTCCGTTCGAGATGATCAGCCGCGCGATCTCGGGGATGTTCGAGAGCTCGCTCGCGTTCGGACTCAACGTGACGATCCGGTTGACCAGCGGCAGCGCGGTCGTGAGCACGCTCTGGAAGAGAAACGTTCCGACGATGACATGCGCGATCGTCGCGTGGCGCACCGAGGCCCCGCCGATGAGGAGCGCCGCGACCGTCGGGAACGCCATCAACAACGGCGCCTTGTAGAGCTGCACGAATCCATACGACTGACTGAAGACGACGATGCCGACCGCGGCCAACGCGGTGGAGAGAGTGACGCCGACCGTCCTCATTCGGCCCACGTCGATACCGCTGGCGCGGGCGAAGCGCGCGTTCTCTCCCGCCGCCGTCAGCGCGATCCCGATGCGGGTGCGGAAGAAGAACGCGATCAGGCCACAGAGAGACAACCAGAAGACGAGCAGCCCGGTCGGAAAGACCCCGGAGCCGAACTTGAACTGCCCCACGCGATCGAGGATGCGGCCGAAGTAGCCGTCGAGGACGAGCGTCTGGCGGAAGCCTTTCCCGCCCAACGGCAGCAGCAATTCCGGATTCTGAACCGGCACGATGAGCCAGAGGATCGCCGCCGCCGCGACCGAGGCGAAGCCGACGTAGACCCCGACCATCATCTCTTCACCGGGCACTCGCTCCAGCAGCTTCGCGTAGCCGATGCCGGCGATGGCGCCGAAGAGGGTGGCCAGCGCGAGCGCCGCGGCGAAGCAGTCCCACCCGCGCAGACCGACGTTCATCGGGAGCACCGTCGCGATCAGTCCGCAGACGATGCCGAGCGGCAGCCCGAAGTTGAGGCCCACTCCCGCGCGCACCGCCGGGACGAGCGCGAGCACGAGCACGCCGTTCATGCCGGTGCGGACGAGACAATCGGCCAAGACCGGAGAGAGCTCGAGCCCGACCGCCATGCCCGCCGCCCAGAGCACGAGCAGGAAGACGACGAGGATCCCGCGCGTCACTCCGATCGCCTGCAGATACCTCTTCACGGCGCCTCGCCGGCGAAGAGCAGACCGAACTCCACGTCGGGCGCGTCGGGCGCGAGGATTCCCGCGACGCGTCCTTTGTCGATCACGGCGATGCGGTCGCAGACGCGGCGCAGCTCCAACAGTTCGCTCGAGGTCAGGACGATCGTCGTCCCGCGCTCGCGATTCCACTCGACCAGTTTCTCCAACACGCGGTGCTTCGCCCCCACGTCGATCCCGCGCGTCGGCTCCGAAACGAAGAGCAGCGTCGGCTCCAGCGTGAAGGCGCGAGAGAGACAGACCTTCTGTTGGTTTCCGCCCGACAAGCGCCGCACCAACTCCTGCGGCCCCCGACAGCGGATGTCTAAGTCGACGATCGCCGCCTCCGCGTGCGTGCGCGCCGCCGCGCGGTCGTAGAGCGCGAACGGCCCGCGCCCACGCTGGAATTTGCCCTGCGCCTGCAGCGCGGTCGTCGCGATGTTGTCGGCGATCGATTCATCGAGCAGCAGGCCGACGTGGCGACGATCCTCACTGACGAAAGCGAGGCCGCGGCGCAGCGCCTCGGCCGGATCGCCCAGCCGCAACGGCTTCCCTTCCAGCGTGACCTCGCCGGTGGCGGGGAACAGCCCGAGGATGCCGTTGGCGATGCCGATCTTCCCTTGGCCGGCCAGGCCGGCCAGGCCCAGGATCTCGCCGCGACGCACGTCTAAGTCGACGCCACGCACCCGCTCTCCCGGCATGTCGACCTTCAGGTCGCGGACACGGAGCGTGACGGCGCCGAGCGCCCCCGCGGCTCGCGGCGGATGTTCGCGCTGCAACAGCGTGCGGCCGATCATCAGCTCCGCGATGCGGGGAACCGTCGCCTCGGCCCGGTCCAGACGCGCGACCACTTCGCCGTCGCGCAGCACGGTGATCCGATCGGCGACCGCCATCACTTCGTCCAGTCGGTGTGTGATGAAGAGGATGGCGACGCCACGCGCCGCGAGCTGCTTCATGGTCTTCAACAGCTCGTCGGCCTCGGTCTCGGTCAGGACCGCGGTCGGCTCGTCGAAGACCAGGAGCTTCGCCTTCTCCTTGTCGACTTCGCGCGCGATCTCGACGAACTGCATGTGCCCGACCGGGAGACCGGCCACCGGCAGCATCTCGTCGAGCGACATGCCGATCTGATCGAGCGCCGCCCGCGACTCGCGCTTGATGCGCGGGAGATCCAACGACTCCAGCGCCCGCCCGATGCCTCGGCTCCGCTCGCCGCCCAGCGGGCGCGTCACGACCGTCGCCGCGAGGCTCACGAGATTGGGGCGGGTCGGCTCCCTGTTCAGCTTGATGTTCTCCGCCACCGTGAAGCCGGGGAGGAGCATGAACTCCTGGTGGACCATCCCGACCCCGTGCGCCATGGCGTCGCTGGGCGTCTTGGGCACGACGGCTTGGCCCGCCAGGCGCATCGTCCCTTCGTAGCCCCCGGTCTCGTGGATGACCGGCATGCCGAAGAGGATGTTCATCAGGGTCGACTTGCCGGCGCCGTTCTCGCCCACCAACGCGTGGATCTCTCCCGCTTGGACGGTCAGGTCGACCCCGCGCAGCACCTGCACGCCGAAGTACGACTTCTTGATGCCGTCGAGGACCAGGGCTGGGGCGGGCGACTCAGGGTTCATGGCCGGCGGAGTGTAAACCGGGCGCCGCGCCGCAAGAAGGACTGGAGAGATCGCACCCGACGTTCGATGACTGAAGCAGAGGGAGCGTGCTCGGGCGCGGAGTCGCCCGAGGGGAATCGGACGCGTTCGCCCCCTCGACCCCATCGATCGACCCTCAGGAGGCTCCGCATGCGGTTCGACACTCGACTCGTCAAGTATCCGGCCTGCCCCGAAGATCCCTGGAGGCCTCTCTCCACGCCGATCTATCAGACGGCGACCTTCGAGCAGCTCTCGGCCGAAGAGGCCGGACCGTACGACTACTCCCGCAGCGGAAATCCGACCCGCACCGTGTTGGAGGGGCAGCTCGCCTCGCTGGAAGGGGGCCGACGCGCCTTCACCTACAGCAGTGGCATGGCCGCTCTTTCCGCGGTGGCTCGACTCGTCCCCGCCGGCGGACGGATCGTGGCCAGCGAGGACCTCTACGGCGGCACGGCACGACTCCTCACCCGCGTGCTCGATCGCTCTAACGTCGCCATCTCGTTCGTCGACACGACCAATCTGGACGCCGTGCGGCGCGCGTTGCAGACGCCCACGCACCTCCTCCTGGTCGAAACGCCGAGCAATCCGCTCCTGCGCGTGACCGACCTGGTCAGCGTGGCGCGGCTCGCCCATTCCGCCGGCGCACGGCTGGCCGTCGACGGCACCGCCATGTCGCCCTGCCTACAGCGACCGCTCGAACTCGACGCCGACATCGTCATCCACTCGGCCACCAAGCTGCTCTCGGGACATTCCGATCTGACCGCCGGCGTCGTCACCGTCAACGACTCCGAGTTGATCGATGAATTCGCCTTCTCGCAGAACGCCGAAGGAACCGCCCTCGGACCGTTCGAGTCGTGGTTGCTCCTGCGCAGTCTGAAGACGCTTTCCCTGCGGCTGGAGCGGCAGCAGGCGAACGCGCGGCGCGTGGCGGAGGCGTTGCTCGCCCATCCGCTCGTCCGTGAAGTGCACTACCCCGGACTGCCCGAACACGCCGGCGCGCGTCTGCACCTGCGGCAGGCGCACGGCGCGGGCGTCCTCGTCAGTTTCGAGACCGGTGATCTGGCGCGGTCGCAGCGCGTGGTGGAGACGACGCGGCTGTTCACCACTGCCGTCAGCTTCGGCGGCGTCGGCTCGACCATCAGCCTGCCGAGCTCGATGTCGCACGCGAGTACGCCGGTCGCGCTGCGCATCCAGGCCGGGCTGCCCATCGACCTCGTGCGGCTGTCGGTTGGAGTCGAAGACTTCGGCGACCTGCGCACCGACCTGGAACAGGCGTTCGATCAAGCAGCCCGCGCGCATGGACGGCGGCCAAGAGCCGTCATCGCCGCGGCGAACGCGCTCGAACCGGCGCAGGTCGCGAAGATCCTGCCGCTGAGGCCGCGGGTCGGAGTGACGGCCGCGACCCTGGTCGATCGTGTCGATCCGGTCGATCCGGTCGCGGACGATCTCAGCGCGGCGGCCTGACCGGGCCAAGCTCCGACGCATCGACAGAGCGACGGCTTCTCAGCGCCTCGACAGGTGCTTGTAGAGGAAGACGACGCTGTCGTAACCGCCGGCCTCGTTCGTGAGGTACGCGGGGATGGTTCCGACTCGGAGATAGCCGGCCCGCTCGTAGACCTGCTCGGCCGGGTCGCCGACGCGAGCGTCGAGCACCAGCAGCATTCGTCCCAGCCGGCGCGCTGTCTCCTCGACTTCGAGCATGAGCGCGCGGCCGATGCCGCTGCGCCAGCGGGTGCGCAGCACCATCAGCTTCTGCACACCGGCGCGGTGCCGACCATTCGGGAGCGGACACAGCTCGAGCTGCACGGCCCCGACGATGATCCGCTCCAACCGCGCGACGACCAGCAGACGGCTGCCGTCCGCCACGCCGCGCAGGACGTCGTTCCAGAATTCGGCCGCCAACTCGACCGACGGCGGCTGCAGGAAGCCGACCGCCGCTCCGCCATCCACGACATCGCGTAGGAGCAGGCTGAGCGCGCGCCGGTCCTCTTCGCTGGGATCGGCCCCGAGAGATTCGAGGGTGACTCCCTCCAGCGCCTCACCCTGATCGCCCGTCGCGACAACCGGGGGCGCGGGCTTCGCCAGCGGCTTGACCACCGGCGGCGCGGCCGGCGCGGGCGCTCCCGAGGCACGCGCCGCCATGTCCTTCAGCGAGATGCGACCGGACGGCGAGACCGGCGTCTCTTGCGCGGCGAGCTCCAGCCGCGGAGGCTCCAACCCGGCCAGATCGCGCGGACCCGCGGTCTCCAACTGGGTCAGGAATTTCTCGAACTCGGGGACCAGCTTACGGAGCGCGAGTCCTCGATACAGCGCGGACTGAGCGGCGCCCAGGCGGACCTTGGCGACGCCGCGCAGCGCCAGTCCGTGCACCGCGTCGAGGCGTAGCCGTTCACGCTGCGCGCGTTCGAGCTGCAGCAGCGCCGCGGCGATCTGGATGAATCCCTGGACGATCGTGCGCTCGGGCTCGGCGCGGGTCGAGGTCCACACCGCCTCCCACGCCTCGTGCGCTTCCCAGTAGTAGGCGTAGTTGAAGAGATCGACGCCATAGCGCCACTCCCCCTCGTAGGCCGAGGGCTCGATCGTGCGCGGGGTGTCGGACGAGTCGCCCTGAGGGCGTGCGCCGACCCCGAGCACGTAGCGCCGCACCGGCAGCGCGCGGGTGGAGTAGCGGACGATCGTCTCCATGATCTCGTCAGGAATCTCCTCAGGATTTCGATCCTCTTCCCTATCGTCTGGGATCCGGCGCACCTGGACAAATACGCACCGAGTACTCAGCCCTTCCGGTACTCGATTCCGGCGAAGGAAACGACCGATTGAGGGTCGATATTCCACTGCTCGTAGCGGAGAACTCGCCCCCTCGCCTCGGGCGCGACGCGGGCGAAGGTGTAGAGCGGCGAGAGCCCGCACCAGCGCAGACGATCGCCATCCGAGACGGCGAGCTCGAGGAAGGCGTCGGCTTCGCCGCGGTTGAGCAGCGCGAGCCGGGCCAGGTCTTCGTGGCGCACGTCGAGCAGGGTTCCTTCTTCGGCGTGAGCCGGGAGCGGATCACCGTAGCGGCGACCGACGTGGGCCAGGTCGACGCCCAGGATCCAGACGATGCGATCCCCAGCGCGCTCGGCCAACTCGCGCAGCGCGTCGAAGAACTGCTCGACCCCTTCGTCGTCCTCGGGCGCGCGACCCTCGCGGAGCGCTCGCGAGAACGGTCCGCAGAGAATCGGCACGATCTGGGGTCGACCGCCCAACACATGCTGCAAGAAGAGGCACTGGAACTCGAGGGAGTGCTCGACCGCGTGGCAGTAGTCCTCGAGCTCCACCGCGGGACCGCCTTCGCGCACGAGGAAGTCGACCAGATCCTGCGCCACCGGGAGCGAGCCGTGGGGCGTCGCGTACGGTTTTCGGGTCAGGCCGAATCGTTCGGGGGCGCCGTAATGCGAAGTTCCCAGGAGGACGAAGGTGCGGTCGGCGTGCTCGGGGCGCAGGCGAGAGAAGGCGGCGGCATAGGAGTGGAAGCCGCCGTCTGGGGAGACGTGGGGGGCGGCGATGGCGACGAGGGGGGCGGGCGGGGTGGTGGTGCCGGGCTCGACTCCAGCGTTGGCGGAGGACGCAGCGAGGTACTCGGCGAAGTAGTCGGATAACCGGAGGCGCAGCGCCTCCGGTTCGCTGGAATACGACGATCCCGCGTGCGCGGCGAGTCGTTCGGGCGAATCGGCGAAGGCTCGGTGGCGTGCGTCGCGTCGCGCGAGGAACTCGTCCGACTGGAGGAATCCTTGCTCGCGGAGCAGCCGCACCATGGCGCGTCCCGCCTCGCTCGCGCGCAGATCGCCGGTCGCGTGGACGAAATGCTCCGCCAGCTCATCTTCGGTGTGCGCGCCGTCGAAGAACCGCAGCCCGCTCGCGAGCAGAGGCGGGATGATCAGCAGACCCTCGGCGTACCCGAGTGGATCGCGCAAGAGAACTCCCGGTCGATCCGGCGTGGGCGACGGGAACGCATCGAGCGTGTCGCGCAGCGGCGGAATCGGCGGAATCGGCGCGGTCACGCGCGCGCGGCCTCGCGCCGGGCCTTCCACGCTTCGAAGACGATCGGCAAGACCGACAAGAAGATCACCGCCAGAATGACGAGTTCGAAGTTCTTCTTCACGAACGGCAGGTTCCCGAAGAGATATCCCGCGAAGATGAACAGCCCGTTCCAGAGCAGCGCGCCGGCGACGTTGTAGAAGACGAACTTCGAGTAGTTCATCGTTCCGATCCCGGCGACGAACGGCGCGAAGGTGCGCACGATCGGCAGGAATCGCGCGAGCACGATCGTCTTGCCGCCATGCTTCTCATAGAAACGGTGGGTCCGCTCCAGATGCTCGCGCTTGAAGAAGCGGCTGTTCGAGGAGAACGCGCGGGGGCCGATCGACTTGCCGATCGCGTAGTTGACCGAGTCCCCCAGGATCGCGGCGACCGAGAGCAGCCCGAAGAGGAGGAACGGGTCGAGGGCGCCGCCCGCCGCGATCGCTCCGGCCGCGAAGAGCAACGAGTCACCCGGCAGGAATGGCGTCACCACCAGGCCGGTCTCGGCGAAAATGATCGCGAACAAGATCGCATAGGTCCAGACGCCGTACTGCGTGACCAGCGCAGTGAGATGCTCGTCCAGATGCAGGAAGAAGTCGACCAGACCCGAAACGAATTCCACGCGAAGTCCTTCCGTCGGTTCGTGGCGCGTGCTGCGCGCTAGTGCTTCAGCGCCACGCGCTAGTGTTTCAGCGCCGCGCGCTTGCGGCTCAGCTTCTCCGCGTCCGAGAGACCGCGTTCATGTCCGAGGATCGCCTGCTCCCAATCGCCGTACATCGGGTTGGGGATCATGATCCACCGGGTTCCCCACCAGTCGGCGTAGCGATTCGCGACCGCTTCCCTCTCGGCCGTCGACAGCCCGTCCTGAGAGATGAAGTCGCCGAGGTTGTCGCCCACGAGCAGCGCGATACGGAAGTCCTTCGCGATCGCTTGGCGGCGGCCCAGCTTGTCACTGGGATCGGCGTCGGCGCGCGTGATGACGGTTTCGCGACCCTGAACCATCGGGAAGCCGCAGCGGATGAGATTGCGGCGGGTCGCCTCGCGCAGGTTCTCGCGTCGATTGGTCAGATAGAAGACGGTGACGCCGCGCCCGGCCGCCCGCTGGCAGAACTCGAGCGCCCCGGGGATCGGCTCGGCCGACTCCTCTCGGCACCAGGGATTCCACGTGGTCGAGTCGTAGTTCGCGGTGTCGCGGATCAGGCGCGCCTCGAAGGGCGAGTTGTCCAAGACGGTCTCGTCGACGTCGAGGATGACGGCCGCAGGCAACCCACCGAAGCCGCCGGTCTGCGAGGTCTCTGCCGTCCAGGTGGGATCCGCCAGCCCTCGCGCGAGTTGCGCCTCGGCCGTGGCGTACGCCTGTTGTCCGGCGGCCTCGAACTCGGCCGCACGCTGGACCCAGAGGGTCGCGTGAAGCAGTTCGTGGGTGTCCCGAGGAGCCGGTGGCGGGACAGCGGAGGAACCGGAACGTCCTCCAGTACAACCGGTTAACGGTCCGGCCAGGGCCAGGAGCAGGAGCAGCGCCCCCGGGCGCGAGTTCGCTCGTTTCGACAAGTTCTCCATCGCCGTCCTTCCCCTCTTGACGCAATTGATAAGTTGGTATCAATGTGACCGGGTCGCCGCGCAGTCTAGAAGAGCCCCGAGTGGAGGTCCAACCCGATGTCCCAGCACCCCGTTTCGAACCGGCCGGCAACGTCGACTCCCCGCGCTGCCTGGCGCTGCATTCTGCTCATTCTCCTCGCCGCCTCGACCATCGGGCTCGCCTCCTGCGGTGAGGACAATCCTGCGCAGCCCAAGACCGAGTGCCCGACGCACGTCGATGTCGACGGTCTGACCATCGAACAAAACGGCGCCCGTCTCTCCTCGCAGTGGGAAGGGACCGTGCTCGGCGCCATCGAAGTCGGAGTAGACGCGACCCTCGCGCCGCTCGCCATCGTCTTCTTGGACGCCGACAGCAGCCGCGTCTCGTTCGCGCCGGAGTGCACCGACTTCTCGCTCGCCTTCGAGGTGAGCAATCCCACCGTCGCGATCTGCGAGCGGGCGCCCGGCACCCCCTGGAGCGTCTCCATCCGAGGCGTTAGCGCCGGAGAGACCTCGGTGCGATTCCGCGTCTTGCATGGCGATCACTTCGACTTCAGCTCGCAACTGATTCCGATCCAGGTGGGCGAGGCGGGTGAGATCGCGATCTCCGGATTGATCGTGCAGATCGGCGGCCAAGAAGTCGCGTCGCAGCGTGAGGGAGTGGTCGCGGGCGAGATCCCGCTGATCGCCGACAGTTCGAGCACCATCATCGAAGTCATCTGGCTCGACGAGGATGGGGCGCCGCTCCCGCCCGACGACCTGGAGGAAGGTTCGTCCTTGGGCTGGGCGCTGCCGTCGCCTCCGCAGCCGGTCGAGGTCGAGACGATCGGCGGACAGCCGTGGCGGTTGCGCCTGCGCGCGCTGGAACTGGGTGGAACGAGCCTCGAACTCAGGCTCCTGCACGAAGGACACAGCGACTTCGCGTCGGCGCCGATCCCCATCCGGATCAGCGGGGGGCCGATCTCACCGCCCGACGCGGTCGTGATCACGCGCAACGGCTCTTCGGCCGCGACCTGGAACTTCGACCCGGTCGAAGGGCCGGACGTTTCGACCGGACCGCTCTTCGCCGAGACCGGCGCCTCGCGCGTTCCTTTCGATGTCGTCTTCCTCGACGAGGAGCGCTTCCCCGTCGAACTCCTCCCGTTGCTCCACACGCTGGAGTGGACGGTGGAGGACTCGACGATCGCCACGCTGCGTCCGACCTCGGGCCGCCGATGGGCGTTCGATCTCGTCGGACATCGCCCTGGCGCGACCACCGTACGGCTGCAACTGCGGGAGAGTCGCGCGCTCCTCTACGAGTCGGGCCCGATCCCGATTCTGATCGCGGACACTCCGACCGGCGACACGACCCCCAGCTTCGTCTTGAAGGAGAACGGCATCTGGACGGTGATCGTCCTGGAGGGAGAAGTCGTCGCGGAAGGATGTGATCACACGGCCGATCCCGGACGCCTCCAAGTCGGCGTGGGCGAACAGACGGAGCTCTACTCGATCCGCCTCCTCGATGCCGGGTGTGAGCAGATCTCACTCGACGAGGGACACTGGCGCATTGTGATGGAATTGGGCGATCCCGGCGTCGTTCGCGTGATCCGACACCCCGAGCACTGGGGCGAACACCTCAACTTTCACCTCGAGGGGCTCGACGTCGGCGCCACCAGCGTGACGCTGCACTTCCTGGAGGACGGCGTCCTCGCCTTCAGTTCTCCGCCCATCCCCGTTCGCGTCACGTCATGAAGCCGACCGCGTGGTCCGACGCGCGGTCGGCCGCTGGTTCCGTCCTGCTCGGCGCAGCGCTCGCGACAGCCGCCGCGAACACCGCGAACGCCGCCGCCGTCCATGGACGGGTCGTCGAACGGGGTACCGGATCCGGCGTGCCGCTCGTGCACCTGGCCTGTCCGGCGCAGGATCGCCACACCACTTCCGACGAAATCGGGCGCTTCGCGTTCGACGACCTCCGTCCCGGTGTCGCGTGGATCCTGGCGGGACGCATCGGCTACGGAGTCGACTCGCTGCGCGTGGAGATCACCGAGGGCGACACGCTCTTCGTTTCGCTCACCCTCAGGCCGACGCCGCTGAACCTCGACACCGTGGAAGTCGAAGGCGACGCGATCGGCGCGGAGTCCACGAGTGGGGGCGCGAGGGTCGAACTCTCGGGCGCCGAGCTTCAAGCGCGAATGCGTGGCACCGTCGCGGCCACGCTCGCACAGGAACCGGGGATCTCTGAGCAGACGATGGGCCCGGCGCCGGCGCGCCCCGTGGTCCGCGGACTGAGCGGCCATCGGCTGCTCGTGCTCGAAGACGGCTCGGCCACGGGCGATCTCTCGGCCACGTCGCCGGATCACGCCGTCGTACTCGAGCCGCTGCAAGCGCGCAGCATCAAGATCGTGCGCGGGCCGGCGTCGCTGCTCTACGGATCGTCGGCGCTGGGCGGCGTGGTGAACGTCGAACGAGACGCCGTTCCGACCGAAGCGGTGACCGAACTACGAGGATCGCTCTCGCTCCAAGGAGAGAGCGTTTCGCGCGGCGCCGCGGCGCGTCTGCAACTGGAGCAAGGTTTCGGCGAGTACGCCGCGCAGGTCGATCTGGTCGGACGTCGCGCCTCCGACCTTCGGACCCCGAACGGTCGCTTGCCCAACACCGAATTGCGGAACCTGAACGGTTCGGCCGGCCTGAGCCGCGTCGGCGACTGGGGATTCCTCGGTGTCTCGGGCGGACTCTACGACTCGGACTACGAGATCCCCGGCGGCTTCGAGGGCGGACACGCGAACGGTGTCGACATCGAACTCGAGCGCCGAAACCTGGAGGGACGGTCCGTCTGGACTCCGCGCCACGGTTCGATCGAACGCATCGAGGGGCACGCCGGTTACTCCCGCTACTTCCACCGTGAGCTCGAGTCGAACGACGTCTGCGGCGTCAGCTTCGGGCTGCTCGACTACACCGGTGAGCTGCGTTCGCACTTTCGCGAAAGGACGTGGGGCGCGGCGACCGTGGGCGCGGCGTTCGAGAGACGTGACTTCGCGACAGGCTGCCTCAGCTTCATTCCTCCCACCATCGAGACGCGCGGCGCGCTCTTCGTCTACCACCGACTGGAGCGCGGCGCGACGATCTACGAAGGGGCCGTCCGCTTCGATCGCAGCTCTGTGCAGCCCGATCGCGCCGACACGAACAAAGCGGGAGTGATCCGCGATCGCGCCTTCAGCGGCGTCTCCGCGTCGGCCGGCCTCGAGCGTGCGGTCTCCGCCGGTCTGCGCGCGCGCGCGACGGCGACGCGTTCGTATCGAGCGCCGGGGCTCGAAGAGTTGTTCACCGAAGGACCCCATCTCGCGGCCTACTCCTATGAGATAGGAAACGCCGATCTCGACGCCGAGTCAGGACTGGGCCTGGAGTTCGGAATCGAATACGACGCGCCCGCCGTCGAGTATCGGCTGGCGCTCTTCCGCAACACGCTCGACGGCTTCATCCATCCCGTGGACACCGGCGAACTCGAGTACGGCGCCGGGGCCGACGGCGCGCTCGCGCGCTACCAGTACCGAGGCGGCGACGCGGTCATGGCCGGCGGTGAGACCCAGGGCCGTTGGCGACCCGGCGTCGGCTGGGAACTCGACGGAGCGGTGAGCTACGTGCGCGGCGAGGCCACCGACCGAGATCGGCCGTTGCCGCTGATGCCCCCCCTGAGCGGACGCGTCGGCTCCCGGCGCCTGTTCGGACCTTGGACCGCTGGCGGCGCTGTCCGCGGGGCGGCGCGCCAGACTCGGTTGGACGAGTTCGAGACCGAAACCGCCCCCTACGCCCTCCTGGATCTCTCGTTCGAATGGCGCCGCCCCACCCTCTCGAACCTGCAGAGCGTCATCTTCCGCCTCGACAACCTCCTCGACTCGCCGTGGCGCAACCATCTGTCGCGCCTCAAGTCGATCCAGCCGGAGGCCGGGCGGAATCTCTCGGTCGTCTACCGGCTGCAGTTCTGAGACGAGAAATCCCCGTTCGGTCGGCCGGCCGCTTCCGTTTGGGACCATGAGCGCGCAGGAGCCACCTGCGGCGCAGTGGCCTATCGCGGGAGGAACCTCGAGATGCGGTGGACGAAGAGTTGGATGCTGGTTGCGATCGCCACGGTGGCCCTGAGCGCGACCAGTCGAGCCGCGGTGCAGACGACCCCGGTCTGGGCGACGGAGTCGAATATCGAGAACAGCCTTTACGGCATCGACGTGTCGACCGCCGGAGACGTCAACGGCGACGGCTACAGCGACATCATCGTCGGCTCGCAGTACGACGAGGTCGGAGAGGCGCAGGAAGGGAAGGTCTGGCTCTACTACGGAACCGCCTCCGGACCGTCGGTCGGCGCCGGCTGGAGGATGGAGGGAGACCAGCAGTTCGCCAATTTCGGCAACTCGCTCGGAGCAGCCGGCGACGTGAACGGCGATGGGTACGACGATGTGATCGTAGGCGCCAGCGGGTACGGGAACGGCCAGGCATCGGAGGGGCGCGCCTACGTCTACCACGGCTCCGCCGCGGGACTCTCCGAAACGCCGACGTGGACCGAAGAGATCAACATCGAGGGCGCGCGCTTCGGATCGAGAGTCTGCACCGCCGGCGATGTCAACAACGACGGCTACGACGACGTGCTCGTCTATGCGCCCAGCCCCCTCGCGCCGACCACGCTCTTCAGCGGCGGCGTCTATCTCTATCTGGGTTCCGCCGCCGGCCTCGCGGCGTCACCTGCCTCGGTCAAGTTCAGCGCGGTCGCCGATACCTACTTCGGGATCGGGATCTCCAGCGCCGGCGACGTCAACGGCGACAATTACGACGACATCGTGATCGGCGCGAACGGCTATGAGAACGGGCAGGCAGGTGAAGGAATCGCCCACGTCTACCTCGGCAACGCCACCGGCTTGACCGCGAGCGCCGTGCGCTCCTGGGAAGGGAACGCGGTCAACGCAAACGTGGGCTGGCATGTCGGCTGCGCGGGCGACACCAACGGCGACGGCTACTCCGACGTCCTCGTGACGGCGGGCATGGGCAACCCTTGCACCGTCTCGTTGCACCTGGGCGGACCGAGCGGGCCGGACGGCGTCGTCGACTGGCAGCAGTCGGTGACCAGCAACAGCACACTCGGTGAGGCGGCCTTCACCGGCGGCGACCTCAATGGCGACGGCTACGCCGACGTGATGACCGGCGACGGCAGTGACGACGGCAGCGTCGGGGCGGTCTACGTCTTCCTCGGGTCCGACAGCGGACTCCCCGGGACGCACAACCAGAAGCTCTTCGGAGATTCGAGCGATTCCGGTTCGTTCGGTCGCTCGGGCACGACCGCCGGCGACACCAACGGCGACGGCTACTCGGACCTGATCGTCGGCGCGCCGTTCTTCGAGAACGGGTCGTTCTACGAGGGCAAGGTCTACGTCTATCTGGGCGGACCGGATGACGTCGCGGAGACCGCGGCTTGGATCGACGAATCGAATCAGGACGGCGCGGGCTTCGGCATCTCGGTCACCTCGGGCGACTGGAACGGCGACGGCTACAGCGATGTCGCGACCGGAGCCTGGTTCTATGATGCGGGACAGACGAACGAAGGCGCGGTCTTCGCGTACTACGGAAATCGCGGCGGCATCTCGACGGTGCACGACTGGCTCGCCGACGGCGATCAGGCCTCGGCGCTCTTCGGCTACGCGATCGCCAACGCGGGCGACACCGACGGCGACGGCTACGACGAGCTCCTGGTCGGCTCGAGCCTCTACGACAACGGCGTGAGCAACGAAGGCCAGGCCTTTCTCTATCGTGGCGGATCGGGCGGACTCGCGGCCACGGCGTCGTGGACTGCCAAGGGAAACCAGGCCGGCGCCTCGTGGGGCTACTCGGTCTCTTCGGCCGGCGACGTCAACGGTGACGGCTACGCCGACGTGCTGGTGGGCGCGCCGAATCACGACAACGGTCAGGTGGACGAAGGGCGCGCCTCGGTCTACTTCGGCAGCGCAAGCGGACCGAGCCGCACCCCGAACTGGGGCTTCGAGGGGAATGAGACCGACGCGAGCGTCGGCTTCTCTGTCGCCTGCGCCGGCGATGTCAACGGCGACGGCTACTCCGATGTCATCGTCGGCGCGCCGGGCGCCGACTTCGGTCAGTCGGATGAAGGGGTGGCGTTCGTCTTCTACGGCGGCGCGAGCGGCCTGCCCGTCACCCCGAGCGCGTATCTCGACATCGATCAGGCCGAATCGAGCTTCGGCATTTCCGTCTCGTCGGCGGGTGACGTCAACGGCGATGGCTACTCCGACGTGATCGTCGGCGCCTCTCGCTACGACAACGGCGAGAGCAATGAAGGCGCGGCTTTCGTCTTCCATGGCGGACCGTCGGGCATCTCGACCTCGTGGACCTGGTTCAAGGAGTCGAATCAGGTCAACGCCAACCGCGGGGAAGACGTCGCCTCGGCCGGCGATGTGAACGGCGACGGCTACTCCGACGTGCTCATCGGCACTCCGTACTTCCTGAATGGTCCGAACGAGTCCGGCCGCGCCGTCGTCTACCTCGGCAGCGCCTCGGGACTCGGCGCTTCCGGGGCCTGGATCGACGACGGCGGCGCGCAGGACGGCGCGCGCTTCAGCGCGGCGATCGCCTGCGCGGGCGACATCACCGGCGACGGTTTCTCCGATGTGATCGTGGGAGCGCCCGACTATGACGGCGGACTGAGCAACGAGGGGCGTGCATTCATCTTCTACGGCAACGTCGTCGATCCGCTGCAGCCGGGCCTCGATCGCGCGGTCCAGCAACGCCGGATGAACGGCAACTCGAACATCGGTCTGCTCGGCGACGCCGAGGACACCGGCGACTTCATCCTCTCGGCGTACGCGCGCACGCCCCGCGGGCGCGGGAAGGTGCGCGTCGAGTATCAGATCCGTGACACGGCCGAGGCGTGGGGATCGCAGCTTCAATCGGGCGCGCAGAGCTACAACACCGGCACGCCGCTCGGCGGCTTGGGCTGCCGTGTCCTGACGACGACGGTGGTAGCCGGTCTCTCGGCCGAGACCACCTATCACTGGCGCATGCGGTTCGCGAGCGACTCGCCCTTCTTCCCGCACACGCCGTGGCTCTCGAAGCAAGGGAACGGTTCGACCGAGACCGATCTGCGCACGGCGCCCGCATCGACGGGTGTGGAAGATCTCGCGGACGGCTTGGCCGGCGGCGCGTCACTGCGCTTCGCGCGCGTCTTCCCGAATCCGTTCATGGAATCGATCTCTATCGGGTTCGCGCTCGTGGCGGCCGCGCCTGTGCACCTCACCATGCACGACGCCAGCGGCCGCCACGTCGCGACGATCTTCGACGGCCCGCTCGCGGCCGGCGCTCACTCGGTGCAGTGGAGTGGAGAGAACGAAGCGGGCCGGGTCGCCAACGGCGTCTACTTCGCCCGTCTCACCGCCAACGGGGTCGAGCGGACGAAGAAGATCGTGCTCAGACGCTAGTCGCGCGGCGGTTCGTCACCCAGGCTCGGTGATGAACAGAGGGCCTGTCCCACCGCGCGGTGGGACAGGCCCTCGATTCGTTTGGCGCTCTGCGGGAAGGTCGTCCGCGGAGCACCCGGCGAGGCGCCGGGCGCCTCACCGTTTCTTCATCGCCTTGCGCGCGGTTTTCTTGGCGCTCCGCGGCGCGCTCTTGCGGACACTCTTCTTGGCGGACTTCTTTGCGGCCGCCTTGCTCAGCTTCGCCGCGACCGGACGCTTGCCGACCTTGCGCGACGCGGTGCGAGCGGACTTGCGCGCGGTCTTGGCGACCTTTCTCGTGGCCTTCTTCGTGCTCTTCTTCACGGCCTTGCGGACCGACTTGCGGACCGGCTTCGGACTCGCCTTGCGCGTCGCCTTGGTCACCTTGCGCGTCGCCTTCTTGGTCGACTTCTTCGCGGCCTTCTTGGCGGCCGGTTTGGCGGCGGGCTTGGACGCGGCCTTCTTCACCGCCGGTTTGGCGGCGGGCTTGGCGGCGGGCTTGGCGGCGGGCTTGGCGGCCTTCTTGGGCGCAGCTTTCGCCGCCGGCTTCTTCGCCGGAGTCGCGGAGGACGAGGCGGCCGACTGCGGACCGACCAAGCTCAATTGCGCTCCCGAGCCGTTCCCGGCGTTGGAGTCGCGACCGCCGTCGCCCCCATCGCTGCCTTCGAGCGCAGCGAGGATCGCGTCGATATGCCCTTCGACCTGCACCGGCGACCAGACCTGCTCGATGCGCCCCTCTTCATCGATCAGGAAGGTCGAACGGACGATCCCCAAGTAGCTCTGGCCGTACATCTGCTTCTCGCCCCAGGCGCCGTACGCCTCGGCCACGAGATGGTCGGGATCGGAGAGCAGATCGAAATTGAGTTCGTGGTGATCGATGAATCCTTCGTGGGAGTCGAGCGAGTCGGGCGACACGCCGAGCACGACCGCGCCGTGTCCGCGGAGCCGGGCCATGTTGTCGCGCAGGTCGCAGGCTTCCCTGGTGCAACCCGGTGTCTCGTCCTTGGGATAAAAGTAGAGCACCACCTTCTGTCCTCTGAGCGTGGTCAGCGACAAAGGCTCGCCGGCGGTCGAGTCCAGGCGGAAGGACGGGGCGGGATCACCAACTCTGAGCATGGCGGGCCTCCTGTATCGGGTGCTGGTTGAGCCGCATCAGTTCTAAGCGGAGGGACGCAGTCGCGCAAGACTCGGGATCGAGGTCAGGGATCGAGGTCATGGAAACGTCAGTTCCTTGCGGGGGATCACGCGCTGCCAGCGCACCGCGCCGTCCTTCACGCAGGCCCGGAGCGTGACTCGGCGGTCCTGACGGGTCCCCTCGAACCGCAACGAGCCGAAGCCGTGCTCCGTCAGGAGCGTGCCGTCCACTCGGACGGAGTTTTCGGCCTCTGGATCGTCGGCCCCGAAGGAGTAGACCCCGGCCGTCAGCGGCGAATCGGTGAAGTCGTAGAGCGGGTACCCCCCGTCGGGCTCCAGCCGGATCAGCTCGGTCTTGTGCCGATCGCCGCTGAGGAAGAGGACGCCGTCGATGCGCTGGCCGAGGATCCAGTCCAAGAGTTCGTCCAGGTCGGCCCCGAAGTGGAACAGCCCCTCATGGCGCGTCTGTGGATTGAGCACCTGGTTGCCCAAGACGACCACCTTGAAGCTCGCGCGCGATCCGACGAGCGACTCCTTCAGCCAGTTGATCTGCGCGCGGCCCAGCATCGTCTTGTCGGGTCCGTCGGGCCAGCGGTTCGGCTTGCGGTGGTAGCGATCATCCAAGAGGAAGAACTCGACGTCGGCCCAGGTGACGCGCTGGAAGACGCCGGGGGTGTCGGGTAGGCCGTACTGCGGGGCGGGCCAGTAACGGCGAAACGTCTCCAGTGAGGCGCCCTTCAGCGCGTAGCTCCCATCGGAGTCGTTGGGGCCGAAGTCGTGATCGTCCCAGGTCGCGTAGTGGTGGGTCGAAGCGAGGAAGCGTTGGAGCGCCGGCAGCGCGCGCGAGTGGCGGTACCGGTAGCGGATCCCTTCGGGCGTGTGGAAGTCGACCTCGCGCAGATAAACATTGTCCCCGACCCAGAGCATCAGGTCGGCCCGCTGCGCGGCCATCGCGTCGAAGACCTCGAAGTCGTTTCCATACGGCTTGCCGGGGCGGTCGTACGGCGTGTCGTTCACATAGGCGCACGAGCCGAACAGCGCCGTGAAATCGGGCGCCTCGGTGCGCCACTGCCAGAGCGGCTGGGTCTTCACCTGGAACGGATACGGCCGCTCGACGCGCGTTCCGTCGACCGTGAGTTCGACCTCGTAGGTCGTGCCAGGCTCCAGCCCATCGAGCACGAACATCGCGATGCCGTCCAACGGGTCGCTCGTCGCCAACGACATCTGTCGCGCCGCTTCCGGTTGCCCCTCGGGATGAAACCGGATCTCGACCGGCGTCGGCCGCTCCGTCTGCAGCCACACCGCCGCCGACCGGAACGAGGAATACGCCGGCATGGGGCCGGCCAATAACAGGTCCGACGCGGCCCCCGCGTCGGCCTGTCCAGCCATTCCGCCAACGAGCAGATAACCCGCCACCCAAGTTATCGCCACATCCCCCCGCAGCACTCTCACGCCCCCTACTCCATCCCCTTCCCTGCACACTCCGCGCAAAGCCCGTACAAGACGATCTCGTGATCCTCCAGCCGGAATCCCGCCGGCACATCCGCGCGAAAATTCTGGATGCAGGCCTCGATCTCGAAGACGCGATCACAGCTTCGGCAGCGGAAGTGATGGTGGTGGTGCTTGCCGGAGAGCTCGTAGCGCGTGCTCTCCCCCGGCAGATCGACCGGGACGATGCCGCCGACATCCACCAGTTCCTTGATCGTGCGGTACACGGTCGCGATGCCGAGACCGGGGACTTCATCGACGGCCGCGTCGTGGACCTCTTTCGGTCCGAGAGGGCGCGAGGCTCGCTCGAAGGCTTTCTGGATGGCGCGGCGCTGGCGGGTGCTTCGGATCATGGCTCTCGGGGACCTCCGCCAGCGACTCTAGAGAATTGATTGTGGAATGAAGAACTGATCTGCTGGCGCCTCCGTCCCGGATCGCGCACGCCGTTCGCGCTCGCTCCGGTGGAGCCGGTCACCTAGCTCCGTAAGTGCTAGAAATGTAATGAATTGGGTGGCTCTCCACAAAGCGGGCCGCGCCCGGGGCCTCTCCGACCGGCGCTCAGTTCTTCATTCCACAACCAAAAAGTTTGTCGGCGGGGCGGGGGGTCTGTCGCCTCTCCCATCAGGACCGGCCCCCAGCCGCCCCGAACCGCCCCGAGTGGAGAGAGCGAAGCCAGCCAGGAGACCCCGATGTACACAGGACTGACCCCTCGTCCCGTCGGCTGCCCGAGAGTCATCGCCGGGATCACCGCGATCGTTGTGCTCTGCCTGGCGAACCCGCTCGCGCGGGCAGCGGAACGGCCGTCCGCGTCGGCCGGCCCTGGCGGCGCAGTTGGGGTCGAGCAGGCGGCGGTGGTCCGTTTCGACGACCAGTCGATCGAGTTGATCCGACGGCCGGACAAGATTGCGCTCTTCTACCACGCGGGAGAGTCCGAGGCGCAGCGCGACGCGCTGGGCGACCGGTTGGGAATCGCGGCCGCGTCGCGCGACCGCGAGCGGCTGCCGATGCCCGCCTTCGACGTCTTCACCCTCGAGGATTCCGACCGAAGGGCCGAGCTGCTCGACCGTACTCGAGGGGCCCGGCGGGATCTGCTGCTCCGCCACGCGACGGAGGTCTACGAGTGGCGCGGCGTCGAAGTGATTCCGACGGGCGAGCTGTTCCTGCAGCTCGAACGCGGCCGTTCCGAGGAGACGCTCGATCGCCTGATGGAGCGCTCCGGTCTGGAACTGGTCGAGCGGACGCAGTGGAAGACGGGGAACTATCTGCTCCGCGCGACGCCCGAGAACGCGCGCGATCCGCTGGCCCTGGCGGCGGAGCTGCACGAACAGGACGGCGTCGAATTCTGCGAGCCGAACCTGGTGCAGCGGCTGCGCGAGCTGAGTCCGGCGAGCGACCCGATGTATCCGGATCAGTGGAGCCTGCACAACGACGGTACGGGCGTCTGGGCCGAGGACTGCGATGTGGACGCGGAGGAAGGCTGGGAGATTCCGCTCGATGCCGCCTCGATCACGATCGCCATCACCGACGAGGGGTGTGAGCCGCACGTCGACTACAACCTCATGCTTGGCGCGGGGTGGGAGTTCCCGGGCAACGACTCGAACGCCTCACCGATGGCCTGGGACAATCACGGCACACTCTGCGCGGGCGTCGCGGGCGCGATCCACAACGGACTGGGGGCGGCGGGGGTCGCCAACGGCGCTCAGATCCTGCCGATTCGAATCGCCTACTCGCCGTTCGCCGGCTCTCCCGACTGGGTCACCACCACCACCTGGCTCGCGGGCGGCATCGCGTATGCCGCGGACCACGGCGCGGATGTGATCAGCAACAGTTGGGGCGGCGGTCCGCCGTCCGCGCAGATCCGAGCGGCAATCCGCAAGGCGGTGACCGACGGACGTGGGGGCAAGGGCTCGATCGTTCTCTTCGCCGCGGGGAACGACAACGCTCCGTCGCCTTCCTATCCCGCTCTGCATCCGGAAGCGATCTGCGTGGTCGCGACGACGCCGTGCGATCAGCGCAAGGAGAAGAACTCACCCGATCCGTGCCAGGACGACCCCGGCTTCAACTGGGGGAGCAATCATGGAGACGGCGCGGATGTCGCCGCGCCGGGAATGCTCATGCCGGCGACGGACAACGGGAACGGATACATCCCGAACTTCAACGGCACATCTTCCGCGACCCCGATGGTGGCCGGCGTGGCCGCGCTCCTCGTCGCGAAGTACCCGACGTGGCAGGGAACCGAGATCCGCGCGAGGCTCGAGCAGACCTGCGACAAGGTCGGCGGCTATGGCTACGACGCAGCGACCGGCGTGAGCTTCGAGCTGGGACACGGGCGTGTGAACCTCTTCCGTGCGCTCACCGGCAAACCGCAGGTCGACTACGGCGCATTCGACGGTTCGACGCCCGAGCATCCGAGCGTCTACCGCGATGTGAGCGACGCGATCGGCGCGTATCCGACGGCGGAACACGAATCGGCCGCCTACGAGTGGTTGGGGGCCTAGTTCAGCCCCGAGACGAGCGTCAATGACCCGCTCGATCCGGACGGTCCGAGTAATCAAAACGGGCGCGACGGATTCGACGAGGCGGTCACGTTCCAGCCGCCGTACATCCCTGGGCAGCCGGGGAAGATCAAGATCTTGGTCTCGGTCGAAGACTCGAACAGCACTCGATACCAGACCGGGGACGATCCGAACCTCTACCTGAACGTCTGGTTCGATTGGCAGAGCGACGGCAGTTGGAGTCAACCGCACGACTGGAGGGTGCAGAACTTCGTCGTGCAACCCAGCTCCTGGGCCGGCGCGCCCTCGAAGATGTATGAACTCACCTTCACCGTCCCGTCGGACCTGATCCGTTGCCATATCCAGAGCGGCGCCGGCGCCCGGTTCCTGAACGTGCGCACGCGCCTCACCTATGGACAGACCCTGGGCAGCGGCGGCTCGGCCACGCTGGCGGACTGGGGCGAGGTGGAGGACGACCGCCTCTTGAACTTCGTCGAAATGTTCGACGTCGGCGTCGGTCATATGAACATGACGCCGACCCCTTGCATCACGTGGGACTGGAGGGGAGCGCCGGCGCCGTGGCTTCCGCTGGATTGCCCACCGCCTTTCCTCCCCGCTGACCCGGGGTTCAACGGCCACATGGGGCTCGTCATCTACCACCCGGGCTATCTCGGCGATGAACTGGACGGGCTGAGAACCCCGTCGTTCGACCTCTCGGAGTTGACGGAGGCGCGACTCGAGTTCGACCACTCCGCGGTCGAGTTGATCCAGGAGGGACGGGTGGTCGTCTATGTGAACGGCGTGGCGCAACCCGAGATCGCGCACTACTCGTGGATCTCGACCAAGACGCCGTTTCCGGAGCATCCGTGCAAGACCGTCTTTCACGAGACCCTCGATCTTACCCAGTTCTGCGGCGACGGATTCGCTGATGTGTATATCGCGTTCGAGTCGGTGTTCGATGAGCCGTGCGGAATTCCGTTCCCGGCTTATCAGGATTGGTTCATCGATAACCTGGTCGTGATCGGTCAGGACAAGATCGAGCCGGACGTGACGACGGTGACGACGACCCGCACGAGTGCTACCGATGCGACCGTGACCTGGATCGCTCCGGGCGACGACGGCGCCATCCGTCGGGCCGAACTGTACAACGTTCGTTACGGTCCGGAGGCGATCGACGCCGCCAACTGGCGTCACTCGATGTGGGTGCGGCCCGACATGGCGACGATCCCGACGCCGGGCCTCCCTGGCGCGGCGGAAACCATCAACGTGACCCGGCTGGAGAGCGGCCTGCATCACTTCGCGGTGGCGACGCTGGACGAAGTGAACAACCAGAGCGCGTTCTCCGACGGTGGGATGAACACTCCGCCGCATCTGACGATGCCGGGCCCGCAGACCGTCTTCGAGCGGAACTCCCTCACCTTCACGGTGACCGCGAGCGATCCCGACTTCGACTTGGTTTTCCTGCTGGCCGACACGAAGCCCAGCGCCGCTACCTGGGAGGACGACGGCGCCGGGACCGCCACGTTCGACTGGACCCCGGGACCGGACGACGTCGGCACGCACACGCTCGTGGTCACGGCGCGCGACTGGAACGGCGCGACCGACACCGAGACGCTCACCATCACGGTGATGACCGAGCTGCCGGCCGGCCGCGGGGCTTGCTGCCTACCGGCGCCCGGTTGCTGTCAGCGGTTGTTGCCGAACCACTGCACGGCGCAAGGAGGCGTCTTCCAGGGCATCGGCACGACCTGCGATCCGAATCCCTGCGCCCCCGCGGGTGTCGACTATCTGAGCCACGCGACGGGAGCGATCACGTTGACGATAACCGATCGAGGAACGGTCGGGTTCCTGGACGGAACCCAGCAAGAAGGCCTCGGCCTGCGCTATCCGTCGGGATCGCCCAATCACCTCTACACGGGCGGCCTCTGGATCGGCAACGACGCCTTCGTCGCGAACCGCGAGTTCGACGCCGACCCGGGCAAGGATTGGTCGGTCTCCGCCTGCCCGGACGGCCAGATGAAGTCGGCCACGATCGGCGCCAAGCAGATCCTGAACGCGCACTATACCGACGAGAACTCGGTCGCCCCGCGCGGGCTTTCGGTCGAACAGGAGTCGTGGGCGTACACGAGTCCGGCGTCTGACGATGACTTCGTCTTGGTGCGCTGCACCGTGGTCAACGAGAGCGCGGGCGCCATGACCGGACTTCGCGCCGCCGTGATCCTCGATCTCGATCTACGCGGAAACGGGATGGACGACACCGGCGCGGTCGACGCGGCGCGCGACCTGGTCTATATGACGGATCCATCGAATGTGCAGGTCGGCGTGATGGCGCTCGACTGGAACGGCGCGCTTCCCGTCGCCAACCTGACCCTGGTTCCGAATCGCACCTACGTCTGGCCGAACCAGTACATCCTCGACGAGGACAAGAGGGGGCTCCTGGCGGGCGCGGATCCGGCCTATATCTTCCCCGACGCGTCCACGATGGACGACTACTCGATCCTGGTCTCGATCGGACCATTCGACCTGGCGCCGGGTCACGCGAGAGATCTCGCCTTCGCGATCGTGGGAGGCGCGAGTCTCGGCGCGCTGCAGCAGAACGCGGACCGCGCCGAGGCTGTTTGGCTCGGCGCCGTTCCGACCGACGTGGCGAATGATGGGACGGACGGTGCGGGGGACGGTGCGGCCAACGGCGCCCCGACGCGGCTCCTGGCCAACGCGCCGAACCCGTTCTCGCGAGAGACGGTCCTACGATTCTCGCTGGCGGAAGCCGGGCCGGCGGCGCTGGCGGTCTTCGACGCCGGCGGGAGGCTAGTGCGCCGCTTCGAGCAGCGGAGTGTCTCCCCGGGCGTCTACCTACTGCCGTGGGACGGGCGCGACGACCGCGACCGTCCGCTCGCGAACGGGATCTACTTCGTCCGGCTACGGGCGGGAGGCGTCGAGGAGAGCCGACCGGTCGTGTTGGCGAGGTAAAAGGCGCCCTGCTAGTGTGCCCCGACCATGAACACTCACCCGTTGAAGCTCGAACGCGACCTCGTCTTCCTCGATACCGAGACGACAGGGATCGATCTGCAGACCGATCGGATCGTGGAGATCGCATTCGTCTGGTTGAAGCCGGACGGCGCCCGCACCGAGTACCGCACGTTGGTCAATCCGGAGATCCCGATCCCCGAGGAGTCTCGCCGTGTGCACGGGATCTCCGATGAAATGGTCGCCGGCTCGCCAACCTTCGCCGAGTTGGCGCCGCGACTGCTCGAGATCCTTCGCGACGTCGATGTGGCCGGCTACAACGTCGCCCGCTTCGATATTCCGATTCTGCGCGCGGAGTTCGAACGGGCGCGGATCGATTGGCGTCCCGAGGGAATGCGCGTCGTCGACGCACAGCTCATCTACCACCGGATGGAGCCGCGCGATCTCTCGGCCGCCTGTCGCTTCTATGTCGGACGCGACCACGTCGGCGCGCACGGAGCGCTGGCCGACACCCATGCGTCGCTCGACGTGCTCTTGGCGCAGCTCGAGAAGTATCCCGATCTCCCGCGCGACGTGGTCGGACTCGACACCCTCTTCAACCAGCCCGATCGCCGCTTCGTCGACTCCGGCCGCAAGTTCAAATGGCGCGACGGCGAACCGGCCTTCAACTTCGGCCACCACCGCGGCAAGCCGCTCCGTCAGGTCGTGGCGGACGACCCTGAGTACATGGACTGGATCCTGGCCAAGGACTTCCCCAACGACGTCAAGAAGCTGGTCAAGGACGCGCTGATGGGCGTGATCCCACGGCTGAGCAAGACGGCGGGTGAGGGGGCGGGTGAGGGGGCGGGCGCGGGCGCGGGCGGCGACGGGGGCGCGAGCGTGGCCGCGGCGGCGGGGTCCTCGGGCGCTGGGGCCTCGGGCGCCGGTGGACCCCCAGGCCCGGTGGCGGGGGCCTCCGGCGCGACTTAGGCCGTCGGGCGCCGGTGGGGCGTCTGGAGTTAGCGGGGCCGCTGGGATCTAGCTTGTGAAAAATGGTGCAACTATTGCCGGCAATAGTTGCACCATTTTTCACAAGCCAATTCGAACCTCCGTTCACGCTTCGAGTCCCCGCTCCGGCGGGCGCTCCGATCTCTAGGCGTCGAACCGCCGGGTCGCCCCGGGGAATCCCAGGGAAGCCCG